>Ga0315907_10000140_pt1 | contig 105631 bp, 103 predicted proteins | sample LakEriMetagenome_3_FD_203525 | JGI IMG/M metagenome (GOLD analysis project Ga0315907, IMG submission 203525) | Freshwater fungal communities from buoy surface, Lake Erie, Ohio, United States - Buoy 12 MA123 | ecosystem: Environmental > Aquatic > Freshwater > Lake > Lake biofilm | place: USA...
TCCAGTACCAAGCTTGAATCAGAATTCGCAGCCTTTGGGAATCCCCTATCGATTCAAAACCAAACAATCACGCTCTAAGGGCTTGGCGCGCGCGCTGCGAATTCGGCTAACGCCACACAACATTTCCTAAGACAAATAACGCGCAACGTAGCGGCCGAGCAATTGACTAAATTCAAGTCCGCCCGCCATTTCTCTGGAGCGTCCGGAGAAACTAAGTTCAAATTTTCTGGAACGACTTCACTTCTGGCGCCAGTAGTTCATTGATACTCATTCATTTCATTTCGCGATTTATGTTTCTCTCTTTGAGAGCAGTTAGGATTTCCTCAACTCTCCGGCCTGTGATCAAGGAAATTGCTGTGAATTTTCGGTAGGTAAGATTTTGAGCGTCAAATGCCTTTTTGTAGTCAACATCAGAAATTTCTGCATATTTGCGAAGAGACGCCAATAGCCGTTCGTTGCTTTCAAAAAAAATTTTGACTGACAGCCACGCACCGAAAATTTGCGAAACGCCCGGATCTCGCTTCGTCTTCATCCATTCAACCACCGAATCCATTGTCACTTTCAGCTGATCAGTGCAACTTTCAAAAATTGAGTACTCGATAGACACTTCCTTCGGGAGTGTAGAAAGCTGGTCAATATCGAGCCTAAAATCCATCATTTTTTCGAGATTTCGGTGCCAACTCAAAGTTGTTGTCATGAAGTTATCGTAGTCAAGAGGGCTAAGTACATGGGGTGACTTCTTGAACTCCTCATAAAGATAAACACAGATCAACTCATCATCAGATACATCAGAAGGATGGTCTTTTCGAAAGTCTGCAATAGCCGCAACTACTCCAGCGCCGAGTGACCTGCAAATGTCAGTAACCACATCGGCTGTAATCTTGAAACGAATAAGCCGAGCGACATATATGAATGCAGCCCGTCGCTCCCGCTTTTTTCTGTCTATCGCCGCCTCGCGCCGCCGATAAATGTGGTTAAACAAGCCTGAAAGCAGAGCACCAATTGCCGCAGAGAGGATCAGTTTAAGGGTACTCGGATCCATCGCTGTTGCTCCCAGGCCGGAGGTTCTTCGTTTCAACTATCACATTGCTTTGCAGATCGTAAAAAACTTAGCGATAGTACCGAGCTGGGAATAGACCGCTTACCACACTCGTTGCTGACTTTAATGCAGTGAACCGACGCAAAAGCCATACTTGAGGAACCACAATGACAGCTTGTCCTATGCCCGAGAGGAATAGTAGCTATAAGTTGCTATGTAAAAAATGATCGACTCGTTCCATGGAACTCAACACCTTTATAGCCGCCACCCCAAGGCCGCATCCCCATATCAATTACGTAAAACCCGCACACTGTACTCTCTTCAAAATTGGATCAAACGATGCAAACTGTACCAGTATTGGACGCTTTATTCACTGCACTGCTAAACAGAGACAATTCTGAAATAGAATCGATACTATCACAGAGAGCAGCCGAAGCGAGTATGCTTCGAGTTGTTATTTGTTCCGATGCACCAGGTACAATCGACCTCGAGTTTGGCCTCAATGTATTGTCCAGCAACTATGTTGTCCCGTTCTTCAAAGGGCCACGAGCATTCTTCGTGTCCAATAGGATCAGTCTCGAGGCCTTATCAACAGGCAGCAATTCGAAGGTCCCAATCGATTTTTCTCTTAGCCTCGACTCCAACGTTGCTGAGAAGTTGCGCGCTTTGCTTGCTGGCGAGAAAATTCAACAAATTGATCGAGACCGCATCAACGAAATCCTTATGCTGAAAGCTCAAAACTTCACCACTCGATTTGATCTTTATCCGTTCCTAATCGAGAACGCCCGTCTAATTCGAGAAGATCCGCTAAATGAACGCCCTTTGAAAACACTGATTGCCTTCCGTATGCTTGATCACTTGGACTGGGACAATTTTCGGAGCAACCCCAGTCGACTCGTTTTCGATTCCCCACGCGATGGCCTTGAGGTTTCGCTCCGTGCAGAAGTCGAGTCCTATCTATCCAGGTGGGTAGTAAGTGATGAAATCGATCATCACGAAGCAAAGAGCGCGGGAACACGAGCCCTCCTACTGCGGCTTGCTCAACTTTGGCCTGAAAAAGGCAACCCAGATTCGAAAACAATCTTGAGCGAGCTTTTGTATTTCAGTATCCATAAGCTCAATTCTATTCCCATCTTCGAATTGAAGCTGATCTGGAGCGGCATAACTTCGAGCCCCTCAGATCCGTTTTTTGGACCGATCGCTGGCAAGTCAAAAAAGGTTTTGGAAAAAGTCCGAGGCATGGCGTGGGACATGACACTGCTCCGAAGGCTAGAAATACATGCCAGAAACAGTATCGATGGTTCTTTTTTCATCCCTTACTTCGTATCGTTCGATTCCCGCTGGCGAAATCTATTGAGCCTGAATGCTGTTACGCTTGCCGTTATCAATGATGCAACCAAAAGCGCACTCTTCGCTCGCGCCAACGAGCTCGAGTTTCAGCATGCACTAAACTTGTCCCTATCGTCGGACCTGAAGTCCGAGATGACCCCCGAAAAAATTGAAGCACGCCGGAGGAACGCACAATCAATTCAATCTCGTGCAATGCTGGAGATTGTCGCAGAAGAGGAGACGAAATTGCTCCATTAGCCGTCAAGACATAAAGGATCTAGTTAAATGTTGGTGACCTAGAAAAAGTTAGGCAATCGAAGCTAAAGAGTAAACCTCGAATGCCTCGCAAAAAAGAAAGACTAAACCGTCCGATAGTAGAACATAGTAATCGCCCCTACCCGCCGCGCTTCGCCGCCTTGATCCAGGCGAGCGCCCCCGGCGTCGTGGTCCAGGCGCGGACGGTGTTGACGGCGATCACCACGGCTTCGTCGCGGCTGGCGGGGTCGATGCTCGTTGGGGCGGCCTTTGGCGGTTTGCGGTCGCCGACGAGATAGGCGGGCACGAAGCCATTGGCTTTCACCGCCGCTGCACGCGCAGCATCGGCGTCCGGCCCTGCCCCGCTTACGCGGAACGCGATCAAGGCGCGCGCGTAAGCGAGCCTGGCACTTGCATCGTCCGCGAAACGGTCGGCGATGGCGCTTGCTTCCGTCGTGTGGCCGCCATCGAGCAGGGCGTCGATGAAATCGTGGCGGCATTCGCTGGGGTCGGATTGGTCGGCGTCCAGCACGTCGCGCCATTGCGCAAACGCCGCGTCGCGTTCGCCCTTGACCGACAGCACGCTTGCCAGATGCTGGCGCGCTTCGAGCCCGGCCAAGCGCTGCGCGTCGCTGTCGTCGGCAGCTTGGGCGATGGCGTGCGTTTTGAGCGCCAAGCGCAGGAAGGCTTCGCGGGTGGGCAAATCGCGCGACAGGAACAGCGACAGCAACGTGAGAGCCGACGGGCAATAGCCGCTGATCGCCAAGGCGGCCGTGGCTTGGGTTGCCCCTTCGCGCGGGGTTTTGGCGTTCCATGCCGCTGCCGCCGCTTCGCGCGCAGCGACGATGGCTTCTGGGCTGGCATCGTCCTTCGCGGCAACGCCGTACTCGTCGAGGAAGCCCCAATCGGCTTGCGTGGGTTTTTCGGCCGCACTCATACGGGCGCTCCTTCGGTTTCGTCGTCCACCGGGCGCGGGCGGCGGTCGAGGCCGATCGCCACATAGGTGAATACGCCCTGCGTGACCTTGACGCGCTGGCTCGCCTCGCGCGCGCGTGTCCATGTTTCGACCGCGATGGTGATCGAAGTGCGGCCCACGCGCTCGATGCGGCAATAGCAGCTCACCTCGTCGCCGACATGGACGGGCAGATGGAACGTCATCGCGTTGATCGCGACGGTGGCCACGCGGCCCCGCGAGCGCTGGCTTGCGAGGCTGCCGCCGGCCAAATCCATTTGCGCCAGCAGCCAGCCGCCGAAAATGTCGCCGTTCGGGTTCGTGTCGGCGGGCATGGCGATCGCGCGCAAGACGGGCTCGCCTTCCGGTATGGGGGCGGGTTTGGGTTCAGAGGGGCGCGAATCGGGGGTTTGCATCGAATCGACCATGGCGCTTAGTCTCCGGCGCTGGAAGAGCCTTTCACCCCAACCATAGCGTATTTGACCCCATGGCCGACCTGTTCTCGAATTCCGGCAAAAATGCCGACTCCTACACCGCCAAAGACATCGAGGTGCTCGAAGGGCTCGAGCCCGTGCGCCGGCGGCCCGGCATGTATATCGGCGGCACCGACGAACGCGCACTCCACCATCTGATCGCCGAAGTGCTCGACAACTCGATGGACGAGGCGGTGGCGGGCCATGCCGACTGGATCGAGATCGAAATCGCGGCCGACGACGTCGTCACGATCCGCGACAACGGGCGCGGCATTCCGGTCGACCCGCATCCGCGCTTTCCCAAAAAGTCGGCGCTCGAGGTGATTCTGACGACACTGCATTCGGGCGGCAAGTTCTCGAACAAGGCCTATGCGACGTCGGGCGGTTTGCACGGCGTGGGCGTGTCGGTCGTGAACGCATTGTCGGACGTGTTCGAGGTCGAGGTTGCGCGCGACAAGACGATCTACGCGCAGAGCTATTCGCGCGGAGTACCACTGGGGCCGCTCAAGAAAGTGGGGCCGACGCAGAATCGCCGGGGCACTTCAGTGATGTTCCATCCCGATCCGCAGATCTTCGGCAAGAACATGCATTTCAAGCCGCAGACCATCTACAAGATGGCGCGCGCCAAGGCGTTCCTGTTCAAGGGCGTCGAGATCCGCTGGAAATGCGCGCCGGATCTTTTGAAGCCCGAATGGGGCATTCCGCCCGAGCAGAGCCTGCATTTTCCGGGCGGACTTTCGGATTCGCTCGCCGAAGCGCTCGGCAAACGCCCCTGCTACACGCCCAAGCCCTTTGTCGGCGACGTGAAGCTCGACAACCAGGGCGGGCGTCTGGAATGGGCCGTCGCCTGGCCCGGCGACGAAGACGCGGAAGTGCATTCGTATGTGAACACGGTGCCCACGCCGCAAGGCGGCAGCCACGAGCTGGGTTTGCGTGCGGCCTTGACGCGGGCCCTTCGCGGCTACGGCGACATGACCGGCAACAAAAAGGCAGCGCAAATCGCGGGCGAAGACGTTTGCGACGGTGCGGTCGTGTTCCTGTCGCTGTTCATCCGCGAGCCGCAATTCCAGGGCCAGACCAAAGACCGGCTCGGCATGCCCGAGGCCCAGAAGCTCGTCGACGGGGCGCTCAAAGACCAATTCGACCATTGGCTCGCGGCGGACCCTGCGGCGGCCAAACAATTGCTCGAGCGCGCGGTCGAACGCGCCGACGAGCGCGCGCGCCGGCGTGCGCAGAAGGAAATGGACCGCAAGACCGCCACGCGCCGCCTGCGCCTGCCGGGCAAGCTTGCGGATTGTTCGTCCTCGTCATCGGAAGACACCGAGATCTTTCTGGTCGAAGGCGATTCCGCCGGCGGGTCGGCCAAACAAGCGCGCTCGCGCGAGCGCCAGGCGATCCTGCCCTTGCGCGGCAAGATCCTGAACGTGGCCTCGGCCTCGGCCGACAAATTGCGCGGCAACCAGGAACTCGCCGATCTCGTGCAAGCGCTCGGCTGCGGCACGGGCGAAAGTTTCGACGAAGCCAAGCTGCGCTACGAGCGCGTGATCATCATGACCGACGCCGACGTGGACGGCGCGCACATCGCCTCGCTCTTGATCACGTTCTTCTATCGCGAGATGCCCAAGCTCATCGAAAGCGGGCATCTGTTCTTGGCCTTGCCGCCGCTCTACCGCATCGCGGCGGGCGGGGACGTCGTCTATGCGCGCGACGACGCGCACAAAGACGAACTCATGAAGACCAAGTTCAAGAACCGCAAGGTCGAGGTGAGCCGCTTCAAAGGTCTCGGCGAAATGCCGCCGGCCCAATTGAAGGAAACCACGATGGACCCCAGGAAGCGCACGCTGCTGCGCGTGGTGGTCCCCGACCGCGACCATCGCGAGGCGTTCGAGGAAACGCAGAACCTCGTCGAAAGCCTGATGGGCCGCAAGCCCGAGCTGCGCCTGGCCTTCATCCAAGAACACGCCACGGCCGTGGGCGAGCTCGATATCTAGGCTTTGGCGTCGAGCCGCGCTTCGAGCTTCTCGAGCAACGCGACGAGGCGCGCGATTTCGGTTTCGCGCAGCAGGTCGATTTTCTGGTGCAGCGTTTCGATCTCGAGCTCGGCTTTGAGATTGATGTTGTAGTCGTCCTGCGCACGCGCGCGGTCGATGTCGCCCATGCGGTTCTGGCTCATCATGATGATGGGTGCGGTGTAGGCCGCCTGGAACGACAGCACGAGATTGAGCAGGATGAACGGGTACGGGTCCCAGGCCTGCACCCAGGCGAAGATGTTCGCCGACAGCCACAGCACCAACAGGCCGCTCTGCCACAAGATGAAACGCCACGAGCCGACGCGCGCGGTGATCCAGTCGGCGGCCGCAGCCCCCAAGCTCGCTGTCGGCGGCGGGGTTTGCGCGGCCGCGATCGCGGCGGGTTTCGATGCTGCCGCACGGTGGCGGCGGCGATGGCCGCGCAATTCGTGCAGCAGCGTCAGATCGGCTGGATCGAGCTTCGGGATCGCGTTCATGGATGCTGCTCCTGGGCGCCTAAAGGCGCAGACCGGGCGGCACGAACAACAGGAAATCCTGGCGCCGCGCCGTCGCGTGGCAGGCCGCACAATAGCGCACCTTGGCGTCGTCGGGGCCGTTGGTCGCCCCCACCGTGCTTCCGTCGGGGCCGATCAACGCAAAACGCCAATCGTTCGTGTCGGGCGAGAAGCCCGGCGCCATGCGCTCCATCACGAACAGCGCAAAGGGCGACGCTTTGCCGTCGGCGGCAACGCGGAAGCTGCGTTTGAGCACCACGCCGCCGAGCGGGATCGGCACGCCCAGCTCGTATTTGAGGTACGAGCCGGAAGCAGCCGGGTTCGTGTAGACCTGCAGGAACATGCCGTGCTCGGAGCCGCGATAGGCCTGCGACATCGCCGACCAATCGGCGGCACCGCGCAAGGCCGGATCCTGCGCCGAGGCCAGCACCGCAGCGAGGGCGGGCGCCAAACACGCGGCCGTCGCCGTGACTTCGGCCGCCGTCAGATGCTCGGGCGGCGTGCCGAGGCCGCCGAGCGTGTCTGAAGCCGCCGGCTGCAGGCGCAAGCGCTCGACCGTGCAGGCCTCGACGACGGCACCCGGCCCGCCGCCGCCAGACGTGCACGCAGCCGCAAGGCTCGCTGCCAGGAGAAGTCCGAATACGATGCCGCGATGTTTCATGGCCCAGGGTTCGACGGTGCTGGCGAGAAGGTTTCGGGCGGCATGCAGGAATTCGAGCCGCGACAGAATCGTTGTGATGGGCCATTATACGCGAAACAAGCTGCGCCCACCGGAGAAGCGTCCATGTGCCGTTGGTTGGCCTATACCGGCCGTCCGCTCTATCTCGAAGATTTCCTGTTCAAGCCGGAAAATTCGCTGATCAACCAGTCGCTCCATGCCCGCAAGGGCCATGTGGCGACCAACGGCGACGGGTTCGGCGTGGGCTGGTACGGCGACCGCCAGGAACCCGGCCTGTTCCGCGACATCCGCCCCGCTTGGAACGACGAAAATTTGCGCTCGATCGCCGAGCAAATCCGCACCGGCCATTTTTTCGCCCATGTGCGCGCCTCGACGGGCACGTCGATCAGCCGCGCCAACTGCCATCCTTTCCAGCACGGGCGCTGGATGTTCATGCACAACGGCCAGATCGGCGGCTTCGACCGCGTGGCGCGCGATCTCGATTTCGCGATCGCCCCCGACCATTACCGCATGCGCCGCGGCACCACCGACAGCGAAACGATCTTCCTGCTGATGCTGACCTACGGGCTCGAACGCGACCCCGAACATGCGGTGGCGCAAGCGCTCGGCAAGATCGTCGACACGCTCGCCGCCGCCAAGGTCGACGAGCCGTTCCGCTTCACCGCGGCCTTCACCGACGGCAGGCGCATCTATGCCGCACGTTATTCGACCGACGGCCAGTCGCCGACCTTGTACTACGGCTGCGGCAAGGGCGTGCGCGCGGCGGCCGGCGGCGAATGTTCGGATTTCGACGGCGGCTCGGACTCGCTTCTGGTGCTGTCCGAACCGCTCGACACCGAAAAGGGCCATTGGACGGCGGTCGAAGAAAACTCGCTGCTGATCGCCGAAAACGGCCGCGTCGAAATCAAAACGCTGCGCCCGCTGCGCGCACGCATTGCCGCCTGAAGGAGAGGTTCGTTTCCATGCTCACGATCTACGGCCGCAACAGCTCGTCCAATGTGCAAAAAGTACTTTGGCTGTGCGAAGAGATGAACCTGCCCTACACAAGTGCCCATTCGGTGGCACCGGGGACCGCCAAAGACAGCGACGCGTACCTCAAGCTCAATCCCAACGGCCTCATCCCGGCGATCGACGAAGACGGCTTCGTGCTGTGGGAGTCGAACGCGATCTTGCGCTATCTCGCGGCCAAACACGCCAACGGCACGCTGTTCGCTTCCGATCTTCGCGTGCGGGCCGACGGCGACCGCTGGATGGATTGGCAGGCGACCGTGATGGCGCCTTTGATGGCGATCATGCTGCGCCAGCTCGTGCGCACGCCGCCCGAACAGCGCGACGCCAAACTGATCGCGGCGACCGCCGCCGACATCCGCGCCAAGGTCAAGATCCTCGACGACGCGCTGGCGGGCCGCAACTATCTCGCCGGCGACGCGTTCACGATCGCCGACATCGCGGTCGGCCAATGGATGTGGCGCTACGTGACGCTCGTGCCCGACCGCGCACCGACGCCGAACCTGCAAGCCTGGTACGCGCGCCTGCAGCAGCGCAAAGCCTTCGTCAAAATCGTGATGCAGCCGCTCGTCTGATCGCTTAAGCGAGCAGCCAGCGGCGCAAAGCGTCGTTGGTTTCGGCCGGTTTCTCGAGCGTGGCCAAATGCCCGCAATCCTCGAGCACGCGCAATTGCGAGCCCGGAATGTCGGCCGCCATTTCCTGGCTCAGGGCGAGCGGCGTTGCCTGGTCCTCGCGCCCGCACAGCACAAGTGTGGGGCACGCGATCTGCGCCAACAGGCCGCGGCTGTCGGGCCTGCCCATGATCGCGTTCTGCTGGCGGCAGAAGGCGTCCGCACCCACGCGGTTCGTCATCGCTTCGACCGTGTCGATCAGGCTCGGATCGCGCGCGGTCGATTTGGGGCTGACCCAATTGTGGATCAGCTGCGGCGTCACACCCTTGAACTTACCGCGCTTGGCATGCGTCACGAAGAGCTGGCGGCGGCGCTGCTGCTCGGCCGTGTCGGCGCGCGCCGAGGTGTCGAGCAGCGCCATGCGCGCGATGCGCGTCGGCGCCTGGCGCAGCAATTCGAAAGCGAGATAGCCGCCCATCGACAGGCCTGCGAGCGCAAAGCGCGCCGGTGCGCGCCCCAGCACGTGGGCGGCCATGCCGGCCATCGTGTCGGCTTGCGTGAGGTCGGCGACCTGCATGTCGGCGATGTCGCGCAGATCCTCGAGCTGGCTGCGCCACAGGGCCGCATCGCAGAGCAGGCCGGGGAGAAGAACAAGCGGAATGCGGGTCATTTGATCAGCGCCAACATGTCTTTGAATTCGGGCGTGCCTGCCCGCCCCAGCCATTCGAACAGAACCATCTCGGTGCTGACAAGTACGACACCCGCCTGACGCAGCCGGTCGGCCGCCAGCGCGCGGTCGCTTTCGCGGCGCGAGGCTGTGGCATCCCAAGCAACGGCAACGCCGAGCCCGCGTGCCGCAAAGCCAAGTGCGGTTTGCAGCACGCACACATGCGCCTCGATGCCGCACAGCACGAGCTGCGTGCGACCGCTTGCCGCGACCGCATCGGCGATCGCTTGGGTGTCGGCGCAAGAGAAGGTCATTTTCGCGAATACGCTGCCCGTCAGCGCGAGAGCTCCAAGCGCGGGCACCGTGGCGCCGATCCCTTTGGGATATTGCTCGGACACGAGCACCGGCACACCGAGCCGGGCGGCCGCCTTCATCAATTTTGCAGCTGCCGCGACGACGCGCGGGGCCTCTTCCATCGCCGGCAACAGCCGCTCTTGGATATCGACGACGAGCAGTAGGGAACGCGAAGCGTCGAGCAACATGATGGCAGCGACCCTACAAGGCGCACGCCGCTTTTGCCAACCCCTTGCTCGACTTCCGCCCGCTTCGCCCTTAACGTCGAAGGGCCGATTCCATGGAAAGTCCTGCCGCCATCGCTGAGCTTGAAACGCAAGCGCTCGCCCACGCGCGCGGCGGGCGCATGGAAGAAGCGCTTGCGTTGTTCGCGCGCGTGGCCGGAGCCCGGCCGCAGTCGGCGATGGCCGCGCGCAATTGCGGGGCAGCGTGCCTCAATCTCTACCGCAACGCCGAAGCGCGCGACTGGTTCGCCAAAGCCGAAAAGCTCGCGCCCGACGATGCCGACGCCGCACTGGGCCATGGCACGGCAAGCCACATGCTGGGCGATCTCGACGACGCGATCGCGGCGTTCGACCGCGCCCTTGCCATGCGCGCCGACTGGTTCGATGCCGTGCTTGCGCGCGCCAATGTGCTGCAGCATGCCGGGCGCCTCGCGCAAGCCGAGGCGGGCTTTCTCGCCGCCCTCGCCTTGCAGCCGAACGAGGCGCGCGCCCTCAACAATCTCGCCAATCTGCGCGCCGACCAGACGCGCTTTCGCGAAGCGCTCGATCTCTACGCGAAAGCCGGGGCCGAGCATGGCTGGCTGTTCGCGCTGAACTACGATCCCGACGTGTCGGCCGAACAGCTCGCCGCCGCCTATCGCGGCTGGGGTACGCGCCATGCGGAAGCACCGCGCGTGGCGCCGGTACCGGCAGCACTTGCGCCCAAGGCGCGCTTGCGCGTGGGCTTCGTGTCGTGCGATCTGCGCCGCCATTCGATGCAGCATTTCCTGCTGCCGGCTTTGGCGCATCTCGAGCCAGCGCGCATCGAGCTGTTCCTCTATTCGGCCACCGGCAAAAGCGATGCGGTGACCGAGCGCTACCGCGCACTCGCCGCCAAATTCACGAGTCTCGACGGTGTTGGCGACGACGAAGCGGCAGCACGGATTGCGGCCGACGGCATCGACATTCTGGTCGATGCGTCCGGCCACACGGCGGGCAATCGGCTTGGGCTGTTCGCGCGCAAACCGGCCCCCGTGCAGGCGACATGGCTTGCCTACGGCACCACCACGGGCATTGCCGCGATCGACTGGTTCTTGGGCGATGCGCGGCTCGTTCCGCCCGGCGGCGAGCGGCATTTCGTCGAGCGCGTCTGGCGCTTGCCGTCGGCCTATTGCTACGCCCCGCCCGAGGGCTTGCCGGATGTGACTCCCCTGCCCGCCACCCGCAACGGAGCGGTCACGTTCGGCTGCTTTTCGCGCACGATCCGATTGAACGACCGCACGCTCGCGGCCTGGGGTCAAATCCTGGCGGCCCTGCCGCAAAGCCGCCTCAAGCTGGACTCTCTGCCGTTCGTCGATGCGGCGATGCGCGACGATTTCGCCCGCCGCCTGTGCGGCTTTGGCGCGCGGCAAGACCAGCTCGAGATCGGCTACACCACGCCGCAGACGAAAGTGTGGGACGTCTACGGCAAAATCGACATCGCCCTCGACCCGTTCCCGCACAATGCGGGCGCCACGACCTTCGAGGCGCTGTGGCTGGGCGTGCCGGTCGTCTCGAAGCGCGACCGCATCCCGCTGGGGCGCTTCGGCGATTCGATCTTGGGTGCGGCCGGGCTTGGCGATTGGGTCGCCGACGACATGCCGGGCTATGTCGCGCGCGCGGTCGCGGCGGCGTCCGACGTCGCTGCCCTGGCCGCCTTGCGATCCAGCCTGCGCGACCGGCTCGCGGCCAGCAAGCTCGGCGATGCCCCCGCCTTCGGCAGGGCGCTGGGCGACGCGTTCCACGGCATGTGGCAGCTGGCGTTGCCCAAGAAACCTTGACTTTTCGCCGGAAAAGCCTAGTTTCCCAGCGTCGTCGAGGCCCTTTGCGGTCGCAAAATCACCCTCGCGGCATATGTCCGTGGTTCCCCCTTCGGGGGACCGGTCGTGGGCACAAATGCACACGACGCGCTGCCGAAGACAAAAGCGGCGCCAACCGAAAGAAGACACTGAAGATGAATTTTGCCGATTTGGGCCTGTCGGAGCCTGTGCTCCAGGCCATCGCGGATGCCGGCTACACCACGCCGACGCCGATCCAGGAAAAAGCCATTCCCTACGTTCAGATGGGCCGCGACGTGCTCGGCTGCGCGCAGACCGGAACGGGCAAGACCGCCGGCTTCACCCTGCCGATGATCGATGCGTTGAGCCAGGGCCGCGCCAAAGCGCGCATGCCGCGCTCGCTGATCCTCGAGCCGACGCGCGAACTCGCCGCCCAAGTCGCCGAGAATTTCGACAAGTACGGCAAGTATCTGAAGCTCACCAAGGCGCTACTGATCGGCGGCGTGTCGATGGACGAGCAGGAAAAAGCGCTCGACCGCGGCGTGGACGTGCTGATCGCGACCCCGGGTCGCCTCATGGATCTGTTCGACCGCGGCCGCATCCTGCTGCACGACGTGAAGATCCTGGTGATCGACGAAGCCGACCGCATGCTCGACATGGGCTTCATCCCCGACGTCGAGCGCATCGTGTCGATGCTGCCGCCTCTGCGCCAGACGCTGTTCTTCTCCGCCACGATGGCGCCCGAAATCCGCAAGCTTGCCGACCGGTTCCTGTCGAACCCCAAGGAAGTCTCGGTCTCGGCCCCGGCGGCGACGGCCGACACGGTCACGCAAGGCATCGTCACGGTGGCCGAGCGCGAGAAGCGCGAAACGCTGCGCCGCCTCATCCGTGCCGCCCAGATCAAAAACGCGCTCGTGTTCTGCAACCGCAAGCGCGATGTCGATATTTTGTGGAAGTCGCTGAAGCGCCACGGCTTCAGCGCCGGCGCTTTGCACGGCGACATGGACCAGGGGACGCGCAGCGAGACGCTCGAAGGCTTCAAGAAGGACGAAGTGCAGATCCTCGTCTGCTCGGACGTCGCCGCACGCGGCCTCGACATCGGCGGCCTGTCGCACGTGTTCAATTTCGACGTGCCGATCAACGCCGAAGACTACGTGCACCGCATCGGCCGCACGGGCCGCGCGGGGCGCAGCGGTGTGGCCTACACGATCGCCAGCCGCGACGATTTCAAATTCATCTCCGCGATCGAAAAGCTGATCGGCAAGAATATCCCGCCGCTCGAACTCGAAGGCTTCGTTGCCCCCGTTTCCACGCCCGAAGAAGAAGCCGCCGATGCCGCCGCCAAACCGCGCGGCGGACGCGAACGCGGGTCCTCGCACGGATCCTCGCGCGGCGGTTCGCGCGGCGGTGCGAAATCCGGTTCGAGCCGGCCGCGCCATCGCAGCAGCGGCACGGAAGATGTTGCCGCAGCATCGAGTGCGGGTTCCGGCTGGGGTCCGGGCAACGATGCGCCCGCAGCGCTTGAAAACGCAGCACTTGAAGTCGTCGCCCCGGTCGCAGCGCCGATCGAAGTCGCCGCAGCGGCACCGATCGTCGCCCAGGCACCGGTCGCAGCCGCAACGCCAGCACCCAAGCGCGAGCGCGAACGCCATGCCCCGCGGGCGGCGGCCCCCGAGCGCACGCGCGAACAGCGCCCGACGCCGTTGGCCGATCCGCAAGGACGCGGCTTCGACGACGACCAGGTGCCTGCGTTCCTGTTGCGCGGCAAGCGCGCGGCGGGCTAGCGTTTCGAGGACGCAAACTTCGGCGCCGAGGGTGCGATGCAGACGATTTTCATCATGGTGAAATGCGAGCTTGGCCGCGCCTACGACGTAGCCGAAGCCGCGATGGAAACCGAGCAGGTCTCGGAGGTCTTTTCGATTTCCGGCCAGTACGATCTGCATCTCAAATGCTATCTGCCCGACGACGCGGATATCGGGCATTTCGTGATGACGATCCAGCGCCTGCCCGGCGTCAAAGACACGTTCACGCTGATTACCTTCAAGGCCTTCGGCTAGAACCCTGACGGCGGAGGGCGTTTGCCATGCAGGCTCGCTTTCGCCTTGTCCTCGCGGGCCTCCTCTGGCTGCTGCCGGGCGCGCCCGTCGCCGCGAGCGAAGCCAAGCTCGAAACCGCCCTTGCGATGTTCTACGAGGCGGCTTTGTGGCGCGACAACACCGCCCCCGGCGACAATACGCCGCGCCCGATCAGCGGCATCGTGCGGCTCGAGCCGCCGTTGCGTCTGCATCTCGGCCGCACGACCAGCAATTCGATCGCCGCTTTCGCCGAAGCCAAGACGCGCGAAGCCGCCGCGATCGTGGGCCTGCCGGTAACGGTCGTCGAGAACTCGGGCGACGCCAATTTCCGCTTCGATTTTTTCGCCGAGAACGCCGTGCCGCCCGGCGTACCGCCGCAGCAAGACTGCGGCACGGGTGCCCGCGTGCAAGGGACGGCCCTCGTGAGTACGCTGCATATCCGCGCGATCCAGCCCAATTGCGTGGCGCACGAAATCCTGCACGGGTTCGGGCTGCTCGGCCATCCGCACGATTTCGACACGTTGCTGAGCTACAAGCGCGCGCCCACCGCGCGCGAGAACTACACCGAGCTCGACCGGCTTGCCTTGCGCACGCTCTACCAAGCCGGCATGGCGCCCGGCACGTTCCATCTGCCGGCCTTGCTGGTCGCGCGCCAATTCATGGCCGAAGAATTGGGCCTCGTCGCCAAAGGCGGCGATACGACACGGCTCGCACGCCCCGTGCTCGATGCGGCCGTCGTGCGCATGCGCGCGGCCGCCGCCGATGGTGCGCGCACCGTCTATCTGCAGCTCGGCTTTGCCTACGAGGTCGGCCATTATGTGGCGGTCGACCCCGTGGAAGCCGTGCGCTTCTGGGAATTGGCGGCCGGCCAGCGCGATGCCGAAGGCCTGTTCCGCCTCGGCCTCGCCCTCCAGCAAGGCAAAGGTACGACGCAAGACGAAGCCGCCGCCCGTCGCCGCTTGCGCGAGGCAAGCGCGCTCGGCCACGGGCCTGCGGCTTTTGTTGTCGCACAAGCCTATCGCGACGGGCGCGGCGGCTGGCCCAACGCGGTCGAGGCCTATGCGTTTTTCGACCTCGCGGCACGGCGCAACGTCGCCCCCGCCGTTGCCGCGCGCGACGCGTTGCTCGCAAGCTTCGATGCCGCCACGCGCACGCGCGCGCAAACGCAAGCGCGCCAGTTCCCGACCGTGCCGTCCGCCCCCGCCCGATAGCGGATGCCGGATCAGTAGATCCCGTCGCCGCCTTCGCTGCCGGGGATCGAGATCGTGAGGCTCGGATCGGCGAAGCGTCCGCCGCCGTCGAGCACGGGGCCGTCGGCGCGCAATTCCGTGCCGGGCTTGAAGGCTTCGAGGATGCTGTCGCGCTCGCCGGGGCGCGCAGGCGCACCGGTCTGCGGATTGACGCGCACGAGGCGAATGCCGGGCGGGATGCGGAAGGGCACGTTGGGCGTACCCTTCAGCGCTTCGGCCATCACGTCGCGGAAGATGGGGACGGCGACCGACGAGCCGGTCTCGTTGGGTCCGAGCGTTCGCGGATTGTCGAAGCCGACCCAAACGCCCACGGCCAAATCCGGCGAAAAGCCGATGAACCAGGTGTCGAACGAATCGTTTGTCGTCCCAGTCTTGCCGCCGATGGCGCGGTTGAGTTCGCGCAAACGCCGCCCGGTGCCGCGCTCCACGACACCCTGCAACATCGAGGTCATCTGGTAGGCGGTCGCGGCGTCGATCGCCTGGGCGCGGCCGTCGGGCAGTTCAGGCGGCTCGGAGCCCGGCAACCACAGATCGCTGCGGCAATCGGCGCAGGCGCGCACATCGTGGCGGTAGATCGTGCGGCCCTCGCGGTCCTGCACGCGGTCGATGAGGGTTGCCTGGATGCGCTTGCCGCCATTCACGAACATCGCGTAGGCCGTGGTTTGGCGCATCAGCGTGGTCTCGCCCGCCCCCAGCGCCATCGCGAGGCTCGGCTGCAGTTTTTCGACGACACCCAGGCCTTCGGCCACGGCCGCGACCTTGTCCATGCCGATCGCCTGGGCCAAGCGAATGGTCATCAAGTTGCGCGACTGCTCCATGCCCACGCGCATCGGCGAGGGGCCGTAGAAATTGCGCGAATAGTTCGCCGGGCGCCACGGCGGTTGGCCCGGCCCCTGGTCGACGACGATGGGCGCGTCGAGGATGAGGCTCGCGGGCGAAAACCCGTTGTCGAGGGCGGGCAGATAAACGAACGGCTTGAAGGACGAGCCGGGCTGGCGCTGGGCTTGCGTCGCGCGGTTGAACTGGCTCATCTCGAAGCTCCAGCCGCCCACCATCGCGCGCACGCGCCCCGTATGGGGATCCATCGCCACGATGGCCCCGCCTACATTCGGGATCTGGCGCAGCGCATGGCGATTGAGGGGCGAGGCATCGTCGGCGCGCTTCTCGACGATCACGACGTCGCCCACCGCCAGCACGTCGGCGGGCGCGCGCACGGGCGGGCCCAGGCGCTGTTCGCGCTCGGTCTTGCGCGCCCAGCGCAGATCTTCGAGGGCCAATGTCGCGCGGCCGCCGTCGAGCAGGCCCAATTCGGCGGCATCGTTGCCGAGGCCGCGCACGAGCGCCAGCGACCATTCGGACAGCATGCCGGGCGGGCGCGGCACACCCTGCAAGCGTCGGCGCCAATCGCCGCTCGTATCGATGCGCGCGATCGCTCCGCGATAGCCGTGGCGGCGGTCGTAGGCGAGCATGCCGCGCATGAGGGCGGCTTCGGCGGCCGCCTGCAGCATCGGGTCCATCGTCGTGCGCACGCTGAGGCCGCCGCGGAACAGCTCGCGCTCGCCGAAGCGCGCGAACAATTCGCGCCGCACTTCCTCGGCGAAATAGTCGGCGCGCACGGTGTCTTCGGGTCCGCGATTGCGGGTGACGATCGGCGTGCGGCGGGCGGCCTCGTACTCGGCCAGCGAAATCTGGCCGTCTTCGAGCATGCGGCCCAACACCCAGTCGCGCCGCTCGACCGCACGGTCCATGAAGCGCGCGGGATTGTAGTTGTTGGGCGCCTTGGGGAGCACGGCCAGGAACGCGGCTTCGGCGAGCGTGAGTTCGGCCAGCGACCGGTCGAAATAATTCATCGCCGCCGACGCGACACCGTAAGCGCCGTAGCCGAGATAGATCTCGTTCAAATAAAGCTCGAGGATGCGGCGCTTGGAGAGCGTTTCTTCGATGCGCAAAGCGAGGATCGCTTCCTTGACCTTGCGCTCGATCGACACTTCGTTGGTCAGCAGCATGTTCTTGGCGACCTGCTGCGTGATCGTGGACGCGCCCACCGGCCGACGGGCACCCATATTGGCGAGGTTCTGCACGGCCGCGCGCGCAATGTCGGGCAGGCTCACGCCGGGATGCGAATAGAAATTCTTGTCCTCGGCTGCAAGGAACGCGCCCACGACCTGGCGCGGAATCGCGTCGTACGGCACGAAGATGCGCCGCTCGATCGCGAACTCGGCAAGGATGCGCCCGTCGGCCGCATGCACGCGCGTGGTGACGGAAGGCTGGTAGGCCGCAAGCGCGCCGTGGTCGGGCAGGCCGCGCCCGAAATACCAGAGCCCGGCCAGCACGGCCCCACTGCCGCCGACCAGCGCCAACACCAGCAGAACGACAAGCGTGACGAGTGCACGACGCATCGAGGGCGGCCATCCAGGTTCGGTTGCGAGGCGGGAGATATAGCGCAGTGCCGGGGCGCTGTCGCGCCCGTGCGCGGTCTCTTGTTCGGATCCGCCCCGCCGAACGACGTGCCGTTGCATCGCCATTGACTCATAATCTTATTTAGGTATATTTATTTTCAATGACTTTAAGGAGAGCATAATGCGCAAGATCAAACGCGGATACAAGCAGAAATCGGCTTTCGCCCCGTCGGAACGCCAGTGGAGCGCAATGATCGCCCGTGAACAGCGCCGCTTGAGAGAACAAAAAGCGAAACTTAGGGCGCCCGCGTCGAACCAGATTTCGGCCCAGCAATTCAGAGACATGCGCCGGGCCGAGCGGCTGCGCGCGCGGCCCTCGACGGAAAACGGACAATGACGACAGTCCTGACACCGACGGCGCTGCGCGGCTAGCGCTTCTCGGGCGGCTCGTAGCGTGGGCCGTCGCAGGTCATCACGTCGCGGTGGCTCACCCGTTCGTTCTGCATGGCACAAGCGCAGGCTTCAAAAGCTGGAACAGTATCAACCGATTCCGCATGAGGCGGCGCGTAGGCACGGTTCTGCCCAAGCTCTGGCAACGTCAACGCCATCGAGCCTGGCGCGCGTATGATTTCAAATTTGAAGCTGAGAATTTCGTCGATTTCCATCTTGGTGACCGGCATCGATATCTTGCCGTAGCCCTCTGCGTCGAGCTCTTCGCCGACCCAGCGCGCCGTGGAAGACGGCCCGACTTCAGGGTCCCTTCGATAGTCGATTACGATGCGCTCGATGCGCAACGGCGCACCGTTGTCCACCCGCTCAATCCGCACGCGCACGAAAGCGTGCACGTCGTCCGAATGGAACGGGTCGCCGTGCCGTTCGAACCCGAGTTCGACGCGCTTCAAGGCCGCGACCGGATTGCCGATCCGCTTGGACTGCGCCTCGACATTCGGATAGTCGACCGAAAAACTCAGCTCCATCGTGCAGCGCAGCGGCCGGTCGTTGAAATAGTTCGTCTCTGTGATTGCGCGCAGTCGGGATTCCTGAAGTTGTCTGCGCAGCCGGTAATCCTCGGGAACCCGCGAATCGCGCGGATTGATCCGCTGATTCTGCGCCATCGCCGTGCCGATCCCGAGCGAGAAAATCAGCATGCCCGCAAGGACGAGCAAACCAAGGCCTGTCCAGCGGCTGCACAGGCCTTGCGCGAAGAAACGCAGCTGCATCTCGCAACTCCGAAAACACGAAAGGACACGAACTATAAAGAAGAATAACCCGTTCCGGCTGAATCCGGAAGTCAGCACCACTCTGCCAAGATTTCTGGCGCATGCCGACGGCACGACCGGCGAAACCGGAAAGACCTCCATTGTGCGCAACGGCGACAGCGGCCTGTCCGTCGGGCGCATTCAGATGGACCTGTCGAAGCACAAGGACCTTGCCGACCGGCTCGTTGCCATCGGCAAAGCCAACGGAGTCGCGGGCGCCGAGGAAATCACCGCCGATATGCTGAAGCAAACGCATGAAGCGTTTAAGGACCGAAACGGAAGGTACAACGAAGTGCAAATCGCAAAGATCGAGAAGTTCGCTGCGGGCGTGCTGAACACAAAAGAAGGCGAAAGCGCGCTCGAAAACGCCGAGCGCGGCCAAGTCCGCACGGTCGCAGCCAAGGTCGAAGAGGCGTGCGGACAGTCGGGGCCGAACGCGCAGAAATTCTGCGCAAGTCCCCAAGGCCAGCGCGAACTGGCGGCCTATATCCACCAATACGGCACCGGCAAGATCGACGAGCTCAAAGCCTATCTGCGCGGCGAAGTAGTGACGCTTGGCAAAGGCGGCAAGGATGCCGACGGGACCAAGGTGCAACTCACGCAAGAGCTGACCCCGGAAAGCTTCCGCAGCGACTACCGAAACACAACGCTCTATGCGCAGAAGAATCCGGTCCCGATCGCCACGCGCGACAAAAACGTCGATGCCGCAGACGCGCGCTGGCTTCGGACGTGCGCTCGAAAAAGCCGGGCCGGAAGCTTTCGCGCGCAAATTCGCCCTTGGGCAGTTCCGCGACTATGCGACCCGGCTCGACAACGGCGTGGCGCGCTACGAAAACCTCGCGGGTGCCGTGGACGGCTCGTTGGGGCGTGTGGATCGCAACGCGGCGGCGACGTTCCAGGACTATCTCAACGTCGCGCGCGACAATCTGCCGCCGCATGTGCGCTACGAAGGCCTGAAGCGCGACGGCTGGATCGGGCCGAAGACGACTGACGCGTTCAAGACGGCCCTCTACAATCTCGGGCCGCAGAGCATCGCCGACGATTTGGAGGGGCTGTTTGCCGCTTGAAGCCGCGTCAGCCGCGCCGTGCAGGATTAGCCGCGAAATACGCGTCGATCGCGCGCAGGATGCCGGCGGCGACCTTCGTGCGATGGTGCGGGCGATTGAGCAGGAGTTCGTCCTGCGCATTCGAGAGATAGCCCATCTCGATCAGCACCGAGGGCGTGTCAGGCGCCCTCAGCACGGCGAAGCCTGCGAAGCGATGCGGGTTCTGCGGCAGCAGCAGCACCTCGCGCCCCATTTCGGACACGAGATGGCGCGCGAACACGATCGAGCGGTTCATCGTCTCGCGCTGCGCAAGATCGATCAGGATCGAGGTCACGTCGCGGTTCTCGCGCGTGAGGTCGACGCCCGCGATGATGTCGGCGCGGTTTTCGCGCGCGGCCAAAGCGGCCGCTTCGTTGTCCGACGCGTTTTCCGACAAAGTGTAGATCGACGCCCCGCGCGTGGCGGTGTTACCGCTGCCCATCGAGTCCGCATGGATCGAGATGAACAGATCGGCCGATTGCTGGCGCGCGAGTGCGATGCGATCGCGCAGGCGGATGAACACGTCGTCGTCGCGCGTCATCGCCACGCGATAGCGGCCGGTCTGTTCGAGCTGGCGGCGGAGTTCGCGCGCCATCGCGAGCGTGATCTCTTTTTCGTGCGTGCCCGAAACGCCGATGGCCCCCGGATCGACGCCACCATGGCCGGGATCGAGCACGATCATCGGCCGCCCGGTCGGGCGCGCCGGTGCGCCACCCTGCGCATTGGGAAGTTGCGGCGGGCGCGGGCTCGCAACAGCCGCAGGTGCCGCCACTGTCGTTGGTGCCGTCGGGGCGACGGGGGCGGCGACGCGCGGAGCCGCCGTTTGTGCAAACTGCGCTGGCGGGCTCGGTTGCGGTTGCGGCTGGGCGGGCGTTTGGGTTTGCAGTTGCGGCGGTGAAGGCGCATTGGCCTGCATCGCGCGCAGAACGCCGGAAGCCGACCAGGGTTGGACGTTCTGCGCGAACGCTTCGGGTGTCGAGCGCTCGAAATCGAGCACCAGACGCTGGCCGCGCCCGCTCGGGGCGAGGTCGAAGCGCGCCTCGCGCAATTTGGCGGGCTGGGCGAGATCGAGCACGAGGCGCCCGGTGGCGGCATCAAACGCCCCATAGCGCAGGCCCGACACAAGGCCCGAGGGGGCGACCTCGCCGCCGGTTATTCGCCACTGCACACTGGGTAAATCGACGACGGCGCGCATCGGCTCGTTCAGGAAGAACACCCGATGGTCGATACGCCGGTTGAGCGTGAGGATGAGGCGTGTGGAGCCCGCCGTTTCGCCCAACGACACGCCTGTGACGATAATTTCCCCGCTTGTTCCGGGGTTTAGGGGCGCATTGGGTGCGGCGCGCTGCGGCGTTTGGGCATGGGCGGCGGGCATGCCAAGGCTCCAGGCTACCAAGCAGCCCGCAATCCACAAGATATTGAGAAAACGCCCGCGCATGACCGCGACATATATCCTGCGGCGCGAATCGACGGCAAGCACGAACCACGGCAAATTTACCAATTGTGGGGGGGCGGGTTGGTCTGTATTGTGCTTGTCGCATACTGTTCGTTGTTCGCTGGAAAGCGAGCGCCCCAGACCGGAGCGCCCTTTCCGTGCGGGTCCACAGGGAATTGCAGCACCCGCGTCCGGTTTTCGGTTCGCGAAGCGGCAAACCTCCCGAAGATACCGCGGCGAACGCATCAGGGCGGCCGATCCGAACGGCGCACGCCCAAAAAGGACCCCCGCATGCGGCGGGTCCGCCCCCGCTCCCGCCGCTGTTGGGAGCGATCTCAAGCGGGCGGATCCCCATTTGCGAAGGTCAAGACCGCGGCACGGGCCCAAGGAACCCGCGCGCGACCGCAACGCCAACGGGTCCAAGGGCCCGGCGGCATGTGCGCCACGACGATCCGGTCAAAATTTTTTAGCGCGCGCACTCGTTTTGCGCGACCGCGCGGCGTATTCGCCGCATGCGTCGCGCTGCAAAAAAACGAACGGGCCGTGCGCGCTTTCGCATCGGAGAGAAAGTATCGAAATGGCAAAACGTATGTTGATCGACTCGACCCACCCGGAAGAAACCCGCGTGGTCGTGCTCGACGGAAACCGGCTCGAAGAGTTCGATTTCGAAACCGCCAGCAAAAAGCAGCTCAAGGGCAACATCTATCTGGCGCGCGTCACGCGCGTCGAGCCGTCCTTGCAGGCCGCGTTCGTGGAATTCGGCGGCAACCGCCACGGCTTCCTCGCCTTCAACGAAATCCACCCCGACTATTACCGCATCCCGGTCTCCGACCGGCAGGCGCTGATGGCCGAGGCGGAGGAAGAAGACGAGCGCCCGCGCCGCAGCAGCCGCGAAGATGCCGCCGATCCCGCCCCCGTCATCGCGTTGCCGCAGGACGCCAATGCAGGTCCCGTCGATCTGACGCCGGCCCCGCTTGCCGAGACGGCCCAGCTGCCGCTGTCGGACGAGCTGCTGCCGCCTGCACCTGTGCAAGCACAGCTCGATCTGGCCGCACCAGCACCCGACGCTGTCCCGCATGCCGATGCCGCATCGGCCCCGAGTGCGGACGCAGCGACGGGCTTTGATCCGGCACCGCTCGAAGGTGCGCCGATCGAGGGCACGCCGCTCGACGCCCCGCACGAAGCGCTGCCCGGCGAAGAGCCCGGCGAACCGCGCCAGCACATCGTCGAATCGGTCGGCGGCGACACGGTCGACGACGCCCACGAAACGCGGCGCCGCGCGCGGCCGACGCGCCAGTACAAAATCCAGGAAGTGCTGAAGCGCCGCCAGGTGCTGCTCGTCCAGGTCGTCAAGGAAGAGCGCGGCAACAAGGGGGCCGCTCTCACCACCTATCTGTCGCTCGCGGGCCGCTATTGCGTGCTGATGCCCAACACCGACCGCGGGGGCGGCATTTCGCGGCGCATCACCTCGCAGCAGGACCGCAAGCGCCTCAAGAACCTGATCGAAGAGCTCGACCTGCCCGACGGCATGGCCGTGATCCTACGCACCGCCGGAATGGAGCGCGAGACCGCCGACATCCGGCGCGACTACGAATATCTGATGCGGCTGTGGGAAGAGATCCGCGATCTCACGCTGCGCAGCTCGGCCCCGGCGCTGATCTACGAGGAAGGCAGCATCGTCAAGCGCGCCATCCGCGACATGTACAGCTCCGGCGTCGACGAAATCCTCGTTGCGGGCGAACACGGCTTCGAAGCCGCGCGCCACTTCATGGGCATGCTGATGCCGAGCGACGTTGCGCGCATCCGCCGCTACGACGACGCGCAAACGCCGCTGTTCCAGCGCTTCCAGGTCGAAACCGAACTCGACGAAATGCATCTGCCGACCGTGCGTCTGCGCTCGGGCGGCTACATCGTGATCAACTCGACCGAAGCGCTCGTCGCGATCGACGTGAACTCGGGCCGTTCGACGCGCGAGCGCAACATCGACGAGACCGCCTACAAGACCAATCTCGAAGCAGCCGACGAGGTTGCGCGCCAATTGCGCCTGCGCGATTTGGCGGGCCTCATCGTCATCGACTTCATCGACATGGACGACCATCGCCACCAGGCGGCGGTCGAACGGCGCCTCAAGGAGGCGATGAAGTCCGACCGCGCGCGCATCCAGATCGGCCGCATCTCGGCCTTCGGCTTGCTCGAGCTGTCGCGCCAGCGCCTGCGCCCCTCGATTTCGGAAATCAGCTTCGAGGTCTGCCCGCACTGCCAGGGCACGGGGCGTCTGCGCTCGACCGAATCGGCCGCCTTGCACGTGCTGCGCGGCATCGAGGAAGAGGGCGTGAAACTGCGCGCGGCCGAAGTGCTCGTGTATGTCGCAACGTCCGTCGCACTCTACTTGTTCAACAACAAGCGCGCGGCGATCGCGGGCATCGAAAGCCGCTACGGCTTCCATCTGCAGTTCCATTCCGACGACAGCCTCATTCCGCCCGCCTTCCGCATCGAGCGCGGCAAGGCCAAAGCGGTCGATGCCACCAGTGCCGCACCAATCCGGCAGATCGAAGACTTTGCACCCAGCGCACCCGAATCGCGCGGCGAGTACTCGGCCGCCGCAGACGTGGCGCGCGACGACGACGACGATGTCGCGGGCGAAACGGCAGCGTCCCCGCGTGCGGCCGAAGAGCGCAACGAAGACGGCAGCATCCGCCGCCGTCGCCGTCGCGGTCGCGGTCGCAATCGCGCAGATGGCCGCCCTGAAGGTCGCCAAGATGGGCGTACTGAAGCGCCGCGCGCCGACAGCGAAGCCGCACAAGCCGCCCCGATGCAAGACGAAGCCGGCGATGCCGCCGGGCCTGCGGAAGGCGTTGATGCCGCAACCGCTGGCGACGAGGCGGGCGGCGACGAAGCCAGCCGCCGTCGGCGTCGGCGCGGTCGGCGCGGTGGTCGGCGTCGCGGACGTCGTCCGGAGGGCGAGAACGGCGCCGAGCAGCCGCAAGCGGCCAATGGTGTCGGCGGCGAGAGCAACGGCGACATGCCGGTCGCAGCCGCCGCAATGCCGGATGCCCCGGCCCTCGCAGCCCCGAGCGACGCCTATGCGCCGGCCCCGATGGGCCGCGTGCAGGGTCCCGGCGACGCGCATGATTGGCCGTGGAACCGCCGCGGCGAAGACGGCCCGGCAACGGCACCTGCGGCAGCGCCCATACCCGCCCCGGCACCTGCCGCCGCAATGCCGCCGCAGATCGCGACACCGGCCGAGCCCATCATGGTCGCACCGCAACCGACCCCGGCTGCAGCACCCGCAGAAGCAAGCGCTCCGCCGCCGCCCGAGGACGATCCCAATCGTCCCAAAAAGCGCGGCTGGTGGAATCGCCTGACGGGTTGAAGAAGGTTTAGCGCCGCCAGGCGACCAAGCGTCTGGCGGCCTCTTCCATGTCGGCGAGCGTGCCGGCAAACGAAAAACGCACGAAGCGGTTGCCGCGCGCCGGATCGAAATCGAGCCCCGGCGTTGCGGCCACGCCCGCTTCGTCGAGCATGCGGCGGCAGAATTCCGCACTGTCGTTGGTCATGTGCGCCACATCCGCATAAAGATAGAAGGCGCCGTCCGGCGGGGCGAATTCGCGGAACCCCGCTTTGGGCAAGGCGGCCAGCAGATAGTCGCGGTTCGCACGGTACGCCAGCACATGCGCTTCGCATTCGGCGTGCGCGTCGAACGCGGCGATCGCGGCCAATTGGGCCAAGGTCGGCGGCGAAATGAACAGGTTCTGCGCCAGCCGCTCGACTGCGCGCACCAGATCGGGCGGCACCACGAGCCAGCCCAGGCGCCAGCCGGTCATTGAGTAGTATTTGGAGAAGCTGTTGACCACGAACGCGTCGTCGCCGAAGGCAAGGGCGGTCGCAGCCCGGCCCTCGAATACGATGCCGTGGTAGATCTCGTCGGACACAAGGCGCACGCCGTTTTCCGAACACCAGCGGCATAGGGCGCCGAGTTCGTCCGGCGACAGCATCGAGCCCGTCGGATTGGCGGGGCTTGCCACGATGAGGCCCGCGAGATCGTTTCCGCTTTGCGCCAGCAATTCCGGCGTGGGCTGGAAGCGCGTGGCGGCCGTGGCGGCAAACCCCACCGGTTCGCAATCGAGCGCCTTTAAGATGTTGCGATAGGCGGGATAGCCCGGATCAGCCAGCGCCACGCGGTCGCCCGCATCGAACGCGGCGAGAAACGCCAGCAGAAAGCCGCCCGACGAGCCGGTCGTAACGCAGATGCGCGCCGGATCGAGCGCCACGCCGTACGTGTCGGCATAGTGGCGCGCGATGCGCGCGCGCAACGCGGGCAGGCCCATCGCGTCGGTATAACCGAGCTTGTCGCTGTCGAGGGCGGCTTTGGCGGCGTTGCGCACGGTCATGGGTGCAGGCGTGCCGGGCTGGCCCACTTCGAGATGCACGGCGCGTTCGCCCGCATGTGCGGCCGCTTCGTCGCGCCGATTGGCCGCACGCATCACATCCATCACGATGAACGGCGAAATGCCCGCGCGCCGCGCAACCTTCAAAGCCATTGCCGAAACTCCCGCCGCTATTGCGAGCCGGTGGCGAAACCGGCACCGCGCCGGTCGGTTTCGATGCGGCAGGATTCCGGCTGTTCGGTTGCGCCCTCGGCGCAATAGATCGCCTGCACGCGCCCAATACCGCCCGCAACCTCGGCCGCGCGATAGCCGCGCGCGGCAAGGGCAGGCACCAAGCCCAGCCCGTCGACGCCGATGCGCCCGTCGGGCAACGGCGCAGCGCGCGCAAGATCGATCGCGCGATCGAGCGTGAGGCGGTCGGCAAGCACGCCGAGAGCCGTCTGCGACAGTGCAAACGGCGCGGCAACCCCGCCCGAGGCGGCCCCTGCGAACACCACGGATTGGCGGTCGCGCAAGGCGATCGCGGCCGTCAGCCAGCGCGTGGCCGATTGTTCGGCCGTCGGTGCCGGGGCGAGCAGAAAGCCGATCCCTTGCGGCAGGCGGCCGATGCCGAACGCCTCAAGGCCGGTGAAACTGCACGCAACCGCCATGCCGTTGCGGTCGATCACGCTGAGGGCCGTACCCGCCGCCATGTCGGGCTCGGGCGCCCACGGCCCGCCCACGCCCGCAAGGCCCCGCAGCCGCGACGGCGCAAGCGCGTCGCCCAGCGCAATGCGGTTGGCAAGATCGGGCCCAAGCCACTGCGCACGGTCGCGCGAGGCGGCCGACGCCGTGGCCAGCATCAGGCCGGCACGCTGGTCGGCCGGGGTCGCGCGCCAACGCTCGGCGAGCGCCCCGTAGAGTTGTGCGGTCGCAAGGCTGCCGACAGCGGGGGCCGCCGCCACGAAGAAATCGGGCGTGCCGCCGATATTGAAAGCCGGTTGAATCTGCGGCACCCCGGCGGCGAGATCCTCGAAGCGCAGATCGATGCCGGCGGCTTGAGCCGCACGCGCGAACTGGTGGGCGGTCACGCCTTGATGCAACTCGCCGGGGCCGCGCTGGCGCAAGGTGCCGAGTACCGCACCCATCTGCGGCTGCGCCAGCGGCTGGCCTTCGGTCAAAGCCTGGCCTTCGCGGCTGAAGATCGCGGCTAGGCCCGGATCGGCCGACACGACGTTCCAATGGCGCGCCAAATCGATCGCCAGCGCACGCGTGGCAGTGGTGCCGCCGCGCGCAAGATTTTCGGCCGGCGCCACGACCTGCTCCCAGCGCAGACGCCCGTAGCGCGCCTGCATCGCAAACAGGCCGCGCGGCAGGCCGGGCGTGGCCACGACCGAGTCGGGCCGGGCGGCCACGGCCGGGAACGACACGGTTTCGACCGTGCGCACGCGGCCCGTGCCGGAAGCCACCATGCACAGCCCGCCCCCGCCCAGCGGCATCTGCCCCGGATAAGTGACGCTGAGCGTCAAGGCGGCAGCGGTGGCCGCATCGGCGGCCGAGCCGCCGGCCGAGAGAATGTCGCGCGCGACGAGGGCCGCACGCGGCTCGTCGGCCGCCGCCCCGCCCAGAAAGCCGCGCACCGAGCCGACCACGCCCGGCACGCCTTCGTCTTTGCCGCCCAGGCCCAATGTGCTGCAGCCGCCCGCGAGCGAAGCTGCGGCAAAAGCGGCAACAATGTGTCGAACGTGTCGGCGGGCCCGCGATTGATTTCGGGTGGTGCTCGGCATAGCTTGTCTCGAGAGTTTGGCGGCCAATTCAGGAGTCGAATGGATCCGCGCAGTGTTTGACAAATTTGCGTTCAAAATGGGGCCGTTTGGGTTGTTGCGCGCGCGCCTGTGCGACGGTCGGAATCGGCTGTCCTTGTTCGCGCGCTTGCTCGCGCTTGCCTTGGTCTGCGCGATGCCGTTTGCCGCGCAGGCGCAGCAGCGTATCAGCTTCATCCGCGACGCCGAAATCGAAAATACCATCCGCATCTACGCCGCACCAGTGTTCCGCGCAGCCGGCCTCAACCCGGACGACATCGCGGTCCACATCGTCAACGACCGTTCGCTGAACGCGTTCGTGGCGGGCGGGCTCAACATGTTTTTCCATACAGGCCTGCTGCTGCGCGTCGAAACGCCCAACCAGCTGATCGGCGTGATCGCGCACGAAACCGGCCACATCGCCGGCGGCCATCTGGCCCGCCTGCCGGACGGCATGCAGGCGTCCTGGGAGACGTTGGTCATCTCGCTTTTGGGGGCGGCAGCGGCGGCCGTGGCGGGCAACGGCAATGCGGCCATGGCCTCGGTCATGGCGGGCCAGCAGATCGCCGAGCGCCAGCTCCTGCGCTACACGCGCACGCTCGAAGCCTCGGCCGATCAGGCGGGCGTTACGTTCCTCGACCGCTCGCAGCAATCCTCGCGCGGCCTCATGGAGTTTCTGCAGGTTCTGGCCGACCAGGAAATGATGGTCGTCGACCGCCAGGACCCGTATGTGCGCTCGCACCCGATCTCGGCCGAACGTGTCGAGTTCGTGCGCCAATGGGTCGCCAATTCGCGCATGTCGAACATGCCAACGCCCCCGGCGTTCGTCGAACTGCACAAGCGCATGCGCGCCAAGCTGCTCGGCTTTACCGATCCGTCGCGCGCCCTCGTCCAGTATCGCGAGGGCGAGACCTCGCGCGAAGGCCGCTATGCGCGCGCCTTCGCCTTCTACCGGCGCGGCGAGATGCCGCGCGCGATCGCGATCGTCGACACCCTGCTCGCCGAAGCGCCCGACGATCCCTATTTCAACGAGACGCGCGGCCAGTTCACCTACGAGGGCGGAAATCCGCGCGGATCCCTGCCCTACTACGAAAAGGCCGTGGCTGCATTGCCCAGCAGCGCGTTGCTGCGCTTGGGCCTTGCGAGTGCGCTGCTGGCGACCGACGACCGCAGCCTGCTGCCCAAAGCGATCGAAAATCTCGAGACAGCACAGCGCTACGAAACCAACTCGGCCGAGCTGTGGCGCCAATTGTCGATCGCCTACGGGCGCGACGGGCAGCTTGGCATGTCGTCCTTGGCGCAAGCCGAGCAGGCGCTGCTGCTGGGCAGGCGCGTCGATGCGCGCGGTTTTGCCGAGCGCGCTGAGCGGTTGCTCCCGGCCGGTTCCCCCCATATCCTGCGAGTCCAAGACATCAAAAACGCCGCCGAACGTTTAGGGCCCCAAACAAGATGACAGCAAATCTGCGCCGCTTCGCCGTTCCGCTTCTTCTTCTGTGCGTCGCCGTGCTCGGCGGCTGTGCAGGCTCGGCGCCGCCGCGCGGCAGCATCGTCGACGGCGGCTTGCGCCTGTTCGCCGACGGCGTGCCGGGCGTGCACGGCAATGCCGACCAGCGTCAATGGTGGACCTCGCGCCCCAACGGTGCCGGCGACTTGGCGCTCGTCGATCTGCAAGGCTCGATCGCGTTGCGCGCCGACGCGCCCGGCGGCATGCAGATGGGCCGACGCCTCAGCACGGCTTTGACGGCGACACCCTATCTGCGCTGGACCTGGTATCTCGAGCCGGCCGTGTTCGGCGGCGGGCCCGGCGCGGGCCTGGAGCGCGGCATGCGCGTGACGATCTATTTCCGCACGCCGAACCGCTCGGCCAGCGGCGGCTATCTCGCCGTCCTCGGCATGGGCGCCGAGGAATGGGACCGCAGCGTCGAGATCGCGTTCGGCGGCTTCGGTGCCGGGCGCAGCGACGGGGCCACGCAAAGCAAATGGGCCGTCGACAATGCCGGCCGCCGCCTCGAGCTGCGCCCGCCGCGCACGGGCCAGGCAGGCGCCTGGCACGTCGAGGCGATCGATTTGAGCGAAGTCTACCGCTATTTCTGGCCCGGCGAATCGCTCGAAGACGTGCAGATCGCGATCATCGCGGCGGGCGGCTTCTCCGGCCGCGTGCCGCCGGAAGCGGGCATTGCCATCGGCTACGTCGCCGAGATCTCGATTTCGCGGTGAAGTTCCTGGCCAAAGCGCTGGCGCTTGTGCTGCTGGCGGCAATGCCGAGCGGCCTTGCGCAGGCGCAAGAGGCCTTCACGCCCGCCCAGCGCGACGCGCTCCGCGCCATCATCGTGGAGACGCTGCGCAGCCAGCCCGAACTGGTACTCGAAGCGCTGCAGGCCCTCGAGCGGCGCCAGGAAGAAGAGCAGCGCGCGACGGCCAAGCGCATGCTCGTCGAAAAGCGGCGCGACCTCTTCGAAGATGCGGGCGATCCCAGCGTGGGCAATCCGCAGGCGCGCACCGTGCTCGTCGAGTTTTTCGACTATCGCTGCCCCTACTGCAAACAGATGGACCAGCCGCTCAAAGCGCTGCTGAGCGCCGATCCGGATTTGCGCATCGTGCGCAAGGATCTGCCCGTGCTCGGCCCCGCCTCGGTCGTGGCCGCACGAGCGGCCCTCGCATCGCGCGCGCAGAACAAATACGCGCCCTTCCACGACGCGATGATGGGATTCCGCGGCTCGCTCGACGAGGCGGCGGTCTTCCGCATCGCCGGCGAAGTGGGGCTCGACGTCGCCCGCCTGCGCCGCGACATGGAAGCGCCCGAAATCGCCCAGCGCCTGCAGAAAAACGCGTCCCTTGCGCAAGCGCTGCAGATCAACGGCACGCCCGCTTTCGCGATCGGCGACACGTTGGTGCCGGGTGCGGTCGACCTTGCGACGATGCGCAGCCTCATCGCCGAGGCGCGCGCCAAGCGCTGACGCTCAAGGTGCGGGATCGAAATCCGGCTGGTTTTCAGGGGTTGCCGCCTGGAACGCCGGATGCGCCATGCAAGCCGCGAACACGGCCATGATGGTCGGATAGGCTGCAAGCTCGGCGTCGCTCGCCAGGCGCTTGGCGTTGAAGACCTGCGGCACCAAGCAGATATCCGCCAGCCCCGGCACAGACCCGTGGCAGTAAGGCCCCGCCTTGCCGTCGGCCAGCAGCTTTTCGAGCGCTTCGAAGCCGACCGCGATCCAATGCCGGTACCAGGCATTGTGCGCATCCTTGTCGAGCCCCAGCGGGCCCAGCAGATAGCGCAGCACGCGCAGATTGTTGACCGGATGGATGTCGCACGCGATCGTGTAGGCAAGGCTGCGCACGCGCGCGCGTCCAACCGGGTCGGCCGGGAGAAACGGCTGCGTGGGATGCATCTCGTCGAGATATTCGCAGATCGCCAGCGACTGCGTGAGCACGACCGGCCCGTCTTCGAACGTGGGCACCAAACCCAGCGGGTTCTTGGCGAGATAGTCGGGTGCGCGCTGCTCGTTGCGGCGCAGATGCACAAACGCGTGCTCGACCGGCAGGCCCTTCAAAGCAAGGGCGATGCGCACGCGAAACGCCGCCGACGAACGGAAATAGCCCCAAAGCTTCATGGCTGCGGTACTTTGTAGGCTTCGACGATCTGGTCGATGGCGCCGAAAATCGAGCGCCCGCCTTCGTCGGTCATCTCGATGCGCACGCGGTCGCCGAATTTGAGGAACGGCGTGGTTGCGGCCCCGCTCGCGATGATCTCGATCATGCGCTTTTCGGCAAGGCAGCACGAGCCGACGGCCGGATCGCGGTTCGAGACCGTGCCGGAGCCAAGGATCGTGCCCGCCCCCAAAGCGCGCGTGAACGCCGCATGCGCCAGAAGCCGGCCGAAATCGAAATTCATGTCCGCACCCGCATTGGGATGGCCGAACCATTGGCCGTTCAGCGCCACGCGCAAAGGCAGATTGAGCTTGGCGCCATCCCAGGCGGGCCCGAGTTCGTCGGGCGTCACCGCCACGGGCGAAAAAGCCGACGACGGTTTCGACTGAAAAAAGCCGAAGCCCTTAGCCAGTTCGGCAGGGATCAAATTGCGCAGCGACACGTCGTTGACGAGCAGCACGAGTTGGATATGGCGGCGCGCGGCCTCAGCGCCGATGCCCATCGGCACGTCGTCGGTCACGACCGCGACTTCCGCCTCGAAATCGATGCCGTGCGCTTCGCTTATCGCCAGGATGGGCGCGCACGGCCCCAGCATCGTGTCGGAGCCGCCCTGGTACATCAGCGGATCGCGATAGAATTCGGGCGGCATCTCGGCCTTGCGCGCTTTGCGCACAAGCTCGACATGGTTGAGATAGGCCGAACCGTCGATCCATTGCGAAGCGCGCGGCAACGGCGCCATGCAGGCGGTCGCATCGAACTTCGTCACGGCCGCGTCGTTGATATTGTCGTGGCCCTTGTCGAGCAATTCGGAAATCAACGCGAGCTCGCGCGATGCCCGGCCCCAATCGTCGAGGGCCGCGCGCAGCGTTGCGGCCACGCGCGGCGCCTTCACGCAGCGTGCGAGATCGCGCGAGACGACGACCAATGTGCCGTCGCGCCCGCCTTCGTTCAGTGTCGCAAGTTTCAAGGTCGTTACTCCGCAGCTTCCGGTTTGATCTTCCAGGAATCGACGTAACCCGTCCACTCCACCCCTTCGGGCTGGGGTGCCACCTCGACCGCGTCGCGCGTGTCGATCATCACGGCGACTTCGTCGAGCATCTGGCCGCCTTGCGGGTTCTTGGCCGCCAGCGCAAAGGCTTTCGGATGCGGCCCGTGCGCGAAGCCGCAGGGGTGCAGGCTCGCCATGCCGGGATGGATATTGTCGCGGCTGAAAAACTTGCCGCGATGGTAGAAGATGATCTCGTCGTAATCGTCGTTGGAATGGAAAAACGGCACTTTGAGCGCCCCTGGATCGCTTTCGGCGGGGCGGGGTGCGAAGGTGCACACGACAAAACGATTTGCCACGAACGTCGTGTGCGCCGACGGCGGCAGATGGTAGCGGTGGCTCATCAGCGGCCGGAAATCGCGCCAATTGACGCGCACGGGGGCAAGATCACCGTGCCAGCCCACCGCATCGAGCGGATTGTAGGGATAGGTCATGGTCGAGATGCGCCCGCCGCGCTTGATCGCAACGCGCGTCGGCTGCTCGGATTTCTGCGCCGCGAACGCGTCGTCGAGCTTTGGCGTGTCGAGGCAACCCGCATCGAAAATCGCATGGCGGCCGACGATACCCTTCTCGGGCAGACGGAAGGAATCGTTGGTGGCCTCGATCAGCAGCAAGGTCGTGGCCTCGCGCGGCACCAAACGCCACATCGCCGAGCGCGGCATCAAAATGTAGTCGCCGTCGCGATATTCGAGATGGCCCCAATCGCAGAAGAGATCGCCCGCACCTTCGTGCACGAACAGCAATTCGTCGCCGTCGGCGTTTCGCGCGAGCTCGGACATCGGCCCCGACACGCGCCATTGGCGGAACTTCATCGCCGCGTTCGACATCAGCAGCGACGCGTCCCAAGGGCTGGCACTCGCCGCGTTGAGCTTGCGATAGTCGAACGCGCGCGGGCGCAGATCGCCTTCGAAGTCGCTCCAGCCGGTCGGCGGGTGCGCGTGGTACATGTGCGCGGCCGGCCCGAAGAAGCCTTCCTTGCCGAGTTCGCGCTCGTAGGTGCCCGCCGGCAAGTCGCAATGCGCCTGGCGCGAGGAGATCCCTTGCGACAGCGGAAAGCCGATCCAGTTTTTCATGGCCAGTTCCTCATGGGTTGTCTCCTCAAGCGCTCTTGAGCGCGCCGCGGCGAATCTGGTCGAGTTCCATCGATTCGAACAGCGCCTTGAAATTGCCTTCGCCGAAACCCTCGTCGCCCTTGCGCTGGATGATCTCGAAGAAAATCGGGCCGATCGCGGTTTCGGTGAAGATCTGCAGGAGCCGCCCGCCTTCTTTGGTGGGGGCCCCGTCGAGCAGGATGTGGTTTTTCTTGAGCCGCACCACGTTTTCGCCATGGCCCGGCAGGCGACGGTCGAGAAGCTCGTAGTAAGTGGCCGGCGTCTTCAGGAACTTGACCTTCTTTTTGCGCAAGGCTTCGACCGTCGCGTAGATGTCGTCCGCCCCCAAGGCGATGTGCTGGATGCCTTCGCCGTTATAGGCCGCCAGATACTCGGCGATCTGCGATTTGTCGTCGGAAGATTCGTTGATCGGGATGCGGATTTTGCCGCACGGGCTTGTCATCGCCTTCGATTTGAGGCCGGTGAGCTTGCCCTCGATGTCGAAATAGCGGATCTCGCGGAAATTGAAGAGGCGCGTGTAGAAGTCGGCCCACAGATCCATGCGACCGCGATGCACATTGTGCGTGAGATGGTCGATATAGCTCAAACCCGCCCCGACCGGGTTTGCCGCGGCCCCCTTGATGGGCTTGAAATCGATGTCGTAGATCGAGCCTTTCGCACCGTAGCGGTCGACGAAATAGATCAGCGAACCGCCGATCCCTTCGATCGCCGGGATGTTGAGTTCCATCGGCCCGACTTTGCCCGCAAAGGGCTTGGCCCCCAGCGCCACCGCGCGCTTGAAGGCGGCAGGCGCGTCGGCCACGCGAAACGCCATGGCGCAGGCCGACGGCCCGTGCACGCGCGCAAAGGCCTGCGCGAAGCTGTCGGGCTCGGCATTGACGATGAAATTGACGTCGCCCTGGCGGTAGAGCGTGACGTTCTTCGAGCGGTGTTTGGCGACAGCGACAAAGCCCAGCGAGACAAACAGCGCCTCGAGGCCCTTCACATCGGGCGCGGTGTATTCGACGAATTCGAAACCGTCAGTTCCCATCGGGTTCACGGAAGCGGCGGCGGTTTTGCGGGGCGCGGATTTTTGGGGCATGGCATGCCTCCTTGATTTGGGGTCTTGTCGATCGACTGTTGGCGCGATATTAGTTTCACATGAAACCAATTGCAACGCCCTTCGCGCTCGACCGGTTCGTGCCCTACCGGCTGTCGGTGCTATCCAACACCGTATCGGACGCGATCGCGGGCCTCTACCGCGACCGCTTCGGCCTCACGATCCCGGAATGGCGCTGCATGGCCGTGCTCGGCAGCTTCGCCCCCCTGTCCGCAAGCGAGGTGGCGACGCGCACGGCGATGGACAAGGTCCAGGTCAGCCGCGCGGTTGCCGCCTTGTTGCAGAAGGGTTTTGCCTTGCAGGCGACCGACCGGCAGGACCGGCGGCGCTCGAAACTTGCGCTGTCGGCGGCGGGCAGCCGCGTCTATGCGCGCATCGTGCCGCTTGCCCAGGCGGCAGAGGCGGAGTTGCTCGCGGCCTTGTCGCCGCCCGAGCGCAAAAGCCTTTCGGCGCTTCTCGACAAGCTATCCGCCCATGCCGCGTCGCTGGCGCAGCAGCGGAAAGGCAGCGAAGAGTAGCTGGCCCGCCAAGCCGAGCCAGTTTTCCGCTGCGAACATGCGGGCGATGGCGGCCTCGGGCGCCTGGCCGAAGGCAAATACGCCCGTGCCGATTTCCGCCAAGAACAGCAGCACGAGCGAAATTGCCGCCATCGCCACGCGTGCGTCTTGCGACACAGCGAAGCGCTTCAGCACGAAGCCGCAGGCGAACCACGAAACCGCCAGGATGATCGGCAATTCGACGAGCACGGCCGCCGACGCGCCGATTGCGGGTGCGACGGCGAGCACACGCAGCGTGCCGAGCGCAAAGCCGGCCGCATATACGATCGCGAAATAGACGAGTCCGGCTTTGACGCCGGTTTTCACGCAGATGCCCGCGCGCGCGTGGCGACGGCAAGGCCCGCCGCGATCGCAACGAAGCCCAGCAGCAGATTGAGCGTGACGGCCTCGCCCAGCAGCAGCGCCCCGCCGGCGGCAGCAGCGACCGGATTGAACGAGATCGTCAGCGCCACCGCCGAGGCGGGCACACGCTCGAGCGCCCAGAACCACATGTAGAACGACGCCATGCCGCCCACGAACATGATCCAGAACACGGCAAACCATTGGTCGGGCGCGAAATGCACGAGCCCGGCCATCGGATCGTCGCGCACGAAAAGCACGGCCACCAGCGCCACGCTGCCCGCCAAGAGCTGCACGACCGTCACCGGCAACGCCGCGTTGCGCTGCAGATACGGTCCCGAAAGCACGGCGTGGATCGAGCCGACCAAGGCAGCACCCACCAACAGCAGATCGCCGCGCCACGCCTCGGGCCCCGCACTTGCGCGCTCGCCCAAGGCCACGAACACGCCGGCAAAACCCAACGCGGCTCCGGCGGCCTTGGCAAAGGTCATGCGCTCGCGGCCCATGGCGGTCGCGAGCACCAGCACGAAGATCGGCATCGCCGCGACAACGAGCGCGCCGCGCGCGGCCGGCACATAGGCAAGCCCCGCCGAAAACAGATAGCCGAACCCGCCGAACATCAGCACGCCCAAAGCCGCAACGGGGGCAAGGTCGCGGCGCAACACGCGCGCGCGCGTGGCTGCGAACATGATGGCCGCCATCGCGATACCAGCCCCGCCGCAGCGCAGGAACGCGATCGAGATCGGATCGGACGCGTCGATCACGAAGCGGATCGCGACGGCGGACGAGCCGCCCAGCGTGCTGGAAAGGGCGGCGGCAAAAACCGGAATCAAACGGGACGTCGACATGCGGATCCGACTGTGCGCCATCGCGCGCGCGCGCACCAGAGGGCGCGTTGTGCGCATCGCGCAGTGCAGCTATCTTCGACATGCAATAAGGAGTGCGCCATGGAAGATTGGATCGCCCGCCTGTCGGGGCTCGGGCTCGTCTGCGCCATCTATTTTGCCAACGTCGCAAGCCCGGGGCCGAGCAACATGGCCGTCATGGCGTTGTCGATGGAGCGCGGACGCAAAGCCGGGTTTGCACTTGCCGCCGGCGTGATCGCAGGCTCCTTCACCTGGGCAGGCCTTGCCGCGATCGGCGTTGCGGCCGTGCTGCAGGCTTATGCGGGAGCGCTCGTGTTTCTGAAAATCGGCGGGGCCCTCTATTTTTTCTATCTCGCTTGGCGTGCGGCCAGATCGGCGTGCCGCGCTGCAGCGCCCGCATCGGCAACGGCTGCGGTCGACAGGCGCGAGGGGTTGCGCCTATTCGTGCGCGGCTATCTCATGCATGTCTCGAACCCGAAGGCGATCTTGGGCTGGGTCGCGACGATGGCGATGGGCTTGCGCGTGGGCGAAGACGGCGCCCCGCTCGCCGCGATCTTGGGCGTGTGTTTTGCCATCGGCTGCGCGGTTTTCTCGACCTATGTTCTCGTGTTTTCGAGTGCGACGATGGCGGCCTTCTATTTACGCGTCCGACGCTGGGCCGAGGCCGGTTTTGCGGCGTTTTTCGCCTATGCGGGCTTTCGCCTGCTGACCACCCGCCTCTAGCCCCGCCGGGGTCGATTGCGCGCCCGAAATTGCGTGCTATAACGGCCTCGATACCTTCCCCTTTTTTGTGAGATTCGTCCTTTGGATTCGAAGCCCACCTTGCTGGTCTTGAACGGCCCCAATCTCAATCTGCTGGGCGTGCGCCAGCCGGAAATCTACGGCCGCACGTCGCTCGCCGACATCGAGGCCGATTGCCGTGCGCGCGCCGACGAGCTTGGCTGCACGCTCGATTTCCGCCAGTCGAACCACGAGGGCCAGCTCATCGACTGGATCCAGGAAGCCCGCCAGACGGCCGACGCGATCGGCATCAATCCGGGCGGCCTCACGCACAGTTCGGTTGCCTTGCGCGACGCGCTCGTGGCAAGCGACCTGCCGGTCGTGGAAATCCATCTTTCCAACATCCACGCGCGCGAAGAATTCCGCCACCGCTCCTTCGTGAGCGGCATTGCGCGCGGCGTCATCTGCGGCTTCGGCGCGCAAGGCTATCTGTTCGCCATCGAAGCGCTCGCGCGTTTCGCCGACGCCGAGCAGAACTGACGCGTCCCCTCCCCTATCGTTCCGTTCCCCCACGCGAGATCTAGACCCGCCATGCCGACAAACAAAACGCCCGAGTTTTCGCCCAACCTCGCCACGGTGCGGCGCTTGGCCAAGCTGATGGCCGAAGAGGGCTTGACCGAGCTCGAATTCGAAGACGGCAAACAGCGCCTGCGCTTGGGGCGCGGCGTCGTCGCCGCAGCAGCACCGGCTGCACCCGTTGCCGTCGCCGCACCCGCAACTGCCGCACCCGGAGCAGCAGTCGATGCGGGCGGCGCGCCCGAAGGGGCCGTCACCTCGCCGATGGTCGGCACGTGCTATCTGTCGCCCGAACCGGGCGCGCCCGCTTTCGTGAAGGCGGGCGACCGCGTCAAAGAAGGCCAGACGCTCGTCATCATCGAAGCGATGAAGGTCATGAACCCGATCCGCAGCCCGCGTTCGGGCACGGTCGCGCGGATTCTCGTCGAAAACGGTTCGCCGGTCGAATATGGCGAGCCGCTGATCGTCGTTCTTCCGTGACCGACGCGATGTTCGAAAAAGTCCTGATCGCCAATCGCGGCGAAATCGCACTGCGCATCCACCGGGCCTGCAAGGAACTCGGCATCCAGACCGTGGCCGTGCATTCGACGGCCGATGCCGACGCCATGCATGTGCGCCTGGCCGACGAGGCCGTGTGCATCGGCCCGCCGGCCGCGCGCGACAGCTATCTCAACAAAGCCGCGATCATTTCGGCCGCCGTCATCACCGGGGCGGACGCGATCCATCCGGGCTACGGGTTCCTCTCCGAGAACGCCGATTTCGCGCGCATGGTCGAAGAGCACGGCATCGTGTTCATCGGCCCGAGCCCCGACCACATCTCGATGATGGGCGACAAGATCGAAGCCAAGCGCGCGATGATCGATCTCAAAGTGCCGTGCGTGCCGGGCTCGGACGGGCCGGTCGCCGACGTCGAAACCGCGCTGAAGCTGGGTGCTGAAATCGGCTATCCGGTGCTGATCAAGGCGGCGGGCGGCGGCGGGGGCAAAGGCATGCGCGTTGCCAACAACGCCGACGAATTGGCCGAAGCCTATCGCAGTGCGCGCAGCGAGGCCGGAGCCAATTTCGGCAACGACGTCGTCTATATCGAAAAATATCTCGGCCATCCGCGGCACATCGAATTCCAGATCCTCGCCGACGCGCACGGCAATGTCGTGCATCTGGGCGAGCGCGACTGCTCGCTGCAGCGCAAGCACCAGAAGGTGCTCGAGGAAAGCCCGTCGCCCGCGCTCAATCTCGACCAGCGCGCCCGCATGGGCGAGATCGTGACGAGTGCGCTCAAGAAGCTCGGCTACCGCAACGCCGGCACGCTCGAGTTCCTGTACCAGGACGGCAATTTCTACTTCATCGAAATGAACACGCGCCTGCAGGTCGAGCATCCGGTCACGGAAATGATCTGCGGGCTCGATCTGGTGCGCGAGCAAATCCGCATCGCGGCAGGAGCACCCCTTGCGTTTACGCAAGAAGACGTGCGCCTGCAGGGCCACGCGATCGAATGCCGCATCAACGCCGAAGACCCCGAGACATTTGCCCCCGCCCCCGGCCGCGTTGCCGAATATCACCCACCCGGCGGCTTGGGCGTGCGCGTCGATAGCGCGCTCTATTCGGGTTACAAAGTTCCGTCGAACTACGACAGCATGGTGGCGAAGCTCATCGTGCATGGGACGAGCCGCAACGAATGCCTGATGCGCCTGCGCCGCGCCCTCGACGAATACGTGATCGGCGGCATCAAGACCACGTTGCCCTTGCACCGCAAGCTCGTGCAGACGCCCGAATTCATCGACGGGCGCTACGACATCCATTGGCTTGAGCGCTGGATGGGCCTCAAGAAATGACCGGTTCCCAAGTCCTGCACGACGACGACGCCCGCGTGCGCGACTTGGCCGACGACATCGCCAACACGCGCCGCGAGAGCGCCAAAGCGCTGCTACGCGAAGCGAACCTGCCGCAGCCGGGCTTCGTGTGGAATCCCGACGCCGATCTGCTGCCCGTCCCCGTGCTCGCCTCGCTGCGCCGCTTGTGGGACATCGCGCGCGCGACGTCGGATCTGCCGACGGCGGCCCAGTTCGAATATCTCGATCTGGGGGCCGCCACCGACGACGTCGCATGGGCCGAGCCTGCGGAAGGCGCGTTCCAATATGGCTATCGGCGCGTGGGCACGCGGCTTGCGGCGGCCGGCGGCACGGATGCCGCGCGCAACGGCCTCGCACTCGGCTTGCTGCTGCGCGCCGTCTTGGCTGCCGCCGCCGCACGGCGCAAAGCGATTTTCCTTTTGCATAGCGCACCCGCGCAAGGCGGCCGCCAGGACAGCTGGGCGCGCCTCACCCTGCCGCTCGCCGCCGACCCGAACGGGCCCGTGTGCGGCTTTCTCGTGGGTGCCCTGCCGATGGCGGCAACGCCGGTCGCACTCGGCGGCTTCGGCAAACAGGCCGCATCCTAAGCGACCCCATGGCGGCACTGACCGCACAGCAACTCGTCTGGGCCTACGCCAACGGCGTGTTTCCGATGGCGCCGTCGGCACAGTCGGCGAAAATCGAATGGTTCGATCCCGATCCGCGCGGCGTGGTGCCGCTCGAGGCCGTGCATGTGCCGCGCTCGCTCAAACGCACGCTGCGACGCGACATCTTCGAAATCCGCGTCGATACGGCGTTCGCCGAGACCATGGCGGGCTGTGCGGAGCGCAGCTCGACATGGATCAATGCCGACATCAAGCGCGCCTATTTCGAGCTGCACGAAATGGGCTTCGCGCATTCGGTCGAAAGCTGGTGCGACGGCGAACTTGCGGGCGGCCTCTACGGCGTGCATCTCAAGGGCGCCTTTTTCGGCGAGAGCATGTTCGCGCGCCGCACTGACGCTTCGAAAGTCGCGTTCGTGCATCTTGTGGCAAGGCTGCGCGCGGGCGGCTTTGCGCTGCTCGACACGCAGATGGTGACCGACCATATGTCGCGATTCGGGGCCGTCGAAATTCCGCGCCGCGACTATCGCCGTCGGCTTGCGAGCGCACTCGGGTGCGACGCGACCTTCTACCGCACGGCGGAGCCGGCCGTTCTGGCGGCTTTGCAGTCGTTGACCCAAACGTCGTAGACCGGGTGTTCGAGCGCGGACACAGCCGGGCTCGAGGCGAACATCCAGCCTTTGAACAGATCGACCGGCGCTTCGCCGGCCTTGCGCTCGACGATCTCGATAAAGGCGGCGGTCTCGGGCGGCTCTTCGGGTGCACGCTTGCGGCAGGCGCGCACGGTGATCGTGAGCGGCCCGAATTCGACAGGCTCGCCCACGGGGGCTTCGAGTACCCGCACGCGCCCGGTCACCTTGTCGAGCGTTTGCAGCACGCCGACGGTGCCGGCAACGGCAAGCGGGGCCGTCGATTGCGCGACAGCGGGGGCAACGGCGAAGGCGGCCGAAAAAGCGGCCAGCAGCGGCACCAAGCAGACGGATTTGCGCATGCCGGATATCAGCGCGGGGCTGCGGCCATGGCGCGCAGCAGCACGCGCGCCACCTGCCGGGCGATGCAGTCGTAGAGCCGGTCGGCCGTGACGGCCGCCTGGGCGGGGCTCAAGCCCTCGAGATGCAGTTGGTTCGTCTCGATGAGATGGCGCATCACGTCGTAGCGCGGGAAAATCAGCACATCGGCGCGCATCGAAAGATTGCCCATCGCCTCGATGTAAGGCTGGTAGCCGATCAGCCGCGCGGTCTCGCGCGAGAACTGCGGCGTCATCAGAACAAGCTCGGCACCCGAGGTGAGTATGCGGTCGGCTCCATCTTCGAGGGCGGCGGCAAAAGGCTCGGCTCCGATGTTGCGCACGGCCTCGGCCGTTCCGGTTTCCCAGATCACAAGATCGGGCTTGGCCGCGAGCGCATCGGCGGCCATACGCTTGACCATCGCCACGGCCGGGTCGCGCAGCTTGCCGCGATTGGCAACCGTGATTTCGGCTTGCGGCAGGCGGCGGCGCAATTCGGCCTCGAGGCGCGCGGGCCACGCGGCGTCGCTCGACGACGCCCCCACGCCGAGCGTGCTCGACGAGCCGATTGCCACGATCGTGAGCTTGCCATGCGCGAGTTTCTTGGCCGCTTTGGGCAACGTGGTGTCGTCGAAATAAAGCGCGCGCGGCACGTTGCATTGGGCCGGCATGTCGGCCGGCAGCGGTGCGATCGGCGCCGGCGTCTGCGCGAGCGCAAAACACGGCATCGCCAGCGCCAGAATTGCCGCCGCCGCGAAAATCCGCCGGACTATCTCGACCCTGCCCCGCATCATTCGTCCTGCCCGCTGCGCGCCGAACCGGCGCGTTTGCGCGTCTTCGACCACGACAATACCCGCGCCATTCCCAGGAGCAAGAGGCAACCGCCGCCGGTTACCGCTGCCTGGGTCGGCAGATCGCGGCCGAATTCGACCAGCAGCGAATGTCCAGCGACCGAAAGGAAAATTCCGATGCAAAAGATCGGCAGCGAATTCTGGCCGCACAACGTGATCGCGCGCGCGGCAGCGCCCTGCAGCCAGCCCGCATCGCGCGGCACGAGGCGTACCACGACGAGCGCCAGTGCAAGGAAACTCAAGAGCCGCAGCGGCCCGAGATCGGTCTTGTTCGCGAACAGATAGGTGAGTTCGGCAAACGCGGGCGGCACGCCGTCGAAAAAATAGCCGACGCTGATCCAGGCGCGCACGGGCACCACGACGCACAAAAACGCCGCTGCAATCCACACGACAAAGCCGGGGATCGAAATGGGCTTGCCCAAAACGCCGGCACGCCAGCCGCAGGCCGCCCCCAGCACGAACAGGAACTGCCACGCGAACGGGTTGAAAAACCAAGTACCCTCGGGATAGCCCGGCAGATTGAAGCCGACCAGCGGCACGGCGAGATACGTGGCCGCCGACACGACAAGGAGGACCTTGCCGAAACGCGCCAGAAACGGCATCGCGAAGGCAAGACCTGCCAGCAGCACGATGTAGAGCGGCAAGATGTTCATCAGCAGCGGCTGGTGGGCGAGCAGCATCGCCTGCAGGATCGCGACGTGCGGTTCCTGCAGAAAGGCCGCGACCTGCATTTCTTCAACGAACAGCGGATTTTCGAAACGCTGTGCTGTCCAGCTCACTTGGGCCGTGTAGACGACGAACAGAAAAATGTGCGCCACATAGAGCGTCCAGCAGCGTTTGAGCACCTGGACGGAAGCGTAGAGCGTGCCCTCCGGGGCGATCTGGCGGCCGAACACCAGCACGGCCGCGTAGCCCGACAGAAACACGAATATTTCGGCCGCGTCGCAGAAGACGAAATTGGCGAGCGTCAGATACGAAAATGCGTTGTCCGGCACATGGTCGATGAAGATGAACAGCAGCCCAAGCCCGCGGAAAAAATCGAGCCGCAGATCGCGCCCCGCCGGGCGAAGTGCCGCATCCATGGTGCGCGTCAGTTCCTGGCCGGCTGGCCCGCACCTTCGGCCGAATTGAAGATAAAGCGGCCGAGCATCTGCACGATGTTCACGGGCGATTGGGTGAATTTGATTTCGCCACCATTGGCGAGGTTGCGGTCGTCGGCCCCCGGCGCCAGCGCGATGTAGGTGCCGCCGAGCAGCCCTTCGCTCGTGACCTGGGCCGAGCTGTCGGTCGGCAGCTTCACGGAAGCGTCGATCGCGAAGGTCAGCACGGCTTCGAAGCTTTCGGGATCGAGGCGCTGGGCCACGACTGTGCCGACCTTGATGCCGGAGATCTTGATGTCGGTGCCGAGGCGCACGCCGTCGATCGCCTTAAATTTGGCGGTGACGGTGTAGCCGCGCACGGGGCGGATATCGGCCGTCGTATAGGCGAAGGCGAGGAACACGCCCGCCACCGCCAACACTACGGCGCCCATCAACGTCTCGACGAGATTTTTGCCCATCGCTTTCGATCGCTCCAAAAAACGGAAAATTCAGGTCAGCGCGGCGTCCAGGCCTCGTAGTCGCCGGTGGCCTTGGCGCGCACGCCGCCGCGATATTCGTGGCCCGGCGGACGGCACGCATTGGGCGTGCCCGTCTGGTTGGGCAAATGCGGCTTGTGCCACGGCTTGGCAGGCGCCAGCCCCTCGGGCGGCGGCGGGGCAGCGATCAGATGGTGCAGCCACGCATGCCATGCGGGCGGCACTTTGGTCGCTTCCGGCTCGCCCTCGTACACGACCCAACGCTTTTCGCGCCGATTGCGCAGAATGCCCGTCTTGTCGCGGTAGTAGCGATTGCCGAACGAATCGCGCCCGACTTCGATGCCGCGCCACCAGGTGTAGATTTTCGTCGCAATCGTCATCGTTTCGTCCTGTCCTGGGACGCGCGCCGAATCAGAGAGCAGCGCCCATGTGCCGGGACTATTGCACGGCCCTCCGCCCTCGTCCAGATTGCGGGTCCCATCCTCGCCTCCTCCCGAAAACCTCCCCCGAGCCCTTGGCGCAAATGACCGATTTCTGGCGAAATTCCGGCTACCACCTGCTCGAAACTACGGCCGCCCCGGCCCGCCGCCTCACGCTCACCAACGGATTCTTACGCGCCTATTTGATGCGCCCCGAAATCCGGCCCGTGGCCGAGTCTTGTGCGGCCGAGCGCAAGCTGCATGCACGCCTGCTCGACGATCCGCGCCACGTTCCCTCCAAGGGCGAGCTTGCCGCATTGGAAGATGCCGACATGCGCGAGAACTACGCCATCCTGCTCGGCTTCTTTGCCAAGCTCATCGCGGCCCCCTCGCTCGAAGAGGCGTATCTGGCGCATTTCCGCAATCCACCCGCAGCAGGTGCCCCGCCTCTGCCACCGATTTTCTTGGACCAGCTTGCGCACGTGATTTTGCGCCACGCGCTCGACGGCACGGACGATGCGATGCGCGCCCGCGCGGGCGAGCTTCTGTTCCGCAGCCAGCGCGTGACGCTCAATGACGGGGCCGTGATGGCCGCCGACGAAGAGATCGTCGAAATGCATGCGGCGCGCCAGCAGGCCGGCGACATGGGCCTCGGCGCCATCGGCGCCTTGCTCAAAGACGCAAACATGCCGGTGCGCAGCGTCGAACTCGATGTAATGACCGAAGCCGACGCCAAGGTCTATTGGGGACGCGACGAGGCACACGATCTGGTGCTCGACCTCACCTTCGGCCGGCCCGGGCTCGATGCGCTCGCGCGCGTGCTCGAAATCTGGGTCGCCCATTTCCTGGGCGCGCGGGTATCGATCCAACCCATGGTGCAGATCAAGGACGAGCGCTGGGTCTGGCATGTGGGCCTCGATGCCGAGGCGAGTACGATCATGAACGACCTCTATCGCGGCCAGACGGTCGAGGAAGATCGACTGCGCCGTATCGTGGCGCTGTTCCGGCTCGATTTCGCCGAACCCGCCTTGATGCGCGCCGACCTTGCCGGCAAGCCCGTCTATTTGGGCCTCGGCCACGATCGCGACATGCGCATCCGCCTCAAGCCGCAAAATCTGCTCGTGAATCTGCCGCTGGCAGCGAGCCATTAGGGGCGACGCGGGCGATTTTGCGCCGCGTCGCAAAACGACATGCCATTTTTCGGCCTTTTTTTGAATATACGGCGACATCAGGGTAGAATTAAGCCCATGACTATAAACAACTAAGCCTGGATTTTGAGCGATTCACGAAAGTTCATGCTGCAATGCAGCATGCCTAATCTGAGACTCAGAACCCAATCGCAACAAGCTGAAACAAAATGAAAAATTAGTCCTTGACGCGATTTGCTTGGCTTTTTGTAGGTACGGCGGTTGAAACAACAATATATTGATTTTAAATCAGCATCTTGTGGATAATCAGCGCGAAGCCGCAAAATACTGTTGCGGGCGATTCCGGCCTCTGTTCAACATTTGGTAACGAGCTTCGCCCTCCACCACGATATCTAGTGAGGCGGCCTAACCTCTGATCCGGGGACGGAGGGGGAGTCGGCGAAGACGGCGGCAAGGCTTGCGCAGGGGCGCAACAACCAAGCCGCAGCGCCATCAACCGACAGCGTCGCGCCGCGACGATGTCCGCAAGAACAAGGGCCGGAGGCCAGCATGCGTATCGAACGTCGATTCACCACGGCAAACCAGGACGCCTACGCGTCGCTCGCCTTCACCACCACGAACAGCGAGATCCGCAACCCCGATGGCTCGGTCGTGTTCCAAGCCAAGGACATCGAGGTGCCGGCAGCCTGGAGCCAAGTGGCGTGCGACGTGCTGGCCCAGAAATACTTCCGCAAGCGCGGCGTGCCCGCCGCCATGAAGCGCGTCGAAGAAAACGACGTGCCGTCGTGGCTGTGGCGCCGCGTGCCCGATGAAGTGGCCTTGGCCAAACTGCCCGAGAACCAGCGCATCCGCGGCGAACAATCGGCCAAAGAAGTGTTCGACCGTCTCGCCGGCACGTGGTGCTACTGGGGCTGGAAGGGCGGCTATTTCGACAGCGAAGACGACGCGCGCGCCTATTTCGACGAAATGCGCTACATGCTGGCGGCCCAAATCGCCGCGCCGAACTCGCCGCAATGGTTCAACACCGGCCTGCACTGGGCCTACGGCATCGACGGCCCCGGCCAGGGCCATTATTACGTCGATTTCCGCTCGGGCAAGCTGACCGCCTCGGACACGGCGTACGAACATCCGCAGCCGCATGCCTGCTTCATCCAGTCCGTCGAAGACGATCTCGTCAACGAGGGCGGCATCATGGATCTTTGGGTGCGCGAGGCGCGCCTGTTCAAATACGGCTCGGGCACGGGTTCCAACTTCTCGCGCCTGCGCGGCGAGAGCGAAAAGCTTTCGGGCGGCGGCAAATCGTCGGGCCTGATGAGCTTCCTCAAGATCGGCGACCGCGCTGCCGGTGCGATCAAGTCGGGCGGCACCACGCGCCGCGCGGCCAAGATGGTGACCGTCGACATCGACCATCCGGATATCGAGAACTACATCAACTGGAAGGTCGTCGAAGAGCAGAAGGTTGCGGCCCTCGTCGCGGGTTCGCGCCTGTGCAACAAGCACCTCAACGACGTGATGGCCGCGTGTGCCAGCGCCACCGGCGACGCCGCCTTCGACCCCAAGCAGAACAAGAAGCTGCGCGACGCCATCAAGGCCGCGCGCAAGTCGCTGATTCCGGAAAGCTACATCCAGCGCATCATCCAGTTCGCCAAGCAGGGTTTCACTTCGGTCGATATCCCGGTCTACGACACCGATTGGGATTCGGAAGCGTATCTGACTGTCTCGGGCCAGAACTCGAACAACTCCGTGCGCGTGACGAACGACTTCCTCAAGGCCGTGCTCGACAATTCGAAGTGGAAGCTCATGCGCCGCACCGACGGCAAGCTCCACAAGGAAATCGACGCCAAGGAATTGTGGGACCAGATCGCCTACGCCGCCTGGGCCTCGGCCGATCCGGGCCTGCAGTACGACACGACGATCAACGAGTGGCACACCTGCCCGGCCTCGGGGCGCATCAACGCTTCGAACCCGTGCTCGGAATACATGTTCCTCGACGACACGGCCTGCAACCTCGCCTCGGTCAACCTGCTCGCCCTGCGCAAGACCGACGGCAGCTTCGACACGGCCGCCTTCGAGCATGCCTGCCGCCTGTGGACGGTCACGCTTGAAATCTCCGTGCTGATGGCGCAGTTCCCGTCCAAGCGCATCGCCGAGCTTTCCTACGAGTACCGCACGCTGGGCCTGGGCTTTGCCAATATCGGCGGCTTGCTGATGGCGATGGGCCTGTCCTACGACAGCGACGAAGGCCGTGCGATCTGCGGCGCGATCTCGGCCGTGATGACGGGTGTCAGCTACGCGACCTCGGCTGAGATGGCGAGCGAGCTTGGCGCCTTCCCGGGCTTCGAACCCAACCGCGAGCACATGCTGCGCGTCATCCGCAACCATCGCCGGGCCGCGTACGGCGAAGCGGCAGGCTACGAGGATCTGACGATCCTGCCCGTGCCGCTCGACATCAAGAACTGCAAGGACCAAGTGCTCGTCTCCGCCGCCAAGCGCGTGTGGGACCAGGCCCTTGAGCTTGGCGTCGCGCACGGCTATCGCAATGCGCAGGCGACGGTCGTGGCCCCCACGGGCACCATCGGCCTCGTCATGGATTGCGACACGACGGGCATTGAGCCCGACTTCGCGCTCGTGAAATTCAAGAAGCTGGCCGGCGGCGGCTACTTCAAGATCATCAACCGCGTCGTGCCCGTGGGTCTTGCCACGCTCGGCTACAGCCAGGCGCAGATCGACGACATCATCCTCTACGCGGTCGGCCACGGCACGCTGAAGGGCTCGAACGCGGTGAGCCACGGGGCGCTCCGCGCCAAGGGCTTCGGCGACGCGCAGATCGACGCCCTCGAGGGTGCCCTCAAGACCGCCTTCGACGTGAAGTTCGCCTTCAACAAATGGACGCTCGGCGAAGCCTTCTGCATCGACACGCTGAAGATCACCAAGGCCCAGCTCGACGATCCCGCCTTCGACCTGCTGGCCCATCTCGGCTTCTCGAAGAGCGAAGTCGACGCCGCGAACATCTATTGCTCGGGCTCGATGATGCTTGAAGGGGCACCGCACCTGAAGGACGAGCATCTGGCCGTGTTCGACTGCGCCAATCCGTGCGGTCGCTTGGGCAAGCGCTATCTCTCGGTCGACAGCCACATCCGCATGATGGCGGCCTCGCAGCCCTTCATCTCGGGTGCGATCTCGAAGACCATCAACATGCCGGGCCAGGCGACGGTCGAAGACTGCAAGGAAGCCTATCTCCTGTCGTGGCGCCTGGCGCTCAAGGCGAACGCCCTCTATCGCGACGGCTCGAAGCTCTCGCAGCCGCTCGCTTCGATCGTGGGCGAAGACATCGACCTGCATGAAGAGGTCGAGGAAATCGTCGCAGCGCCCGCGACCGCCAAGGTCGAGCGCGTGGTCGAGCGCATCATCGAGCGCGTATCGGCGGCAGCAAGCCGCCAGCGCCTGCCGAACCGCCGCAAGGGCTATACGCAGAAGGCGATGGTCGGCGGCCACAAGGTCTATTTGCGCACCGGCGAATACGAGAGCGGCCAGATCGGCGAATTGTTCATCGACATGCACAAAGAGGGTGCCGCCTTCCGCAGCCTCATGAACAACTTCGCGATCGCGGTCTCGATCGGCCTGCAATACGGCGTGCCGCTCGAAGAATACGTGGAGGCCTTCACCTTCACGCGTTTTGAACCCAACGGTCCCGTCCAGGGCAACGACGCGATCAAGAACGCGACCTCGATCCTCGACTACATCTTCCGCGAACTGGCCGTGTCGTATTTGGGCCGCGACGACCTCGCCCATGTGGTGCAGGACGATCTCGCCCCCGATTCGATCGGCAAGGGCGAGCGCGCTTCGGATCTGCCGGGCGAAGGCTCGGCGGCCGCCGCAGCCGCCCTCGACGCGGTCAAGAAGGTCGCCTCGACCGGCTTCGTGCGCCAGCGCTTCAAGGTGCTGCCGGGCGGGACCGCGCCGCGCGCCGCCGCCACGGCCTTGGCCGGCGACGTCGCCCTGCTCGAGGAAGAGGAAGAAGCCAACGCGCCCGCGATCGGCGACATCCGCGAGGATGCAAGCGTGGAAGCAGCCTTGGCCGAAGCCGACCAGTCGGACGCCGCCGAAGCCGGCCGCCAACCGATCGGCTTTGCCATCGAAGCTGTCGCCACGGCCATGAATGCGGCCTTGAACGCCTCGGGTGCTGCCGCACCGGTCGTGGGCAAAATCGCCCAGGTCCGCGAGGCCCGCATGAAGGGTTATACGGGCGACTCATGCGAAAACTGCGGCTCGATGGCGATGGTGCGCAACGGCACGTGCACCAAGTGCGTCGATTGCGGCTCGACGAGCGGGTGCTCGTAAAGCGCGTACGAGACACCCTCGCAATACGAGGAGGGCCGGTCGCTTGCGACCGGCCCTTTTTGTTTGGCGCAAGCCTCGCTAAAGTCGGGGCATGACCCCGGCCAAACTCCGCATTGCATTGATCCACGCGCTTCGCGATTCGGTCGCTCCGGCGATGGAGGCGATGGCGCGCGGCTGGCCGGACGCGGCGCCCGTCAATTTGCTCGACGATTCGCTGTCGGCCGATCTGGCGCGCGACGGGCATCTGACGGACGCGATGACCGGCCGATTCGTGAGCCTTGCCAAATACGCCGTCGCGAACGGGGCCGACGGCATCCTCTTTACCTGCTCGGCCTTCGGGCCGGCCATCGAGGCGGCGCGGTCTGCCGTTTCCGTCCCCGTTCTCAAACCCAATGAGAGCGCTTTTGCGGCTGCCCTTGCGGCCGGTTCGGCGATCGGCCTCCTGGTCACGTTCCCGGGCTCGCTCGCCCCCTTGGGTGCGGAGCTGCGCGCGCTGGCGGCGGGCCGCGATCTGTCGCTTGCCGCCCATATGGTGCCCGACGCGCTTGCAGCATTGCAGACCGGCGACGGGGCGACGCACGACCGGCTGATCGCGGCGGCCGCCCGCAAATTGCCGCCGGGCAATGCGGTGGTGCTCGGGCAGTTCTCGATGGCGCGCGCGCGAGCGCAGGTTCAAAGCGCTGTCGCAGCCACCGTGCTGGCAACGCCCGACGCCGCCGTCGCCGATCTGCGCGGCAGGCTCGGCGCATGAAGCCCGATCCGCGGCCCGAAACGCTCGTCGAGCGCTACGACGACCGTGCCTTGCGCGAGATGCTGCGCCTCGCGGGCGACTCTCTCGAAGGGCTGTTGATGCGCCAGGTGCCGTTCGTCGAAGGCGATCTCGACCGCGAGATTTTCGACGATGCGGCGCGCAGCGGCTGCCTGCGCTTCAAGGATCCGACCGGCGCTTTCGCCGACGAGCAGATGACGTTCGACACGCGCATGGGCCGCCTCGACGCGGCCCGCCCCATCGACCCCAAAGCCCCGCCCGGCAGCGCCCAGCTCGTGCGCTCCGGCAACGAATCGACGCTGATGCGCGACAATGATCCGGGCACGGAATACAACCGCCGGGTCGTCGAAATCGTGTCGCAAGTTCTGGGCCTCGGCATCGCCGAAACCGTGACGCTGGGCCAACCTTTGCCGTTTTCAGCCCTTATCTATTTGCGGCCGCTGCCCACGCCCGAGGATTCGGGCGACCGTTTCGTCGAGCAGATCATCGCGGCCCTCGCGCGCTACAAGCCGCAGGCGATCAAAGACAAGCGCATGTTCGACGCGACCTACGAAAAGCTCGTAAAGCGCCTCGTGGCGTCAGGCATAGCACCCAACCGAATGATGCCGATCAATCTGCACGAAACCATCCTGCAGGAATCGTTGCGCGCGATGGTGAAGGTCGAGATCTGGCGCAAATTGTGGCGCTGGACGATCGAGTGCCACACGCAGGTCGTAGATCTGCGCACCGTGCAGGCGATCATCGCCAACCAGGATCTCACGCGCCACGTGCGCGATCTCGAAGAAGCGCTAAAACGCATCGCCAAGATCGTCGGCAACTATTCGGCCAATGGCTGCGCGCTTTACGGGCGCGCTATCGGCGGCACGGATTTCTACGTCGAAGCGATGCCCGCCATCATCTATATCCGCGACGCGCGCCCGATCGTGGAAGACCTCTTCGCGCGCGTGAATGCGTGGTCGGCGATCTGGACGGGCTTTCCCAAAGCGGGCTCGATCAAAGAAGGGCTCGACCGGTTCCAGCCGCACCTGCATTCGATGCGCCAAGTCGCCGCCATGGCGATCCCGCGCGCGGTCGCGGGCTAAAGCGCTTTCAGCGCACGAGACCGAAACGCCGCAGCATCGCGGCCAACGCATCGCCCGCGACGGGTACCACGCGCCCCGGCGGCGCCTCGAACAGGGCCGGGTCGAGCGTGCCGAGGGCTGCATTCTCGAAGCGCCAATCGAATGTGCCGGGTGTGCCTTGCGCTTCGCCCGCCCCTTGCAGGCGCCACAGAATGCCTTCGTTGCCGACCCAGGCAAAACCGTCGAAGGCCGGGTCGGCAGCCGTGCGCGTCAAACGCAATTTCGACATCGCTATGCCCGAAATGGTTTCGCGCGCGACAAGTTGCTCGCGGAACCCCTCGCCGCCAAGGGCGCGCGGGCTCAAGCCGATGCCCGAAATGTCGGTCTGGAAGGCCAAGCCCAGACTCGGCAGCACGAACCACGCAATGTCGCGATCAAGCCGAGCCACAACCGTGTGCGCCACGGAGCCGCTGCGCGCCTCGTAGCGGATCGCCGTCTTCGTGCGATAGAGGCGCGCGGGCACGGTCTCGCGGCCGAAATAGCCGTCGATCGCATAGTCGCGCGGCACCGCGAAGGCCGACGCAGCGCGGGTTTGCGCTGCGGCGCTGCCGGCGGCACTGGCTGCCGCAATTATCGAGGCCAAAAACAAACGTCGCTGCATGGGTTCGATCCTATCGCGACTTCTGGCATTCGCAAGGCCGCTCGGCTAACGTTCCAACGGCACGGCACCGCCGTTTGTTCCCCTCGCTTTGGAGAAATCGATGCCCGGAAAAATCGACGCCCGTCTGGCCGAACTGGGCCTGGTCCTTCCCGCAGCGGCCGCACCGGCAGGCAACTACGTGCCCTATGTGGTCAGCGGCAAGCTCGTGTTCGTTGCGGGCCAGATCACCTTGCAGGACGGCAAGCCGCAATTCCTCGGCAAGCTCGGCCGCGAATTCGGGATCGAGGAAGGCCAAGCGGCAGCGCGCCTGTGCGCGATCAATATCCTGTCGCAGCTGCGCGCGGCCGCGGGCGGCGATCTCGACCGTATTGTGCGCGTCGTGCGCCTGGGCGGCTTCGTGAACTGCACGCCCGATTTCGTCGACCAGCCGCAAGTCATCAACGGCGCTTCCGACCTTATCGTCGCCGTGTTCGGCGAAGCGGGCAAACATGCGCGCGCGGCCGTGGGCGCACCGTCGCTGCCGCGCGGCGTTGCGGTCGAGATCGAAGCCGTCGCCGAGCTTGCCTGACGCATGGCCGACGGCGACCGCAATCTCTCGCTCGAGACGATCGAAGGCCTCGATGCGGTCGCGGCAGCCGAGTGGGATGCCTGTGCGGGAGCCGACAATCCGTTTGTGTCGCACGCCTTCCTGCGTGCGATCGAAGAGTCGGGCTCGGCCTCAGCCGAAACCGGCTGGCAGCCGCATCATTTGATCGCGCGCGACGCTGCCGGCACGCTCGTGGGTGCCGTGCCGATGTATGCCAAGGGCCATTCCTACGGCGAATACGTGTTCGACCATAGCTGGGCCGACGCCTATCGCCGGGCGGGCGGGCGTTATTATCCGAAGCTCCAGGTCTGCGTACCGTTCACGCCGGTTCCGGGGCCGCGCCTGCTCGTGCGCCCCGGCCCCTTGGCCGAGGGCGTGCGCGAAGCGCTGGCGGCTTCGATGGCCGATCTGCCCAAGCGGCTCAACGTGTCGTCGCTGCACGCAACCTTCTGCACGGAAGAAGAAGCCGGCGTGTTCGCCGATGCGGGCTTCATCCTGCGCCGCGGTTTCCAGTTCCACTGGACCAATCGCGGCTATGCCGATTTCGAAGCGTTCCTCGCCGAGCTCTCGCATTCGCGGCGCAAATCGATCCGCAAGGAGCGGCGCGAAGTGGCGCAGATGGGCGTCGAGCTCGTGCGCCTCACGGGCGACGCGATTCTACCCGAGCATTGGGACGCGTTTTTCGAGTTCTACATTTCCACGTCCGACCGCAAATGGGGCAGCCCCTATCTCACGCGCGAATTTTTCGACATGTTGGGGGCGCGCATGGCCGACAAAGTGCTGCTCGTGATGGCGCGCAAAGACGGCCAATGGGTTGCAGGAGCGCTGAACCTCATCGGCAGCGATACGCTCTACGGCCGCAATTGGGGCTGTGCGGGCGACTTCAAGCATCTGCATTTCGAGGCGTGCTACTACCAAGCGCTCGATTTCGCGATCGAGCGCAAACTCGCGCGCGTCGAAGCGGGTGCGCAAGGCGAGCACAAGCTCCAGCGCGGCTACATGCCCGTACCGACGTGGAGTGCGCACCGGCTGCGCGACGCCGGATTCGACAAAGCCGTGCGCGATTTCTGCGCCAACGAAGCGCAAGCGGTCGAAGCGCATTGCCGCGAGCTTTCGGCGGCAGGCCCCTTCAAGGCGGCGGGTCCGCAGGCGTAACAGGCGGGCTCGAAGCCGCCGCATTGCGCGTCGCCACCTCGTGGCGCATTTCGGCCGCAACGACCTTTTCGGTCATTACGCGCAAATTGTTCACGAACATGCGCAAGAGTGCGCGCACGAACGGGTCGGTGCTGCGCAGCTTTTCCTGGAACTGGTCGGCCGGGACCGCGAGCACGACCACGTCGCTCGCCGCGATCGCGTCGGCCATGCGCGGCTTGCCGTCGATCAGCGCCATCTCGCCGAAAATCTCGCCGGCCGCCAGCGTCGCAATGAGCCGGTTCTGGCCCGCCACAGGCCGCACGATATCGACGGTCCCACTCTGGATTACATAGGCGACGTCACCCGCATCGCCCTTGCGGAAGATAGCCTTGCCCGCCCGATAGGTCTTGCGCGGCAGGAACTGCGACATGGTCCCTTTCCTGCATTTGCCCCGCGATGGGCCCCGCGATCGGCCGCGCTACCCGGCGAGTGCCGGCACTTTGGGAGCACCCTTTTCGGGCGGGGCCGGCGGCGGATAGTCGAAAGCGAGTTTGCCGTTTTCGACCTTCACGCGCACCTTGCCGCCCTTGGCGAGCTTGCCGAACAGCAATTCGTCGGCCAGCGGCTTCTTGATGTTCTCCTGGATCACGCGGCCGAGCGGACGCGCCCCGTAGAGCTCGTCGTAGCCCTTTTCGCCGAGCCACGTGCGCGCTTCGTCGGACACCTGGAGAGCCACCTGGCGGTCGGCCAATTGGCGCTCGAGCTGGCCCACGAACTTGTCGACGACCTTGTGGATCGTGTCCTGCGACAAGCGCGCGAACCCGATCGTGGCGTCGAGGCGGTTGCGGAATTCCGGCGTGAACATGCGCTTGATCGCCTCTTCGTCTTCGCCCGTGCGCATCTCGTTGCCGAAGCCGATCGCGGCTTTGGCCTGTTCGGCGGCCCCTGCGTTCGTCGTCATGATCAGGATCACGTTGCGGAAATCGACGTTCTTGCCGTTGTGGTCCGTGAGCTTCCCGTGGTCCATGACCTGCAGCAGAATATTGTAGAGATCGGGGTGCGCCTTCTCGATTTCGTCGAGCAGCAGCACGCAATGCGGATGCTGATCGATCGCGTCGGTGAGCAGGCCGCCTTGGTCGAAGCCGACATAGCCCGGCGGCGCACCAATGAGGCGCGACACGGTGTGGCGCTCCATGTATTCCGACATGTCGAAGCGCTTGAGTTCGACGCCGAGCGACAAGGCGAGCTGGCGTGCGACTTCGGTTTTGCCGACACCCGTGGGGCCGGAGAACAGATACGAACCGATCGGCTTCTCGGGCTCGCGCAGACCTGCGCGCGCCAGCTTGATCGATGCGCACAACGCGTCGATCGCGCGGTCCTGGCCGTAGACGACGCCCTTGAGCTGGCTTTCGAGATTCTGCAGCACGGTCTTGTCGTCGGTCGAAACCGATTTGGGGGGGATGCGGGCGATCTTGGCGATCGTCGCTTCCACATCCTTGACCGCGATCGTCTTCTTGCGCTTGGCGGGCGGCAGCAGCATCTGGGCCGCCCCCACCTCGTCGATCACGTCGATCGCCTTGTCGGGCAGCTTGCGGTCGTTGACGTAGCGCGCCGACAGCTCGACCGCAGCCTTCACCGCGTCCTTCGTGTAGCGCACCTTGTGGTGCTCTTCGTAGTAGGGCTTGATGCCCTCGACGATCTTGATCGCATCTTCGATCGACGGTTCGTTGACGTCGATCTTCTGGAAGCGGCGCACAAGCGCGCGGTCCTTTTCGAAATAGCCGCGATATTCCTTGTAGGTCGTCGAGCCGATGCAGCGCAGCTGGCCCGAGGCGAGTGCGGGCTTCAACAAGTTCGACGCGTCCATCGAGCCGCCGGACGTCGCCCCCGCACCGATCACGGTGTGGATCTCGTCGATGAACAGGATGGCGTTTTCCTGCGCTTCGAGTTCCGAGAGCACGGCCTTCAAGCGCTCTTCGAAATCGCCGCGATAGCGGGTACCCGCAAGCAGCGTGCCCATGTCGATCGAATAGATCGTGGCGTTGAGCAGCACTTCGGGCACTTCGCCCTTCACGATCTTGCGCGCGAGCCCCTCGGCGATCGCCGTCTTGCCAACGCCGGGGTCGCCCACATAGAGCGGGTTGTTCTTGAAGCGCCGGCACAGAATCTGGATCGTGCGCTCGACCTCGGCCTCGCGGCCGATCAGCGGATCGATTTTGCCTTGCGTTGCCTTCTTGTTGAGATTGACGCAATAGGCGGCAAGTGCCCCTTCTTTGCCCTTGGATGCCGGCTTCTCGGCCGCACGCTCGGGACCGCGCTCGGGCCCGCGGTCGTTGGACTGGCCGGTCGTTTCGTCTTCCGAAGCACCGCGCACGCGGCGCGGCTCGGAACGGCCCGGCACCTTCGCGACACCGTGCGAGATGTAGTTGACCGCATCGAGGCGCGACATGTCCTGCTCCTGCAGGAAATAGACGGCGTGGCTCTCGCGCTCGGAGAACATCGCCACGAGCACGTTGGCCCCCGTCACTTCTTCGCGGCCCGAGGACTGCACGTGGATCGCGGCCCGCTGCAGCACGCGCTGGAAGCCCGCCGTGGGCTTGGCTTCGCCGCCGCGCGAGGTCACGAGACCCGCCAATTCGTTGTCGAGATACTGGCCGAGATCGCGGCGCAGCTTGTCGATATCCACGCCGCAAGCGCGCAAGACGGCGACCGAGTCTTGGTCTTCGGTCAGTGCCAGCAGCAGATGTTCGAGCGTGGCGTATTCGTGGCGGCGTTCGTTGGCGTGTGCCAGTGCGCGGTGCAGGCTCTGTTCGAGATTGCGCGACAACATGTGCGTGTCTTCCCCTCCCCTGGGCCCGGGAGGCAACGCTGCGACGGCAGCGCGCCCCGAACGGAGCCTGGCAAACCGCTGTACCGAACCCGACGCGACGCGACGTTTGGAGTCCGACATTCGAACTCTACGCTCGCAACGCCGACTGCGCCATCGATAGCGCAAAAACTTTGCGAGCCGAGACTCTGCAAACGTCGGGCCGTTCGGGTTCGCCTGCAGCAGCGCGGTATCGGACGAAGTCCGAAGTTGCAGCGCCACCGTCGACGAATTCAGCGACCAAGATCAATTTAGGACGATCGGCGCCCAATTGCGAGAGATGGGCACCACAAGATTTTGATTTCGTTTTTGGTCAGTCTTTTTCGAGCGTGCAGCGCAGCGGATGCTGGTTGCGGCGCGCAAACTCGGTCACTTGATTGACCTTCGTCTCCGCGACCTCGTACGTGAACACGCCGCACACGCCGACACCGCGCTGGTGCACCTGCAGCATGATCGCAGTCGCGGCCTCGCGGTTCTTCGAGAAAAACCGCTCGAGCACATGCACGACGAATTCCATCGGCGTGTAGTCGTCGTTGAGCATCAAGACCTTGTACATGGCGGGCTTTTTGGTCCGCGTACGGGTTTGCAGCGCAACGCCGTTGCCAAGCCCGTCGTCGCCAGGACCCCGATCGCCGTCCTTCTCGTCGCCCATCCGCAGCAGATTTCGATCGATCATTGCCTTTTTGTCCCCAATTCCGCCGCGGATGATATGGCATTCAGGGGGGCCGTTAAAAGGGGGTGCATTGCCCGTGCGCGCCAATTTGCGCAGAATCCTTGCGAAAAAGAAAAACCCGCCGACCTCGCGGCCGACGGGTTTTTGCAGGCAGGCGGCAGAGCCACCCACGGGCCATTAGGCCGCGTTGGCAGGCTTCAGCAGCTTTTCGACCGCGACATTGACGCGGGCGTTGATCGGCTGGATCGCTTCGTTGGCGACCTTGATCGACATTTCCGACAGCTTGGTGCTCTCGGCAACGTACTTGTCGAAGGTCGTCTTGGCGAAGTCGGTCTGCAGGTCGACGGCTTCCTTCAGCGTCTTGGCGCCAAGGAGCGCCTTGGCGACGGCGGCCGAAGCTTCGACCGTTTCCTGGGTCAGCGCGTACCAAGCCTTGCCGACATTTTCGAAGCCCTTGGCGTAGAGCGTCGAGGCGACGACGAATGCGTCGACGTTTTCCTTCGAGAACGCGGCCATGTCGGCAACGGCCTTGGTCGTCTGGGCCTGCGCCTTTTCGACCTGTTCCTTGGCCTGACCCATATAGTCTTCGAAGCCCTTCGGATTGAACATCTGGGCGATCTGCTGGAATTGTTCGGTCATGGGAGATCCTTTCTCGATCTTCGGGGCGATCGTTGCGACCGCCGGTTGGGTTGCAGGTGCTTTGGGTGCCGCCGATGCGGCCTGCGGTGCTGCGACAGGCTGGACCGGCGGGGGGGTGGCCTCCGGCGTGCGCAGCGCAGGGTGAACCGCTTTCGGCGGGGCAGTTTCGGCTTTCGAAGCGGGAGCAATCGCGACGTCGGCCTTGCCCTGCGGCTTGACCGGCGACGCCTTTGCGCCCTTGTTTTTGCCCTTGGATTTACCCATCACGGCACCCGCTTCCAATGTCGAAATGCTGCAATGCAGCATGCCAACAATATAGGCGATTCGTCGGCAGCTTCAAGCGATAATTGTGCGCTGCAGCATAAATCCGTCGCTGCCATATCTAACCATATGAAATAAATACCAAATCAGTAAAGGCTCGAGGGTCCGACAATTCCGTTCGGCGCCAGCCGAACCTCGAATGTACGATCGCCACCCGCTTCGCGGACCCGGTCGCGATATGCGGCATATGCGTTCTCGGGCGGTGCCGCAAAGGGAATCTCGGTTTTGTCGTGCATCAACAGCAAGGCTGGAAACGCCAATGTCGGTGCGACGCTGCCCGCAGCGCGCCAGCCATTGATGTGGAACTTGCCCTCGGCACAGGCCGTCACGATCCAATAATAGTCCCACGACGGGAAGGCGATGTCGGTGCGCGTCGGGGCGCCGAAGCCGTCCGCCTCGAGCGCGCGTGCCAAAGCGCGGTAGGTATCGAGATCGAGGGTGGCCGTGCTTTCGCGCTCGGGCCGCCACGGGTTTTTGTAGCCGCCGCCGTAGCTGAACAAAGTGATATTGGCAGTCGATACGACCGTGCGCAGGGTTGCCCCTTCGGCGGTGCGCACGAGATCGTAGACGCGGGTCTGGTCTTCGTAGTCGCCGTTGTAGACGAGCCGATAGCGCGCGGGCGCCCCGGCGACGCAGGCTTCGCGAATGTCGCGGCCTTCAAGCAGCGCAAACCACGACAGACGCCCCACGACCGGCGTGCGCGCCTGCTCGACATTGCTGCAGGCGGCCGTCGCCAAGATGGCGGCGAGTGCGAACAAAGCTTTGGCCTGCATCGTTGTCGTCCTCATGGGCATTTCTAGAGTCGGTCGCAATAGCCTGGAATCACGAATATATGGTGACACTATTGCGAGGCACAGGTAATGTCGAGTCGCTGAAATATTCTGCAACAAGACACAGCAAAGGCTGCCTCGACGATGCGCATCTCCGATCGCTTTCTCCGGCTTGCTTTCGCGACCTTGGCCCTTGTCTGCATGGCCGCTTTGTCGATGCCGGCGCAGGCACGTTACGCTTCGATCGTCGTCGATTTCGAGACCGGCCGCGTACTCAGCGAACAGGGGGCCGACGAACGTCGCCATCCCGCGTCGCTGACCAAGATGATGACGCTGTTTTTAATCTTCGAGGCCCTTGACCAAAAGAAGATCACGCTCGACCAACGCTGGAACGTGACCGCCTTTGCTGCCGGACAGTCTCCGACCAAATTGGGGCTGGAAGAAGGCGACCGTGTGCGCGTGCGGGACGTGATCCTCGGCCTCGTCACGCGCTCGGCCAACGACGCGGCCGTCGTCGCCGCCGAAGGTCTGGGCGGCACCGAGCCCCGCTTTGCCGAGATGATGACGCGCCGTGCGCGCCAGCTTGGCATGAGTGCCACCGTGTTCATGAACGCCTCGGGCCTGCCGCACGACCAGCAAATCACCACGGCGCGCGACATGGCGACCCTCGGGCGCGAGTTGATCCGCCAGTATCCGCACCACTACCATTATTTCTCGACCACCGAATTCAGCTACGAAGGCCGCCAGTTCGCGAATCACAACCGGCTCATGCGCTGGTACGAAGGGGCTGACGGCATCAAGACCGGCTTCATCCGCGCGTCGGGCTTCAACCTCGTCGCCTCGGCCATGCGCGACGGTCGGCGCATCGTCGGTGCCGTGATCGGCGGCCCGAACCCCAGCGAGCGCGACCAGTATATGGGCAAGCTGCTCGATGCCGGTTTCGAGCGCCGGGCGCCCAATATCGCGGTCGCCCAAGCGCCGACCGCCCCTGCGGCCGCGCGCAATCAGACGGCCCGCAACCAGACGGCCAACGCCGCCAAACCGAAGCCAGCTGCCGCCGCGCCGGCCAAGCCCGCCGCCGTCAAAAGCGAAAAGCCCGCCTCGAGCCAGCAGCGCACCGACGCCGCCCCGGCGCAAGGCGAATGGGCCATCCAGGTCGGCGCCTTCAACCAACGCGTCGCCGCGCGCAAGGCCGCCGAAGACGCCAGCCGCATCGCCGCCCAGCATGTGGCGAAGGCCGAGATCCAAATCCTCGGGCCTGCCTCGGCGGCGCGCAATGCCGCTGCCCATCGCGCCCGCCTCACCGGCCTCACGCAAGCCCAAGCGCGCGCTGCCTGCCGGGCGCTCGACGCCAAAGACATGGATTGCATGATCGTGGGCCCGTCCGCCGAGCGCCGCCAAAGCGGCGCGTCGGTCGCCAACGCCGGTTAACGCGGCGCCCAGGGCTGGGTCTTGAGCTCGGCCATGAAGTTTTTTTTGTGCCGCCGGACCCAGGCTTCGTAGTCCCAGGGCTGCGGGGCGACGACGAATTCCACCGAACCGTCCTCGACGAACAAAACGGCTTCCCGGGCTTTGCCGTTTGCGTCGATCGCCGAAACAATCCTTCGGCCGTAGCCGGGACCTTCGTAGATGTCGAGCAAGCGGCCGGCCGCTTTGTCGAGGCCACGGGCCAGTACGCCGTCGATCGACGCCGTGCGATCGGGCCGCGCGATCGGAAAACTGGCACCTTTGAGCGCGAACCGTCGCCAGCCCTCAAGCCGGGCGGGCTCGACCGCGGCGGGCGCAAAATCGCCCATCACATGGCGGCGAATGTCGGGGTCGATCAGCGTGCCGTAGAAGAAGTAACGCATCGCGACCCGCACCCGATCTAGTGGCCGGAAGCCGCGTCGTCGGGCAAAGCGATGCCCGAGGCCGCAAGCTGCGCTTCGAGGGCCGCCTGGAGGCGCGCCAGACCGGCCGCATCCTTGGCCTCGCAGCGGGCGACCAGCACGTCCTGCGTGTTGGAGGCGCGCAACAGCCACCAGCCGTCGGCCGTGGTCACGCGAACGCCGTCGACGTCGCTGACCTTGGCGCCCGATGCGGCAAGCCGCGCTTTGACCTCGTCGACCACGCCGCGCTTGCGCGTGTCGGCGCAAGGAAAACGCAACTCGGGCGTGTTGACGACGTTCGGCATGCGGTCGCGGAAATCGGCAAGCGAGACATCCCCGCCGACGAGGATCGCGAGCAGCCGCAGGGCCGCGTACATCGCATCGTCGAACCCGTACCAGCCGTCGGCGAAGAAAATATGGCCCGACATTTCGCCGGCCAAGGGTGCGCCCGTCTCCGTCATCTTCGTCTTGATGATCGAGTGGCCGGTCTTCCACATCAAAGGCACGCCGCCCATGCGCGCGATCTCGTCGAACAGCACCTGGCTTGCCTTGACGTCGGCGATGATCGTCGAACCCGGAAGTCGAGAAAGGATCTCCGACGCCAACACGGCGACGAGCTGGTCGCCCCACAGGATGCGGCCCTGCCCATCGACCACGCCGATCCGGTCGCCGTCGCCGTCGAACGCAATGCCAAGGTCGGCCTTCTCGGCCAACACGGCGTTCTGCAGCTGGACGAGATTCTTGGCCACCGTCGGATCGGGATGGTGGGCGGGGAACGTGCCGTCGATGTTTTCGTTGAGCAAAATATGGCGACCCGGCAGCCGCTTTGCGACGGCAACAAGAACCTCGCCCATCGAGCCGTTGCCGGCATCCCACACGATCGTGAGCTTCTTGCCGGTTTTCGGGAAATCGCGCAGCAGCCGGTCCACGTAAGCCGCCTGCACGGCAAGATCGCCAACGCTTCCCGTGCCCGAAACCAAGTCGCCGGCCGCAACGGCACGGCCCATGGCCTGGATCTCCGGGCCCCAGAACGAGGCCTTGGCGCGCATCATCTTGAAGCCGTTGTAGTCGGCCGGATTGTGCGAGCCCGTGATCATCACGCCGCCGTCGAGATGGTTTTCGCGCACGGCGAAGTAAAGCTGCGGCGTGGGCCCAAGGCCGGTGCGCAACACCTCGAGCCCGCTATCAGCCAAACCCTTGGCCGTTTGCGCCATCATTTCGGGCGACGACAGACGCCCGTCCCACCCAAGCGCCACGCGCTTGCCGCCGCTGCTTGCGATCGCCGACCCAAAGCCGCGCCCAAGCGCGTAGGCATCCGCCACATGCAGCGTTTTGCCGACAATGCCGCGCACGTCGTATTCGCGCAGGATGGTGGCTTCGAAGGTGTGGCGGAAACTCATTCCTCGGCTCCGGAACCGATGGCCGCCGCAGGGCGCCCGACCGAATGATAGACGAAGCCCGCCGCCTTCATGTCGGCCGGCGAATAGACATTGCGCAGATCGACGACGATCGGCGATTTCAGCAGCTTCTTGACGCGATCGAGCTGCAGCGAGCGGAACTGGTTCCACTCGGTCACGATGACGAGGCAGTCGGCCCCTTCCATCGCGGCATAGGCGTCCTTCGCAAGCTCGACGCCGGGCAGCATGTGCTTGGCCTCATGCATGCCTTCGGGATCGTAGGCGACCACGCGGGCACCGGCGGCCTGCAAGGCCGGCAGAATGTCGAGCGACGGGCTGTCGCGCATGTCGTCGGTGTTGGGCTTGAAGGTGAGGCCGAGCACGGCCACCGTCTTGCCTTTGACCGAACCACCGCAGGCAGCGACGACCTTTTCGGCCATGCGCTTCTTGCGCTTGTCGTTGATGTCGACGACCGTTTCGATGATGCGCAGCGGCGAGCCGTAATCCTGGGCCGTCTTCACCAAGGCCAGCGTGTCCTTGGGGAAGCACGAGCCGCCGTAGCCGGGACCGGGATGCAGGAACTTCTTGCCGATGCGCCCGTCGAGGCCGATGCCCTTGGCGACGTCGTGCACGTCCGCACCCACTTTTTCGCACAGATCGGCGATCTCGTTGATGAACGTGATCTTGGCCGCAAGGAACGTGTTGGCGGCGTATTTGATGAGCTCGGACGTCTCGAGGGCCGTGAACACGATCGGCGTTTCGATCAGATAAAGCGGGCGATAGAGCTGGCGCATCACGTCGCGCGCGCGCTCGCTTTCGGCCCCGATAACCACGCGGTCGGGCCGCATGAAGTCGCCGATCGCGGCCCCTTCGCGCAGGAACTCCGGGTTCGACGCGACGTCGAACTGCGCATCGGGCCGCACGGCCTTGATGCGGCGGGCGACTTCGCGACCCGTACCCACGGGCACTGTCGACTTTGTCACGACCACGGCATAGCCGGTCAATGCGCGGCCGATCTCTTCGGCGGCGGCGTAGACGTAGGAGAGATCGGCATGGCCGTCGCCGCGCCGCGACGGCGTGCCGACCGCGATGAACACGGCATCGGCTCCGGGGACGGCGGCTTTGAGATCGGTCGTGAAGGACAGGCGACCGGCCTTCACGTTCGATTCGACGAGCTTGTCCAAGCCCGGCTCGAAGATCGGAATGCCGCCGGCCTTGAGGCGCGCGATCTTGCCTTCGTCCTTGTCGACGCAAACCACGTCGACGCCGAATTCCGAGAAGCAGGCTCCGGTCACCAGGCCGACATAGCCCGTTCCCACCATGACGATGCGCATGTTCGATTCCCTTTAAGTGTAGCGCTTGATGACGGCTTGCGCCGCCGGCCCCAGATCGGCGCGCGCCAGCGCAAACGCGATCTGGGCTTCGAAAAAGCCGATTTTGTCGCCGCAATCGAAGCGCTGGCCTTCGAAGCGATAGCCGTGGAACGGGCTCGTGCCGATCATGGGCACCAGCGAATCCGTGAGTTGGATTTCGCCGCCTGCCCCTTTGGACTTCTTGTCGAGATGCGCAAACACGGCGGGCTCGAGAATATAGCGGCCGATCACGGCGAGCGTGGAGGGCGCTTCTTCGGCCTTCGGCTTTTCGACGAGGCCGCGCACCTGCACGAGCCGCCCGTCGTCGCGACCGGGCGACAGAATGCCGTAGCGCTGCGTATGCGCCTTCGGCACGTCCATCACCGCAACCATGTTGCCGCGCACTTCGGGATAGATATCGCACATTTGCTTGAGTGCAGGCGTCTTGGCCAAGATCAAATCGTCGGCGAGCAACACGGCAAACGGCTCGTCGCCGACGAGATCGCGGGCACACCACACCGCATGGCCCAAACCCAGCGGCACTTGCTGGCGCGTATAGGCAACGTCGCCGGCGGGCGGCAGCCAGGCGCGCAGCGCTTCGAGTTCGGCGGTTTTGCCGCGCGCTTCGAGCGTGTGTTCGAGTTCGTAGGAATGGTCGAAATGGTCTTCGATCGTGGTCTTGCCGCGCCCGGTGACGAAGATGAATTCCTCGATGCCGGCCGCCCGCGCTTCTTCGACCGCATACTGGATCAGCGGCGTGTCGACGACGGGCAGCATCTCTTTGGGCATCGCCTTGGTCGCGGGCAGAAACCGCGTGCCAAGACCGCCCACGGGAAAGATCGCTTTGCGAACGCGGCGCATCATGAAACGTGATTCCTGAAACAGTGCCAGAGGGGTTGCGGCAGAGAACGCGCAAGCCCACGCCTTCATGCCCGCGGCGCTAATGCCATAGCCACGCCCGCCCCGCAAGTTGACCCTGCGGCACCCAAAACGCGGCCGTGCGACATCTGCGCGACATAGACGCGACATCGGCGCAACGCCCACGCGACGTGGCCGCGACATAGGCGCGATGCTTTCGAGTCTAAGCCTCTGATTTAGCGTCATTTCACCCCAAACTCGCAGCGAAAAATCGAGGTTGCGCAAGACCGGTACCATGAGAGCCTCCTTTCGCGGAGAGACTACCTGAAATCAGAAATTTTAGCTATGTAAGATTATTAACATATAAAGAACAAATGCCCCAAAGAAAAAGCGTCATCCTGACCGTGTAGAATCCGTGGGCGCCGATCGAACCCATAGCCCCGGAATGTACCGATGCCGCCTTTGCCCTGCCGTCGCCGCGTTTCGACTATCGCTTCGATGGCGGTCGCCGCCGCCTTGCTGATCGCAGGCCCCACTGCCGCCTTCGACCTGCAGGGCCATCGCGGCGCGCGCGGCCTCGCCCCCGAAAACACGCTGCCGGCTTTTGCAACCGCCCTTGGCATCGGCGTTTCCACGCTCGAATTCGATGTCGGCATTTCGGCCGACGGGGCGGTCGTCGTGGCGCATGACCGCCGCCTCAATCCGGACATCACGAAAGACGCCGACGGCGCTTGGCTTGCAAGCCCCGCCCCGCGCTTGCGCGACTTGCCGCTCGCCGCCTTGCAGCGCTTCGACGTGGGTGCCATCAAGCCGGGTACGGACTATGCGCGGCAGTTCGCCACGCAAACGCCCAAGCCCGGCGCACGCATGCCGACGCTCGCCGAGGTCGCCGCCCTCGCAGCGCGCGCGAACGCTGCCGATGTGCGCTTCAATATCGAAACCAAAATCTCGCCGCTCGCCGCCGACGAAACTTTGCCGCCGGAGGCCTTCGCGCAGACGCTAATCGACGAAATTCGCCGCTTGGGGCTCGCCTCGCGCACGACGATCCAAAGCTTCGATTGGCGCACGCTCGCGCATGTCGCACGCACAGCGCCTGAGATCGCGCGCGTCTATCTCACCTTCGAGCGCGCGGACGGCGGCGGCAGCGATACGGTCGGCAAAGGGCGCGGCGTGTCGCCCTGGACTGGGCTCGATGCCGCCAACCACGGCAGTTCCACGCCGCGCTTAGTGGCCGCGACCGGCGGCAAAATCTGGTCGCCGTTTTTCCGCAACCTCTCGGCCGAGGCGATGGCCGAAGCCAAAACCCTCGGCCTTGCCGTGATCCCGTGGACCGTGAACACACCCGCCGACATGGACGCGATGCTGGCGCTGGGCGTCGACGGCATCATCACCGACTATCCCGACCGGTTGCGCACTCAAATGGCAGCACGCGGCCTCCCCCTGCCGCCGCAGCGGCCGGTGGTGCCTTAGACGCAAAAAATCGCACCGCCTGTCGAAAACAACCAACGTCGCGCGTCTTCCCTTCGCAAACGGGCAATCGGGCCGTTTCGCCACAAGGGGGATATGCAACCATGACCATGAAATTCGCGACCACAGCCGCTTTGGCGGCGATCGTCTCGCTCGCGGCGATGGGCACTGCTGCTGCGCAAACGCCGCGCGGCACGCAGCACGCGCTCGAGACGCTTTCCGGCGTCTATGCGAGTGCGGCACCTGAATCCTGGTACGGCAGTTGGGGTACGCGGCATTTTGCGTTCGAGAACGGGCGCTGGGAATTGAACTTTACCCATGCGCTCGACCCGAACATGGAGAAAAAGACCTTCCGCTTCCGGACGTTTGGGCCCTACCGCATTGCGGGGCCGGTCGGAAGCGTGCCCGGCAGCTTCCACGGCGTATTCGGGGAGGCACAGAAATTTGTCACGCTGCTGACCGACGATCCAGCCATCGTGGCGGCGATGGGCTTGGCTGCGTGCGGACTCAAGCTCAATGTCGAGACCGACATTTCGCTGACTGGCTGCGGCAATTGGAAGCCCGTGGCGCAATGCGGCGAAGACCACGATCTCGTCGCACTCGACGGCAACCGCCTGTGGTTCGGCGTGCGCCCGCGCGACAACGACATGTGCACGCCCGACAAGCGCCCGACCGCCCTGCTCGAGCCGCCGGTCGTCAAACGCTAGGCGACGGCCCTCGCCTCAGTCGCCGAGCAGCACGCGTTTGGCGTCGTTGAGGCGGGCGGCGAGTTCGTCGGTGCCGCCATGGTCGGGATGCACCTTCATCATCAGACGGCGATGGGCGGCTTTGATCGTCGCTGGGTCGGCATCTTCGGCGACACCCAACAGGCGGGCGGCTTCGCTGCGCATCATCCCGCCGCGCGCAGGCGACGCGGGCGGTGCTTCGCCCGAGGCCGCCCCACCGTGGCCGCGCCAGTCGGGGGCCCCACGGTCGAGAAAGGCTTCGAGCAGCGGCGCACTGTCCGGATCGTCGAGGCGGGCTTCGGCGAGAAGTTCGAGCAACGCATCGAGCCCGAGTTCGGAGAGTTTGCGCCCGCGCATTTTGCCTTCGCGCACGAGCCCGTCCATCGCGCCCGTCGCGTGGTCGAGCGTCATGCGCAAAAGCCGCGTCTCGACGCTTGAATCGTCGGTCTCGGTTTGCGCCGTACCCCCCTGGCCGATCTGCCAGCTTTTGAAGAAGCGCATAAGTGCCGGGGCAAACGCCGAGCCGAGGGCGAGCACCGACCACAGGCGCCCGGTCACGAGCAGGAACAAGGCGCCCAAAATGCCCACGCCCGCCCCTGCGATCTTCGCACCGGCAATGATCTTTTTGGGCGGGGCGTCGGCCAGCGTGCGCAAGAGCAGCCACAGCAGAAACGCAACGCCGCAGCCGATCAGGAGATAAAAAAGGCCCATCGCCGCACCCGCCCGCTATTTGAGCTGGGCGAGCAGCGTTTGGGCGGCGGCCCCGCTGCTGCGTTTGGAAAGATCGGCGAGTGCGGGCCTGCCGCCCGCGGCATAGGCGGCGGCGGCGGCCAGAAGATTCTTGAGCGCGTCGGGCGCGTTCGCGTCGAACGGGCAATAGGCCCCGCGCGTGAGGCGCGCGATGGTCTCGAGCGTGCGGCGCGCGGCCAAATCCCCGCCCTCGTGGAACACGAACACGGGCAGGCCTGCGAGGGCGAGTTGGCCCGCAAGACCCGCCAGCAGATCGGCACTTTCCTCGACCGCGTCGCCCACGAACACGAGAGCGCCCACCTTGCGCCGCTTGGTTTCGGCAAGCGCATGGCGCAGCACGTTGGCGATCTGCGTTTCGCCCGCTTGGCAACGCACGGCTGCCATGCGCGCCACCAGATCGGCCGCATTGTCGGCCCAGGGCGAGGCTTCGAACGTCGTAAGGCCGCCGTAATGCACAAGCTGCACGGCAAGCCCGCCCAGATCGCGCGCGGCGAGGAACATCTCGCCCTGGATCTTGGCGGCGCGCTCCCACATCGGCTCGCGGCTCGCGGTGGCGTCCATCGCGTAGACAAGGCGGCCTTTGGGCGCGGTTTTGGCCGTGCCGACGGGGGCAAGCGACTGGGCGCGCGCCAAAAACGCTGCCACCTGTTTGCTGCCGCCGGTCGAAGGAAGGTTTTTGCCGCTCATGCGACACAAGAGATAGGGAGAATGGCAGCCAATTGCTAGGCGCCCAATTGCTGGGCGCCCAATCGCTAGGCGCCCAATCGCTATGCGCTGCGTGCCAACACGGGTGCGGATGCGGGTACGGAGGTCGGCACCGGGATGGGCCCCGGCGGGGCATGCAGGCCGATCGCTTCGATGAGGCTGCGGATTTCCTGGCGGCCGGCGATGTGCGACATCGTGAGCGGCGTCTGGATGCCGCGTTCGCGCAGATCGAGCAGCGTGAGGCCGGACAGGAAAAGCTCGCGGAAAATCACGCGGTCGCCGAGGCCGGGCGCCTGGCGGAAGCCGAAGCGGCGGGCGAGCGTGTCGAGCGTTTGGGCCATGTTACGCTTGTTGCGCGCATCCACGCCCGCCAGCCGATTGCGCAGCACGAGCCAGTCGATGCTCTCGCCGTTGCGCTTGGCGCGGATTTTCTTTTGCTCCCACACCATCGCGCTGTATGCCGAGGGGCAGATCACGCGCAATGTCATCGGCTCGACCTTCGCGAGCAGATCGAGATCGACGAAGCTATCGTTCATCGGCGTGATCAGCGTATCGGCGTAGGAGTGCGCCACACGGCTCATCGTCTGGTCGGAACCGGGCGTGTCGATCACGATGGTCTGGCAGGTGGCCGAAAGTTCCGCGATCGCGGCTTCGAGACGCGCGGTCTCGTCGGCAATGCCGGCCTCGCCGAGCTGCGCCGAGCGCGGCACGAGCCGATGCTCGGACATCGGCAGCGGCAATTTGAGCCGCTCCATCGACTGGTTGCGGTTTTCGAGATAACGCGTGAGCGTGGCCTGGCGGGAATCGACGTCGATTGTGCCGACGCGCAAGCCCGCGCGCAGCAGCCCCACCGTGAGGTGCATCGCCACCGTCGATTTGCCAGAACCGCCCTTTTCGTTGCCCAAAACCAGAATACGCGCGCGCGGTGCCGGGGCGGGCGCCGCCGTCGCCGGAAAATTTTCTGTGAGAATCCCCGAATCGGCCGTCATAACTCTAGTCTACCGCGTTCGAGGCGGTTTATTCTTGCGTTCTGCTATGGCCAACGATTCCGACATCGAAGATACGCTGCCGCCCTCGGGGCATCGGCTCAAATTCGTCGCCGACCGACACGGCGCGTTTCTGTTCGGCCGTCCGGGCGGACAGCGTGCGGATTCGCGCAAGGAGAATTTCCGCGGCTCGAACATCGAAGGCGCCACTCTCGCGTCGGGCATCTTCACGGGCAGCATCTTCGCCGAGAGCCGGCTTGCCGACTGCGATTTCTCGATGTGCGATCTTTTCGGTGCGGATTTTTCGGGCTGCGACCTCACGCGCGCGAATTTCTCCAAGGCCGATCTGCGCGCGGCAAGCTTCATTCACGCCAAAATGCGCGGCTGCAATCTGTCCAACGCCGATCTGCGCCCGGGCCAGATCGTGGAATGGGCGACCCTCAATCCCGACGCCAAAGAGGTCGCCGCGAGCTTCGAATCGGCCGATCTCGAAAACGCGCGCCTGACCGACAGCAACCTCTCCTTCGCCTCCTTCGAAAACGCGTCGCTGAAGGGGGCGTCGCTGGGCGGGGCGACGATGTTCTCGGCCAATCTGCGCGGCGCCGATCTGGCGGGGGCCAAATTCGACAACGCCAAGCTCAAGGGTGCCCAGCTTGCGGGCGCACGCCTGTTCGGCGCTTCGTTCAAGAACGCCGATCTGTCGGGCGTCGATCTGCGCGGCGTCGAGATGAACAATGTGCAGATGGCCGGCGCCAAACTCGACGGTACCATCTACGCCGATCCGCCGCCGGGCCAGAATCTGCCCGCCGAAATCAAAGGCGCTGTGGCCGCGCACAAAATCTGGGCCGAATCCGGCGGGCGCGAGGGCGTGCGCGCCGATTTCGGCGGCCGCGACCTGACCGGCGTGGATTTCGGCGGCTGCGAGCTTTCGGGCGCCCGCTTCGACGGCGCGATCTTGAACCGCGCGCGTTTTGTGGCGGCGACCTTGCGGCTGGCAAGCCTTGTTTCGGTGCGCGGCGAGCGCTGCGACTTTTCGGACGCCGATTTGTCGGGGGCGCTGTTCACGGGCGCCCGCCTCGAGGGCGCCTTGCTCGTCGGCGTCGTCGCCCGGCCGATGGATATGCGCCGGGCCGACGGCACGCCCGCCGGCAAGCGCACGGCCACGAGCTTTGCCAAAGCCTCGCTCGTGGGCGCCGACCTGCGCGCGGCCGACCTGCGCGGGGCGAGCTTCGCTGGGGCCGATCTGCGCGGCTCCAACACCGCAGGTGCTTTCCTCGCGAACGCCGATCTCGCCGCCGCCCGCCGCTGATGCTGCCGCGCACTGCCAGCGACGGGGCAGCAAGCTACGACGATCTCGTGCGGCGGTTTGCGTGGCGAATTCCGCCGCGTTTCAATATCGGCGTCGACGTGTGCGACCGCCATGCGGCGGCAACGCCCAACGCCCCGGCCCTGATCTTCGAAGACGAAAACGGCCGGATCGAAACGCTCGATTTTGCCGCCTTGCGCGCGGCCAGCAACCGGCTTGCCAATGCGCTCATTGGCCTTGGGCTCGAACGCGGCGACCGCGTCGGCATCCTGATGGCGCAGTCGCCCGAAACGGCGACGGCGCACATCGCCTGCTACAAGGCGGGTTTCATCGCCGTACCCCTGTTCTCGCTGTTCGGCGAAGACGCGCTCGCCTATCGGCTCGGCGATTGCGGGGCGGCGTGCGTGATCGCGGATGGGGCCCAGATCGAAAAACTGCTGGCGATCCGCGACCGCCTGCCCGCCTTGCGCCATATCGTTGCGGCGGGCGATGCACCCGCCGGCACGCAAGCCTACGCAAACCTCGTGGCGCGCGCGGCGGACGAATTCACGCCGGTCGATACGCAAGCCGACGATCCGGCCGTGATCATCTACACCTCGGGCACCACCGGCAGCCCCAAGGGGGCCTTGCATGCGCATCGCGTGCTGCTCGGGCACCTGCCGGGCGTGGAGATGCCGCAGGACATGTTCCCGCAAGAAGGCGACCTGTTCTGGACGCCCGCCGACTGGGCCTGGATCGGCGGCCTGTTCGACGTGCTACTGCCGTCGCTGCATCATGGTGTGCCGGTGCTCGCCCACCGCATGCGCAAATTCGAGCCCGACAAGGCGCTCGATCTGATGGCGCGCCACAAGGTGCGCAACGTATTTTTCCCGCCGACCGCGCTCAAGCTCATGCGCCAGAGCGGCATCAAGCGGCACGAGGGTGTCGCGCTGCGCTCGATCGGCTCGGGCGGTGAATCGCTCGGCGACGAATTGCTCGCTTGGGGCCGCGATGTATTCGGCGTCACGATCAACGAATTCTATGGCCAGACCGAGTGCAATCTTGTGGTGTCGAACTGCGCGTCGCTGTTCGCACCCAAGCAGGGCACCATGGGCCGGGCCGTGCCCGGCCATCGCGTGGCCATCGTCGACGACGTCGGCCAGGAACTGCCGCCGGGCGAAGTCGGCGAAATCGCGGTGGCCCGCCCCGACCCGGTCATGTTCCTGGGCTATTGGAACAACCCTGCGGCCACGGCCGAAAAATTCGTCGGCGACTGGCTCAAGACCGGCGACCGCGGCGCCCAAGATGCCGAGGGCTATTTCAGCTACGTAGGCCGCGGCGACGACGTGATCACGTCGGCCGGCTACCGGATTGGGCCGGTCGGCATCGAGGAATGCCTCTTGCGCCATCCTTCCGTGGCGATGGCGGCCGCCATCGGCGTGCCGGACCCGATCCGCACCGAAAGCATCAAGGCGTTTGTGGTGCTGAAAACCGGCCATACGGGCGACGCTGCATTGGCGAAGGCGCTGCAGAACCAAGTGCGCGACCGCTTGGCAGCGCACGAATATCCGCGCGCGATCGAGTTCGTCGCCGAACTGCCGCTGACCGCGACCGGCAAAATCATGCGCCGCGAATTGCGCCAGCGCGAAATCGAAAAACAACAAGCACCCAAACACCGGGAGACGCCGCCATGACAAAAACCATCGACTATTACTTTTCGCCAAACAGCCCGTGGGCCTATTTGGGCCACGAGCGCTTGGTCGCGATCGCAAAACGCGCGGGCGCGCATATCAACGTCAAACCTGCCGACTTCGCGCGCATCTTCGCGGCTTCCGGCGGCTTGCCGGTGGCGCAGCGGCCCAAGCAACGCCTCGCCTATCGCATGATGGAACTCAAGCGTTGGCGGGAATTTCTCGGCATCCCGCTGAACCTCACGCCCAAATTCTCGGGCGTGCCGACGCAAGCCGCCGCCCGCCTCATCATTGCGGCCGACCTCAAGGAGCTCAACGCCATGGCGCTCGCAGGCTTCATCGGCAAAGCCGTGTGGGAGGAAGAGCGCGACATTTCCGACGCCACCACCTTGCAGGCGATCGCCGCCGAGCATGGCCGCAATGCCAAGCTGCTGTGGGACACCGCACAGACCGACGCGACCAAGGCCGCGTACGATACATACACCGACGAAGCGATCGCGGCGGGCGTGTTCGGCGCCCCCACCTATGTCTACAAGGACGAGCTGTTCTGGGGCCAAGACCGGCTCGACTTCCTCGAGCGCGCATTGGCGGCCCCGTGAGCGAATTGCGCGCAGCCCTCGCTGCCCGCGATTTTGCGACGGCCGAGGGACTCGCGCGCGCGACCCTCGCGCGCGATCCGGCGGACAATACCACGCGCCGCCTGCTGGCGGCATTGCTGCTTGAGCACGGGCGGGCGGGCGAAGCGCTCGCCGCCCTCGATACGAGCAGCGACGATGCCGAGCTTGCCTTCTTGCGCGGCCACGCGCACGCCGCCCTCGGCAATACGGATGAAGCCGCTGCAGCGTTTGCCGCAGCGGCGGCATCGCGGCCCGGCTGGGCGCAAGCTTGGGCGGCCGAAGGGCTGATGCGCCACCGCCTGGGCGATTTGGCGAACGCGCAAGCCAGCTACGCAAAAGTCCTGGCGCTGCAGCCCGCAGATGCCGACACGCGCGAGAAGCTCGCCGCCGTTCTCGACGATGCGGGCAATGCAGCAGCCGCCCAAACATTGCTCGAGGACGGCCTCGCGCGCACGCCCGATGCAACGCGGCTGTGGCTGGGGCTCGGCCTGTCGCTGCTGCGCGAAGGCCGCAATCCAGCGCTGGCGGCCCAAAAATTCGCCGCCGCGCGCAAGCTTGCCCCCGAGAACGCCGAACTTGCCTACAACCACGCACTCGCCCTTGCCAAAAGCGGCGATTTTGCAGGGGCGGAAACCGCCTATCGCGACGCAATTGCGCGCGCCCCCGCCTTCGCGCCCGCCTTGCTCAATCTCGGCAATCTGCTGGCCGACGCGCGGCGCTTGGCCGAGGCGAGCGCGTTTCTTGCCCGCGCCGTTGCCGTGGCGCCCCCATCGCTCGGCGCTTGGCAAAGCCATGCGAGCGTGCGGTTGCGCCTCACGGATCCTGCAGGCGCTGCCGCCGCCGCGCGCAGCGGCCTCGCTCTTTATCCGAACGATCCCGATCTGCGCCTCACCCTCGGTGCAGCACTTTGGGAGATCGGCGAACTTGGCAGTGCTCAACGCCTGTTCGAAAGCCTCTTGGACGTCGAGCGCCTGCGCCCGTCCGCACGCCAGGGCCTGTCGAACATTCTCTACGAACGCGCCGAGTCGGAAGCCGCGATGCGCGAACTCGAAGCCGCGTTGGCCGAGCGGCCGGGCGATGCCAATCTCGCCCAGAGCCTCGCCTTCGTGTCGCAATACAGCGCCAAAGCCGATGCCAAAGAACGGCTGCGCTGTGCTTCGATCGCTGCCGCCGCGATCGAAAAACGCGCGCCCGTGCCGCATCCATTGCCGCCCCGGCGCGGCAAGACGCTGCGCTTGGGTGTGGTGTCCGGCGATCTGCACGGCCATCCGGTCGGGCATTATCTGCTGCCCGTGATCGAAGCGTTCGACCCGCAGCGCGTGGCGGCGTTCTGCTACGCAAACGGTTCGCGCGACGATGCGGTCGCGGCCCGCTTGCGCGCCGCATCGACCGGCTGGCGGCGCGTGGAAACGCTCGACGATGCGGCCCTCGTGCGGCACATCCGCGACGACGGCGTCGACATTCTTCTCGATCTTGCGGGCTACACGCCCAACAACCGGCTTGGCGTGTTCGCGGCACGCGCCGCCCCGTTGCAGGGGAGCTGGCTCGGCTATCCCGCAACGACAGCGTTGCGCGAGATCGATTTTGTGATCGCCGACGAATATCTCACACCGCCCGAGATCGCACCCGGCTTCACCGAAAGCGTCGTGCGCATGGCAGGCAGCTGCATGCCGTTCGCGCACCCGTTCGACGATCTGCCCGTGCCGATGCGCCCGTCGCCCGCGGGCCGCGCGATCCGCTTCGGCAGCTACAGCAATGCCGCCAAACTTTCCCCCGTCACGCTCGAAGCGTGGGCGGCAATCCTGCACCAAACGCCGGGATCGACCTTGCGCCTGTGCGGACGCCAATACGGTTTCCCGGAGGTGGCCGCCGAACTCGAACGGCGCTTCGCCGCCCTCGGCATTGCGCCCGAACGGCTGCTCCTCGCCCCCGCGTTGCCGCGCCGCGCCCTCGTCGAATCCTACGGCGAGATCGACATCGCCCTCGACCCGTTCCCGTGGTCGGGCGGTGTGACGAGTTTCGAAGCCTTGTGGATGGGCGTTCCGGTCGTGACCTTCGCGGCCGACCGCGCCATCGGCCGCGTGGGCGTGAGCATCCTCGCCGCGATCGACCGCATGGATCTTGTCGCGGCCACGCAAGACGCCTATGTGGCGACGGCCGTTGCCCTCGCGCGCGATCCGCAGCGCCTCGAAGATCTATGGCAAGGTTTGCGCCCCGCCCTTGCGGCTTCGTGCTGCTTCGACATGCAAGCCTACGTAGGATCGTTCCTCGCCGCACTCGACGCGGCGTGGGCGGCGAAATTCGGGTCGGCTTAGAGCAAGCCCAGGCTGCGCAATTCGTCGGCCATCGCCGACGGCAATTTGGCCTGTGCTTCGGCCGTCTTGGCGTCGAGATCGGCAGGCGCACTCGACGCTTCGAAATAGCGCCAGCCCTGGAAGGCGCGCATGGGCTTGGGCGCCGTGCGCACGAGCTTGGAGTCGAGCAGGATTTCGCAGGCCGGTTTGCCTTCGCGGTCCTTGCGGCTCGCGAATCCCACGATCTTCTGGCGGCAGCGGACCGTGCCCTTGATCACCCAATAGAGCGAGCCTTCGCCCGCGATCTCGGGCCCACGCTTGGGCGTGTTGCGCGTGACGTGTTTGAGCTGGGGCTTCAGGCCGCGCGCCTTCTGGTCCTTCAGGCGCTTCTTCTGCCACGCCGCCAAATCCTCGACGGATTCGACGCCGACGCACAGCTTCACGATATGCAGCGCCATTATTCGCCTTTGACCTGCGCCAGCACTTTGTCGAGCATGGCCACGAGCGCGCGGCCCGTGTCGCCGCCGTCGCCCGCGACCTTGGAATTGATCACGACCGCGATCGCGTCGGCGGTCGCCTTCACGATGACGAGGCTCTTGGCGTCGAGGCCGGCGGCCGCATCGAGATAGCGGCACAATTGGTCGCCGAAGCGCGTGACCAGCGGATAGCCGTAGGAGCCGCCCTGCCCGCGCAGCTCGTGCGCAATCTTGTAGACCTCGTCGCGCTTGGCAAGGTCGTTGGGCTGGGCCATCAAGGCCGCCGCCGCCGCCACGAGCTTGACGACTTCGACCTTGGCGATTTCCTCGAACTCGCCGCGCAAACCATCGATGACCTTGGCCGCTTTGTCGACCGCACCCAGCGCAAAACCGCCCGAGCCGACTTTCGATTTGAGCAGATTGGGCGGATTGATGACCTGGAATTTCCGGCCGGCGGCTGGGTCGCTCATAGGCGTTTCCGTCTTCTTCTTTGTGGGGCGTCAGACCGGCTGGCGCCGTTCGGTGCCGATAAAGATGCCCCCGCGCTTGCGCCGTCGGCAAGGGCCGAAATAAGACGTGGTGCGAATATAGGGCCGCGGCCGATCGACCAATTCCTCGATGCGCTGGGAAAGCGACTGGGCGCTGATCGGTTTCGCCAAGAATTCGGTGATCCCGAGATCGCGCGCCTTCGTCACGCGCTCACGCTCGGTATGGCCCGTGACCATGATGATGGGCAGAAACTGGTTCGGCGAATCGCGCTCGGTGCGGATTTTGCGAACGAATTCGAGGCCCGAGACCGGGTAGATCTCCCAATCGACAACCGCAAAATCGACCGGCGTTTGCTTGATCTTGATGTAGGCCTGGGCCGCGTCGGCCATGTCCAATACTTCGCCACAGCCGACGGCCAACAGCATGCTGCGCAGCAATTTGCGCATATGTCCGTTGTCCTCAAGCACCAGGACGCGCACTTTGGAGAGCTCGTACGGCATTGCGGGCGAGACAGTAAGCCCGCACCCCCGGCCCGGGCAAGCCCCTAGGGGGCCCTTTTGGCCGCCAGGGCCTGGGCGGTGCGGCCCGCCGGTGCCCGGCCCAGGGCCGCACAGGCAAAACGCCCGGCCGCCGCGAGTTTTTCGAGATCCACGCCCGTTTCGATGCCGAGCCCGGCCAGCATGTAGCACACGTCTTCGGTGGCGACGTTGCCGGTGGCCCCCTTGGCATAGGGGCAGCCGCCGAGGCCGGCGACCGAGCTGTCCACGGTCGCAATGCCGCGCTCGAGGCTCGCATATATATTCGCCAAGGCCTGGCCATACGTGTCGTGGAAATGCACGGCCAAGGCTTGGCGCGGCACGTGATCGGAAACGATCTCGATCAGTGCTTGGGCCCGCCCCGGCGTGCCGGTGCCGATCGTGTCGCCAAGCGAAATTTCGTAGCAGCCGAGCTTGTGCAAACCCCGCGCGACCGCCGCCACCGAACCGGCTGCGACCGGCCCTTCGTAGGGGCAGTCGAGCACGCAGCTCACATAGCCGCGCACGCGAATGCCCGCCGCTTTGGCAGCTTCCGCGACCGGGGCAAAACGCTCGAGGCTTTCGGCGATCGAGCAATTGATGTTGCGCTGGGAAAAACTTTCGGACGCCGCCGCGAAGATCGCGATTTCGTCGACCTTGGCGGCGACGGCCGCTTCGAAGCCTTTCATGTTCGGCACAAGCACGGGGTACGAAACGCCGGGGGCGCGCTTGATGGCCGCCATCACCTTGTCGGTGTCGGCCATTTGCGGCACCCATTTGGGCGACACGAAGCTGCCCGCCTCGACTGCGCGCAAACCCGCCTCGGCCAAGCGCTCGATGAGTTCGACCTTGGTCGCGACGGCGATGGTCGCGGCTTCGTTCTGCAGCCCGTCGCGCGGGCCGACTTCGACGATGCGCACGGCAGCGGGCAGTCTCATTATTTCATCTCCGGCGGTTCTTCGAACGCGACCAACTCGTCGCCTTCGGCCGCCTGTTCGCCGGCCGCAAAGCGCACGCGCGAAACGATCCCGTCGGCGGGGGCGAGGATCGTGTGTTCCATTTTCATGGCTTCGAGCACCACGAGCTTTTGGCCGCGCAGCACGGCTTGGCCCGCCGCCACATGCACGGCGACAATGCGGCCCGGCATGGGGGCGATCAAGCGGCCGAGCCCTTCGCCCGAGCGGTCGGCCGCCGCAAGCCGGTCCACGACGACGAGCGTGCGCGCAACCGCGCCTTGGAACACGGTGAGTTCAGCGCCATGGCGCACGATGTCGGCATGGCGGCGATAGCCGTCGATGGTGGCGGCCAAAGCACCGTCGGGCCCGAGCGTGGCGCTGGCATCGACCGGGCCGCCCGGCAGGATCAGCCGGTAGCCGCCCGCGACGAAATGCGCCACGAGCGTCACTTGCCGGTCGCCGTCGGCGAACACGAGCGTGTCGTGCGCCGAGCCGTTGAGCTGCCAGCCTTCGAGCCGCGTCCAGGGCGAGGCCGCATCGGGCTCGGCACGCGCGCGCAACACGCCCAAGGCCGCCAGTGCCAGCGTCGTATCGTCGACGGGTGCTGCGGGCGGGACCAACGCATCGCGATGGCGCGCGATGAAGCCCGTATCGATCTCGCCGGCTGCAAACGCCTTGTGGCGCGCTACGGCCGCGAGGAACGAAACATTGTTGGCGACACCGGCGATGCGCACGCGCTCAAGCGCCGTCGCAAGTTTGGCGAGGGCCGCCGCGCGCGAGGCCCCATGCACGATCAGCTTGGCGATCATCGGATCGTAGTGGATCGTGACGCTGTCGCCCTGGCGCACGCCGGTGTCGATGCGCGCGTCTGCCGGAAACACAAGCGTATCCAGCCTGCCCGTCGCGGGCAGGAAATCGCGCGCGGGGTCTTCGGCATAAAGGCGTGCTTCGAATGCGTGCCCGTCGATGGCAAGCTCGTGCTGCAGCTTGGGCAGGCGCTCGCCCGAGGCCACGCGCAACTGCCATTCGACGAGATCTTGGCCCGTGATCGCCTCGGTCACCGGGTGCTCGACCTGCAGGCGCGTGTTCATTTCCATGAAATAGAACGTGCCGTCGCGGTCGGCGATGAACTCGACCGTGCCCGCCCCCACATAGCCCACGGCCTTGGCTGCGCGCACGGCGGCAGCCCCCATTGCGGCGCGGCGGGCTTCGTCCATGCCGGGGGCAGGCGCTTCTTCGATCACTTTCTGGTGACGGCGCTGCAGCGAACAGTCGCGCTCGAACAGATAGACGCCGTTGCCGTGCGCATCGCAGAACACCTGCACTTCGATGTGGCGCGGTCGGTCGAGATATTTTTCGATCAGCACGAGCGGATTGCCGAAGGCTGCCTGCGCTTCGCGCTTGGCGCCCTCTACGGCTTCTTCGAGCGCCTCGGCGTTCGCAACGATGCGCATGCCCTTGCCGCCGCCGCCGGCCGAAGCCTTGATCAGCACGGGATAGCCGATCGTTTCGGCAGCCCCCGCCAGCGTGGCGATATCTTGTGCCTCGCCGTGATAGCCGGGCACCACGGGCACGCCCGCTTCGACCATCAGGGCCTTGGCCGCACTCTTGCCGCCCATCGCACGGATCGCCGAGGGCGGCGGGCCCACGAAGACGAGGCCCGCATCGGCGCAGGCTTGCGCGAAGTCCGCGTTTTCCGACAGGAACCCGTAGCCTGGATGCACGGCATCGGCGCCGCTGGCCTTGGCCGCCGCCAGGATCGCATCGATGCGCAGATAGCTGTCTTTGGGCGCATCGCCGCCGACCGGCAGCGCTTCGTCGCACGAGGCCACATGCAGCGCATCGGCATCGGCGGTCGAATACACCGCGACGGTGCGAATGCCCAGGACCCGCGCCGTGCGCGCGACGCGCGCCGCGATTTCGCCGCGATTGGCGATGAGCAGCTTCTCGATCATTTTCCGTCTTCCTTGTCGCGCCCATCGGTGCGCCCGTCGGTGCGCCCATCGGTTCGGCGCCGCGCCTGCACTTCGCGCGAATAGCTCATAATCTCGGAGAGGCCGACGAGCAGCAAGGTGACGCCAAACCCGACTTCGACGACCGCGATGAGCCGCACGGCCTGGCTCACCGGCAGAATGTCGCCGTAGCCGACGGTGGAGAGGGTCACGACCGAAAAATAGAACGCGTCGGCGAAGCTGACCGCGCGGTCTTCGCCGAGCATGCGGAAATGCGGCCCCGGCACGGCCGTATCGACGATTTTGTAGATCGCGGCGAACGCGACCACGATCAACGAATAGAATGTGAGGAACGCATAGACCGGCAGCACCAGCCGCTCGATGCGCTGGAAAAACTCTTCGAACAATTGGCCTGCATCGAGCAGGAAGATCGCGACCTGCTGGGCGGTCGCGAGCACGAGGACGGCAACCGCGGCCATTGCGCCCACAAACGCGATGTCGATGGCAACGGCCGAGGGCGCGAAAGCGGGTACCCCGAACGTGACGGCCGCTACGCCGATCACAGGCAGCAGCCACATCGCGGCCGTGCCCATGTCGCCGGGTGTGGCCGGGCGGCGCTCGGTCACGATTTCGCGGATCGCCTCGCGGCGCAGGTAAGCGCCGAGCATGAAGCCCGCAAGCGGCAGCAACAGCCCGGCATGCTGGGCGCCCGCCGACACGCCCGCGAAATTCGATTCCGTAAGGAACAGAAAGATCGACATGTAGACCGCGATCGAATTGGCGAGGGCGAGCGAGAAAAACAGCGAGCCCGGAAACATCAGATTGAAAAACGCGACCGCCGCGACAGCCGAGCCCAGCATCGTGGCGGCAAGCGACAGGCCGACATCGCTTGCAGTCGCCGCCGCAATCAGCAGCAGGAGCCCGCCAGTCGCCCCGATGCCGACGGCGAAATTGCGGCGCGGCAGTTTCATGTGCCGCCCCCGCCCGCCGACCAATCGGGTTTGCGCTTGTCGAGGAACGCCGCAATGCCGGCCCGCCCCTCGGGCGATACGCGGATGCGCGCGATGCGCGCCGCCGTGTCGGCCACCATCGCATCGTCGATCGGCATGTCGGAAACGGCGGCGATCAGCGTCTTGCATTCGGCTTGGGCGGCGGGGCCGGCGGCGAGCAGCAGCAGCAACATGGCTTCGATGCCCGCATCGAGCGTATCGGCCGCGACTACGCGGTGCACGAGGCCGAGCCCAAGCGCTTCGGCGGCCGTGAAAGTCTCGGCCGTCAGGAAATAGCGGCGGGCCGCACGGGCCGTCATCGCGCGCACCACATAGGGCGAGATCACCGCCGGGATCAGCCCGAGCCGCGCCTCGGAAAGACAGAACTGCGCACCGTGGGCGGCGATCGCGATGTCGCAGCACGCCACAAGCCCGACGCCACCGCCGAAGGCAGCGCCATGCACGCGCGCGAGGGTGGGCTTGGGGCAGCGGTCGAGCGTGCGCATGAGGTCGGCCAACGCGGTTGCGTCGGCGCGGTTCTGCGCCTCGCCGTATTCGGCCATACGCTTCATCCAGTTGAGATCGGCGCCGGCCGAAAAACTTTTGCCGCGCCCGCCGAGCACGATCGCGCGCACCGACAGCAACGCTCCGAGCCGCACGATCTCGGCCGTGAGTGCGGCAATCAGCGCATCGTCGAACGCGTTGTGCAATTCGGGCCGGGCGAGCCACAAAAAGGCCACGCCGCGCGCGTCGATCTCGGTTTCGAATCCGGCTGACATCTTGGCGCCTACATCCGGAACACGCCGAAGCGCGTTTCGGCAATCGGCGCGTTGGCGGCGGCGGCAAGACCCAAGCCCAGCACGTTGCGCGTCTGGGCGGGATCGATCACGCCGTCGTCCCACAGCCGCGCCGAGGCGTAGAACGGATGGCCTTGGGTCTCGTACTGGCTGCGGATCGGCGCCTTGAAGGCTTCTTCCTGTTCGGCCGTCCAGCTTTGGCCGGCCGCATCGAGATTGTCGCGCTTGACGGTCGCGAGCACCGAGGCCGCCTGCTCGCCGCCCATCACCGAGATGCGCGCATTGGGCCACATCCACAAAAAGCGCGGTCCAAAGGCGCGCCCGCACATACCGTAATTGCCGGCCCCGAACGAGCCGCCGACGACGACCGTGAATTTCGGCACGGCAGCGCACGCAACCGCCGTGACGAGCTTCGCACCGTCGCGCGCAATACCGCCCGCCTCGTATTTGCGCCCCACCATGAAGCCCGCGATGTTCTGCAAGAACACGAGCGGGATCCCGCGCTGGCAGCACAGCTCGACGAAGTGCGCGCCTTTCAGCGCGCTTTCGGAGAACAGAATGCCGTTGTTGGCGACAATGCCAACCGGATAGCCCCAGATATGCGCAAAGCCGCACACGAGCGTTGTGCCGTAGAGCGCCTTGAACTCGTCGAATTCGGAGCCGTCCACGATGCGCGCGATCGCCTCGCGTACGTCGTAGGGCTGGCGCAGATCGCTCGGCACGGCGCCGTAAAGTTCGGCGGGGTCGTAGAGCGGATCGACAGGCGGCACGAGCCCGCGCCATGTCGATTTCGCGGCCCCCAAATTGCCGACGATGCGGCGTGCCAAGCCCAGGGCATGCGCGTCGTTCTGCGCCGCATGGTCGACCACGCCAGAGATGCGCGCATGCACCTCTGCCCCGCCGAGATCTTCGGCCGACACGATCTCGCCGGTCGCGGCCTTCACGAGCGGCGGACCGCCCAGAAAGATGGTGCCCTGGTTGCGCACGATGATCGACTCGTCCGACATTGCGGGCACGTAAGCGCCACCGGCTGTGCAACTGCCCATCACCACGGCGATCTGCGCAATGCCCATCGCCGACATGGTCGCCTGGTTGTAGAAGATGCGCCCGAAATGCTCACGGTCGGGAAACACCTCGTCTTGGTTGGGCAGATTGGCGCCCCCTGAGTCGACGAGATAGATGCACGGCAATCGGTTCTCGCGCGCGATTTCCTGCGCACGCAGATGCTTTTTCACCGTGACCGGAAAATAGGTGCCGCCTTTGACCGTGGCGTCGTTGCACACGACCACGCATTCGCGGCCCGACACGCGGCCGATGCCGGTGACAATACCGCCGGCCGCAACATCGCCGCCATACATGCCGTGGGCGGCGAGCTGCGAAAGTTCGAGGAACGGCGAACCGGGATCGAGCAGCGTGCGGATGCGCTCGCGCGGCAGCAATTTGCCGCGCGCCGTGTGCTTGGCGCGTGCGGCAGGTCCGCCACCGTCGCGCACCGCGTCGCACGCCGCGCGCAGCTCGTCCACGTTTGCGCGCATTGCCGCTTCGTTGGCTTTGTAGCCGTCGGAACGGCGGTCGATGTTGGTCGAAAGGATCGCCATGCTACCAGCCGCCCGTCACAAGCCATTCTTCGATCTGCGCCAGACGGTCGGCACCCCAGAAGGGTTCGCCGTCCACGACGATGTAGGGTGCGCCGAACACGCCCTTGGCGACGGCCGCATCGACCTCGGCGCGCAACTTGTCCTTGAGCTCGGCCGAGCCGAGGGCGGCCTTGAGCTCGTCGCGCGCAACACCCATGCCGCTGGCGAGATCGCACACAAAGTCGACGTCGCTCACGTCCGCGCCAGCGCCGTAGATCTGGCGGAAGATCGCTTTGGCGAAGCGCTTGGCGAGTGCGCTGTCTTGCGCATCGAGCCAATAGAAGGCGCGCGAGGCGGCGACGGCCGCGAACGGAAACTTCTCGGGCAGGCGGAAGCGCAGATCGAGCAGACGCGCAAAGCGCGCGATGTCGCGGCGCGCATATTCGCTCTTGAGCGGGATTTCGAGCAGCGGCTGCATGCCGGAAACCTTGAACGCAACTCCCAAGAGGATCGGCTTCCAGCGCACGACGCGGCCGTAATGGCCGGCTAGATCGTCGAGCCTTACGGACGCGAAATAGCTGTAGGGGCTCGAGAAGTCGAAATAGAACTCGATCGGCTGGGCCATGGTCAGTTCCCCGCCTTCAAAGCGCGCGCGATCACAAGGCGCTGGATGTCGCTGGTTCCTTCGTAGATCTGGCAAACGCGCACATCGCGCCAGATGCGCTCGACCGGAAAATCGGCGAGATAGCCGTAGCCGCCGAAGGTCTGGAGTGCTGCCGAGCACACGCGCTCGGCCATTTCCGACGCGAAGAGCTTCGCCATCGCCGCCTCTTTGAGGCACGGCAGGCCGCGGTCGCGTAAGTTCGCCGCCGAAAGCGTGAGCAGGCGGGCCGCTTCGATTTCCGTCGCCATGTCGGCCAAGCGAAACTGCACGGCCTGATGCTCGAAAATCTTCTGCCCGAAGCTTTCGCGCTCCATCGCATAGGCTAAAGCCGCCGCATAGGCCGAGCGCGCCATGCCGACGGACTGTGCCGCGATGCCGATGCGCCCGCCTTCGAGATTGGCAAGCGCGATGCGATATCCGGCCCCCTCTTCGCCCAGCATCAGGTCGGGTGTCACGCGTGCGTTTTCGAGCACGATCTGCGCCGTGTCCGAACATTTCTGGCCGAGCTTTTCTTCGAGCCGTGCGACCTTCCAGCCCGGATTGTCGGTCGGCACCAGAAAGGCACTGAGACCCTTTTTGCCGACGGAAGGATCCGTGACCGCGAACACGATCGCGACGTCGGCGGTCGCACCCGACGTGATGAACTGCTTGGCGCCGTCGAGCACCCAATGGTTGCCGTCGCGCCGCGCGCGCGTTTTGATGGCCGATGCGTCGGAGCCCGCCTGCGGCTCGGTCAGCGCGAAGGCCGCGAGCATCTTGCCCGCCGCCAAAGGCTTCAGGAACGTTTCTTTCTGCCACGCCGTGCCGAATTTGAGGATCGGCATGCAGCCGACCGAATTGTGCACGCTCATCACGGTCGAGACCGCCCCGTCGCCCGCCGCGATCTCCTCAAGCGCCAGCGCATAGGCGACATGGTCGGCCTCGGCCCCGCCGAATTCGTCGGGCACCAGCATGCCCATGAAGCCGAGATCGCCCATCTCGCGCACGAGATCTTTGGGAAAGAGTTTTTCCTTCTCGCGCGCTGCTGCGGTCGGCCACAGCCGCTCTTGCGCAAAGCTTCGCGCCGCGTCGCGTACCATGGTTTGGGTTTCGCTGAGTTGCATGGGCCGCCTCCCTACCAGGCGATCTCGCTGCCGTCGTAATTGAAGAATTTGCCCGTATCGCCGGGGCCAATGCCGGTCAGCACCTTCTTGAGGCCCGCAGCCGATTCCTCGACCGAGATCGCCGCCGAGGGCCCACCCATGTCGGTGCGCACCCAGCCCGGATGCAGCGACACGACGTTGATGCCGCGCGGGGCCAGCATGATCGCGAGATTCTTGCCGAGCGCGTTCAAGGCCGCTTTCGAGGTGCGGTAGATCACGTTGTTGCCGCCCGCATCGGCGATCGAGCCCATGCGCGAAGACATCAACGCGATCGTGCGCATGTTCGAGCGCGCCACCGGCTCGACCAGCGCTTCGATGGCGCGCAAGGGGGCGAACAGATTCGTCTGCATCACTTCGGCCCACGCCGCATAGTCGGTATTGCCGAGATTCCAGTCGCGCGGCCCGTAGATGCCGGCATTGCAAACGAGAATATCGAGCGATTCCTTGGCGAGCCCCTTGCCCAACCGCGCCACCGACGCCGCATCCGTGACGTCGCACAGATAGACTTCGCCGCCGGCCGCCGAAATCGCCGAGCCCTTGGCCATCTCGCGCGACGTGCCGATGGCGCGCCAGCCGCCGGCCGCAAACTGCCGGATCAATTCAAGCCCGATCCCGCGCGAGGCCCCCGCGATTGCGATCGTCGGCATGCTACTTCCCCTGTTTTTTCGCGGTGACTTCGATTTCGATCTTCATGCGCGGATCCACGAAGCCCGTCACGAGCGTGGTGTTGGCTGGCCGCACCTTCGCAAAATGCCGGCCGACGATGGGGGCCACCGCTTTGAAGTCGGCGGCCGAGGCCAGATAGATGCGCACGCGCACGACCGAGGCGAGCGTGGTGCCCGCTTGCGCCAGCGCCGCTTTGATGTTCACGAAACATTGTTCGGTCTGCGCCACGATGCCGGGGGCGATCGCCATCTTGGCATAGTCGAAACCCGTCGTGCCCGAGACGAACACCCATTTGCCGTCCACGACGGCGCGCGAATAACCTGCGAGCTTTTCGAAGCTCGAGCCCGACGAAATCAGTTTGCGTTTGGCCATCGTTTTTCAGCGCCTCCTGGTTCTGCCGACTTTACCCCAATTTCAGGCGTTTTCGGCAAACAGCTCGCGGCCGATCAGCCAGCGCCTTATTTCCGACGTACCCGCACCGATTTCGTAGAGCTTGGCATCGCGCAGCAGGCGGCCCGTGGGATAGTCGTTGATGTAGCCGTTGCCGCCCAAAAGCTGGATCGCGTCGAGGGCCACTTGCGTGGCCTTCTCGGCCGCATAGAGGATCGCCCCTGCCGCATCCTTGCGCGTCGTGCGGCCGCGGTCGCAAGCTTTGGCGACCATATAAACGTAGCTCTTGCACGCGTTTGTGGTCGTGTACATGTCGGCAAGTTTGCCCTGCACGAGCTGGAACTCGCCGATCGCCTGGCCGAACTGCTTGCGCGCATGCACATAGGGCAGCACCACGTCGAGGGCCGCCTGCATGATGCCGCAGGGGCCGGCGGCCAGCACCGCGCGCTCGTAATCGAGCCCGCTCATCAAAACATTCACACCCTTGCCGACAGCACCCAGCAGGTTTTCTTCCGGCACTTCGCAATCCTGGAACACCAGCTCGCACGTGTTCGAGCCGCGCATGCCGAGCTTGTCGAGCTTCTGGGCTGTCGAAAAACCCTTCATGCCCTTTTCGATCAAGAAGGCCGAAATGCCGCGCGGCCCCGCCGCCATATCGGTCTTGGCGTAGACCACAAGCGTGTCGGCATCGGGCCCGTTGGTGATCCACATTTTGTTGCCGTTTAGAACGAACCGGTCGCCCTTCTTGTCGGCGCGCAGTTTCATGCCGACCACGTCAGAGCCTGCCCCCGGCTCCGACATTGCCAAAGCACCCACATGCTCGCCCGAGATGAGCTTGGGCAGGTACTTGGCCTTCTGCGCCGCATTGCCGTTGCGCGCGATCTGGTTCACGCAAAGATTGGAATGCGCCCCGTAGGACAGGCCCACCGAGGCCGAGGCGCGGCTCAGCTCCTCGACCGCGACGCAATGGGCGAGATAGCCCATGCCGGCCCCGCCATATTCCTCGCCGACCGTAATGCCAAGCAGGCCGAGATCGCCGAATTTGCGCCACAGATCCATCGGGAATTCGTTGGTCGCGTCGATCGCGGCGGCACGCGGGGCGATCTCGTCGGCGGCAAAACGCGCCACCTGTTCGCGCAACGCGTCGATGTCGGATCCCAGATCAAAGTCGAACGGAGCGGGCGCGTTTCCAGCCATTGTTTCTCTCCCCTTAGACCTGTAAATCGTCGCTCTTGTCGGCGACCGTGAGCAGCGTTTGCGTCATCAGGGCGCAGTGGCGTTCGCGCCCCTCTTTGATCGAATAGACATCGACTTGGCAGACGACGAGCGTGCGCCCAGGCTTGACCACGCGCCCGCGCGCCACGATACGCGCGCCGTCGGCCGGATTCATCAGATTCATTTTGTATTCGACCGTGAGCACGGTGGCCCCCGCCGGCATCATCGAGAACCCGGCATAGCCGCCGGCCGAATCCGCGATCATGCCGACCACGCCGCCATGCACGTAGCCGTGCTGCTGCTGCACGGCGGGCGTGCGGTCGATTTCGATGTCCGCTTCGCCGGGGGCGACGTGCGAAAGGCGTGCACCGATCGTCGCCATGGCGCCCTGGCGCGCGAAACTGTCCCTTACCTTGGCTTCCCAATTCGGGTCGGCAGGCTCGTTCTTCATGGGCGGCCTCTTGCTGGCGTGCGTCACCATACGCTAACGTATGGTATGGCAAATGCCCTGTCAACGCGTGCCCCGGCCGGGTCCAAGCGCCTCGACGCCGCCGCCTGGATCGCCGCCGCCTTCGAAGCGCTGGCGGCCGAGGGTATGGCGGGCGTGCGCGTCGAACGGCTGGCCGCCACGCTCGGCGTGACCAAGGGCAGTTTCTACTGGCATTTCAAGGATCGCGAAGCTTTGGTCTCGGCCTTGTTGGAGCGCTGGGCGGCGGGCCGCATCTCCGCCATCGCCGAGCAGACGCGCGACCAAGGCACGCCGGCCCACGCGCGCAAAGCGTTGCTGGCCCTGCTCGACATCTATGCGCGCACGCCCAATCGCAAAGGGCTTGCCGTCGAGCTTGCGATCCGTGGCCTCGCCCCAGGCCACGCAGCCGCAAAGCGCGCGGTTGCGCGTGTGGATGCGGCAAGGCTTGCGAAAGTCGGCGCGTTGTTCGCGAAGCTCGGCAAGACGCCAGCCGAGGCCGATGCGCGCGCGCTGCTGTTCTACGCATTCCTGTTCGGCCAAAGCCTGATGGGCGGGGGCAAACGCCTGGCCGCCGCAAAACAGGCCGCCGCCAAAATCGTCGCCGACTAGCGCTGCTGCGGGCGGGCAGTACCAAGCCACAGGCCCGGCAGCATCAGCCCGAGCCCGACGAGGTGAAAGTCGGCCAGCTGTTCGCCGAGCAGCGCCCAGGCGAGGCCCGCCCCGTAGAGCGGGATCAAATACATGACGAGGCTCGCGCGCGACGGGCCGAGCCTTGCGATGATGACCGAATAGCACAGATACGAGCCGATCCCGGGCACGAGCGCCACGAACATAAACGTCGCCAAGGTATTTGCATCGAATGTCGGGGCGGCCACGTACAGCGTCTCGGCCGCATAGAACGGCAGATTGACGGCAACCCCGCCCGCCACGATCGCGGCCAAGCGCGCGGTTGCGTCGAACCCGGTCGGCGTGTGTTTAAGCGCCACCGAATAGACCGACCAAGCCAGCATCGCGAGCACGATCAGAAGATCGCCCGCGACGAATTGCAGGCGCACGAAATTGCCGAGATCGCCGCGCGCCACGATCCACAATGTGCCGCACAGGCATACGGCAATGCCCGCCGCCTGGCGCCACGACACGGCATCGCCATGCCGGCCCCAGGCGAGCAGCACGATCACGACCGGCGAGGCTGCGTAGATGAGGCCGATATTGGTGGCCGTGGTCGTCACGCCTGCGAGATACACAGGTGCGCCGCACACGCCCATGCCGAGAAAACCCAGCCACAGATAGCTCGGCCATTGGCGTTTGATTTCGTCGCGCCCGCGCCACAGGGCGGTCGCCGCGAACGGCAGCAGCAGCGCAAACGTGAAACTCCAGCGCCAGAAAGCAAGCGCCACCGGCGGAATGGCGCCCGCATTCCAGCGCGCAACCAGCATGTTCGAGGCAAAAAAGGCGGGGACCAGAAAGAACAGCGCCCACGCAAAACGCCGACTTGCGAAAATTCCGGAAATGGCCATGCTGGCGGCGTCGATACAGGCCCTGCCCGCTTTTGTCACGCGCCAGATAAGGAGCCCTGCCATGCTGTTCATGGTCGTCGAACGCTTCAAGGACCAGGATCCGCTCCCGGTCTATGCCCGGGTCGAAGCGGCAGGCCGGCGGCTGCCGCCGGGGCTCACCTACCATGCAAGCTGGGTCGAGCCGAATTTCGACCGCTGCTTCCAGCTGATGGAATGCGACGACGCCACGCTGCTGCAGCAATGGGTGCTGTCGTGGCGCGGCTCGGGCGTGTCGTTCGAGATCGTGCCCGTAGTGCCGAGCATCGCCACGCGCCAGACCGTGGCCCCGTTCCTCGCCGACGCAAAGAAGAAGCGCAAAAAGCGCTGACGCTTTAGGTGCCGTGCTGGAGCGAAGCCGCGACGGCATCGAGGGCCGCGCGCAGATCGGCGCGTGCGGACCCGCGCGCCAGCCACAGCAAATGCGCTTCGCAGCGCGGCGCGTCGCCGCCCTCGACGGCGCGCAACGCTGCCAGCAGCGAGGCTTCGTGCGCGGTGGGTGCTGCCGCATCGTCGCCGCCCAATTGCAGGCGGCGACGTGCCGCAATCCGCAGCACCGACAGAAGACGCGCAAGTGCCGAGACGATCTCGAACGAACCCGCCTCGCCGTGCATGTGCTGCCAGAAGGCCTGCACGTCCCAGTCGCCGCCGGGGTCGCCGTCGAGGCGGCGCAGCGACCACAGCAGCCACGCAGCACAAGCGGCACCTGGCGCCGACGGGCGGTGCAGATCGGCGAAGACCGGCTCGACGGCGCTCATTTGAGACCGCCCGCGAGCGAAAGGCGCGTCCAGCCATAGGCAGCTTGCGTGGGATTGCGCCAGCCGAGATTCGCCGCAGCAAGGGCGTTTCCTGCCGCCGCCGCGAAATGTGCGGCGATGCGCGACGCTGCCGGCGGCAGGAACTCGGCGGTATGGCGTCGTGCGGCCGCAGCACCGAAATGCATCCCGTCGGCGCAGGCTTCGAGCAGAACGGCTTCGTCGGCCGACAGATTCGGGCAGGCAGGGCAGCGCACGTCGAGCGGGCGCAGGGCGGCCGCACCCAGAACCACAACCAGCGCATCGAGTGCGCGCGCCGCCGTCAACACGCGGTTGGCGGCGAACGCGTCGAAGAAACGGTTGTCGGCGGGTACCTGCGCTTGCAGCAACGCTGCACGATAGCGCAGGCCCCACAGCGCCAGCCAAGCGCCCGGCGCCAATTCGGCCGTGTCGATGCCCGGATCGGTTTGCGCCGACAACGCTGCAAGATCCTCGAACGCTCCCAAATGCGCGGCTTTCGCCATTGCACTGCCCCCTTGCTTGAATGCGACGAAGGCACTTTAGCGCGGTTTGCCTTCAAATGCGAATCATTCTCATTCGCAGGACATAGATAGAGCTAAGGCTCTGGCGGACCTGTAAATTTTCGTTCAGCGCTGGTGTCTTGCCTGGGCGTCGACGACGCAGAAGGCGGCCAAATTGACGATGCCGCGCACCGTGGCCGAGTTGTCGAGCACGTGGGCGGCGTGTGCGATGCCGAGCAGTATCGGCCCCACCTTCTGCGCCCCGCCCAATTCCTTCATCAGCGAAAAGGCGATGTTGGCGGCATCGAGCGTGGGCATGACCAGGAGATTGGCCGCCCCCTCGAGGCGCGTTTCCATCACGCTCTGGCTGCGGATCTGCGGGCTCAAGGCCGCCTCGGCCGTCATCTCGCCGTCGACCTCGAGATAGGGCGCCGACGCCTGGATGCGCTCGAGGGCAAGCCGCATCTTGCGCGCACTCTTGGAGCCGCTCGAGCCGAAATTGGAATGCGAGAGCAGTGCGGCCTTGGGCTTGATGCCGAACAGCTTGACGACATCGGCCGCGCGCACGGTCATGTCGGCGATCTGGTTGGGCGTCGGATCGTTCGTCACGTGCGTGTCGCACATGAAGACCGTGCCGCGCGGATGCACAAGGGCCGACAGCGCGGCCGGCACTTCCGTGCCCGCTTCGAGACCGAGGATGTCGACGATGTCCTGCAGGGCGCGCGTGTAGCGGCCAATCAGACCGCAGATCATGCCGTCGGCGTCGCCTTGGCGCACGGCCAAGGCCGCAAGCACCGTGTTGCGTGTGCGCACCATGGTGCGCGCGGCGTCGGGGGTGATGCCTTGGCGGCCCATGATCTGGTGGTAAAGCTGCCAGTCGCGCGCGTAGTTCGGCACGTCTTCGGGATTGAGCAGCTTGAAATCGCGGTCGATCTCGATGCGAAGCCCGAGCTTTTCGAGCCGCTTGCGGATCGTCTCGCGCCGCCCGACCAGGATGGGCTGGCACAATTCTTCGTCGATCAACGTCTGGGCCGCGCGCAGCACGCGCTCGTCCTCGCCGTCGGCGAACACGATGCGCTGCTTGGCCACGCGCGCGCGCTCGAAGATCGGCTTCATCACGAAGCCCGAGCGATAGACGAACTGCGAGAGCTGGTCGTGGTAGGCGTCGAAATCCTTGATGGGGCGCGTCGCGACCCCCGATTCCATGGCGGCACGCGCCACCGCCGGTGCGATCTCGGTGATGAGGCGCGGATCGAAGGGCTTCGGAATGAGATTGTCGCGCCCGAAGGCCGGCGGCTCGCCGCCATAGGCCGCCACGACGATGTCGGACGGTTCCTGCATGGCAAGATCGGCGATGGCGCGCACGGCGGCGACCTTCATCGCCTCGTTGATCGTGCGCGCACCCACGTCGAGCGCACCCCGGAAGATGAAGGGGAAACACAGGACATTGTTGACCTGGTTGGGATAGTCCGAACGGCCCGTCGCCACGATCGCGTCGGGCCGCACGGCCTTCACTTCTTCGGGCAGGATTTCGGGTGTGGGGTTCGCAAGCGCCAAGATGAGCGGTGCCTTGCCCATCTTCGCGACCATCGCGGGCTTCAGCACGCGCGGTGCGGATAGCCCCAAAAACACGTCGGCATCGCCGATCACGTCGTCGAGCGTGCGCGCATTGGTGTCGCGCGCGTAACGCGCCTTGCGCGGATCCATCTGCTCGACGCGGCCTTTGTAGACCACGCCCGCAATGTCGGTGACCCAGATGTTTTCGGTCGGCACGCCCAAATCGACGAGCAGATCGAGGCACGCGATGGCGGCAGCGCCCGCCCCCGACGTGACGAGTTTGATCTTGTCGATGGGTTTGCCGACCACGCGCAGGCCATTGAGGATTGCGGCCCCGACGATGATGGCGGTCCCGTGCTGGTCGTCGTGGAAGACCGGGATGTTGAGGCGCTGGCGCAGCTTGGCTTCGATCTCGAAGCACTCCGGCGCTTTGATGTCTTCGAGATTGATGCCGCCGAAAGTGGGCTCGAGCGCGGCGACGATCTCGACGAATTTGTCGGGATCGCGCTCGTCGATCTCGAGATCGAACACGTCGATGCCCGCAAACTTCTTGAACAGCACCGCCTTGCCTTCCATGACGGGCTTGGAAGCCAGCGGGCCGATCGCACCCAAACCCAGCACGGCGGTCCCGTTCGTGATCACGGCCACAAGATTGGCGCGGCTGGTGACGGTCGCGGCCTCGGCGGGGTCGGCCACGATCGCTTCGCACGCGGCGGCAACACCCGGCGAATAGGCAAGGGCAAGATCGTGCTGGTTGGCGAGCGGCTTGGTCGCGACGATCGCGAGTTTTCCGGGCGTCGGCAGCCGGTGATATTCGAGCGCTGCTTCGCGCAGCTTATCGTCGGCCATCGCGCAGGGCTCGCCTTCATGTTCAAAGAGGAGAAATGGTGCGGCCGAGAAGACTCGAACTTCCACGACCTTTCGGCCACCAGCACCTCAAGCTGGCGCGTCTACCGTTCCGCCACGGCCGCACTTTTATTCTCCCCCGCAAGGCCCTGGACAAGGGCTTGCAAAGGAACGGGACGCAGGCGATACCAAATCGGCGGGGCTTATGCAAGTTTCCCCGCCGGAGCCCCTTAATGAGCTGGAAAAACAGACCTTTGGACGGCCTCGAATGGCGGGTGGCCGAGGGCCTGACCGACTATGCGCAAGCCCTTGCGACCATGGAAGCGCGCGCAGCCGCCATCCGCGACGAAGGGGCGCCCGAACTCGTCTGGCTGGTCGAGCACCCGCCGCTCTATACGGCCGGCACGTCCGCCAAGCCCGCCGACCTCGTCGCACCCGACCGTTTCCCGGTTTTCGAGGCCGGGCGCGGCGGCCAATACACGTATCACGGGCCCGGCCAGCGCGTGGCCTATGTGATGCTCGATTTGAAACCGCGCGGCAGCGACGTGCGCGCCTATGTCGAACATCTCGAACAATGGATCATCGCAACGCTCGCGCGCTTCAACGTGAAGGGCGAGCGCCGCGAGGGCCGCATCGGCATTTGGGTCGATCGCGGCCCCGACGGGCGCGGCGGCAGGCGCGAGGACAAAATCGGGGCACTCGGCGTGCGCGTCAAACGCTGGGTGAGTTTCCACGGCATTTCGCTGAACGTCGATTGCGACCTGTCGCACTTTGCCGGCATCGTGCCGTGCGGCATCGCGGCCCCGAGCTACGGGGTCACGTCGTTGGCCGACCTCGGCCAGCTCGTGTCGATGCCGGAAGTCGACATGGCGCTCGAAGCCGCTTTCTTCGAAACCTTCGGCGCCTAATCTTCGCCAGTGGGACGTTGCGCGAAATCGCGCCAGCCTTCGTCGCGCGTATCGCTCTGCGCGACGGCCGCGACGCGCGCGGAAGCAGGGCCCGTATGGCAGGCCGCGATCATGTCGTCGACGAGGTCGGCGGGACCTGCGAACACGGCTTCGACCGTGCCGTCGGGACGGTTGCGCACCCACCCGACGAGGCCGCGCGCTTGCGCGTTTTCGATCGTCCAGCCGCGAAACCACACGCCTTGGACGCGGCCCGAAACCAGCACATGTTTGGCGATGCGGCTGCTTTGCGTCATTGCGCTATTTTAGCGCCAGGCCGCCCCATAGGCTAGGCGCAGAGCGGTGCGCACGGCCGCTTGCGCCCAATCCTCGAGCGTTGCCGCATCGGGATAGTCCTTGCCGTCGAGATGGGCGACACGGTTGCGCCGCTCGCGCAACAGATCGAATTCGGGGCTCTCGCTTTCGCCGCCATGGCGCTGGGCTGCTTCGGCCAGCGCAAAGGCCAGCACCACGCTTGCGGCCGCAGCCCCCGCGACATAGGCGCGCTCGAGCTCGTCGCGCGCCTGCGCCCAATGCAGCGGCAATTTGGCGGCCTGCGGCGGCGCATTGGCGGCCAAAGCACGCGCGAACCAGTCGGCGCGCTTGGCGTCCATCGCCGTCAGCCGAACTCGATGATTTTCTGGTCGACCGCCAGCGAATCCCCGGCAGCGGCGAAGATCTTGGCGACCGTGCCGTCGCGCTCGGCGCGCAGCACGTTTTCCATCTTCATCGCCTCGACCGTGCACAAAGCCTCGCCCGCCTTGATCTCCTGGCCCTGGCGCACGGAAATGCTCTTGAGCAGCCCCGGCATCGGCGACAGGAGGAAGCGCGAGGTGTCGGCAATTCGCTTGGCCGGCATCAGGCGGTTGAGCTCGGCCGCGCGCGGGCTCAGCACCAGCGCATCGGCCATGCAGCCCGCATGGAAGAGCCGCCAGCCCGCCCCGGCGCGATCGACCTGCACGCAGACGGGTGCACCATCCACGAGCCCTTCGAACAAGGTCGCACCCGGCTGCCAAGCGGTTGCGATCTCGGTCGTCCCGGCAGCACTCGCAACGCGGCACACGCCGGCTTCGAAGCGGATCGACACGGCAATCTCCTGCCCGTCGAGCCGCACGACCGCTTCTTCGCCGATCTTCGCTTCATGGCCCTGCAATTGGCCCGAAATGCCGATCTCGCGCAGGCGCTGGCGATGGTGGATCGTGGCCGCCACGCCCACGAGAATGCCGCGCGTTTCGGCGTCGAGTGCCCGGCCCTTGAAGCCGCCTTTGAATTCCTCGGCGATGAAACCCGTCGTCAGGCGCGCGTCCTGGAAGCGCTTGTGGTGCATGATCGCGGCCAGGAACGGGATGTTGTGGTTGACCCCGCGCACCACATACGCATCCAACGCGGCCGCGATGCGCGCAGTCGCTTGCGCGCGCGTTTTGCCGTGTGCCACGAGCTTGGCGATCATCGGGTCGTAGTACATCGAGATTTCGGCACCCTCATACACGCCCGTATCGACGCGAATGCCGGGCCGCCCTTCCGGAGCGGCAAGGCGCGTCAAGCGGCCGATCGACGGCATGAAATTGCGCAGCGGGTCTTCGGCATAGATGCGCGCTTCGATGGCCCAGCCTTTGATCGGCACGTCCTTCTGCGCAAGCGCAAGTTTCTCGCCGGCGGCCACGCGGATCATCATCTCGACGATGTCGAGGCCGGTGATCATCTCGGTCACCGGATGCTCGACCTGGAGCCGCGTGTTCATCTCGAGGAAATAGAATTTTTTGTGCTTGTCGACGATGAACTCGACCGTGCCCGCCGACCGGTAGCCGACGGCTTTGGCCAACGCCACCGCCTGCTGGCCCATGGCCGCACGCGTCTTGGGATCGAGGAACGGCGAGGGCGCCTCCTCGATCACTTTCTGGTGGCGGCGCTGGATCGAGCATTCGCGCTCGTTGAGATAGAGAATATTGCCGTGAGCGTCGCCGATCAGCTGGATCTCGATATGGCGCGGCTCTTCGACGAATTTTTCGGCGAACACGCGGTCGTCGCCGAACGAGCTTTTGGCCTCGCTCGTGGCCGACAGGAAACCCTCGCGCGCTTCGGCATCGTTCCAGGCGATGCGCATGCCCTTGCCCCCGCCGCCGGCCGAGGCCTTGATCATCACCGGATAGCCGATCTTGCGCGACACGACGACGCATTCTTCGGCGTCTTTGATCGGTTTCAGATAGCCCGGCACGGTCGATACACCGGCCTTCTGCGCGAGTATCTTCGATTCGATCTTGTCGCCCATCGCGGCGACGGCCTTCATCGTCGGGCCGATGAACACGATGCCGGCCTTCTCGAGGGCGGTCGCAAACGCGGCGTTTTCCGACAGGAACCCGTAGCCCGGATGCACGGCCTCGGCCCCCGTCGCTTTGCACGCGGCCAGGATCGCATCGATCTTGAGATAGCTCTCGGACGTAGGTGCCGGCCCGATCCGCACGGCCTCGTCGGCCTCGCGCACATGCAAGGCCTCGGCGTCGGCATCCGAATAGACCGCGACGGTCTTGATGCCGAGGCGCTTGGCCGTGCGCATCACGCGCACCGCAATCTCGCCGCGATTGGCGACGAGGATTTTGCCGAACAATTTGCCGGCTTGCGATGCAGCTTCTTTTTTCTTCGCGGCCATGATCAACCGTCCTTCGATCCGAACAAACCCATCGCGTAGGCGGTGTGCAACGCGAGCGGCACGCCCCACCCGACCGCCACGAGCGCCCACCAATGGAAACCGGGCACAAACAAGAGATTGACCAAGGCGAGCAAGGTCACGACCGCAAACGCCACGCCGAAATGGATCTGCAACGCCCGCCGCATCAGCGCCGCCCGCCGATGATTTCGTGCGCATAGGCCCAATGCAGAGCCAGCGGCAACGCCCACACGAAGCCCAGCCACATCCACCACGGATACCCCGGCGACGCGATCGCATTCACGCCGATCGCCACGAACAGGATGCTCGTGAACACGAGAGCGTGCAGCCGAAACCGCTTCAACCGTTCGGCGCGCGGGTCTTTCACAGCGGAATGTTCCCGTGTTTCTTCCACGGATTTTCGAGCTTCTTCGTGCGCAGCATCGCCAAGGCGCGCGCCAGGCGCGGGCGCGTGGAAGCGGGCGAGATCACGTCGTCGATGAAGCCGCGCGAGGCGGCGACGAACGGGTTCGCGAAGCGACGGCGATATTCGTTCGTGCGCGCTTCGATCTTGGCGGGGTCGCCCATGTCGGCGCGGAAGATGATCTCGACGGCCCCCTTCGGGCCCATCACGGCGATTTCCGCGGCCGGCCACGCATAGTTCAAATCGCCGCGCAAATGCTTGGACGCCATCACGTCGTAGGCACCCCCGTAGGCTTTGCGCGTGATGAGGGTCACCTTCGGCACGGTCGCTTCGGCATAGGCATAGAGCAGCTTGGCGCCGTGTTTGATGATGCCGCCGTATTCCTGCGCGGTTCCCGGCATAAAGCCCGGCACATCCACAAGCGTGATCAGCGGAATGCCGAAACAATCGCAGAAGCGCACGAAGCGCGCGGCCTTGATCGAGGCCGCAATGTCGAGGCAGCCCGCCAGCACCATCGGCTGGTTGGCAACGAACCCGACCGTCGCCCCTTCGATGCGCCCGAAGCCGACGATGATGTTCTTGGCGTTGTCGGGCTGGATCTCGAAGAAATCGCCGTCGTCGACGATCTTCAAGATCGCCTCGTGCATGTCGTAGGGCTTGTTGGGATTGTCGGGGATCAGCGTGTCGAGCGAGGGCTCGAGCCGGTCGGCCGCGTCGTGCGTGGGGCGCTGCGGCGCACCTGTCTTGTTGCTCGCGGGCAGGAAATCGAAAAAGCGGCGCGTCTGCAGCAGCGCTTCGACGTCGTTGTCGAAAGCAAGATCTGCCACGCCGGATTTCTGCGTATGCGTGGCGGCCCCGCCGAGATCCTCGGCCGACACGATCTCGTGCGTGACGGTTTTGACGACGTCGGGCCCGGTCACGAACATGTAGGAGCTGTCTTTGACCATGAAGATGAAATCGGTCATGGCGGGCGAATAGACAGCCCCGCCCGCACAAGGTCCCATCACGAGCGAGATCTGCGGCACAACGCCGGAAGCCAACACGTTGCGCTGGAACACTTCGGCGTAGCCCGCAAGGCTCGCGACCCCTTCTTGGATGCGCGCCCCGCCCGAATCGTTGAGGCCGATCACGGGGGCACCCACTTTCATCGCCTGGTCCATGATCTTGCAGATCTTCTCGGCATGCGCTTCCGAAAGCGAACCGCCGAACACGGTGAAATCCTGCGAATACACGAACACGAGGCGCCCGTTGATGGTGCCCCATCCCGTGACCACGCCGTCGCCGGGCACTTTCTGCTCGTCCATGCCGAACTCGACCGAGCGATGTTCGACGAACATGTCCCATTCTTCGAACGAGCCTTCGTCGAGCAGAAATTCGAGCCGCTCGCGCGCCGTGAGCTTGCCCTTGGCATGCTGGGCCGCCACCCGCTTGGCCCCACCGCCGGACCGCGCACTTTGGCGGCGGGCTTCGAGTTCGTTCAGGATTTCCTGCATGGGCCGGACATGTCCCTTCGATGACGGATTTATGCTGCGGCCCTAGGGAGTAGCAAACCGATCAGCCGCGCGCCAGCGCGAAAAACCTTTCGCAAACAGCAAGATCGTCGCGAATTGCAGCATGTTTTGCGGTCAAGACCGGGTCTTCGCCCCAGCGCTCGGCCTGGTAGGCGGCATCGAGCTCGGCGGCGGCAAAAGCCTGGGCGGCATCGATGCGGGCTTGCGCAAGCGCCAACCCGATCGCGAGCGAGCCCGCCGCGTCGACCGCAACGCCGAGACCCGCGAGTTCGAGATCGCTTGCGGCTGCGAGCGCTTTGCGCAACGCCTTGAGGCTCGCCTCCGGTTGCGGCGGCCCGACGACGGCGAGATGCGTTTCAAGCCGCGCGTCGTAGCGGTGCGCCAGCCAATCGAGCAGCGGTTGCCAATGCGCGATCTGGCGGGCGGCCAAATCGCGCGGCTGCTCGACGCGGTAGCAAACAAGATCGGTTTCGGCGAAGCCGAGAAGCGCTTCGATGATCGCATCGCGCTGCGGGCCGATGCGATCGATCGCCGTGCCCACGATGCGCGTGAGGGGAACGCGCGCAAAATCGATCTTCGCGAATTTGCCCTTCGGCACCACGCCTTGCCATTCGTCGGCGAGCGCTTGGGCGAACGCTTGCGTGTGCACGACGATCGCAGCCCCCGCGGGCGTGCGCACCGGCGTGCCGTCGAGTGCCACGCCATACGCATCGCCCAGCGCCACGACGCTGGGGACGGCGTAGGCGTCTTTCGTCGGCGACGTGCTCAACGGCCGAACGGCAGGCGGCCGATGCCGGGCACCTGGATGCCGCCCGAGGGGGCGGGTGCCGGGGCCGCTTGCGCCGGGGCCGGTTGGGCGGCGGGTGCGGACGCCGGTTGTGCCGGTGCCGGGCGGCCCGTTGCGGCCGCAAGCGCCTGGGCGCAGGCATTCGAGGCGCCCGCGGCCGCTTGCGCCGGTGCCGCCTGGCGCTGGCCGCCGCCGAGCAGGCCGCCGACGATAGCGCCTGCCCCGCCGACTATGTTGCCGGCACCGCCGACAATGCCCGTGACCGCCCCTGCCCCGCCCGACAGCAGCGCTTGTGCCGTACCGGCCGGATCGGGGACGACGCTCGAGTTGGCGAAGGTGCCGCGAATGAACACGGCGACCGGGCCTGCAACCTGATTGAGATTGAGCTGCTCGCTGCGCAGATCGAACGAGCCCGAGGTGCGCGCCGACATGATGCCCGTATCGATCAAGCCCGCTTTGTAGGTGCCCACCCCGTTCTGGAAGTCGATTTTGTGGATGCCGCAACGCACCGACGTCCCGATATTGAGAGCCGCCAACGGCGGGGCGACCTTGCCGAGCCAATCGCCGATCACGCGCGTAGCGGCCTGGCCAAGCTCACCCGGCCCCATGTTCAAGAACACGTCGCCCTGCAATGTGGCCGCAAGCCCGCGCGCGGTTTCGCCCTGGCCACGCAGATTGAGATCGAACGCGGTAAGCCCACCCTTGAACCAATCGTTGAGCTTGCGCTCGGTGAGCACGCGGCCGACATCGAGATTGCGCATCTCGACCTTCTGCGTGAAGCCCTTCTGCGCGGCGTTGGCCGTGGTTTCGATCGCGAATCTTCCGCCGTCCATCTCGAAGGTCAAAGGCCGCAGAGTAAGCTGGCCGTTATTGACGACGAGCTGCAGATTGAGGCTGCGCAGCGTCGCCCCTTGCGTGACGATGCTGTCGGCCGCGTAGCGCAGATCGGCGTTCGCACTGTTCAGCAATTCGAACGGCACCTTCTCGTTCGGGATCACGCGCCCGTCGCTGGGCGTGGCGGCCGAAGGTGCCGCCGCAGGCCTTGCGGGCTGTGCGGTTGCGGGCTTGGGCGGGAACAGCTTCACGAGATCGACCGAGGTCGAGCGCAGATTGGCCTGCACCGAGGGCTTGCCGCCGGGCGGATTGGCAAGCGTGGCCTCGCCCGTGAGATCGACCGCGTTCTGCGGGCCTGCCGCGAGCTTGAGGTTGGAAAGCTGGTAGCGGGCGGCGGCCGTGTCGCGCAGTTGCAACTGCAGATCGAGCGGACCCGCCACGGCCGGTTCCATGCGCGCGGCCCGGAACGGGGCGGCCATGTCGGTCGAGACGGCGCGCACGGCGACGTTGAGGCCGCGCTGTTCAAGCGGATCGAGGAACGCACCCGCCACGTCGAGCTTGATCGTGTCGGCCTTGCCGAATTCGACCTTGATTTCGGGCAGGCTCAAACGGTTGCTGGGGCCGCTGTCGGCGATCTTCAGCGTGAGCTTCAAAGGCCCGAGTGCGGGGATTTCCTGCTTGGCGAGGGCGGCGAGTTTCTGCACCTCGGGGATCTCGGCGATGAGGTCGAACGTGTAGCCCTGGCCCTTGGTGGGGACCATGATGCCGCCCGCAATCTTGCCGGTCAGCACATTGTCGCCGACCGCAAAGGCGAGATCGACGGGATACGGGCGACCGACAGTCTGCAATGCGCGCTCGACCGAACCGACCTGGCCTTTCAGCGTGAATTTCTGTTCGCCCGCGAGCGCCGGAACGTTGACCGCACCGGCAATGTCGAGGCGCAGAGGATCGGCCGCCCCGTCGGCGTTCACGAGAATGCGCTCGAGCTTGATCTCCTGGGTTTCGCGCGTCTTGCCGTCGCGATAGGCGAAGCGCGCATTGCGCAGTTCGACCGCGCGCACCACCGGGAGCGGGGCACCCGCCCCGCCGCTCTGGGCTGCTTGCGGCTGATTGGGCTGGGCCGGTGCGGGTGCCGCCGTCTCGAATTCCCAATTGCCGCGCCCGGCGGCGTCGGTCTCGAGCAGAATGTCGGTGTCGGCCAAAACAAGGCGCGTGATTTCGATCTGCTTCGACAGCAGCGGCAGCAAGGCCACCTGCACTTCGAAGCGGCCGACCTTGACCATCTCGGGCCGCGAGCCCCAGGGCGCATTGGAAAAGGTCACGTCGGCGATGCCGAAGCTCGGGCTGAAGCCGATCGCAAGCTTGATGTCGCCTTTGAGGGCCAAATCGCGGCCGGTCGCCTTCTTGGCGGCCTCAACGATCTGCGGCTTGTACTGGTTGGGATCGATCGACGACGCGACGATGAACACGCCCGCGACGACGACGACCACGAGGCCAACGAGGCCGATGGCAACCCATTTCAAGATACGCATTGTGCATTCCCCCAGAGTTCCCGAATCAAGTCGGGCACTTCGCCGTAGTGTGCGGCAAGCCTGTCGGCACCGGCCGCCGTCAGCTCGTCCGGCGCATGATAGCCCCAGACGACGCCGATCGCCGGAATGCCGGCCGCCTTCGCCATCGCCATGTCGAAACTCGTATCGCCGATCATGACGGCGTTTTTGCGATCAACGCCGGTTTCTTCGAGCGCCCAATGCAGCATCGTGGGATCGGGCTTGCCGGGCGCGCGGTCGGCCGTCTGGAGCGTGGAAAAGCGGTTGCCGAGCCCGTGGGCGGCGAGTACGGCATCGAGGCCGCGGCGCGCCTTGCCGGTCGCAATGCCGAGCTGCCAGCCTTCGGCCTCCAGCGCGTCGAGCGCATCGAGGGCGCCCGGAAACATCGGCTCGACCATGCCGCCCTCGGTGCGCAGTTCGAAGAAGGCGCGCTTGTAGGCCTCCGTAAGGTTGAGATGCACGGCGGCGCGTTGGTCGGGGGCGAGCAGCGCCATGCAGCGCTCGAGCGGCAAGCCGATCACGCGATGCGTCTGCGCAAGCGTGGGGGCCGCAAGGCCGAGAGCGTCGAACGCACTTTGCATGCAGGCCTGGATCGCGTGCTGGCTGTCGACGAGCGTGCCGTCGAAATCAAAAATCGCGAGGCGGGGGGAAAGCGTTTCGGTCATGGGGCAGGAGTTTGCCGGTTTCCGACCGGCGCGCCAAGCCCCCTGCCCGGCCTGTCAGTCACGGGGGAACGGATCGATCCGCGCATCGGCATCGAAGCCGAAAAACTCCCAGGTCTTGGCCATGTGCGTCGGTAGCGGCGCTTTGACCTTCAAAAGCCCGCTGCCCGACGGGTGCGGAATCTCGATCGAGCGCGCATGCAGATGCAGCTTGCCCGACACGCCGTCGCCGGGCAGGCGCGCAGCGGGGCCGCCATATTTGCCGTCGCCGACGATCGGCGTCTTGAGCGCATCGGCGCAATGCACGCGCAATTGATGCGTGCGGCCCGTGCGCGGCCACAGCACGAGCCACGCCGCCTTGTCGCCTGCCGCTTCGGCGGTCGCAAACAGCGTGACCGCACGCTTGCCGTCCTCTTCGTCGGCCGCCACGCGCTCGTAGCCGCCAGGACCTGCTTCTTTGGCCAAGGCCAGATCGATCTTGCCTTGCGACGGTTTGGGTGCGCCCACGACGAGCGCCCAATAGATCTTGCGCGCATTGCGATGGCGGAACGCGTCGCCGAGCAGCTGCGCATTGCGCGCCCCGCGTGCGAGCACGAGCACGCCCGACGTATCGCGGTCGAGCCGGTGCACGAGCTTGGGCCGGCCTTCTTGTTCGAACTGCAACGCATCGAGCATGCCGTCGATATGGCGCTCGGTGCCGGTCCCGCCCTGCACGGCAAGACCCGGCGGCTTGTTCAGCACGATCACGTCGTCGTCTTTGTAGATCACGCACGATTGGATGAGCTCGGCATCCGCTTTCGAGACGCTGCGGGGTGCGCGCACGGCCGTGACTTCGTCGGGCTCGTCGGGCGGCGGCATCGCGATGTTCGGCGGCAGGCGCACGTCTTGGTCCGGCAGCAGGCGCTGGTTCGACTTTGCGCGCTTGCCGTCGACGCGGATCTGGCCCGTGCGCAGCAGCTTTTCGATGCGCCCCTGGGCAAGCCCCGGGAAACGCCGCTTGAGCCAGCGGTCGAGCCGCTGGTCGGCGTCGTCGGCTTTGATCGCAATGGTGATGACGCCGCTCATTCGTCCCTCGTGCGCCGGGCGCGCAGTTTGGCCCAATAGTCCAGCCGTTTGCGGATCTCGCGTTCGAACCCGCGATCCGGCGGATCGTAGAAAATCTCGCGCGCCATCTTGTCGGGAAAGTAATTCTGGCCCGAAAAGCCGTCTGGCGCATCGTGGTCGTAGGCGTAATCCTTGCCGTAGCCAAGCTCTTTCATCAAAGCGGTCGGCGCATTGAGAATATGCATGGGCGGCATCAGCGAGCCGGTGCGCTTGGCCGCCGCATTCGCCCCGCTCGAGGCCACATAGACGGCGTTGGATTTGGGCGCACAAGCCAAATACGCGACCGCCTGCATGATCGCCAATTCGCCCTCGGGCGAACCGAGGAAGTCGTAGGCGTCTTTGGCCGCCAAGGCCTGCACCAGCGCTTGCGGATCGGCCAAACCGACATCCTCGACCGCAAAGCGCACCAGGCGGCGCACGATATAAAGCGGGCCTTCCCCACCCGCGAGCATTCGCGCGAGCCAATAGAGGGCCGCGTCGACGTCCGAGCCGCGCATCGATTTGTGCAAGGCCGAGATGAGATTGTAATGGCCTTCCTGCGCCTTGTCGTAAAGGGGCGCGCGGCGCTGCACGGCGTTGGCAAGTGCCGCCGTATCGAAGGGGCTCCCGCGATGCTGGAACACCTGTTCGACCAGATTGTAGAGATAGCGCCCGTCGCCGTCGGCCATCGCGATGAGCGCACCGCGCGCATCGTCGGTCAGCGGCAGCTTTCGCCCTTCGGCTGCTTCGGCTTTGCCCAGCAGCGTTTCGAGCGTGGCATCGTCGAGCCGCTTCAGCACCAGCACTTGGCAGCGCGACAGCAAGGCGGCGTTGACTTCGAAAGACGGGTTTTCGGTCGTGGCCCCCACGAGGGTGACCGTGCCGTCTTCGACATAGGGCAAAAAACCGTCTTGCTGGCCGCGATTGAAGCGGTGGATCTCGTCGACGAACAGCAGCGTCGATTTGCCCATCTGGCGGCGCTCGACCGCCTCGGCAAACGCCTTGCGCAGATCGGCCACGCCGGAGAACACCGCCGAGAGGGCGACGAATTCGAGCCCGACCGCACTTGCGAGCAGCCGCGCGATCGTGGTCTTGCCGCAGCCCGGCGGGCCCCACAATACGATCGAGGCAAGCTTGCGGTTGGCGAGCATGCGCGCCAATGGCCCCTCGCCCGCCAGCAGATGGTCCTGGCCCACCACGTCAGCCAATGTCGCGGGGCGCAAACGCTCGGCCAAGGGGCGGTCGGAATTCGCACTTGCGAAGAGGCCGCCCGCTGTTGTTTTCGGCGGCGTCATCCGCCGACGGTCGTGTTCAGCACGCGCCCGCCGCGGCTCACCTGCAGGCGCCACGGCAGCGGCAACTGCACCGCACGGCGCGCATCTTCGACCGTGGCGATGGCGCGGTCGTTGATGCGCAGCACGAGATCGCCCGGCTGCAGCCGCAGCTGTGCCGCCGGGCTGCCGCGCCGCACCTCGGTCACGATCACGCCGCGCGCCGGCAGATCGAGGCCGAGCTCGTCGACGAAGGCGGGCGACAGATTGGCAAGCGTGGCACCCGAAAACGGATGCTGGCCGCGCATGGGTGTCACGTCGCGCGGCGGATTTTCGACCGGGGCCGTGAGCGACGCCATCACGATGTTTTCGCGCCCGCCCCGCCACACGGCGAGGCGCACACTCTGGCCGATGGGCTGTGTCGCGATGCGGAAGCGCAGGGCATCGTTGTCGTTGACCTCGCGCCCTTCCACGCGCAGCACCACGTCGCCGCGCCGCAAGCCCGCGCGATCAGCAGGTCCGCCCGGAAACACATCGGTGATGGCGACCCCGACCGGGCGGCTCAATCCCAAGCCGGGGGCAAGCTCGCTCGTGACGGTCTGGCCCGAAGCACCCAGCCACGCGCGCACGAGCCGCCCGCCCGAGGCGACCGAAGCCACGACCGTCTGCACCATGTTGGCGGGTACGGCGAAACCAACGCCGTTCGATCCACCATCGCGCGAGAAGATCGCGGTGTTGATGCCGATGAGCTTGCCGTCGAGCGTGACCAAAGCGCCGCCCGAATTGCCGGGATTGATCGCGGCGTCGGTCTGGATGAAAAAGCGGAAATCGGCAATGCCCGCCATCGTGCGCGCGACGGCCGAGACGATCCCTTGCGTGACCGTCTGGCCCACGCCGAACGGGTTGCCGATCGCGAGCACGATGTCGCCCACTTCAAGATCGTCCGAATCCTTGAGCTCGAGCGTGGGCAAGGGCTCGGCCCCGGCATCGATGCGCAGTATGGCAAGATCCGTGCGCTCGTCGCCGCGCACGAGGCTTGCTTCGAATTCGCGGCGGTCGGCCAGACTCACGACGATTTCTTCGGCGCCGCGGATCACGTGGAAATTCGTGACGATGAGGCCCGATGCGTCGACGATGACGCCCGAGCCCAGCGAGTTCTGCACGCGCTCGCCGATACCCGGGAACTGGTTGCCGAAAAAGCGCTGGAAGGTGGGGTCGTTGGCAAGCGGCGACGGAATCGCACGCTGCACGCGCCTTGTGGTGACGTTGACGACGGCAGGAGCCGCGCGCTTGACCACGGGGGCGAAAGACAGCTGCACCTGCGCGCGCGACTCCGGCACCACGCGGGTTTGGGCGACGACGGGGGTTGCCAGCAGAAGAACCAGAAGGAAGGACAGAAATCGCATGGCTTCAGTATAGTTCCTTCGCAAGGTTGGCGCCAAGCCAAGCCATGTGGGCTGCCCCGGGTTTCGTGGACACCGAGATAGGTGTCACACTGGAACCGGAGGACGACCATGGGACAGAGAAGGACCTTCAGCCGCGAGTTCAAGCTTGAGGCGGTAAAGCTGGTACGAGATCG
>Ga0315907_10000144_pt1 | contig 103992 bp, 99 predicted proteins | sample LakEriMetagenome_3_FD_203525 | JGI IMG/M metagenome (GOLD analysis project Ga0315907, IMG submission 203525) | Freshwater fungal communities from buoy surface, Lake Erie, Ohio, United States - Buoy 12 MA123 | ecosystem: Environmental > Aquatic > Freshwater > Lake > Lake biofilm | place: USA...
CATTGCCACGTCAATCACTCCTTCATGCTCCTGCTCAAAAAATAAGCAGGATAGTGGTTAGACGTGGATCAATTTCTAATGCAAATCACTTCCCTAAGTGGGTCAAAATTCAGTGCAATTCAACAGTCCAATGATGCTAGACGATACCTAAGGTTCCGATCCCGCGCGGAAAATGAAGCCAGGGGACTTGCTTCTGAGAAGGGTCTCTCGACAGGCGCTGGCTCGTACGATGGTACTGGCGCTGAATGATCGCTCAACCATCGGGCGGAACTTCCTTCCGCCGTTTGTTCTTCATGGGGCCGTGCAAATTGGAACAGAAGAAATCGATGCCTCAGCCAAGTCTTTCCTGACTCACATCACCGACCCGCTCCTTGATCCTCGTCAGCGCTTAGCTCGCTTGCTCAGCAAGATGAAGGACGAAGGTCTGGAACTGAAGGCGGGTAGCTGAGGGGCTGTCTATGAGCGAGCCGGTTCTCAAGTTGTGCGTTCAGCGTCTTGGTGCGCCAACTCCGACCGTAGGTGGGTTGAGTCGGGCACTCTCCGCATCGCTTTTTGTCGGGCTGTTAATTGGTAGGTTGTGAAAAGCCGCTCGCACTGCGGCGGCGCGGCGACGGCTTACCGGAATCCGCGCGCCGTTTGCGAGTTCCGCATAACCGCCGGTACTGTCGACAGCAACTCGCGCGACATGCGCCCAATTGACCCAGTATGACCGATGTACCAACATTCCCTTGGTGCCGTCTGCATCGATCTCCATGATGGCGTTAGCCAATCCGTACAAGAGTAACTGCTCGCCACCGAAGAGCACAACACGCAAGTAGTGTTCCTGTGCTTCGAGGAACATTACATCTCGTCCCAGCCTAGCGGGAACGCGAGCAAACAGCGAACTCGTGTCGGCGGCAGGGGCAAGAGGCGGCTCACGATCCGGCGTTGATTCTCGGCCACTGGCAGTGAGCTGCATCCGCCATGCAATAGCAGAGTTGACCGCGAGCCAGACGGCTGTCGTCTTCGGCGGTACGGCGAGCAGGTCTTGGGTGACTTCTGTCCAAACAGTGAACGGGGCTTCTGAGATCGCGGCGTCTGTTTCCACAACGTTGAACAAGTACTCAAGAACAACTGACCAGGGTGCCACAATCAGTCCAGACAAGAAACCGGCCGCCGCCACCGTTATCCAAGGCCAAACGCCACGGGTTAGCTTCAGGCTAAACAGCCAGCCTGTGAGCGGCCACGCGACAGCGAACGCAGGGCCGATGTGCAAGGCGAAGAAAAGCAGTCGACCAACAAACCCAAGCTCGCCGCTAATCATAGGCTCGAACAGTGCTAGCAGCAGCGAAATACCGCCTCCGATTCCCGCGAGAAAAACGGGAACCGAAAAAGGCTTGAGCTTCACCGACATCGCGTCCGCCGATCGGGCTACCACTGGTGAAGAATTCCCGCCGTTCATGTAAACCCTCTTGAAATCAATAACTTGGAACAAAACAATGACGGTCGAATCCCAATCAATGTATGACCCGTTGGGTGTGACCTTAAAACTTACTTTAAAGGAAATCTTTCATGATGCGCTTTGCAATTCCCCTTATGACGTTGGGCTTTACGCTTACCACCGGGCTGGTGTGGTCGGCGTCAACTTTCGCCCAAGGCAGCAGGGAAGAAAATAGCCGCTGGTATATGACCCTGAATGGAGGCTCTTCTGCTCTCAATAATGTGTCCGCCAATCTCCAGCGCCCCGCCCAGCCGTCGACCACGGGCAAGTTGAATCTTGGCGGGGGTGCTCTATACGGCGGAAGCATTGGCTACTGGATAAATCCGTCGGTCCGTGTCGAGGGCGAGCTCGCTTACCGCTCAAACCGCGTGAAATCCAACAGTGTCGTCGGCATTGATGCCCAACAAAGTGACGCCGATCTCGCCTCGCTGGCCTTCATGGTGAACGGCCTGTACGACTTCGAAGGCTGGCAATCATCGTTTGCTCGCTTCCGACCGTTTGTCGGCGCGGGGGTTGGTTTAGCGCAGGAAATTGACACCGACCTCAAGGTTGGCGGTGTCTCCAGAGAATTCTCAGGTGACCGCTTTGCCTATCAGTTGGTGGGCGGGGTGAACTGGTATTACCGCAGCGGCTGGTTTGCCGGGGCGCGCGTGAAGTGGTTCGACGCGGGTAGTGTTAACTTAGCGTCGACAGCGGCGAACCTCGGTACACTCAAGACTGACTATCGTGGCTTGAGCGCAGAGCTAACATTAGGGTATCGCTTCTAAGTTTGCTCTCTGCGAAGCACAACGAACCGTCCGCTGCTAAATGAACTGCGCCTACAACCCTATGTCGACATTATTCGAACTCGACATATTTTGATACTGAGAGCATTCGCTCATAATAATAAGAAAAGCCCAGATGCAATTCTGGGCTTTTTCATTACCCAGCCGCAGCCTCAGCATTCACATGCCTAGCAAAAGCGGATCGTCTCGGCAACTGCAAGGCTCGTCGATACACCGTTCAGCCAACCCACGGCGTGGCTTGTCGGCGACCCATCCGCTCTGCTGTCGACCTTTGTCACGACCGGGATGGCGGCGGCGCGCAACTGCGGGGTTTAGTGCCGCCTCTCGTGGCAGCTGGACACCAAGTCGTCTTGTTTGATCACCTGTAGCACGGGCCGCCAAGCCGCACTGGTGGATTTTTAGCGTGGACTGAAAGCAGTATGGAATGCGCGTATTGATCGCGGCGTCAAAGTGCACAGGATGGCAGCACATTCGCTTCGGGTTACCGCTGCGGCGAGCGTACTGCGCCGCAGTCTCAGGCGAAAGTACGTCAAAGCACCGGCACCCGGGGTGGTACTGATCGCGCCGCCAGTGTCATTGATTCGGTACTCAAAAATGTTCGCGCGGTATGTCGGTATCAGCGAGCGGATAAGCCACGCGATACAGTGGCGGTTTAAGCAACCTAACGGTGCTTGGTGGCAGGGATTCGAGCTGTCCATTCGGAGGCTGGCATGCGTGCCCCCGCTCTGTTTATCCACGACAAAAACGATGACGAAACCAAGTTTTTAGGCACCATCGCTCTGGCGTTGGCTTGGCCGGATGTCCGTCTTATGGTGATCGACAAGCTTGCACACCGCCACACCCTGCGCGACGCCAAGGCCATCAAGCACACGATCGACTAGCTGAACGAACGCGTTGAGTTTCAACGCCCGGTGCCCATCGCATCGGCACCGCCGCCCTTGCACTACTACCCAGCGCGGCTTGATCGGCACCGCCGGTGGGCTTTATGCGACCGGCAGCCGCACGTGACACAATAGCGGCTCAACACCACTGAGGAATACCTAAATGTTGCCGACAATGCAAGAAGCTGCGCCACTGATATCACAGCTGATCGAACATGCGGCATTGAATCATGCTGATACTGAAATTGTTTCGCGCACGGTCGAAGGGGGCTTACATCGATACCACTACCGTGACGCCTGCCGACGAAGTAAGCAGCTCGCCAATGCCTTGAAGCACCTACAGGTAAAGATGGGTGATCGGGTTGCAACACTCGCGTGGAATGGCTACCGGCACTATGAGCTTTACTTCGCTATTTCCGGTATGGGTGCCATCGTGCACACACTCAATCCACGACTTTTCCCAGAGCAGCTAACATGGATCATCAACCACGCTCGGGACAGCGTTCTGTTCTTTGATTCGACCTTCGCGCCCTTGGTGGAAAAGTTGGCACCTAGCCTGCCATCAGTAAAACTTTATGTAGCGATGACGGACAAGGCGCATCTGCCGCCGGTCAAGCTACCGAACCTGCTCTGTTACGAAGATTTGTTGGAGGCAGAGCGCGACGATTACGTCTGGCCGCGTTTCCCTGACACGACCCCCTCGTCCCTTTGTTACACATCGGGCACCACCGGCGACCCTAAAGGCGTCTTGTATACCCACCGTTCGACCATCTACCACTGCTACGCCGCCATCGCGCCTGAAGCCCTGAACATCAGCGTCACAAGCACCGTCTTGCCAGTGGTGCCGATGTTCCACGTCAACGCTTGGGCAGTACCTTACTTGGCCAGCGCGGCGGGCGCAAAATTGGTGTTCCCCGGTGCAGCACTTGATGGTGCGAGTGTTTACGATCTAACGGAGCGCGAAGGGGTCACTATCAGCCTCGGCGTACCTACCATCTGGCTTGGGTTGCTCGCGCATATGGAAAAACACGGCCTCAAGTTTTCCACCCTCAAGGAGACTGTCGTCGGCGGTGCCGCCTGCCCGGCGTCGATCATCGAAAAGTTCTTAACCAACTACGGCGTCGAAACCATTCATGCGTGGGGCATGACAGAGACCTCTCCCATCGGCACGATCTCGCGCCTTAAGGCCAAACACGCGAGCCTCTCGAAAGCGGAGCAGTTGGCGATTCGGGCAAAACAAGGTCGACCGGTGTTTGGCATTGAGCTTAAGATCATTGATGACGCGGGCAACCTGCTACCGCGCGACGGCAAGGCGTTTGGTGACCTCATGGTGCGCGGACCGTGGGTGGTGGAGCGCTACTACGGCGAAGAAAAATCGGCACTCGTCGATGGCTGGTTTCATACTGGCGATGTCGCCACGATTGACCCCGACGGCTACATGCAGATCACGGACCGCTCGAAGGATGTCATCAAGTCGGGCGGCGAATGGATCAGTTCCATCGAACTGGAGAATATCGCTGTAAGCCATCCGGCAGTCGCCGAGGCGGCTGTCATTGGTGTGGCCCACCCTAAGTGGGATGAGCGGCCTTTACTACTGGTGGTGCTAAAAACAGATGCAACTGCCACCAAACAAGAGATCCTTTCGACCTACGACGGAAAAATTGCCAAGTGGATGCTGCCAGATGATGTAGTGTTTGTGGCGGAGCTGCCGCACACGGCGACAGGCAAGCTGCAAAAGCGTACGCTGCGCGAAAGCTGGGCGCGCCACTACCTAGGGTAACGTCGAACGTAGTCGATCTCTTACAACACAAAAGAAAAGCGCCGCAGCCAATTTGGCTGCGGAGCTTTTCTAAACGGCAACCGGCCTGCATCACGCAGGCCGGAGCAGAGCAACCTATTTTTTCGGTACCTCCGTTGCCGTCGCAGGCGTTGCGGGCGCGGGTGCAACTGTAGGAGCGGCTGCGGGAGCAGCAACTGGTGGGGTAGTTGGCGCAACCGGTGCGGCGGCCGGCGCAGCCTTTTGCTCCATCTTCAACGGCGCGAGTGGCGCGCTGGTCGCAACAACCGCAGTACCAAACAATGGCACGATCATCAGCGCCACGATGTTGATAATCTTGATCAATGGATTCACGGCAGGTCCCGCGGTATCTTTATACGGGTCGCCAACAGTGTCGCCGGTGACCGCTGCCTTGTGCGCATCGGATCCCTTGCCACCGTGATTACCCTCTTCGATGTACTTCTTGGCGTTGTCCCAAGCACCTCCACCAGTACACATCGAAATGGCTACGAACAAGCCGGTCACGATAGTGCCCATCAGCATGCCGCCAAGCGCTTGGATACCGGATTCTTTGCCCATCAAACCGCCAACGATCAGCACGACCAGAATTGGTGCCACCACCGGGAGCAGCGACGGGATGATCATTTCTTTGATGGCACCCTTGGTCAGCAAATCGACCGCACGGGAGTAATCCGGTTTGCCCGAGCCATCCATGATCCCCTTAATTTCGCGGAACTGACGGCGAACTTCTTCCACCACCAAGCCAGCGCAACGACCAACCGCTTCCATGGCCATCGCACCGAACAAGTAGGGGATCATGCCACCCACAAACAAACCGATGATGACTGCTGGGTTCGACAAGTCGAACGTTAGGTTATAACCCGCCTCAGTCAGCTTATAGGTGTAGTCGGCAAACAGAACTAAGGCTGCCAAGCCGGCAGAACCGATTGCGTAACCCTTGGTTACCGCCTTGGTGGTGTTGCCAACTGCGTCAAGCGGGTCGGTGACTTCGCGAACCGACTTCGGCATTTCCGACATTTCCGCAATACCGCCGGCGTTGTCGGTGATCGGACCATAAGCATCAAGCGCGACCACAATCCCCGCCATCGACAACATCGCGGTTGCAGCAATGGCAATTCCGTAGATGCCACAAAGTGCGTATGCGGCATAAATCGAGAAACACACCGCCAATACTGGCCAAGCAGTTGAGCGCATGGAAACACCAATGCCGGCGATGATGTTTGTTGCATGTCCTTTGGTTGAGGCTTCGGCAACATACTTGACCGGACCGTATTGGGTGCCCGTGTAGTACTCGGTAACCCAAACCAGGAATGCGGTTAACACCAGGCCAACCACGCAGCAAAGCCAAAGGTTCATCACGGTGTATTTTGCATAGCCAGCGCCGGCCACACCGCCCATGATCCACTCAGTCAATGGATAGAAAGCGACGAGCGCAATCGCACCGGCCACTGCCAATCCGCGATAAAGCGCATTCATCACCTTGCCGCCGTCGTTGGTCTTAACAAACGCGCAGCCGATGATCGAGGCAATGATCGCGAACCCACCCAGCACCAGTGGGTATAGCACAACCTTGCCGACAACCAGCGGCGAAGAAATCATCAATGCACCCAACACCATCGTCGCGATAATGGTGACCGCGTAGGTTTCGAACAAGTCAGCCGCCATACCGGCACAGTCGCCGACGTTATCACCTACGTTATCTGCGATCACCGCCGGATTACGTGGGTCATCTTCAGGAATATTTGCTTCGACCTTACCAACTAGGTCGGCACCAACGTCGGCACCTTTGGTGAAAATGCCGCCGCCCAAACGCGCAAAGATGGAAATGAGCGAGGAGCCAAATGCGAGACCGATCAGCGGCTTGACGATGTCACTCATCTTATCGCCGGTACCCGCACTGCCAACCAACATGTAGTAGAAGCCAGCAACGGACAATAGCCCCAGGCCGACAACCAACATACCGGTAATCGCACCGCCTTTAAAGGCGACGTTTAGTGCAGGGTTGATACCGTTACGCGCTGCTTCCGCAGTGCGTACGTTGGCGCGAACCGAGACGTTCATGCCGATGAAGCCAGCGAGGCCGGACGCAACAGCGCCGAGCACAAAGCCTAGTGCCGTCTTCCAACCCAGCAATACCAGAATCGCAATCGCCAAAACCACACCGACCATCGAAATGGTCATGTACTGACGATTCAGATAGGCCTTTGCGCCAGCCTGAACGGCCGCCGCGATCTCGCGCATCCGCTCATTACCATCTGATTGTGACAGAATCCATTTTGTTTGGATCGCACCGTAAGCGAGCGCAATAAGTGCGCAGGCTAGGGTGAAGAAAAACATTGTGCCCGACGATGCCATGTTGTTATCTCCAGAAACGAAATCTTGGTAATTCGAATTGCCCCTCACAGAGGGGACCAAAGGTAGAAACGATAAACCCTAGATTTTAGCAGAGACACCCCGTTCGGGGCACATTGGCACCACTTGATCCAAGACAAGCCAATTACGCGCAGAACTGGTCGGCTACAGACAGGAAATCCGTCTTAAACCACCGGTGCCCCCGGCCTAGCCAATCCCGGTTCGAGCACTTGTCGCCAGTCGTATTGGGGACGGTATCCAAGCAGATCGGTGGCCTTTTCGACCACATAGACTCGGTCGATGGACGGCGGCAATTCCCACCTCCTTTTAGCGAACGCCGCAACCAACGCCGGACAACGCTGCTGAAGCACTGCCGGCGCATCTGCATACAATGCCTGACAGTCGCCCTGCCGAAACGGCGTGGAGGCAGAAACATTGAGCGCCTCAAACTGGCGTAGTTGCGCCTCAAGCGCGCGGGCGAACGCCTGTGCGACGTCACGAGCATCGACGCCGCGATAGAGCCGGTAGAGCGCCATTAAAGGCAGCGGCTCAGGAAACGAGCGCGAGAACCGCAAAGCGGCAGTCACGAACTCAGTTGTAAAGGCCTCTCGGCAAAGTTGCTCTGCGGCGAGTTTGGTTTCATCGTAGATGTCCTCGGCATCGGGCTCCAGCTTCTCGGTGACCCAAATGGCTTCATTCCGGGTAGGGCGCATGGCTCGACCATAAACTGACGTGCTGCTAGCCAGCAGGAATCGTTTCACCCCGCAACGCCGTGCCGCGTCAAGCAGGCGGGAAGTTGCATCCACATTGGTGCGCATGAATTCGCTTCTCGTGTGGGTGGTGCGGTGTGGGGCGTGCAACGCGGCGAAATGGACAACCGCCTCAACGCCCTCAAGCCGATACCGCCAATCGCCATCAGTCATTTCGGTGATATCGGCAACATGCCTGGTGAAATTACCTGCCGCCGCGTCGACACCGACGACATCGTGAAGGGCGGCAAGATGTTTTGCCACCATTGACCCGACTTTCGGGCCTGATGAGCCCGTCAACAAGACTCTCATTGGCGCACTCGGTTAACCACAAAGCGCTTTATCGGCGAGCTGTTTCAGCCAAAAATGCTTCAAAAGACCCGTCAGTAAACGACTTTTAGATGTAATGCACTTCTACGATTTCATACTCGATTGCGCCGCCGGGAGCGCGAACCTCAACAGTATCGCCGGCAGACTTGCCAATCATTGCCCTGGCGATCGGCGATGAAAACGAGACCTTCCGCAACTTGATATCCGCCTCATCTTCACCGACGATTTGGTAGCTGACCTTCTCACCGGTTTCCACGGCTTCCAGATCTACGGTGACCCCAAAGACCACGCGACCGTCGTCTTCCAGTGTTTTCGGGTCGATGACTTGTGCGCTGGATAACTTGGACTCCAACTCAAGGATTCGTCCTTCGACGAATGCCTGCCTTTCCTTGGCTGCGTCGTACTCAGCGTTCTCCGACAAATCGCCCTGGGCACGTGCTTCCGAAATCGCAATCACGACACTTGGCCGCTCGATCGTTTTCAAACGATGAAGTTCATCTCGTAAAGCTTCTGCACCGGCGACGGTAAGGGGGACCTTGGCGAGACTACTCATGGCTAATTCCTGAAAAAAACGGTTGATGCCTGACGGCACAGCGGAAAGCGGGAACTTGGCTGATGCGCCATATCGACTCGGCTTGCCAGCTAGGCTGCGATTTGTCGATGAAGCGCTTGTAGCGAGTAAACGGAAAGTCCCGATAAGTGTTGCATACCGACACAAGCTGCCTTCGCACCCGCAACCGTAGTGTAGTACGTGATCCGGCCTTGTAGGGCGGCATTGCGAATAGACCACGAATCCCGGATTGACCGCTTATCCTCTTCTACGGTGTTGATGATCAGCGTGATATCGCGATTTTTTACCATATCGACAATGTGCGGTCGACCTTCCAACACCTTGTTGACGGGCTCGGCGGGAATGCCAACCTTTGCCAAGTGGGCAGCGGTACCTTTTGTCGCAACTAGTGAAAAGCCAAGGTCAATCAATACCCGTGCGGTCTCCTCAATCTTCAGTTTATCGGCATTTCGAACGGAGATAAATGCCTTACCCGCGTTCGGGCCGGTCACCGGAAGTTTGACGCCCGCTGCCAGTTGTGATTTCACAAACGCTTCCGCGAAGGTCATGCCAACTCCCATGACCTCACCGGTAGACTTCATCTCAGGTCCAAGAATTACATCAACGCCGGGAAATTTGATGAACGGGAACACGGCTTCCTTTACCGAAAAATATGGCGGCGCGACTTCTTTGGTGAAGCCTTGCGTCGCTAACGATTTGCCGGCCATCGCACGCGCGGCGATCTTGGCCAACGGCGCGGCGATCGCTTTGGACACATAAGGCACGGTGCGCGACGCACGCGGATTTACTTCAAGCACATACACGACGTCTTTGCCATTTTCTTTTTTGATGGCGAACTGCACATTCATTAAGCCCACCACATTGAGCGCCTTCGCCATCGCAACCGTCTGTTCGCGCAGCACATCTTGTAATGAGGTTGAGAGAGAAAATGGCGGTAGGGAACAAGCCGAATCTCCAGAGTGCACTCCCGCCTGCTCAATATGCTCCATGATCCCGCCGATCACCACGTCGGTGCCGTCAGACACGGCATCAATATCGACCTCGATGGCGTCGTTCAGAAAGCGATCAAGCAACACGGGTGAATCGTTGGATACCTTTACGGCTTCGCGCATGTACCGTTCGAGGTCCGACTCGACATGAATGATTTCCATCGCGCGACCGCCTAACACATACGACGGACGCACTACCAGCGGGTAACCGATCTCGCGCGCTTTCTCGATGGCTTCTTGATTGGTTCTTGCCGTCCGGTTTGGCGGTTGCAACAAACCGAGCTGGTGAATCATTTGCTGGAAGCGCTCACGATCTTCAGCCATATCAATCATGTCGGGCGATGTACCAATAATTGGCACACCGTTAGCTTCGAGTGCACGGGCGAGTTTCAGCGGGGTCTGGCCACCAAATTGCACAATTACCCCAAACGGTTTTTCGACATCAACAATTTCCAGTACGTCTTCAAGCGTCAGTGGTTCAAAGTAGAGCCGATCAGAGGTATCATAATCTGTTGAAACCGTCTCAGGATTGCAATTGACCATGATAGTTTCAAATCCATCTTCGCGCAGTGCTAGCGCGGCATGGACGCAGCAATAATCGAACTCAATTCCTTGGCCGATGCGGTTGGGCCCACCGCCGAGGATCATGATTTTCTTTGCGTTGGTCGGCTTGGCCTCACACTCTTCATCGTAGCTGGAATACAGGTACGCGGTGGAAGTCGCAAACTCGGCCGCACAAGTATCTACCCGCTTGTACACCGGACGAATCTTGTGCGAGTGGCGAAGGTGGCGGATATCCGTGTCGCTCACCTTCAACAAGTACGCCAGACGGCGGTCTGAGAACCCTTTGCGTTTCAGCATGCGCAGATAGTCGGGCGTGATCTCCGCCAAGGTCTTTTTCTCAACCTCCAGCTCAAGATTGACGAGCTCTTGGATTTGCCCCAGGAACCACGGGTCTATCTTGGTGTAGCCGTGAATTTCTTCCAAGCTCATGCCGATACCAAACGCATCAGCGACATACCATAGCCGCTCGCCACGCGGGTAGGCAAGTTCGTCACCAATTTTCTCGGGGTCAACCGTCTTCAAATTAAAACCATCCACCCCAACCTCAAGCCCCCGCAACGCCTTCTGCAAACTCTCTTGGAAACTCCGACCGATCGCCATCACCTCACCCACACTCTTCATCTGCGTAGTCAAGCGATCATCAGCCTGTGGAAATTTTTCAAACGCGAATCGAGGCACCTTGGTGACAACGTAATCAATCGAAGGCTCAAAAGAGGCCGGTGTCGCCCCGCCGGTAATGTCATTGCGCAACTCGTCCAGGGTGTATCCCACCGCCAGCTTGGCCGCGATCTTGGCAATCGGGAATCCGGTTGCCTTAGACGCTAGGGCAGAAGATCGCGACACACGTGGATTCATTTCGATGACAACCATCCGGCCATCTTTTGGATTTACCGCGAACTGCACATTTGAACCGCCAGTTTCAACACCAATCTCGCGCAAACAAGCAATCGATGCGTTGCGCATGATTTGATACTCTTTATCCGTCAGCGTTTGCGCCGGTGCGACCGTAATTGAATCGCCGGTGTGTACACCCATTGGGTCCAAATTCTCGATAGAGCAAATAATGATGCAGTTGTCCGCTTTGTCGCGGACAACCTCCATCTCGAACTCCTTCCAGCCGAGCAACGATTCCTCGATTAGCAGCTCACGGGTCGGCGAGGCTTCAAGGCCGCGCTCACAAATCTCGACGAATTCATCCCGGTTGTAAGCAATACCACCACCCGATCCGCCCATGGTGAAACTCGGGCGAATGATGGCGGGGAAACCAATCGCAGCCTGCACCTGCAGCGCCTCTTCCATCGAGTGCGCAATCGCGGAACGTGCCGACTGCAGACCAATCTTGGTCATCGCCTTCTTGAACTTCTCACGATCCTCAGCCTTGTCGATCGCCTCTTTGGTTGCGCCGATCATCTCGACGCTGTACTTCTCAAGCACACCGTGTTTGGCAAGATCCAGCGCACAGTTCAAAGCCGTTTGGCCACCCATCGTTGGTAACAATGCGTCTGGACGCTCCTTTTCAATAATCTTTTCTACCATCCGCCAAGTAATCGGCTCGATGTAGGTTACATCGGCCATGTGAGGGTCGGTCATGATCGTAGCGGGATTGGAGTTGATCAGGATGACCTTGTAGCCCTCGTCGCGCAGCGCTTTGCAAGCCTGCGCGCCGGAGTAGTCAAACTCGCAGGCTTGGCCGATCACAATCGGCCCGGAACCTATGATGAGGATGGATTTGATATCGGTCCGCTTACCCACGTTGCTTCTCCATCATTGCGACAAAGCGATCAAACAAATAATTGACCTCATGCGGGCCAGGACTGGCCTCGGGGTGCCCTTGAAAACTGAACGCCGGCCGGTCGGTGCGCTCGATCCCCTGACAGGTGCCATCGAACAAACTACGGTGTGTGATGCGCAGATTTGCCGGCATCGTCTTTTCGTCCACCGCGAAACCGTGGTTCTGGCTGGTAATAAACACGCGCTTGGAATCCAGATCCTGCACGGGATGGTTCGCACCATGATGCCCGAACTTCATCTTCATCGTACGAGCGCCTGAGGCGAGGCCGAGCAACTGGTGCCCGAGGCAAATACCGAATACGGGCTTGCCCGTCTCGACAATTTGCTTAATGGCGGCGATTGCGTAATCACAGGGCTCGGGGTCGCCGGGGCCGTTGGACAAAAATACGCCGTCCGGCCTCATGGCGAGCGCCTCAACGGCGGAGGTTTTGGCGGGGACAACAGTCACACGGCAACCCCGGTCGGCGAGCATCCGCAGAATGTTGTGCTTCACGCCGAAGTCATACGCCACCACATGAAATTTGGCGGCATCCATTTTCTGGTAACCGACACCCAGCACCCACGAACCCGTCTGCCACTCGTAGGGCTTTGGACAGCTCACCACCTTGGCCAGATCGAGCCCCACCATCTTGGGCGCGGCCTGCGCCATTGCATACGCCTTCGCCACAGCCGCATCCCCGGTTGCCCCTACCAGAATGCAGCCGTTCTGCGCGCCCTTCTCCCGCGTGAGCCGCGTGAGACGTCGTGTATCAATATCCGCTATCGCCACAATCTTGTTGCGAACGAGATACGCATGCAACGTCTCTTCGCTGCGGAAATTCGATGTCAGTAACGGCAGGTCGCGGATGATCAAGCCGGCCGCATACACTTTGTCCGACTCTGCATCCTCGCGGTTGGTACCGACGTTGCCGATATGGGGATACGTTAGGGTGACGATCTGCCCCATGTAGGAGGGATCAGTCAGAATTTCCTGGTAGCCTGTCATCGCGGTGTTAAACACCACTTCCCCAACGGCGATACCGCCGTTCGCATTGGTTGTGCCGATAGCAGTGCCCGTAAAGATCGATCCGTCGGCAAGAACCAATATGGCAGGCGGGAACGATTTCGAACTCACGGCAGACTCCAGAAGACCTTGACGATTGCTTCTCGCGATCACCGATTGCATCCGGCATCTATGGGCACACAAATCTAACGGGCATAAAAAACGGGAAAGGACTTCGGGACGTTTGACTCAATCCCGATGCGCTTTCCCGCGTTTTTGCTCCGCAACTTCTCTGCGACGCGATTAAAGCGATAGTCTACCCGAATATCACTGAAGCCGCAATGCGCGCTAGTGGTTTCCGCGCAAGGCGCGCGCTATACCCAACACGCTTAACGTTTTGCGTCTAGCCCGAGCACATCGCTCATGCCAAACAGACCGATACGCTTGTCTGCAAGAAACTTCGCGGCACGGATTGCACCATGGGCATAGGTTTCGCGCGACGAGGAGCGGTGGGTAATTTCAATACGCTCCCCGTTCAATACGAAGAACACGCTATGGTCACCGATGATGTCCCCCGCCCGCATTGAGCTGAAGCCAATGCTGCCGGGCTGACGTTCGCCACCGACACCGCGTCGATCAAACACCGCGACGTCGGCAATGTTCTGCGAACGCGCCAGTGCAGCGACTTCGCCTAGCATTAGCGCAGTGCCCGAGGGGGTATCAACTTTGAGTTTATGGTGCGCCTCAAACACTTCGATATCGGCATCCATTCCAAGCGCACCTGCGGCCATCGCGACCAACTTGGCGGTTACGTTCACACCAAGACTCATATTCGGCGCAAAAACAATCGCAATCTTCGCCGAATACCCGCGTACGGTCGCAAGTTGTGCCTGACTAAAACCGGTGGTGCCGATAACCGCATTTACCCCCCGCTCTGCACAGGCGGCGAGATGCGAAAGGGTACCCTCCGGACGGGTGAAATCTACCAGCACGTCAGAATCGGCCAATGCCCTAACGTCATCCGTAACTACCGCACCGCATATCAGTTGCCCGACTGACGGGGAACTCGCATGGTCGATCGCCGCCGCGACCTGGACAGCGGGATCGGCTTCTGCGGCAGCAAGCAACATGCGGCCCATGCGACCGCCGGCTCCGGCAATGGCAAGTCTAAGCGGCATTGATGCTACTTGCGCGGCTCTGGTGGCGCATTAGGCGGCGTCGCGTCAGGCGTCCTGCGCCGCTCACCGCCACCCGTCAAGATCTCGACGGCCGACGCGACGCCCTCAACTCTCGCCACTTTTTCCCCATCAAAAATGACGGTAACTTTGAACTGCTGCTGAATTCGACCGAACGGATTGAGCTTCTTATCAGTATTGCGATCCTCGGTATAAATGTAATCCCAGCGTTTATCGCTGAAAGCATCCTGCAACAACGGTGTGCCGAGTAGATTTCTAACATCGAGCCGCGACATACCTGGCCTTACCTTCGAGACCTGCTCCTGCGTAACGAGGTTGCCCTGCTGGACATCCAGTCGGTAAACGCCAAAGTTAGAACAAGCGGAGAGTGCGCCAGCCAAGACCAAGGCCGGTATGACGGCGACGCGTGAGAGAGTGGAGGTGGGGGACAAATTCATCAGTGGAAGCGCATGGAGATAGGAGTTCGATTATAGCCGAGGGCCTCGCTTGACTATCTCCCAAGGCGGCACAACATCACGCCGCGTAAACGCGCTATGATTAGCTAATTATCTCCAAGCGAAAAGTGCGTATGCCTGATTCACGCGATCTGCACAATATTGGCCTGAAAGCGACACTGCCCAGGCTCAAGGTTCTCGAACTGTTCCAAAGCTCGGCGGATCGACACATGAGTGCAGAGGACATCTACAAGTTGCTGCTGAAGGAGGATGCCGATATCGGCCTAGCCACGGTGTATCGTGTCCTTACCCAGTTTGAACAAGCGGGGCTACTGCAGCGGCATCATTTTGAGGGCGGTCGCGCCGTTTTTGAACTCAACGAAGGCAGCCACCACGATCACCTCGTTTGCCTCCAATGTGGCAAAGTTGAAGAGTTCTACGACGCAGAGATTGAGAAACGCCAGCACAAAATCGCCAAGGATCGAGGTTTCAACCTCCATGACCATTCGCTTTATCTGTACGCGGATTGCACCAAAAATCGCTGCCCAAACAAAATCCAATAACGTCAACCAACGCCGAAGATAGCTGCCGTGAACTTTTCCATTCGCCCATTCCGGCAATCAAACCATGCCCCTAGAGTTAGCGTAGGTTTAATCGTTTTCATCGTTTTTTTCGTCTTCACTTCATCTGCCGGTGCGCGTGATACGACGAGTGTTGAAACAATTGCCGCTAGCGCCCTGCCGGAACAAGGCCGCGAGGTGTTGAAACGAATACGCGCTGGTGGTCCCTTCCAGTACGCGAACAAGGATGGTTCAACATTTGGCAACTTTGAGCAGAGACTTCCGAAGCAGCCGCGTGGCTATTACAATGAATATACAGTGCCCACTCCAGGAGCCAAGAATCGCGGTGCCAGACGCATCGTATGCGGTGGAGAGGTGCGCTCGCCGAGTTCCTCGACCTGTTACTACACTTCCGACCACTACAATTCTTTCAAACGCATACTGGAGTAATCATGCCTTCCGCCGAGCTTAAGAACATTCTGTCAAGCGATTTGCCACGCGGTGCTTTTTGGCTTGCTTCCCATGCTAGCGTGAGCGAATTGAGCAAACTTGCCCGCTTGAAAGGCATGGCATTTTTTCACTTAGAGGGTCAAAAGATCGAGGGCAAAGAGCAATTCCTGAATCACGCCTCAATGGCCATGAAGTTCCCAGCGGATTTCGGCAAAAACTGGGACGCTTTTTACGACTGCATCACCGACATGGGCTGGGTGTCCGCTGATGGATACTGCATCTATTTTGATCATACCGATGCATTTGCGCAGCATCACGAGAGTGAACTTGAAACGGTAGTTGAACTATTCGAAGATGCGATTGAATTCTGGAAACGTGAAGGCCAGTCGATGCTAGTGTTGCTATCAGGAGCGCACAAGCCCGACCATGTAAAGACTATCTAGGATACCAAGATGGCGGGCAATGCGCGGAACAATATCGGCATCCAGCCGCAATCCCGCCGCCGACATATCTGCCAGCGCGGAAAAAACGCCCCCACCGTTGATTTCCACCACCCGATATTCGTTGAACCTACATCGCCTCTGGATATGACATGGTGCCGTCAGCGTACCCTCACTCCGATGCCGCGATCAATTGGGCGTTGCCACCGGCGGCGGCAGTGTTGACGGTGAAGGTGCGTTCAGTCGCAAAGCGGAACAAGTAGTGCGGTCCGCCCGCCTTCGGGCCGGTCCCCGATAGTCCCTCGCCACCGAACGGTTGTACGCCGACCACTGCCCCAATCTGGTTCCGGTTGACATAGACATTGCCAACCTTGGCCCTGCGCCGAATTTCGGCCACCGTCCCTTCAATTCGCGAGTGAATTCCCATTGTCAGTCCGTAGCCGGACCGATTGATCTCCTCGACTAAGTCAAACATCTGATCGGCCTCGAATTCAACAATGTGCAAGATGGGGCCAAACACTTCAGTCTTTAAGATGCTAACCGAAGGAAGAACAAAGGCACAAGGCGCGAAGTAGTGCCCCTTGGGAACGTCGTTCGGCAACTGTACCTGACCAACTTGCGGGAAGTTACGCGCTAAGTATTCCCGCTGTTGCACCAGCATCTCAAATGCCTCACGATCAATCACAGGACCGATGTCGGTGCTTAGTGCCGCAGGGTCACCGACACGCAGTTCCCGCATCGCGCCGTCGAGCAACTGCCTTATACGATCTGCGATATCACGCTGCACACACAACACCCGTAGCGCCGAGCAACGTTGCCCCGCGCTGTTGAAACTCGACGTGATGACGTCGTTAACCACCTGTTCCGGGAGTGCGGACGAATCGGCAATCATGGCGTTCAGTCCACCCGTCTCGGCAATAAATGGAATGATTGCCCCATCGCGCTTCGCCAATGACTGATTAATTGCCCGTGCCGTGTTTGTACCACCCGTGAATGCAACACCATCAACACGCTCATCTCTGACCAACGCCGCGCCGATGATTTCGCCTTTTCCGGGTAAAAGTGCGATTGCAGCAGCCGGCATTCCAGCTTCCAGCAAAAGCTTCACTGCTTCAAATGCCACGATTGGCGTCTGTTCTGCCGGTTTGGCCATCACTGCATTGCCTGCTGCGAAAGCAGCGGTAATCTGGCCCAAGAAAATCGCCAACGGGAAGTTCCATGGGCTGATGCAAACAAACGTACCGCGTCCATGCAAGCTGAGTTCGTTGGATTCCCCAGTCGGTCCGGTCAGCGCCTCGGGCGCAGCAAAGTTGGAGCGGCACTGCTGGGCGTAGTAGCGGCAAAAATCCACCGCCTCGCGAACTTCGCCGAGTCCATCTGGCAGCGTCTTGCCCGCCTCACGAACCATCAGCGCCATGTAGAAGGCGGTACGCGCTTCCAGCAGATCGGCCGCCCTTTCCAATATGGTCGCACGCTCGGAGGCAGGAAGACCTGGCCACTGCTTCGCCAAGTCGAGCGCCAACCCGACGAGGCTTTCATCAGCAGCTTCTGCGAAACCAATTTGCACCCCATCAACCGGACTGGCGACGGGCTCAGCGGTGCCGCGGACGGGCTTGCCGGCAATAATGGGCTGCGATAACCAATCGGTTTTGTTGAGTGTTGGCGCCATCTCTTGCATCAGCTTGTCTAGCATCGGCTGATCGGCAAAACTAAAACCCGATGAGTTCTTTCTCATCACGCTTGACGCTTGGTAAAGATCGCTCGGCAGGGGCAACTTTGGATTGGCTTTTGGCATATTGGCTTCACACGTGGCAATAGGGTCAGCGACGACATCTTCGATTGCAACCTCGGGGTCGGCAATGCGATTAACAAACGACGAGTTAGCCCCGTTCTCCAGCAGACGCCGCACCAAATAGGGGAGCAAATCTTCGTGGGTGCCAACCGGCGCATACGCCCGACAGACCGCGCCTGAGTTTCGGTGCACGGCGTCGTACAGCTCAACGCCCATACCGTGAAGACGCTGAAATTCAAACTCGCTGCCCTTGGCAAGCTTGGTGCGTTCGAGAATGGTGGCAACCGTGTGGGCGTTATGCGTCGCAAATTGGCAGAAGAATGCATCCGGGGCGGCGAGCATTTTCGCGGCGCATGCAAGGTAGGAGACATCCGTATTCACCTTCCTCGTGAAAACCGGGTAACCGGACAACCCCTGCATTTGGGCGCGTTTGATTTCCGTATCCCAATAGGCGCCCTTCACCAGCCGCGTCATGATGCGGCGTCCATGTTTTGCCGAAAGCGCGATCAGCCAGTCAATCACGTGCGGCGCACGCTTTTGATAGGCCTGTACGGCAAGCCCCAGCCCTTCGTAACCCGCGAACTGCGGCATTCCGAACACGGCCTCGAACAACGCCAGCGAAATTTCCAATCGCTCCGTTTCCTCGGCATCAAAAGTCAGGCCGATGCCACGCTCTCTCGCCATCCCCGCCAGAGTCACGAGTTTCGGTAGCATCTCGGCAAACACACGCGACTGGTTGGCCAAGTCGTAGCGTGGGTGGAGTGCGGAAAGTTTGACGGAGATTCCTGGTGCCTCAAAAACCGACTGCCCCGCCTTTACGTAGGTGCCGATTGCCTCGATAGCGCGCTGATACGCAATGTAGTACCGCTCGGCGTCGTCTGCGGTCATCGCCGCTTCGCCCAACATGTCGAAGGAGTGTCGATACTTGCTCTGTTCTGCCGAAACGCTACGCTTCAACGCCTCATGGATGTCGCGCCCCATGACAAATTGTTCCGCCATGAGACGCATCCCCTGACGCAGGGCGGCGCGCACAATCGGCTCACCCAGCGTGTTGGCCATGCGCCCAAGCCAACCGCCGATATCCGCCATATCCTTCGGCGAAACCGCGACCAGCTTGCCGGTCAACATCATTCCCCAAGTGCCCGCATTCACCAGTAACGAGTCGCTCGCGCCGAGATGTTTTTGCCAGTCGCCCTGCGCAAATTTGTCGCGAATCAATTTGTCGGCCGTTGCCGCGTCGGGGATGCGCAACAGCGCTTCGGCGACACACATGAGCAGCACCCCCTCTTGCGAGCCGAGGTCATACTGCGTCAAGAATGACTGCATCCCGGCGTTGGATCGTTGCTCGGCGCGGACTGACTTGACGAGCTGGGTTGCTGTCTCGGAAATACGCGCATTCATCGCCGCATCAACCCTTGCCAACGACAACACATGAGACAGCGCCTGTTCTTCGTCAAGCAGAAAAGACCCCCTGAGTGCAGAAAAACCGGCGGTAACTTCAGCGTCGGTGCGTGGAGTGACAATCGATTCCGGCATATTGCGCATGGCAGCGATGGTGGCGGCGATGAGGGCAGCGATGGGGGCGGCATTGGCGTGCCGCAGAGAGTGATCGGTAGCAACGAGCACAGATTATGTCATCTGCCTCCCCACTCAGGACGTTCAAGCGTGCAGGTGGGTTGGAAAACTCGAATATCCACGGGGCATTCCCGCCATTTTATGCCGAAAACGCCCGTCTTTGCTAGCGTTTACTGCGGCGCGTTCCCAGCCGCTTGTTCCTGCGCCGCAATTTCAGAGTGCACCTTCGCCATGTCGAGCGCAACCGAAGTCTTGACCACTTCCTGCAAAGCCGCCCTGGGCAGCATGCCAGCTTGAGAAAACAACACGACCTGCTCACGAAACACCATCAGCGTTGGAATCGATCGAATATTAAATGCCGCGCCGAGTTCCCGTTCGTTCTCAGTATTGATCTTCGCGAAGACGACTTCGGGGTACTCTTCAGAAACCGCCTCGAATGTAGGCGCGAATGCACGGCAGGGGCCGCACCAAGGTGCCCAAAAATCAATGATGACCGTCTTGCCGCCTTCAATGGTCGCGTTGAAGTTTTCTTTTGTCAGCTCCAGTACCGCCATTGACTATTCCTCAGTTATTTGCATGCTGCGGGTTGATCGCGCCAGCGAAGGGCTAACGCGTTGCTGCTGCAAATTTTGCCACGCGCGCACCTAGCTCCTCCAACCCTTTCGCCTGACGCTCATTAGCAATTGATCCATCCGCATGAAATAGCTTGTCGGCAGCCGGTACCGCAACGACCGGCAGCACCATCGAGCCAAGGTTGGAAAAAATAAACGACACATGCGGTAGTGCCCTTATCGTGCCGAACGCCCCGACGGATGCACCGAGCAGCCCGACCACCTTGCCCTCAAATGGCATGCGCCCGCCGCCTACGCCGACGCCTTCGGCAACAGATTGCGACAGCCAGTCGATGGTATTTTTAAGCAGCGGTGTGATCGATGAATTGTACTCGGGACTTGCAATCAGCAGCCCGTGCGCAGGACGCATCGCCTCGCGCAAGCGGCGCACGTTGTCCGGCACGCCCTCGATCGCATGCTGGTCCGCGTCATACAGCGGCATCACATACTGACGCAGGTCGATGACATCCACCTCGGCCCCGGCCTTAGCGGCGCCGGCGACCGCAAGCGTCAGCGCGGCACGGTTCAGGCTGCCATTTCGGTTACTTCCCGCGAACGCGATGATGGTTGGTTTACTCATCATTTTTCCATTTTCATTAAGAGCCAACGCGACAGCGGCATGCACAGGAGTCATGCATCCCGCTGCGCTTCAATCCGGCATCGCTGCCGGGAACAACAAAACTATTCGGTCTTGATCGCTTCAATTTGGATCAGCAAACGGATGGCATCTGGGATGCCCGGCAAACCATAACTCATATCGTATTGGCTGCGCGTGATCGTGGTTTCGAAGTCACCACCACACACTTCACGCTTGACAAACGGGCTCATATAGCAGTTGAAGGCGGTTCCTTTCAACGTCACCGGATTGGTCTTGTCGCGCATCGTCAACGTTCCGGCGACTTCAACCACCTTGTCACCGTCAAACTTAAAGCCCGTACCGACAAATTTGGCTTCCGGAAATTTCTCGGCAGCAAAAAAATTTTCGCCGGTCAAATGTTTATCAAACGCAGCGACACCCGTATTCATCGACTTCATGTCGATGGAGATTTCAGCCTTGCCCGTTTTCGCTTGGCGATCAATAGTGATGGAGCCGCTCTTCTTGTCGAAGCGGCCACGCGAAGTCGATGTACCGAAGTGTTTTGCCTCCCACGTCACAAATGTGTGTGTCGGCTCGACGATATAGGTCGCAGACTGCGCTTGCGCAGATGGGCTTGCCATTGAAAAAACGAGGGCGGCTGAGACGACCGCAGCAACTGTGATGGCTGAGAGTTTCATGCGTATTTGTCCTTACGTGGTTGAAAAACAGGTTGGAATCGGTCTTGCCAGAAAATGGCGCTAAAGAGGGGGCACACCGGTCAGTGCTAACTTGATGTTGACCACAACTTCGTTGGCAACGAGTGATACGTCATTCCATTCGCCGTCACCAATTTTGAAATCGAGGCGCTTTAGTGTGAAGCTGCCGACCGCGCGGGTAACGCCGGCAGACTGCGTGAGGGTCACGGGAACCACCACATTCTGCGAGATTCCTTTGATCGAAAGCTTGCCCGAAAACTCAAACTTGCCGCCGCCGATTGCCTTGACGGCAGTCGAGGTGAAATTTGCTTGCGGCATCTTCTGCGAGTTAAACCATCCCGGCTTTTTCAGCTCTGCCTCGGTTTCGCTATTGCCAATATCCGCGCTAAGCAAATCCACATTGAAGTTGACTTTCGCCGCTTCAACTTTCTTCGGATCAAAGGTGACTTCGGCGTCAAACTTCTTGAACTTCCCGCCGACCGGCACGCCGAACTGTTTACTGACGAACGCTATCTCACTTTGTGCGGGAACCACGCGTTGCTGTGCATTTGCAAGATTCGGCAGCGCAACCAGCATCGCAACACCCGCAACAGCCACGACTTGTTGAAGTGATGATTGAACGAGTTTCATTTTTTGTCTCCTGTCATATTGGGCAGCATGCGGCTCATCAGATTGTCATCGTCCATCAGCAGATGTTTGACAACCGCGAGGATATGTAACGCCACGACGGCGGCAAGCGCATAGGCCGCCATCCAGTGCCATGGCTTCAAGAACTCCGCCAACTCGCGGTCCTTGGGAACAAAATCTGGCAGCGGAATCCAGCCGAACCACACAATCGGAAATCCGGCTGCCGAGCTGTATGCCCAACCCGTGAGTGGTACGGCGAAGAACAAAACGTAGAGCAGCAGGTGCGCTACATTTGCCGCGCTGGTCTGCCATTTCGGCATCGTCGGGGGCAGAGGCGGCGGCGTATGTTTGAGCCGCCATAACAAACGCGCGGCCGCAAGCGTAAGAATTGTGACGCCCGCCCACTTGTGCCAGTTGTACAACTTGATGCGTGTCGGGCTCATGGTCAAACTCACCATGTAGAGGCCAACCGCAAAGGATGCTGTGATCATCACCGCCATTAACCAATGGAACAAAATGGCAACGCGGTCGTAACGAGGGGACATTGGGTTCTCCATATTGTTTGCATCAGCCCGTTGTCGGTCGATTCAAAAATTCGACCTCCACTTCCACTTCCACTTCGTCCCCAACCAGCGGGATTAGTTTAGTCATTCCCCAGTCGCTTCGTTTAAGCGTCGTTTTCGCTGAGAAACCAATTGCATTCGCCTGCATGAATGTGTTGTACAGTCCACCATTGAACGTGACGTCCCAAACGACCGGCTTGGTGATGCCGCGCATCGTCAGGCCGCCTGAAAGCCGATACCGATTACCGCCAACAGCCTCCACTCCGGTCGAGCGAAAACGAATTGTGGGTTGCTTGGTACCATCAAACCATTCGGCATCCATCAACTGCCGGTTAAAGGGGACGATTCCGGTATTGACTGACGCGGTCTCTATGGTGAATTCAACACTCGATGAGGCGGCGGAGCCGGGACGAAAATCAAGTTTTCCGTCCATTTTGTCGAAGCGCGCGGTGTAGCGCGACAGACCCATGTGGGCAACGCGCCACACCACAGAGGCATGTGTACGATCAAGCATGTATTCGCCCGCCGGCTGCGCACTGAATACTTTACTCAGCGCAGGCGACGGCTCTGCGCCAATGACTTGCGCGATTGGCAGCGTGGCGAGGCCGATAACAATGACGAGCGATGACACCAAACCGCGATAGCCAGACAACACTATTTGTGAGAGTGCATTCATATTAGCCCGCCAATTGACCCATCTGGCCGTTGCGATAAGCGGCCTCGGCCGCCCTGAGTTGTTCGACGGAATTCATGACAAACGGGCCATGGAACAGTAGCGGCCCTTCTGCCGGTGCGCCCCCCAGCAACATGACATCCAGCAGCATTGCACTGGTATTGGTAAAACGCACTACATCCGCATCGCTGTCATAGACCACCAGAGACCCCGCACCTAGATGCTGTAACCCGGAAGAGAATGCGCCGCTACCACCCATGACGTATGACGCCGTTTCAAAGCCGGGTGGAATCTTAGCGGAGAATGATTTGCCAGGCTCGACGCTGACGTGCCACAACAACGTCGGCATCAGCACATCTGCAGGGCCGTCATTCCCCTCAAAGCTACCAGCAATGACACGTACACTGAAGCCCTCGCGCTCAACAGCGGGAATGTCCGCCGCCTCAATGCGTTGGTAGCGCGGCGCCATTAATTTCAATGCGCGAGGCAGTGTTGTCCAAAGTTGCAAGCCGTGTTGTGTCATCTCCGCCTCGTTCTCAGGCCTCGGATACTCAGCGTGCACGATGCCACGACCGGATGTCATCCATTGCGCGCCAAGTGGCCCGACGATGCCGCGATGGCCTGCGGAATCAAGATGCTCGTTACGCCCGGAAAGCAGATAGGTAACGGTTTCAATTCCGGCATGCGGATGGGGCCCGACGCCATCCTCGCCCGGCTTTACACGAAACGGTCCGAAGTGATCAAGAAATACCCACGGGCCCACCGACTGAACATGACGATCGGGAAGCGCGCGCTTGACGGTAAATGTACCCACCGGCGCGATGTGCGCTTGAATCACGCGGGTGACACTTTTCATTGTAGTAGTTTCCACTTCTTACTCCTGTTCAGCGGTCGGACTAGGCAAGATCAAAAACGAGTACTTCCGCATGCTCACCGTCGCGTACATCGATCGCAGTTACATCAATCAACTTCAAGGCATCTCCAGCATTCAGTTGTTGGCCATTGACCACAACACGGCCACGCGCCACGTGCACATAGGAACGGCGATTCGGCGCAATTGCCAGCGTTGCCACTTCGGCACCATCAAACAGCCCTGCGTACAAGATCGCGTCTGCATGAATCTTCAGCGAACCATCTCGCGAATCTGGAGACACCACGACCCGCAACTGACCCCGTTTCTCGGTTTCCGAAAAATGTTTCTCCTCATAGGACGGCTGGATGCCCAACTGGTTCGGCTGAATCCAAATTTGTAAAAAGTGCGTGGTTTGATCGCTCGCATAGTTAAACTCGGAGTGCTGCACGCCAGTCCCCGCGCTCATGCGCTGCACGTCGCCGGGGCGGATGGACGAGCCATTACCCATGCTGTCCTTGTGTGCCAGCGCGCCGTCCAGCACATAACTGACAATTTCCATGTCCCGATGGCCGTGGGTGCCAAACCCCATCCCAGCGGCAACACGATCCTCATTAATCACCCGCAGCGGCCCAAAACTCATGAACTTCGGGTCGTAGTAGTCCGCAAACGAAAAACTGTGAAAACTCGTTAGCCACCCGTGATCGGCATAACCACGCTCTTGTGATTTCCGAACTTCAATCATTTTGAATGCCTTTTCCGTCAAGAAACAAGCGCAGTGAGAGACTTTTTTTCCCAAGACACGCAATATGGGCTTGATCTTGGCATCCAACAAGCGGATAATTTCGACTTATAAATTCAATAAATTTGAATATATTGCTGCGAGGTTCCTTCGAGCTGCAAGAAACAGCACATGCCCCTTTCCCTCGATGCGTTGCAGACCCTAGATGCAATCGCCCGCAATGGCTCCTTCGCCCGCGCAGCCGCCGAGCTGCACCGGGTCCCATCCGCGCTGACGTACACCATCCAACAGCTAGAAAGTGATCTAGGCCTGACGTTGTTTAACCGCGAAGGCCGCCGCGCGGTGCTCACCGCAGCCGGACACGAGCTACTAAACGAAGGCCGTATTCTGCTGAAGGTGGCCGCCGACCTTGAGTGTCGCATCCAGCAAGTGGCAAAGGGCTGGGAAACGGAGTTGCGCATCGCATTCGATACCATCACCCCACTGCGTTCGCTCTTCGGCCTGATCCAGCGTTTTGAGTCGCAGCGATCAGGCACCCGTATTCGGCTATCCACGGAAGTGTTGGGAGGCACTTGGGATGCACTGATGGCCGGACGTGCGGACCTCATCGTCGGCGCATCGGCGGAGGTTCCGTCCGGCGGCGGTTATGCAGTTCTACCATTGACGCCATTGCAATGGGTGTTTGCCGCTGCCCCTTCACATCCCATCGTCGGGGAGCAGCAACCACTCACCGAAGCGGTCATCACGCGGTACCGCGCCATTAGTGTCGCCGACTCATCGCGCAATACACCACCACGCACTGTCGGATTGATCTCAGGGCAGGACGTGCTCACGGTCGCCACCATGACCGACAAGCTGGAAGCCCAGATTGCGGGATTGGGAGTCGGCTACTTGCCCCTGCATTTGGCGGCATCGGCGCTCGGCGACGGAAAACTCGTGGCGCTGAGCGTATTGTTTCCGCGCGCCGACACAGGGCGCTGTGTTGCTTGGCGCGCTAACCGTACCGGCAAGGCACTACGATGGTTTATCCACGAGTTTGAGAAGCCAGAAATCGTCGCCGCAATTTCAAACGCGTCATAGGCTATGGATCGGGGAAATAGATAACGATGCCAACAACGCAAGAAACCGCCAAAACAGGTTATGTCGGTCGGTTCGCGCCGTCGCCAACGGGGCCACTCCATTTCGGCTCGCTCGTCGCGGCGCTGGCGAGTTACCTCGATGCGCGCGCAAACAACGGCCAATGGCTGGTACGAATGGAGGATGTCGACGAAACGCGATGTGACGCCTCATATGCCGATGAGATTTTGGCGACGCTTGACGCCTTTGGCCTAGACTGGGATGGTGAGGTCATCGTGCAGTCGCGCCGTAAAGCGCGCTATCAAGAAGTGCTCGCCACACTGGAAGCTGTGGGGCAGACCTACAACTGCAAATGTTCGCGCAGGGAAATAGCTGATTCCGCAGTGATGGGAATCGATGGCCCGGTTTACCCCGGCACTTGTCGGCACAAAAACCTGCCCGCGCACGGCGCGGCGATCCGGTTTGCTTCGCCGACCGGCACCGTTGAATTTGAAGACCGCTTGCAAGGCAAACAGATACAGAGTGTGGAACGCGCCGTTGGCGACTTTGTGATCCGCCGTCGTGATGGTTTGACCGCCTATCAACTCGCAGTGGTGGTCGACGATTTTGATAGCGGGATCACCGACGTCGTCCGTGGCGCGGACCTGCTGGACTCAACTGCGCGCCAAATCGCCCTACAACGCGCATTGGCTTATCCGACGCCGCGCTACCTCCATTTTCCGGTCGCCTCGAACAACGACGGCGAAAAACTCTCCAAACAAACACTTGCCGCCCCGGTTGCAGCCGGTGACCGCATCGGCGTGCTGCGCGGGGCACTACACTTTCTGCGACAACCGGAGGTTCATAGTGCGGCAGATTGCCAGCAACTACTTGCGGCTGCGACCGCCAACTGGCGACCTGAAGCGATTCCCCAGACCCGCAGCCTTACCGTCCCCGACGAAGCTTGATGCCGCGCATATACGGCCTGACCGCGCATAGTGTGACTATTTTCGGGAAACACTTGCGCTTGGTGGGTCAGAGCACATTGCCTAGGGCGTAAATCTCAGGCGGGGGACATAATCTTCGTCACGCAGCATCTCTTCGCTGAACGAAAGCGAGGCAAGGATGTCCTCGCGGGTGATGTGCGGATACGCCTCGAGAAGCTGCTCGTAGGTCCAGCCATTCGCTAGCCACCCTAGAATCAATTCGACCGAAATGCGCGTACCCTTGATAACTGGCTTGCCGACAAGAACGGCTGGGGCACTGGTGATGCGGTCTCGCCACTCCAAAAATACCCCCTCAACCAATAAATGCACAATCTACTCCAACCGGCGGACTAGCAGCAAGCCACGGCCGAAGGCTTTGGCGTGGCCAGCAGTACGTCCGCGATCCACTCGCAGCCGACAGGTGGAGCCTTATCCAAGTGTTCAATCCACGCGCATTGGTCGCGATCGCGTCGAACACGTTGTAGTTTCAATCCACGCGCCTACTAATCGCAACAACAAGACATATTCGACGTCTCAATCCACGCTCTTTTGAGGTAGGCAGCAACATACAACGGAATGTTTCAATCCACGCTCGGAGATATTGAACATATACGCTACTTGCAGTTTCAATCCACGCCCGCACCCGTGGGTGCGAGCGACACCCAAACGCGCAGCAACGCAACATTGCTAACGGGTTTCAAGCAAGCTGGATATAGGTCCTCGTTTTCGAGTTGCTTTTTAAGCTCACCGCCTCAGAGGCAAGCACAGCGCTTGCAGCGGGCTGGGGCAAGAGGGGATTGCCTCTTTGGGACAGCAGGGCTCTGTTGGATGTGGTCACGCTCATCAACGGCTGATGAATCCATTTCCGCACTTCGTCGCGTCTGACTAGAACTTTGTTGCGCTATCCTGCAAACTCAGGCCATCAGTAAATGCAGCCAGCACCGCACAAACCGATTGCGCGAACCCGCAATCACCTGCGATGAGTCTCCCGCGGGCCAGCACGAACCCATACTCAAAAAGCTATCCATTATGTTCTTTGCCAGAGGCTTAACGCCTGCCACGCCCTCAACCTCGTCAAGCCACCCGCGCAAGCGTGTATTGATCCGCGCTGGCGTTGGCCTGCTCACAGTCGCTCTTGTCGGAGGATCGTTGATCGCCTGGCGGGTCAGCTCAGCGAAGCGAGATGAGCCAAAAGAAGATTCAGCGAAGACCTACGAATTCGCCAAACGAGACCTTGCCATATTGGGGCCGGTTGAACTCGGCCATGTGGTACCAATCTCCGGCACGTTGAAACCCGTTGTCCAAGCCGTCGTAAAATCAAAAGTGGCTGCAGAAGTTGCCCAGGTCCACGTTCGGGAAGGGGAACGCGTCGCCTCAGGGCAGGTGTTGATTTCGCTTGATACTGCGGATTTACGCGCCCGCTACGATGCGCAGATGGCGTCGGTAGCTGAAATGAAAGCAAGGCTCGACTTGGCCCGTAAAAACGAAGCCAATAACCGCCAACTCCTGCAACGGAATTTTATTTCCCAGAACGCGTTTGACGCAGTTTCCAACACCGCTGAAGTCGCCCGCGCGAACCTCAAATCTGCGGAAGCGCAAGCCGCCATCTCTCAGCGCGCACTCAATGACGCCACAATTCGCGCACCGTTCAATGGCATCGTCGCCAAACGTATGGTGAACGTCGGTGAGAAGGTTTCACCGGACATGTCAGTCGTCCAGATTGTTGATCTGTCCCGTATGGAACTGGAGGCAGGCGTACCTGTGAGTGAAATTCCAGGGATCAAAATTGGCCAAGAACTATCCTTTACGGTGGATGGCTTCGCCGCCAGACAGTTTCAGGGCAAGGTCGAACGCATCAATCCAACGGCGGAGGCAGGGTCACGTTCTATTTCGGTTTTCCTGTCCCTTGCCAATCCCGAACTGGCTCTCAAGGGTGGCATGTTTGCGACCGGCAAGTTAGCCGCCCAGTCGCGCGGCGCAGTGAACTCCATTCCACTCGTCGCACTACGCGAAGAGGGCGGCCAAAGTTATGTGTTTGTCATCGAGCAGGCATCAATTGTACGCAAACCGGTTTCTACCGGGACCCGCAATGTCGACTTGGGGTTGGTGGAGATTCGCGATGGTCTGGATGTCGGCGCACAGGTAGTCGCCGTAAAGATGGAAGGACTCAAGGCTGGCGCGAAAGCGATTGTCAAAACCGAAGCGACCGAAGTCGGGGCATCATCCCCCGCGCCCGCCGCCAAATTGAATAAATCGTAGAAGTCCTTATTCCACGGGCTTTCCCAACCCTTTTCGTCTCGAAACGCCCTTCCCTGTTCGTGGTTTTGCGCGGCCAAAGATGGCAATTGACGCACATTGGGCGGTGGAAACCAAGGGATCGCAAAGCAAGAATTCAATCGGAGGTATTCCATGTGGATGACCAAAGTCTCGATTAACAATCCCGTGTTTGCCACGATGGTTATGGCGGCGCTGATGGTGCTGGGCCTGTTTTCCTACAAGAGGCTGGCGGTCGATCAACTGCCGGATGTCTCGATGCCGATCGCGGTCATTTCCACCCCCTACCCGGGTGCCTCGGCAGAAGCCGTTGAACAGGATGTGGTGCGTCCGATCGAGCAAGCTGTCAATACGATCAACGGCGTCAAGACGATTCGCTCGTCATCCCAAATTGGCTTTGGCTGGGTGGTAGTCGAGTTTCAGTTGAATATCGATCCGCGGGTGGCAATTCAAGACGTTCGGGATAAGGTTGCCGAGGCGCGCCGGGGTTTCAACCGCGATGTGGGGGAGCCGACTGTTTCGCGCGCAAGCATGGATGACGACCAACCGCTCGTCTACCTCTCAATGCGCTCAGACTCGCGCAGCCTACGCGAGCTCTCCGACCTTGCCGACCAACTCGTCGTCAAGCGCCTACAAGGCGCGCCGGGAGTCGGCAACATAGTAGTATCAGGCGACGTCGGTCGTGAACTTGCTGTCAACCTGCGGCCCGAGAAAATGGCTGCTCTCGGCGTCGGCGTGAATGAAGTGATCGCCGCGATCCGCGCAGAGAACCAAAACATTTCGGCCGGCGCTCTCGTCTCTGACGTGACCGAACGAGTGGTCCGAGTCAGCGGGAAAATCCGCAGGGCGGAAGACTTTGCACGCATCATCGTTGCCCGTCGCGGCGGCGCGGGCGGCGCAACTACTGCTATAACGCTTGGCCAGGTCGCGGATGTCTCTGACTCGCAACGGGAAGAAACATCCTTTTCGACAGACTCAGGAAAACGCGCAATCTCCATTCAGATTCGCAAGACGCGCGGGGCGAACACGATTGATATGGCCGATGGCGTGAAGAAACAAGTCACCGAGCTAAAGAAGTCCCTTCCGGCCGATATCAAACTGGACATCACCTTTGACCGCTCGAAGTTCATCAAAGACGGCGTCGATAACGTAAAGACCACCATCCTAGAAGGTGCCGTCCTGACAGTCTTAATCGTATTCTTCTTCCTTCACTCCTGGCGTTCCACTGTCATCACCGGTCTCACATTACCAATCTCCATTTTTGCGACCTTCATCGTCTTGTATGCGATGGGTTTCACGATCAACTTCATGACCCTGATGGCAATGTCGCTATCCATCGGCATCCTCATCGACGATGCAATCGTGGTCCGCGAGAATATTGTGCGCCATCTTGCGATGGGCAAGTCCCACATGCAGGCCGCCCTGGAAGCAACCAATGAGATCGGGCTGGCCGTAATGGCCACCACCTTCACGATTGTCGCCGTGTTTCTGCCGGTCGCATTCATGGGTGGCATCATCGGCAAGTTCTTCTTGCAATTCGGCGTCACGGTCGTGGTGGCCGTTATGGTTTCTTTGTTTGTGTCTTTCACGCTCGACCCGATGTTGTCCTCAATCTGGCACGATCCAAAATCGCGCTGGATGGAAAAGCAACCCATCAAGTGGTTGCTGGATCGGCAAGAGTCGCTGATGGATGGCTTGCACCAGCGCTACGACGTCTGGTTGCGCTGGTCACTCATACACCGTAAGACGACGCTGGGAATTGCCGCACTTACCTTCGTGGGTAGTTTCTTCCTCTACCCTTTTATTGGTTCGGAGTTCGTTCCAGAGGAAGACGACAACTGGACCAGCGTTCAGATTCAAACACCAATCGGCTCGTCGCTCGCCTATACATCGACGAAGGCGGAACAGGTGGAGACTGCGTTGCGCGATTTTCCCGAGATCAAACGTATTTCCAAAACGGTTAACAAGAATAACGCGTGGTTTGAACTTCAACTTGTCGATAAAGAGGCGCGCAAGCTCAGCCAGAAACAACTTGACGACATGATTCGCAAGCGCCTCAACCGTATCGCGGGACTGGAGATCAACATCGGCTTTAATCCGCCAATCCAAGTGTACGTCATGGGACCAGACATTAAGGAACTTGATCGTATTTCCCAAGAGGTAATGAACAAGATGAAGGCGATAAAAGGCATCGTTGACGTTGACTCATCATTCAAGCCGACCAACCCTTCGCTGGACGTCGTGGTGAACCGCGAGCTTGCCTCCGACCTCGGCGTATCGATGAACGAAATTGGTATCACGGCCCGCGCGCTAATCGCTGGCGAACCCGTTGGGCAATGGGAGGGGCCAGATGGAGAGAACCACCAAGTCATGGTGCGCCTACCGCGCAGCGAACGTACCAGTATCAGCGATTTGGACAAAATATTCGTCCGCGCAAACGGCACCAATGCCGATGGGACTGCGCGCATGGTACCGCTGCGCCAGGTTGCCGACTTCCAGCCCAGCGTTTCCGAGCGTCGCATTGATCGCCGCAATTTACAGCGCCAGATTCGTATTATGGCTGGCGTCACAAGCGGCGTGAGTGTGGGCGACGCCGCGCAGGAAGTCAAAAAGATCACCGATGCAACCGCGCTACCGCCGGGATACCGCTTTCAGTTAGGCGGCTCTTCACAAGACATGCAGGAGTCTCTTGGATTCGCCGCAGCCGCGTTGGCGCTGGGCGTGATCTTCATCTACTTTATCCTTGCCTCACAGTTTGGTAGTTTCCTGCAACCGATTGCCATCATGGCATCGCTGCCGCTATCGTTGATTGGCGTATTCCTAGCCCTGATGTTGTTTGGCTCGACGCTGAACCTGTTCTCCGTGATCGGCTTCATCATGTTGATGGGCTTAGTAACCAAGAATGCGATTCTGCTGGTCGATTTCACCAATCAAGGAATTCGTGAGGGGAAGGATCGTATCGAGGCAATACTCGCCGCAGGACAGGTTCGATTGCGGCCGATACTAATGACCACCACCGCGATGATCTTCGGCATGCTGCCGCTGGCACTTGCGTTCGGTGCAGGTTCGGAACAACAGTCACCCATGGCGCATGCCGTAATCGGCGGCATTATCACCTCGACAATCATGACGCTTGTGGTTGTGCCGGTATTGTTTACCTACATGGATGCGCTTGGACACCGTGCAAGTCGGTGGCTCTTGCGCAAACCGCCGACGACGGTTGTGCCGGCAGAAGCGACTTCGGTCGCCAAACCGCAACTTGGCGCAGGTGGATCCATCAAACCGGTGTTACAAGAAAGGAATAGCGATCAATAATTTCGGGTGCCCAACGCCGCAAAGCGTCAGCCAAGCTTGCCTGCCCCAGATTGACTGGTGCTTGCGGAAAGGGGGGGCTTGATTACGGGCCGGACAGCGCGAAGTCGCTGGCTGCGAGTGAGTGCAGAAAGGTCGGCACCGTCGGGAAAAACAGCGATCTGGTTGCGACCGGCCTCCTTGGCGGCATACATGGCTTCATCGGCGCGGGCAATCAGCGCGTCGATGTCTTTGTCCGGATCATCTCCAAGCTGGGCTACTCCGCCGCTCACGGTGACATTGATAGGACGCGTTGACTTGCCATCAACAATTGAGAATGATGAATACTCAGTCGCACCACGAATTCGTTCCGCCATTGCTGCGGCATCGTTGGTATTGGTTTGTGGCAACAATAAACAAAATTCTTCGCCACCATAACGAACCAAGAGATCTTCTTGCCTGAGACACATCTTGGCAACTTCAACAAAACGTTTCAAGACATGGTCCCCAGCCAGATGCCCATACTTGTCGTTAACGGCCTTGAAATGATCCAGATCGAATAACACCAGCGAAAGTGGCTCCTTGGACCGGCGCGCACGCGAGATTTCCTTCTCCGCGAGTTCCAGAAACGTCCGCCGGTTGAATGTGCCAGTCAGGGGGTCTGTCACCGCCAGCTTGGTTGCCTCCGCTTCAACGCGGTCCTTCTGCAAAACAAGGAATCCCACGGAAGTCAAGATGATGACCATGAAGGATAGGAACAAGCCCGCCGGGACGAGTTTTTCCGCAGCAAGCTCGCCGCCCAGCAGATCAGGCATGACGAGTACAGGGATGGCCCGCAATAGAAACGCAACCGCGCCGAGGGAGAAACCCAACACCAGAAGTCGCAGTCCCGCCGATTGCATACCGCTGCCGAGTTTCGCCGCGACGGTTGCAAGTACCACGTAGGCGGTGCCGAAGAACACGCCAGCAAAGATCGACGACGTCGCTGCCGAGCCAGTAGCAAGCGCGAACAATACACCGATGAGTAACGCCGGTAACAAATGCCACCAGGCGCTTAGGCGTTTACCGAAAAACTGGAACAGCGCCGCTGCCTGCAATGAGATGAACGTGGCTAGCAGGGCATGTGCAAGCACATAACAGAGCGCCCAGTTTGAGGTTTCACTGACCGCCAGTAGGCTATAGGCGATAGCCTGCGCAACTAATGACGCCAACCATAACCACAAACCATCGCGTGATTCGCGCAGCGGGGTGCTGATCGCCGCGCGCAACGACACGGCGAGCAACACGCCCGCCGTGATGTTCATCGCAAGAATGGTTTTAACTTCAAACATGGCCGACCTATGATGCGATTGTAAACTTCTATGATTACAAATGCTGCTTCAACGCGCACGTCGCCCAATCGGAATAAGCGGGCCTAGACTAGATTTGAATATTCCAGTAGGTCTAAGTCGGCGGCTTGGCGGGTGTTATTGCAAACCAAACGGAAACCTCTCGGTTGTGGCGTTCCAAAGGCGTAACGCGTCGCGCGTCTCGCGAACATCGTGTACGCGCAAAATTGAGGCTCCGTGCTGCACCGCGATAACGGCAGCGACAACGCTAGGAACCAACCGGTCCGCCGTATCGCGCCCCAACAGCGCCCCGAACATTGACTTGCGAGACAAGCCCGCAAGCACGGGCAGCCCAAGATTGGCGAACTGCTGGAGCTGCTTGAGCAGCGCGAAATTGTGTTCAGGCGACTTGCCGAAACCGAATCCGGGATCAACCACAATTCGATCACGCGTAATCCCCGCCTCAATGCATTTTTCAACCCGTGCCAACAAAAAGGTACGAACCTCAGCGACAACATCCGTGTAGGAGGGATTTGCTTGCATGGTACCCGGCTCCCCTTGCATATGCATGAGGCAAACGGCCGCGCCGGAGGCGGCACACACTTCAGCCGCACCCGCAGCCCTCAATGCATTAACGTCATTTACCATCGACACCCCAGCGCGAATCGCCTCCGCCATCACGGCTGGCTTTTGCGTGTCGATTGATAGCGGGGTATCGCCCGCTGCCAACGCGTGGATCACAGGCATCACGCGATCCAGTTCCTCTTGCAGCGAGGTTGTGGCAGCGCCGGGACGCGTGGACTCGCCACCAATGTCAAGAATGTCTGCGCCCTCGTCAATCAACCGCAAGCCGTGGCAGATTGCCGCTTCGTGCGAGAGGAACTTACCGCCATCGAAAAACGAGTCGGGGGTGATATTGACAATACCCATCACCAGCGGCGTATCGAGCGATAGCGAAAACCTGCCAGCCTTTATCATTGAGGCACCGTGAAAAAGAAACGGGCGGAAGTCCGCCCGTTACCAATACCAAGTACAACAGCCGCTATTGCACACCTTCTGCGGCAGGTGGCTCCTTCACCGCCGGTTTCGCCGCTTCGGCAGATCCACCGCTGGCACCGTCACCGTCACGCTTCGATTGAAAACGCATGGTGGAGGGCTTGGGCGCGCGGACTTCGCGCCCTTCCATGATGTCCTTGATTTGGTCGGCATCAATCGTCTCAAACTCAAGCAGCGCTTTGGTCATCGCTTCGATCTTGTCGCGGTTTTCCTCAATGAGCTTGCGCGCCAGTGCGTACTGCTCGTCGATGATGCGACGAATTTCACCATCAACCTTGCGCTGCGTCTCCTCTGACACGCTGGTCTGACGCGTGACAGAGCGGCCCAAGAACACTTCACCTTCGTTCTCCGCGTAGACCATCGTGCCTAAGGCATCCGACATGCCATAACGTGTCACCATGTCCCGCGCAATCTGGGTGGCGCGCTCGAAGTCGTTCGACGCACCCGTCGTCATTTGATTCATGAAGACTTCTTCGGCGATACGACCGCCGAACAAGACGGCGATACGATTCAGCAGATATTCGCGATCATAGGCATACCGGTCCTGCTCCGGCAGTTGTACGGTCACACCCAGCGCACGGCCACGTGGAATGATGGTCACCTTGTGCACCGGGTCTGATTTTGGCAGCAGGTAGCCGAGTAACGCATGTCCGGACTCGTGGTAAGCCGTGTTCATCCGCTCTTCCTCTGGCATGACCATGGAACGGCGCTCGGCACCCATCATGATTTTGTCTTTCGCCCGCTCGAAATCCTCCATGTCAACCAGACGCTTTGCCGCACGTGCAGCGAATAGCGCGGCTTCGTTCACCAAATTGGCGAGGTCAGCACCGGACATTCCAGGCGTGCCTCGCGCGATCACTTCAGCCACCACGTCCGGCGCAATCGGAACCTTACGCATATGCACGATAAGAATTTGCTCACGGCCGCGAATATCAGGAAGGGGGACAACCACTTGGCGGTCAAACCTTCCCGGTCGCAACAACGCCGGGTCCAGAACGTCTGGTCTATTGGTCGCCGCGATCACGATCACGCCTGCAGTACCCTCGAACCCGTCCATTTCCACCAATAACTGGTTGAGCGTTTGCTCACGTTCATCGTTGCCGCCACCCAGACCAGCTCCGCGCTGACGACCAACGGCATCAATCTCATCGATAAAAATGATGCAGGGCGCATTCTTCTTGGCTTGCTCAAACATGTCACGCACGCGCGCTGCACCGACGCCAACAAACATTTCGACAAAGTCAGAACCGGAAATCGAGAAAAACGGAACCTTCGCCTCGCCAGCAATCGCCCGCGCCAGCAAGGTTTTACCGGTTCCAGGCGAGCCCACCATGAGAACACCGCGTGGAATGCGACCGCCGAGCTTTTGAAATCTTGATGGGTCACGAAGAAAATCAACCAACTCACCGACTTCTTCCTTTGCCTCGTCAACACCGGCAACATCGGCAAAGGTAATTGGATTGGTGTTTTCGTCCAGCATCCGTGCCCGACTCTTACCGAAGGAGAAGGCTCCTCCCTTGCCGCCACCCTGCATGGTTCGCATGAAATACAACCATACGCCGATAAGCAACAGCATCGGGAACCAAGAAATAAATATCTGCATCAGGAAAGACTGCTCCTCCGGTGCCTTGGCTTCAATCTTTACACCGGCACGCAGCAGATCGTCCCAAGTGAACAAGTTGCCGGGAAGATAAGCAACAAATTGTTTATTGTCGCGCGTGAACACACGAACGGTGCGCGGCCCCTCCTCGCGGACGCGATCAATGTTGCCATTCTTGGCTTCACTCATCATGACCGAGTAGTCCATCTGCTCGCGCGGTGCGCTCTTGCCCGTAAGCTGCATGAACACCATCATCAGCACAATGCCAACAACGAGCCACACGCCTATACCCTTGATCCAATTGTTATTCACTCGTCCACCTCTCTTCGACCACCGCGCCTATACGCGGGGCATCAATCTTACTCTCTTAGTCGATTTCGCGCCAACCCGCGTCAGATGCCGCTGCCGGACGTTTAAGTCCCCTTGCGAGCAAATACACTTCCCGGCTTTCATCCCGTGATGCGTCAGGCTTTTTCGCTCCAACTTTGACAAATCGCGACCGGAGCAATTTGACGAACGGTTCGAATCCATCACCTTGAAATACCTTGACCAAGAAAGAACCGTTTGGTTTCAAAAATCGTACCGCAAACTCCAGAGCTAACTCGCCTAGGCTGTACAAACGCGCTTGGTCGGTAATCACCACTCCTGTGAGGTTGGGGGCCATATCTGAAATGACAAGATCTACCGGCTGGTTTTCAATCGCCGCAACAACCGCGCTCAAGCCCGCATCCAGCGAGAAATCCGCTTCGATGAAGTGCACCCCTTCAATCGGCTCCATCGGCAACATATCGATCGCCACGACTTTGCCATTGCTGCCATTCTTCTTAATTGCCATCTGCGACCAACCACCCGGCGCGGAGCCCAGGTCAACGATGACCATTCCTGGCTTGATGAGTTTCTCAGCGTTGTCGATTTCTTGCAGTTTGTACACTGCCCGTGAGCGATATCCCTCATCATTCGCCTTCTTGACGTAGGGGTCGGACAAGTGGCGCTTGATCCAGTCTCGGCTGTTTTTCGGGCGGGCGTTGGACATTTACTCAAATCTCATAGGATTAGTGCGGCGGCAAACACCATAAAAAATGCTGGAACAGCATTGCAAGTGGCGCCAAGCTCCTAAGCGGCTGGTGCCAACGATATACTTATGCGATGAAAATCACATTATCCCCTACTGCGCGGCAAGCCCTGAAAGCACGTGCTCACACCATCGATCCGCTGGTAATCATCGGCGACAACGGCCTTTCTGCCAGCGTCATCCGCGAGATTGATCGAACGCTAAAGGCGCATGAACTGATCAAAATACGCGCCAATAGTGAGGACCGAGAGCAACGCGTTGCTTGGATGGCGGAGCTGTGCGACGCCTTGGCGGCTGCACCTGTTCAGTTGATCGGCAAGATACTAATAGTTTGGCGTGAAAACCCAGAAAAAGTAAATGCCCGGGTAAAGGCTGCGCTATCACCGAAAAAGCCCCGCGAAAGGCGCTTGACTAAGCATCAGGAGGAAATGCGCGCCACCGGGCAAATGAAAGCCAAGGCAAAACCCAAGCTCCGAGGCAAGGCGCACTGATCCAGCTTGTGCGAACACCTGCTGTGTCGTATGCCAGAACGGCTAACCCAGCGAGAAAGGCGAAAGCTTTTTCTTGACAGCCGGATTCTTCAACCTCACGTACGCAGGTAGACCATTGCGATAGGGAGGATAGTCTTCGCCGATAATCAGCGGAGATAGATAGTTGCGACATTTTTGCGTGATGTGAAAGCCGTCCTTCGTAATATAGTCTCGCGGCATCTTCTTTTCGTGGTTCGCCACCTTCGCAAGCGGCGCAGCGATGATTTCCCATTTGTAGGGTTTGCTAGATAAACGCTTGATGGCGGGCATGACGCCGTTCATACCTTTGACGGCGAATTCGACGGCGGCCTTACCCAGCGCGTAGGTTTGTTCCACATCGGTCCTTGATGCGATATGGCGCCCTGCCCGCTGTAGGTAATCAGCGACTGCCCAGTGGTGCTTGAGTTTGAGTTCACGTTTAACCAAATCGGCAATCGCAGGGGCAACGCCGCCCAACTGCGAATGGCCAAACGCATCGACTAGACCTGACTCTGCAACAAATTTTCCATCCGCGCCGCGAATGCCCTCTGACACACCGACCGCACAATAGCCATATTTCTCGACCGTCGCGTCAACTTTGGCGATGAATCTTTTCGGGTCGAAAACGATTTCGGGGAACAAGATGATATGTGGCGCTTCGCCGACATGTTCGGCGGCGAGCCCCGTCGCGGCGGCAATCCAACCGGCGTGACGACCCATCACCTCGAACACAAATACCTTGGTAGAGGTCTTTGCCATTGAGGCGACATCTAACCCAGCCTCCCGCATCGATACCGCGACATACTTGGCAACTGAGCCGAAGCCAGGCGAGCAATCGGTAATCGGCAGATCGTTATCCACCGTTTTTGGCACGTGCACAGCGACCAGCGGGTAACCCATCGATTCGGACAGCTGCGAAATCTTTAAGCAGGTATCGGCAGAGTCACCGCCGCCGTTGTAGAAAAAATAGCCGATGTCGTGCGCTTTGAAGACCGCGATCAAGCGCTCGTATTCGCGGCGATTTTGTTCAAGTGACTTCAACTTGTAGCGGCACGAGCCGAACGCGCCGGCGGGCGTGTGGCCGAGGGCTTTGATATTGGCGAGCGACTCTTTGGAGGTATCGATTAAGTCTTCCGTGAGTGCGCCGATGATGCCGTTGCGACCCGCATAGACTTTGCCGATTTTTTTCGGGTACTTGCGCGCGGTTTCGATAACGGCTTGCGCAGAAACATTAATGACAGAGGTCACACCGCCAGACTGAGCGTAGAACGCATTCTTGGGCGTGGCTACAGCCATGGTGCGCGCACCCATGCCTAGCTCAGGGCCGCGATAATCGTATCGCGAATGTCTTCCATCTTTCCCACGCCTACTACCCGGACATATTTCGGTGCGCCCGGTGCAGCGGACTTTGCCCACGACTCGTAGTAGGTAATCAACGGCTTGGTTTGATCATGGTAGACCGCAAGGCGCTTCTTCACCGTATCTTCTTTGTCGTCGTCGCGTTGAATGAGATCGTCGCCAGTGAGGTCGTCCTTTCCGGGCGTTTTGGGCGGATTGAATTTCACGTGATACACACGCCCAGATGCAACGTGCACGCGGCGTCCCGACATACGTTCAATGATCTCGGCATCATCAACCGCAATTTCGACGACGTAGTCAAGCCCCACGCCAGCGGCCTTCATGGCGTCTGCTTGTGGGATGGTCCGCGGAAAGCCATCAAAGAGAAACCCGTTGACGCAATCCGCATCCTTGATGCGCTCCTTGACCAAGCCGATAATGATGTCGTCCGAAACAAGCGCGCCCGAATCCATCACCTTTTTCGCCGCGACCCCGAGGGGAGTGCCTGCTTTGACTGCGGCACGCAGCATATCGCCAGTAGAAATTTGCGGGATGCCAAAGTGCGCTTTGATGAAACCCGCTTGTGTGCCTTTGCCGGCACCAGGGCCACCCAACAGGATCAAACGCATGCGCTACCTTTTTTAGTTTTACGAGAAGACGAAATTTTACCGTGTTTGCCTGCCGGTGGGCTTTGATGTCATTCACCCGCCGGCAAGACGCGCCCGCACCCGTTCGAGGTCGGCCGCAGTATCAACGCCGGGCGGCGTCTCCCCCTGCCAATCCAGCACGGCGATTGTGTAACCGTGAAACATCGCGCGAAGCTGCTCCAGCGCCTCGAGTCGCTCGGCGTCTACTGGCATCAAACTGGCATATCGACTCAGGAATCTGGCGCGATAGGCATAAATACCGATGTGCCGCAACGCTGTTACCGACACTGGCAGGCGCTGCGCATTAGCCGCCGCAGCGGCAACCGCCTCCGCTTCGTCGCGAGGGAACGGAATGGGGGCGCGGCTAAAATATTGGGCAATACCCGTTTCGTTTCTGACCACTTTGACGACGTTCGGGTTAAGGAAATCGGCCGCCCACTCGATAGCATGCGCCGCCGTTGCGATCGCCGCACCATCTGTCTGACTTAGCGTCCGCGCGACCGAGGCGATCAACTTTGGCGCAATCAGGGGCTCATCACCTTGTACATTCACCACAATGGCGTCCGCCGCTAGCCCAAGGCGCGTCGCCACTTCGGCGATCCGATCAGTACCGGAGGCATGATCGCTGCGCGTGATCAATGCCGCCACGCCGTGTGACTCACACGCCGTCTGCACATCCCGATGGTCGGTTGCTACGTAAACCGCACTCGCTCCCGAGGCGTGCGCGCGCTCTGCGACATGCACCACCATTGGCTTGCCGCCAATATCCGCAAGTGGCTTATTTGGCAGTCTTGTCGATCCAAGGCGCGCGGGAATGACGCAGATGAACTCAAGCACTAAGATGTTCGCTCTTCGTCGATACCGAGTTCACGCGCCTCATCTACCAGCATGATGGGGATACCGTCGCGGATGGGGTACGCCAAGCGAGCCGACCACGAAATCAGTTCCTGCCTATCAGCCGACACAGTCAGCGGCCCTTTTGTGAGCGGACAGACCAATATTTCTAACAATTTCGGATCAAGTGGCATGGGCAAGTTTCTTCAACACAAAATCAAAAAAAGCCTCGGGGAGTTTGGCATCAACGCGCATCGACCATAACCTTTTGTCCAATGCAGCAAACATTCGGCATTTTACTGCGTCCTTTTCCGTCATCAGGATAATGTCGGCATCAATACTTCGTAGATCGCTAATTTCAAACGGGTGGTGGTCGGGAAACGCGAGCTTTCCCGCCAACACCACGCCGAGTGAAGCCAGTTGGGTAAAAAACCGTTGCGGATTACCGATGCCGGCAATGGCGACGATGCGTTTACCCTGGTGCAAGTCACAAAACGCCGTCGGTGACAGATATGGGGCATTGGCTTGACCAACACCGAGTTGACGCATTCGCGCATCGGCGTAGGTCATCTCGAAAACCGGCACATTAATGGCGGAAAGTTGTAAGGCCAAACTCTCCATTCGACCGGCCTCTTCGGGCATTTTTGCTTGGAACTGGCCGTCATTACTCGCCCCATTCAGCACAATGCAATCGACACATGCGAGGCGAGTAATTGGTTCACGCAGTGGCCCCGCCGGTAGACAGAAGCCATTGCCAAATCCCCGGCTGGCGTCAACCACGGCAATTTCGATATCCCGCTGCAACGCATAGTGTTGTAGTCCGTCATCACAAATAAGTACATCGGTTGATGGGTAACGTTGCAACAGCGTCGCGGCCACCGCCACACGATTTGCGCCCGCAAACACCAGCGCGCTGGAGCATTCGCTGAGCAAAACCGCCTCATCAGAGAAGGCCGGGTTCTTCGAAGGTGTGGCTTGTGGAATCACGTGAATCACCGAACCCGCGGCGGGCACCCGCGAGCGTGACCTCGGCATATAGCCGCGGGTAAGAATGCCGGGCGTTTTGCCCTGCCGCTGCAGAAACGCCACGAGTGCGAGCACCAACGGCGTCTTGCCCGTACCGCCAACGCTGATGTTACCGACGACGATGACGGGACAGCCTGGCCGACGGGAACGAAGGATGCCCGACGCGAATGCTTTGCGGCGCACCCAAACTAGGAGTTGAAAAACCCACGATACTGGCTGTAGAAAAAGCTGCCAGCCAGACACACGCTGCCATTCTCGTAACAAGAATGCTTCGAGCCGTGCCATGGCAACGTTACTTGCCGCTCTTGGTTTGCGTGGTGAACGAAATTTTGGTGAATCCAACCACCCGGGCGGCTTCCATCACATTCACGACCGCTTGATGAGTCGCACCGGCGTCCGCGCCGATCGCGATCACCGGATCTTTCATCTGTCCGGCAGCCGCAGCTTCACGCAGGGCATTGGCAAAAGCCGGGATGCCGTTGAAGTTGGTCGCGACGTTATTTATTGCGTATTTGCCGTTCGCGTCGACTGCAATGTTGAGAACCTGCGGTCGGTCCGGTGCCTTCTCAGCCGACGCCTCGGGCAAATTGATTTGCAACTCGGCGTACTTCGAGTAGGTGGTAGTGACCATCACAAAGATCAGAATGACGAGCAGCAAGTCAATCAGCGGGATGAAATTGATTTCCGGCTCTTCGCGGGCTCGCCCGCGGCGAAAGTTCACTTGCGTTCTCCGTGCAGCGTCTCTACGAGCTTAATGCCCTGCTGTTCCATATCGATGACCATCACATCAACCTTGCCGCGAAAGTGCCGATAAAAAATCAACGCCGGGACCGCTACCGCGATACCGGCAGCCGTGTTGTAGAGGGCAACTGAAATCCCCAACGCAAGTTGCGCTGGATTCTGCCCCTGAGGGCCGCTCGCACCAAAGATATCGATCATACCAATGACGGTGCCAAACAGTCCGAGCAACGGTGCAACAGTAGCGATAGTGCCCAGCCCGGTGAGAAAGCGCTCCATGTCGACCATCACCGCGCGGCCGGCTTCTTCCATCGATTCTTTCATAACGTCACGCGACGACTTCACATTCGCGATGCCGGCGGCGAACACGCGGCCCAAGAATGAATTCGCCCGGAGTTTTTCAAGCAGTTCAGGCGTCGCGCCCTGTAGCCTGAACGCCTCGACCGTGTCAGCAAACAAGTTCGGTGGAAGCACCGTCTTCCGCCGCAGTGTCCAGAAACGCTCGCCAATGATGGCAAAACAAATCACCGAACACAGAATGATGAACCAAATTGTCCAGCCTGCCGCTTGAATGATCGATAGCAATTGAGTCTCCAGAAATACCTGTCAAACATTTGATGAATGTCGCTTTACGGGTGCGGGCACATACTCACCGACACGCGTGAGATTAACGATGAAGTTTAACGTATCTACCTAGCTTCCATTTCTGGTTTGTCTCGCCTCGGAACCTCGTTTGGCTCTCGCCAAAGTGGTTGGCAATACTGGGGCTTTCATGAGGCACTAACAAAGACGGTCAATTCCAGACTCTTATGGCGTGGAAAGCAGGTCTTTCGGGCACTTTGTCACGGACCATTGAATTTCATCCACAGCAGCTGTGGATAAGTCTGTGAATTGCGCGTGTCAATGTTCGCTAAGTCACGAAACTGTAACGGTTTTTTCCGCTTCGCTTATTTTTTGAACGGAAAAAATTGTTTTATTTCTCATACACTTACGATAGTTCCTTGCCAAACCAGCGGACGGCAATCGTAAACGCTAACCCAGCCTGTGTGGTGATAGCATTCGGTGGATGGAATCAGACGATCTACCCTTATTTGCTCGCCCCGCGAGCCCCCGCAACCCCGCGCCAGACGGCGATTTCGCACAGGTTCGCGCATTCGACACGGGTGCCGACGGTCGATCCGAACCAATTTCAGTTTCAGAACTCAACCGGCGGGTGAAGGGCTTGCTGGAAGCCAATTTTGAACTGCGCTGGGTACGCGGAGAGTTATCGAACGTGATGCGTGCCAACAGCGGCCATTGGTATTTCTCTTTGAAGGATGACCGCGCACAAGTCCGCTGTGTGATGTTCCGCAACCGCGCACAGAGTATCGCCTTTACCCCTGAAAATGGCATCGAGGTCGATGTCCGCGCGTTACCCTCCTTGTATGAGGCCCGCGGCGACTTCCAACTGGGCGTCGAAGCGATGCGGCGCGCTGGTGTCGGCGCACTTTTCGAAGCCTTTGAGCGCCTAAAACGCAAACTCGCCAGTGAGGGATTATTCGACGAAAAGCGAAAGTTGGCGGTACCGCACATGCCGCAGATTGTTGGCATCGTCACATCGCCCAACGCCGCCGCACTTCAAGATGTGTTGACGACATTCAAGCGCAGGGCACCGATGACTCGCATCATCATCTACCCGACCGCGGTGCAGGGTGCGGATGCCGCCAATGAAATCGCTGCGGCCATCAATGCCGCCCGCTCGCGGCACGAAGTGGACGCGCTATTGATTTGTCGGGGTGGCGGCAGCGCCGAGGATTTGTGGTCTTTTAACGAAGAGGCTGTGGCGAGGGCGATCTTGAGGTTTCAACAAGACACCGGCATCCCGGTCGTTTCAGGTGTCGGGCATGAAACCGACTTCACCATTTGCGACTTTGTGGCCGATGCACGCGCGCCGACACCGACCGCAGCCGCCGAAATGCTCTCGCCGGACTGCGCCAAATTGCGCGAGACGATCCGCCAGCGCGCGCTGCATCTTGAAAAGTTGATTCGCGCACTCGTCGCTCAACGTCAGCAGCGTGTCGACCTGGCGTCTCGCGGATTGCTCTCACCAGAGCAACGCATCGCCCGGGAACGTGAAAATCTCAGCCAAGCCTCCCGGTGCCTGAAGCGCGGTGTAGTGTTCATAAGTATGCTTCGGCGGCAGCAGTTGCAGCAAAAAAGGACACGCTGGCTGGCTAATTTTCCCGACCTAACGCGCTACCGTGTGCTCACCAAGACGCTCTGCGCAGCAATGCGGCGCGCCGCAACCGCAAACATTGCTCAGCGGCAGCAAGCGCTTGCCCAACGCGCACAAGCCTTGCTCATGTTGAATCCCCAGCAAGTGCTGCGTCGGGGCTATGCGATGGTGACCCGCCAGAATCCCGAACACACACTTGTGACAAGCCGCCAGTCGCTCGAGTCGGGCGACATGGTTGCGCTGCACTTCTTCGATGGAGAGACCGGGGCAAAGGTCGATTAGCCGCCGCTAATTTGTCGCGCTCGCTTTGAGGATACCTTCAACGTGTGTTTCAATCTTGCTCGACAAGTTCCTATCGAGACAATCATACGTCGAAGCGTTTGGCATCGACCTCAACCATGTCAGCTGACGCTTAGCCAACTGGCGGGTCGCAGCGATCCCGTGAGCACGTAGTTGCTCCTCATTAATCTCCCCCTCCAAAAATTGCCATACCTGCCGGTAACCCACCGCCCGCATGGATGGCAGTTCCGGCGTTAGCGCGAAGCGCTCCCGCAATTGTCGTACTTCATCGACAAAACCCCTCCTGAGCATCTCGTCAAAGCGCTCGGCGATACGCTGGTGCAGCACCGCGCGATCCGATGGCACCAGCGCAAGCAAGTGCGCTTCATAGGGAAAATTCTCACACGCGGCTTGGGAAGACTGGCCCATGCCACTTTGGTGCAGTTCCGACATTGGCACACCTGAGATCAAATACGCCTCCAAGGCGCGTTGTATTCGCTGGCTGTCATTTGGTTCGAGCCTCGCGGCAGTCAGTTCGTCAACTTCAACAAGTTTTGCGTGCATCGCCGCCCAGCCAACCAAGGCCGCTTCAGCGGTTAACGCGGCACGTATCGCGGGGTCGGCCTTTGGCAAAACCGAGATTCCTTCCAACAGCGTTTTCACATACATCATCGTCCCGCCAACCATCAATGGAACGGCACCTCGCGACACTATCCCCGCAAGCACGGTCAGCACATCGCGACGGTAATCGGCAGCCGAATAAACCTCATCCGGGTCGATAAGGTCAATCATGTGATGGGGATAGTCGGCGAGCATCTGTGTGTCTGGTTTTGCCGTACCGATATTCATTTCCCGGTATACCAACGCCGAGTCGACGCTAACGATTTCGACTCGGCCCCTAGCGGCAAATTGATCGACTAGGCGGGTTGCCAGCGCCGTTTTACCCGAGGCAGTTGGCCCCAGTAAAAACAGAACCGGCGTGGCGGGGGCGCTGCTCATCGAAGTCCCGATTGACATCCGCGCTTAACGTCCGCGCATAAATAGACGATCAAGATCGGACATGGCGAATTGATACCAAGTCGGTCGGCCATGGTTGCACTGGCCGCTACGCTCGGTGTCTTCCATCTCCCGCAGCAACGCATTCATTTCCGGGATGGTGAGCTGTCGGTTGGCACGCACGGCGGCGTGACATGCCATGGTCGACAAAATCTCATCGCGCCTCCCTTCGGCTGCCCGTGACGCGCCATACTCGGCAAGATCGGCTATTAGCTCTCGCAATAGGTCGTGCGGCTCACGCCGATCCAGCATGGCTGGCACGGCACGGATGGCGACTTCATTGGGACTCAGATCACCAAACTCAAAGCCCAACGCCGACAATAGGGCACGGTTCTCATCGAGCAAGGCCCGTTCTCGCAAACTAAGGGCAAAAGCAATTGGTGCGAGCAAGGGTTGTGCGACCGTTTCGCCTCGGTCAACCTCTCGCTTGAATTTTTCATAGAGGATGCGTTCATGCGCGGCATGCATGTCTACCAACACCAAGCCCGCGCTGTTTTGTGCAAGCACGTAGATACCATGCAATTGCGCCAGCGCGAATCCCAGCGGTGGCATATCAGACACCGTACTTATAATCGGCATTGCGGTGGTCTCCGTGCCTCGCAATACCTCATAAAAGCGGCTTGCCTCGGCAGCGCGCGGCGCACTATCTGGTCGCCAACTTGCGCCACCCCCAACTTGATGCGGTATCCCTATGGGTCGTGCGGTCTCCATCGAGAGCTGTTGCGGTGACCAGTTATTCGTAGCGGTGATGTAGCGCCCCGGATCGGCCTGTGGGGCGGAGCCTTCCGTGCTCGACTGCGAAAGCGCTTTACGCAGGGCATGAAAAACGAACTGGTGCACACCGCGTGCGTCGCGAAATCGCACCTCGGCTTTTGTGGGGTGGACGTTAACGTCCACTAAATCTGGGCTGAGCGATAGAAATAACGCGTACGCAGGTTGGCGCTGGTGGTGCAAAACGTCGGCGTAAGCCTCGCGAATTGCGTGCTGTAGGAGTTTGTCTCGCACAAATCGGCCATTAACAAACACGTATTGCTGGTCACGCCCGGCACGAGAATAACGCGTCATCGCGATATGGCCGGCTATAGAAAACGCCGTCTGATGTTCGGAAATGGTGATCGACGAACCGGCAAATTCATCACCCAGAATCGACATGACACGTGCTTCCTGCGACTGTCTTGCAAAGGCCCAGATGCGCCGACCATTGTGACTCAGCGAAACGGCGACATTCGGAAACGCGATCGCAATACGCGTTGCGGCATCATCTGCATGTCCGAACTCAGTACCTTCAGTCTTGAGGAATTTGCGTCTCGCAGGCGTGTTAAAAAACAAATCTTCAGCTTCAACCACCGTACCTTCTGCCAGTGCCGCAGGTTCCACTTCACTTGCGTCGCCGCCCAACACTTGCAACCGAAACGCGTGCGAGGATAGCGCTCGACGTGACGTCAGCGTCAGACGCGAGATTGCCGCCAGAGTTGCCAGCGCCTCCCCGCGGAAACCCAGTGATGCGACCCGTTCTAAGTCATCAAGGCTGGCGATTTTTGATGTCGCATGTCGCGCAACGGCGAGCTTCAGCTCGCTTTCCGCAATGCCAGCGCCATTATCGACGACCCGAATACGCTTGATACCGCCTGCAACCAATTCAATTTGAATTGCGGTTGCACCTGCATCAAGGCTGTTTTCAAGCAACTCTTTTAGCGCTGCGGCCGGCCGTTCAACCACCTCGCCAGCAGCGATCTGGTTAATCAAAAGTTCCGGCAGTTGCTGAATCGGGTTTGGCATAGGTCTCTAGTTGGCCTCCGCGAATCATCACTGTGATGAACCGCGAGACAAAATCCGGTGGCAGACAACCCATCATTCTAGGGTCTGTCGCCAGTCGTGTTGAAAATAGCCAAGGATGGGCATCCTGAGGACGACGCTCATCGGCCATGGCGAACTGTGAAATACCGCAATTTTTTACCGAGGTGGATGGGGGCATTCGACCAAGCACCAGTGCGGACTACGAGAATCCCCTACCCTATCTGGGGGGTTGCCAGCCAAATATTATGCTCTACCTCTCACAGCGCTTGACGCCGCTGGGGGAAAACACTAACGTCTTACCGCCCGTTCACAAACACACACAATAAATTTATCAAAGTAATGTGTGATGTACGGTCTGAAAAAGGCTTCCGTCTCACCAACTTTGCGATTGTATTGTCCAAAGAACACTCGCGCATACCCCGCTTTTGGCGGCAACACTTGCGCAACCCGCGAGAGTACAGACTTGGCAGTTCAACCCACAGACAACCAGATCGCGGCATCCGACAAGGCAACGACCATCACGCGGCTGCCAGCGCATAGGCTCTCACTGGCTGCGGCGAAGTCGGCAAATGATCGTGCCTTTGTTGCAGAACACGTATTTGCGGAGCAGGTCAGGTTGCTGTATCGGTTCTCGTTGGTTGGCTACCTTGTTGAATTGATGGTGACGTTCCTGCTCGGAGCCATTTTGTGGAACGAACTCGGCAAGCGACCCAGCTTGTTCGCCTGGTTCGCCGCCGCTAGTCTAGTGATACTCTGCCGCTACTCTCTATATAAGGTGTTTATCCGCACTAACCCCAGCACGGCCCAACTTTCTGCTTGGGAACTCCGTTTTGCCATTGGTTGCCTGCTCATGGCTGTGCTTTGGGGAGTATTGGGTTCGGTGTTGTTGGCGACAACAACAACTCTGGACCGGCTACCGGTGATGATGTTGATCGCGCTGCTGACGACGGGCGCGGTTGCGTATCTCGCGCCGCATAAATCGTTATTTCCGCTCACCGCGCTCGCATCCCTGCTGCCGATGGGAATCATCGCACTCGGTTTTGACGACCGCGCGAGTTCGATGTTTGGTGCCGCCGTAGCCGTACTCGCTGGCCTGTTAGTCGTGGTGCACAGCAAGTTACATAAAGCGTTGTTGGATTCGCTGACCGCCCGTTTTGACAACGTTCTGATCGCCACGCGGCTGGCGGAAGAAAAAACTCGCGTTGAGCAAGCCAATCGCGCGCTAGTGCAAGAAGCGGTAGACCGTCGCAAGGCCGAACGCTCCGAGTTACTTGCGCTGCAGCGACTGAAGTTACATCTTGAACGTACCCCAGTCGCCTTCATTGAATGGGATATGGAATTTCGCGTCGCCAGTTGGAATCCTGCAGCAGAAACCATCTTCGGGCATGTCGCGAGCCAAGTCATTGGCGAGTCCGGATACATCCTCGTTAACGGCGGTGCGGAGAGCGAGCGATTCGCCAGAATGTGGATGGAGTTGATGCAAACGCGCCGCTCCACGCGTGTCTCGCTGACGAACAAGACAAAGCTTGGCGAGGAAATTAGCACCGAGTGGTACAACACGCCGTTGGTTGATGAAAACAATAAGGTCATCGGCGTCGCCTCGTTGGTTCAGGACGTTACCGAACGCTTGAACACCGAGCGCACCATCCACTACATGGCGCACCACGACGCACTCACCGGATTGCCAAACCGTCGCTTAATGCAGGACCGTCTCAATCAGGCCATCCTCTCAGCCCGCCGTCAGCAGCATCATGTGGGCCTGCTCTTCATCGATCTTGATCGCTTCAAACTGGTGAACGACACGCTGGGTCATGAAACCGGCGATTATGTGTTACGCGATATATCCAAACGCCTGTTGAAAGTCATACGGGAAGGCGATACCGTTTCCCGCGAAGGCGGCGACGAGTTTGTCGTTCTGCTTCCGGAACTTGAAAAACCAGAGTTCGCACAAGTCGTTGCCGAAAAGATCCTGACCGAGCTGGCGCGCCCTATCGAGGTATCTGGGCACGAACTCACCGTCACTGCCTCTATCGGCATTTCGCACTTTCCCGGTGACGCGCTTGATATGCAGCACTTGCTTAAACATGCCGACTCGGCGATGTACCAAGCGAAAGACGCAGGCCGCAATACTGCAAGATTTTTCGCTCCGAACCTAAACTTTCTCTTGTCCAAGCGACTGGAGGTGGAATCATGTCTGCGCCGTGGTATTGATCGCAACGAGTTTTTCCTGCGCTATCAGCCGCAGGTCGACATCATGAGTGGAAAGATCATCGGCTTGGAGGCACTGCTGCGCTGGAACGATCCACAGCATGGCGAAATCCTGCCGAAAGATTTCATCCCTATCGCGGAGAAGCTTGGTCTTATCGTCCCGCTAGGTGAATGGGTGTTCCGAAATGCCTGCCAACAAATCAAGCTCTGGGAGCTGGAAGGTTGTTCGGACGTTAAGGTATCAGTCAACCTATCACTACAGCAGTTTGTGTCACGTAACTTACTGCCGTCGATGAAATCGGCGCTTCTCGAAAGCCGAGTATCGGCTTCACAAATTGATCTTGAAATTACAGAAGCGATTGCCATGCGCAATCTCAATCAGTCGATCGAAATCCTCACGGAACTTCGTCTGCTTGGTGCGACAATCTCCATCGATGACTTTGGGATCGGGTACTCTTCCCTTGGCCAACTTAAGCGTCTTCCGACGCAAGCGCTGAAGATTGATCGCAGCTTCATCTCGAGGATCCCGGAAGACCACAACAGCTGTTCAATCACTGAGGCAATCATTGCCATGGGCAAACGTCTCAAGCTGCGGGTGATTGCCGAGGGCGTCGAAAACGTCGGACAGCTTGAGTTCCTCCGCGCAAACGGCTGTGACGCCTTCCAGGGGTCCCTGTTTGCAAAGCCGCTTACTATCGGTGAGATTTCCGACATGTTGAGGAACCAGCGCACCACCGCCTAGCGTTGTGCGACTCAAAGTCGTTATTCCACGGCATTTTCCAACACAAAACGCCTGAAAAAGTCCGCCATTCGTGGACTTTTATTGGTGCATCTAGCCTGTATTTAACGGGTCGCCCGCTCGCTTTTTTTCGAGCGCGCCCCCGTTTACGGTTCAGGCTAGGCCCGCGCCAGCGCTGGGTTTTTCTTGAAGTAGGTTCGCACACCGTCCGCGATGGCATCCGCCATCTTGTCTTGGTAAGTCGCGTCGCGTAATTTACGCTCTTCATCCGGATTGGAAATAAACGCGGTCTCAATCAAGATCGAGGGAATGTCCGGCGCCTTTAACACCGCAAATCCTGCCTGCTCAACTTGCGGTTTGTGCAACCGATTCACCTCGACCAACTCGGACAAGACATAACGCCCTAACTTCAGGGAATCGTTAATCTGCGCCGTCGTCGACAGATCCAACAGAATCTGCGCCAAATTCGAGTCACGGGTGCTCAAGTTAACACCGCCGATCAAGTCGGCATCATTCTCTTTGTTGGCGATCCACTTGGCGGCGGTAGATGTGGCACCGCGCTCAGACAGCGCGAAAACCGAAGAGCCGTTTGCCTGCGGATGGATGAAGGCGTCGGCATGGACGCTGATAAACAGATCGGCCTTCAGTCGGCGCGCCCTCTGTACTCTGTGATGTAGGGGCACAAAATAATCTGCGTCTCTCGTGAGCGCAATACGAAAGCGCGCATCACTGTCGAGTTTGTCTTTCAGCAGGCGGGAAATCATCAACACAATATCTTTTTCGCGCGTACCTTTCCTTCCAACAGCACCGGGATCTTCCCCGCCATGCCCTGGATCGACCACAACGGTGAACGGGCGCGGCGGCTTTCTGCCCGCAACGATCGTCGGTGCTTCCGGTGCCCTGGTGGAGTCTTTACCGACATCTTTTCCTGCGTCCTTGGCGAGCCCTACCGAAGCTGGTTTGTCTGCGGATGGTGCTGACGGTGCACTCGCCGTTTCAGCAGGTCTGCCGCCCTGCCGCAGCGGTGTCATTCCCTTGTTGGCGTCTTTATCGGATGCCGCGAACATTGCCGTGTCTTCGTTGAGCAGCGCCAGCATGGAGTCGATTGGTTTCGCGGGATAGATATCGAGCATCAGCCGGTGACCGAACTCGCCGACCGGAGGGACGGCGAATACCTGCGGCAACACTTCGGTTCGCAGGTCGAGCACCACCCGTACCACGTTGGGGCGATTGATACCGACGCGGACCGCTCTGATGTACGGATCGTCGGCACCTACTTTCGCGGCAAGCAGCTTCAGTGCGTCTCCAAGTTCGACGTTCTCGATGTCGAGAACCAGCCGTTCGGGGTCTTTGACAACAAAATGCTGGTACTTAAAACCTGACGGCGCTTCGAAGGTGACCCGCGTGTACTCGTTGGCCGGCCAGACACGGGCGGCGCTCACTTTGGAAGGCAGCGCTGCGGCGGCAAGTAGCTGACTTCCCACCAGCGGTAGCGCAGCCAAGCCACCGAGCAACTTCCGTCTCGTAACTGCGATGCCGGTCAGGACAGTATTGCTTTCAGAAGCTTCTGCCCGAGTGTGCTGTGGGCGGTAAGACACATGCTCCTCGATGTCTCGCTGGATTGACAAGACGTTAGCTGTATTTCCAGATCGGGGGGAGACAGCGGCACCCGCGCGCCTGACGCCTTCTCTGGCCATTCGATCAGAGAGATTGCCGTTGCTGTTAACGAATCTCGAAAGCCTGCTTCGTGCCATTCGTTCGGATCCCTTAAACGATAAAAATCAAAGTGATACAAGTTTAAGCTAGAAACTCTATAAACTTCAACCAAGGCGTAGGTTGGACTCTTTACCCTCCCCTCGTATCCGAGCGCCATCAGCACGCCGCGCACCAAGGTGGTCTTACCCGCACCGAGGTCGCCGCGCAGGTAGATTGTGACCGGCAGTTCTCCCAACCGCCCGGCGAGGGCGATCCCGCGAGCCAATCCGTTGGCCGCCGCCACTGTCGCGGATTCATCCGGTAATGTGATTGTCATCTGAGAAAGTGCACTCATCCGATAGACTGCCGTCATGCAAGAAATTGACTATTCGCCCGATTTTGCCGAATTTTCAGCTGCCCTCGCAGCCGACATAAAGAATTGGGGAATAGCGCTCGGCTTTCAAGAAGTGGGCATCACCGACACCGACCTGTCGACCGAGGCGGCCCTGCTCGAACAATGGTTGGCGGCGGGCTTCCATGGAGGCATGGATTATATGGCGCGGCGCATTAAGGCCGATGGCGACGCCGACAGCGAACATAAGACAGCCACACAGCGCAGCGTGCCCAAGGCGATCGTACCCGGTACCATTCGCATCATCACCACCCGTCTCAACTACGACACACTTGCGGCGAAAGACAGCTGGGCGGTAATGGATGACCCGTCGGCGGCGTTTATCTCACGATATGCCCTGGGTCGCGATTATCACAAGGTGGTGCGCAACAAACTACAGTTGCTTGCTGAAAAGATTGCGGGAAAAGTGCCTGGTCTTTCGTATCGGGTGTTTGCCGATTCCGCGCCGGTAATGGAAGTTGCTCTGGCGACAAAGTCCGGTATCGGCTGGCGCGGCAAACATACGCTGCTACTAAATCGTTCGGCGGGCTCATTATTCTTCCTCGGCGAAATCTACATCAACCTACCCCTGCCGGTTGATTCACCTACCAACGAGCACTGCGGCACCTGTACGCGCTGCATCGATATCTGCCCAACCAAAGCCATCGTCGCGCCCTACGTTGTTGACGCACGGCGCTGCATCTCCTATCTCACCATCGAGAACAAGGACGCGATTCCCGTCGAGTTTCGCGAAGCCATCGGCAACCGCATCTACGGTTGCGACGACTGCCAGCTCACCTGCCCGTGGAACAAATTCGCGACGCCGACGGCGGAAAAAGATTTCGCCATTCGCCACCAACTAGATGACGTCACCCTCGCAGAACTGTGGGATTGGGATGAAGCGACGTGGCTTCAGCGCATGGAAGGCAGCGCGATTCGACGCATCGGCTTCGAGCGTTGGCGGCGCAATTTGGCCGTTGCAATAGGTAACGCACTGCGATCTGGAAGACTCGCCCTCGCCGAGGTTCAATCTCTACGCCAACGGCTCACTGCGTCGCGTGCATCGGCGACCGCATTGGTCGCCGAGCACATCGACTGGGCGCTATCTACGCCATCGACAAACTAGCGCAGCATGAATTGATTGACGCGCTTGACGAAACCTGCCGGGTCTTCGAGTTGACCGCCCTCGGCCAATAGCGATTGCTCGAACAAGATCAGGCTCAAGCTATCGAACGTTTCGGCCTCAACATCCGCCTTCAGTTTTTCCACCAGCGGGTGGGTCGGATTGATCTCAAGAATCGGCTTCACCGCATTGACCTTCTGACCCGCCGCTTTCAGCAAGCGCTCGAGGTTGCCGGAGAGCTCGTGCTCGTCGACCACCAAACACGCTGGTGATTCAGTCAGGCGATGCGTTACGCGAACCTCTTTCACTTTTTCGGCGAGCGAGGTTTTGATTTTTTCCAGCAGCGGCTTCAGTTCATCCGCCGTTTTTTCCGCGGCCTTCTTTTCTTCATCGTCGGCCAGTGCGCCCAAGTCAAGATCACCCTTGGCAACCGACTGTAGCTTCTTGCCATCGAATTCATCAACCGAACCCAACCACCATTCGTCGACCGATTCAGTTAGTAGCAACACTTCGATGCCCTTCTTCTTGAACACTTCCAAATGCGGACTATTCTGCGCGGCGGTGAGGCTGTCGGCGGTGACGTAGTAAATCTTTTCCTGGCCGTGCTTCATGCGCGACACGTAGTCGGCAAACGACACCGACTGGGTGCTGCCGGATTCATGCGTCGAATAGAAGCGCGCGAGTTTTGATACACGCTCCTTGTTGGCAAAGTCCTCGCCCATACCTTCTTTGAAGACGCGGCCAAACGCATCCCAAAACTTCGCGTACTTATCCTTTTGGTTTTCTGCGAGATCTTCAAGCAGGCCGAGTACCTTCTTTACACAGCCGGAGCGAATCGCGTCGACATCTTTTGATTGTTGCAAAATTTCGCGCGAAACATTCAGCGGCAAATCGTTCGAATCGACCACGCCCTTCACAAACCGCAGATAGCGAGGAAGCAACTGCTCCGCGTCTTCCATGATGAACACGCGACGAACGTAAAGCTTCAACCCGTGCTTGCGCTCGCGATCAAACATATCAAACGGCGCTTTGGACGGTACGTACAACAGCTCGGTGTATTCCTGACGCCCTTCCACTTTGGCGTGTGTCCATGCCAGCGGCGGCTGCCAATCATGCGAGACGTGCTTGTAGAACTCCTGATACTGCTCGTCGGTGATGTCCGCTTTGGCGCGTGTCCAAATCGCGTTGGCTTGATTTATCGTTTCATCTTCGTCACGCGTGACCTGAGCCTTGGCCTCTTCATCCCATTCAGACTTTTTCATCACAATGGGAAGTTGAATGTGATCGGAGTATTTGCGAATCACGCTCTTGATGCGCCAGTCATCGAGAAACTCTTTGGCGTCGTCCTTGAGGTGCAGAACAATCTCCGTCCCGCGCCCGGCTTTTTCAATTGCCTCAAGCGTGAATTCGCCGTCTCCGGTTGATTCCCAACGTACACCGTCTGCCGCGCTGGTGCCAGCCCGCCGCGACATCAAGGTGACGCGGTCTGCGACGATAAACGCCGAGTAGAAACCAACACCAAACTGGCCAATCAAGTTGGCGTCCTTTTGTTGGTCGCCAGACAACTTCGAGAAAAATTCCTTGGTTCCTGACTTTGCGATCGTGCCAATATTGGCCACTATCTCATCGCGGGACATACCGATCCCATTGTCGGAAATGGTCAGCGTGCCGGCCGCTTTGTCGAAGCCGACACGGATTTTCAATTCAGCATCGTTCTCGAATAAGGCCGGTGTTGTCACCGCTTCAAAACGCAGCTTATCGGCGGCGTCGGATGCGTTTGAAATCAGCTCGCGAAGGAATATTTCGCGGTTGGAATACAATGAATGAATCATCAGCTGAAGCAGCTGTTTCACTTCGGTCTGGAATGCGCGGGTCTCTTTGCCGCCGTCGACGACAGGCTTTTCCATGGTGGTCATTGCTGGTTTTCTCCCAAGATTACAATTCACAAACAAACGTTTGCGTGGCAAATTTGGGCGGTTGCGCGGTTTTCAAGCCCCCAATCCCGCAATCCCGCAATCCCCGAGCCCGCTAAAGCTGGCGAACCTTATAACCCTTTTCCTTGAGTAAACTCACCAAACCTCGTTCGCCGACAAGATGAAGCGAACCCACCGCCACAAAGTGTACCTCGCCGCTGGCCAGATACCCCTCGATGTTTTGCATCATGGCAGGATGCCGCCCCCACAGCAAGATTTGATTCAGCCGCTCGGTCTCGCGCTGATCACGCGTTGCTTCGTGAGCCAAATCCATCATCAGCTTAGCGTCTCCCAACTGCCACGCATTCACAATACCCGTCACTTGATCCGCAGACTGCCCGCGCTCAATGGTGCTGAGTGTATTGTCAAGAAACGCTTCTTGCAGGCTTGCCGACATATTCGTCAACAACTTGATCTGCGCCGTTGCGCTCTCTAACTGTAGTAGCGGCTTCTTCTCTCGCTTTGCCTGATGAATCAGCGCCAAGTCCAGCCCGGACGCCATGTCATAGCCGAGCGCTACATACTCGACAATTGGCAACATGCCGCCAAGCATCACCGGTCGCATCGAGGCGACGTTGGCAAATGGAATCTTGCGTTTTTCAAGCTGGGTCTTCAGTCGCGCCAGCAGCGCCGGTGAGATATGTTTGTCGATCGTCTCACCCTTTGGGTAATCGACCAACTTTGCGATCTCGGCTCCACCGGACTGGTCGGTAACATCGGCTTCTACGACAATTTTGCTCGACTGCATGAGTGCGTTTTGCACCGGCACCGGCAGCGGATAGAAGCTCGGTTTGCCGACGTGGATGGTGCCAAACAAATACAAAGTGTTACCGCCGTTTTTGGGCTTCACCTCCCAGAGCAATCCGCGCATGGCGTCAGCGCGGGGCGTGACTTTTGTCGCCTGACTCTTTGTTGGATCATAGTCCGCCAAATCCGCTGCAGGCCCAGCGCCTGCCGTCACTTTGGCGCTAGCTGCTTGCGCAGAGGCGGGCGTGGCCACACTAGCCCAGCCGAAGACGGCCAGTGTCGAGCTAGCGGCAAGAGCGGAGATGAAAAGGCTCGCAACGCGAAAAAATGTCATTTATCAACCCAATAATGATGATCGCGTGAAATTACGGCGTGGCGGACATGGTTAAACTTGGCTTGCATAATTTTCGCTCAGTTAGACTTAGAAAGGGGAACAGCGATGAAGCATCAAAAGAATGAGCCTTGGCGGAAAAATTGGTTCGGCACGCTATTGGTTGCCGCAGCCGGCGTTTGGAGTCTTTCCGTTTCCCAGCCAGTAGCCGCCCAAGACTGTAAGCACCGCGGTGATCTGGATACGATGTACTGCGACGAAAACAAAGATCTTGTTGCAGATACGCCCAAGGACAGTAAGAAGCTGAAGAACCCGAACACCATCGTCTTCACCTATACGCCGGTCGAAGATCCGGCTGTATATGAAAAAATCTTCCAGCCCTTCACACAGGATTTGGGCAAGTGTCTGGATAAGCGCGTGGTCTTCTACCAAGTCAATTCAAACGCAGCGGAAATTGAAGCGATGCGCTCCGGGCGACTTCACGTTGGCGGATTCTCAACCGGCCCCACGGCGTTTGCGGTCAACATCGCCGGTGCCGTGCCGTTTGCCGTCAAGGGAACTGAGAAAGAGTACCAAGGTTACAACCTTCTCGTGGTCGTCAAAAAGGCCTCTCCGTTCTTAAAGCTTTCTGACTTAAAGGGTAAGAAGGTAGCTCATACGTCCCCTTCGTCCAATTCGGGCCACATGGCACCGCTGGCGCTGTTCCCGTCCGAGGGGCTGACACCCGACAAGGATTACAAGATATTGTTTTCCGGCAAACACGATCAAAGCATCATGGGTGTGAACTCTGGCGACTACGACGCAGCCGCGGTGGCATCGGACGTCTACCATCGTATGGCTTCACGCGGACAAATCAAGGAAGACGACTTCCGCATCATCTACAAATCGAACAAATTCCCAACGTCGAGTTTTGCTTACGCACACGACCTCGATCCGGCTCTCGCCAAGAAGCTGGTCAAATGTTTTTATGACTACCGCTTCACACCGGAGATGGTGAAGGCGTTCGATGGCGCGGATCGATTTTTTCCGGTGAACTTCCAGAAAGACTGGGAGGTCGTAAGGCAGGTCGCGGCGGGTTCGGGCGAGGCGTTCAACCGCAGCGCATATGAAAAACAAACCGCTAAAGAAGCGGAAGCCGCCAAAGCCAAAAAATAATCACGGGAGAACGTTGTGCCGCAGAATGCATCGATGACATCGGGTCTTGGTGGCCAGCGCCGCGCGGTCGGCTCAAGGACTGGCGCGGTAGTGGTTATGGCGGTGGCAATGGCCTTGGCGCTATCTGGCGTCGGCGTCGCATCGGCGCAAACCTGTACCAATCGCGGCGACCTTGATGAGATTTACTGCGACCAAAACAAAGACCTGTTGGCGGATTTGCCGATTGACCCCGCCAAGCGCAAGAACCCGTCGACCATTCTGATGAGCTACACGCCGCAGGAAGACGCCCAGGCCTACGAGCGGCTGTGGCAACCATATGTGAACCACATGTCGCAGTGCACTGGCAAGAAAACGCGATTCTTCCAAGTGCATTCGCCGGCGGCGACAGTCGAAGCGATTCGTTCGGGCCGCATCACGCTTTCCACGCTCTCGTCCGGCGATACGCCGTTCGCCGTCAATATTGCCGGTGCCCAGCCATTTGCGATTCGCGGTGATGCCAACGGGCCAACCGGCTACCACCTCGCGGTGGTTGTGAAAAAGAATAGTCCGTTCAAGTCACTCAAGGACCTCGCCGGCAAGCGTGTGGCGCACGCCGCACCGTCGTCGAACTCTGGCAATCTCGCGCCGCGCGCGCTGTTTCCAGCCGAAGGCTTGGTGCCGGACAAAGACTACAAGGTACTCTATTCGGGTAAACACGATAGCTCGATTGCCGGCGTGCAGTCCGGCGACTACGACGCTGCCGCGATTGCGGACGACGTGCTCGACCGGATGATGCAGCGTGGCATCGTGAAGCCGGACGAGCTCAGGATCATCTATCGCTCCAAGCCCTTCCCCAACGGCAGCATGGTGATGGCGCACGATGTCGTGCCGGAGCTGCATAAGAAACTCACCGATTGCACCATGAGCTTCAAATTCACGCCGGACCTGATCAAGGCATTCCAAGGCGCTGATCGTTTTTGGCCGCTGAACTACCAAAAGGATTTTGAGTTGGTCAGAAAAGTCGCCGAGGCCAGCGGTGAGAGCTTTAACCGCGCCGCTTACGATAAGCGCATGGCTCGCGAAGCCGAAGCGGCAAAGTCGCAAAGCGCGCAAGGCGGCAAGAAATGATCGCAGTCTTCAAAATTGGCGTGGCCTTTGCTGCCGCGCTGCTGGTAACGACGGCCGCGCGGGCGGATGAAACGTGCAAGTTTCGCGGCGACCTCGATACCATCTACTGCGATGAAAACCAAAATCTCATCGCGGATGCGCCCAAAGACGCGTCAAAGCTCAAGAACCCGAAGACGATTCTGCTGAGCTACTCGCCGCAGGAAGACACCGCGACCTACGAGAAAATGTGGTCGCCCTACGTGCAGTTCATGTCGCAGTGCCTCGGTCGTCCAATGCGGTTTCTGCAAGTGCATTCGAGCGCGGCCACGATTGAAGCCATGCGCTCCGGGCGCATTCAAATGAGCCTGCTCGCCGCAGGCGACACGCCGTTTGCCGTCAACGTGGCGGGGGCGCATCCATTCGCCATTCACGGTAACCTCATCAACAACAAGCCCACGCTGATGGCCTATCACTTGGTGATGGTGGTGCGCGCCGACAGCCCCTACAAGAATCTTCGGGATCTGGTCGGCAAGCGCGTTGCACACGTCTCCCCGTCATCGAACTCAGGCAACCTCGCGCCGCGTGCGTTGTTTCCAGACGAAGGGCTGGTGCCGGACAAAGACTACAAGGTGCTCTATTCCGGCAAACACGACAACTCCATCATGAGCGTGATTAACGGCGACTACGACGCGGCGGCGATTGCGGATGATGTATTGATCCGTATGATCCAGCGCGGCGCGGTGAAAGACGGCCAGCTTCGCGTCATCTACAAGAGCGCGCCCTTCCCCGCCGGCAGTCTTGCCATGGTGCATGATTTGGCACCCGAACTGCGTGACAAGATTGTCAGTTGCACCTTCCAATTCAAGTTTCCCAAGGAACTCGAGACGGCATTCCGGGGAACGGATCGCTTTGTCCCACTAAACTACAAGAACGACTACGCGCTGGTTCGCAAGGTTGCGGACATCAGCGGCGACGCATTCACTCGCGCGGCTTTCGACAAACGCAAGGCTAACGAGGCTAAATCGACTAACGCACCAGCGACAAGCCCATCTTCCAAGAAGTAATAATCAAACATCGGTCATGACCGCCACCAATAATCGTTCCATCCAAATTCGCGGACTCACCAAGGAATACAAAAAAGGCGTTCCCGTTCTCAACGGCATCGACCTCGATATTCCCGGCGACGGCATCACCGCCATCATCGGCCCCTCGGGCACCGGCAAATCCACGTTGATCCGTTGCATCAATCGTTTGATCGATCCTACCTCCGGGCAAATTCTGTTCCAAGGTCAAGACCTCGCCCAACTCTCCGGTGTGCCGCTGCGTGAAGCGCGACGCCGCATCGGCATGATCTTTCAAGAATACAACTTGGTCGAGCGACTGACCGTCATGGAAAATGTGCTCACGGGTCGTTTGGGTTATGTGTCGGCATTCAAAGCATGGCTGCGCAAGTTTCCGCAAGAAGATATCGACGAGGCGTTTGCGTTGCTCGACGCAGTCGGGCTTGGCAATTTTGTTAATCAGCGGGCGGATGGATTGTCAGGCGGCCAGCGTCAGCGGGTTGGCATCGCCCGCGCCATCATGCAACGCCCGGAAATTCTGCTGGCAGACGAACCTACTTCATCGCTCGACCCTAAAACGTCGGTTGAGATCATGGAGATCATGGCCGACATGGCAGGGTGCCGGAACATTCCTGTGATCGTCAATATCCACAACGTCGCACTAGCCAAACGTTTCTGCCAGCGCATGATCGGTATGACTGGCGGCAGGGTCGTATTCAATGGAAGCCCAGCCGAACTCACCGATGACCACCTCAAAGAAATCTACGGCGGCGAGGACTGGCTAGAGTGAGCGATCGAGACTCCGCCCACGCCTTGAATGTAGCTCGCGTCGCCTTCATCCCCAACTGGCCACTTCGTATCGGCTTCATCCTGTTGGCTGTCTATGTCGTTTGGGCAATGGGTCAGCTCGATGTGACGTGGGCACGTTTTGTTGATGGCCTCAGCGCTGGCCAAAAATTTCTGGGCCGGATGTTTCCGCCGAATTTCAGCGCGGAAAAGATAGAGATGATCACCAAAGGCCTGCTCGAAAGTATCCAAATTGCCGTAATCGCCACCGTGATTGGCATCGGTTTGTCGCTTCCGATCGGACTTCTTGCTGCGCGCAATCTCATGCCACCGTGGGTGGTTTGGCCGGCGCGTGCGCTTATTGCAGTGTGCCGCTCATTTCATGAAGTGGTGATTGCCATCATTTTTGTGAAGGCCGTTGGATTCGGTGCCATCGCCGGTATCGGCGCGCTGGTGGTCGGATCGATTGGTTTTATTTCCAAACTCTTCGCCGAAGCCATCGAGGAAATTTCGCCGAAACAAGTTGAGGCCGTACGTGCCTCTGGAGCGGGGTTTTTCGGCGTCCTAGTTTATGGTGTTATCCCGCAGGTCTTCTCCCGCTTCCTCGGTTTTGCCTCTTATCAGTTCGATTCCAACCTCCGCCATTCAACGATGATCGGCATCGTGGGTGCGGGCGGGATCGGCGGCAGTCTGTTCTCCGCGTTCCAGCGATTCGACTACGACTTTGTGTGCGCGATTCTGCTGTCGATCATCGCCCTCATCATCATCGCGGAAGTGCTCTCCAACTACGTTCGCGCGCTGTTCAATGACAATCTCGCCTTGCTCGATTACTTGCGCAATCGACGTGTCGCCAAACTGTCGCGCGAGAAGTCCGCTGCGTTGGGGGCGTCATGAACGCGACGATGAATCGGCGGTGGGATCGTTTCACCCCCGAGCAGCGGTTTCTGCGTTTCGCGTTCTACTTTTTGTCGTTCGCCGCGATGGTATTCTCGTTGAAGAACATCGAGATCATTCCCGAATTTCTTTACGATGCGCCGGAGCAACTCGCCGACTTCTTCCAGCGTATGTGGCCGATGGATACGGCCTACTACCAAAAGTCCGTTCAAGCGGCGTTAATTGAAACGCTCAACATCGCCACACTCGGCACCTTGTTATCACTCGCCATGTCGATCCCGGTCGGCATCGTGGCGGCGCGAAATGTGGTGCCGATCAAACCCCTAAACATGCTCGCGCAATTGATCCTTGTGTCGAGTCGTTCGGTGAACACACTGGTGTGGGCGCTGCTATTTATCGCCATCTTCGGCCCGGGGGCGATGGCCGGCACGATGGCAATTGCGTTTCGCTCGATTGGGTTCGTCGGCAAATTGCTCGGCGAAGCGCTGGAAGAAGCGCATCGCGGCCCGATTGATGCGCTGACGGCAACCGGCGCATCAAAGGCGTCGGTATTCATCAAAGGCTATTGGCCGCAAGTCATGCCGTCGTTCGTCTCCATCGCACTGTTTCGCTGGGATATCAACGTGCGCGAATCGGCCGTGCTCGGGCTGGTGGGCGCGGGTGGTATCGGCATGGCGATGGATACCGCGATGAATTTGTTCCGCTGGGATCAAGTCGCGGTGGTTCTCTCGACGATCTTTGTTGTGGTGATCATCGCTGAGATTGTGGTGAGCGCAATTCGCCGACGAATAATCTAACTACCAAACCCCATATGGGACGGGCATTTCCGAGCATTTATGTCTGAAACCGCCCGCGCTTCGGCGTGCATGTCTTGCGGACGTTAATTGGGAATAGTATGCTGGCGAACATAACACCTGCAAGCTGAGCCCATCCACGCGCATAAGCGCGGAAGCAGAGCATGCAACTGCGGCAACGACGGCAAGTAATGAAAAGCCCGACAGGCTAGCCTGTCGGGCGGGTACTGATTCAATCTTTCGATTGATTCATTATTGTAGCAACGGCTCTCACCCCGGAAGACTACAAGCTTTTATATTAAGGAATTGGCGTATGAATGACAAGAAAAATCTTGGACCACTGACATTTGGATTCGATATTGGTATCGCTTCGGTGGGTTGGGCAGTGCTGTCGCCGACTCGCATTGTTGACCTCGGGGTTCGTTGTTTCGATAAAGCAGAAACGGCGAAAGAAGGAAAGTCGCTGAACCTCGCCCGCCGCTCAGCGCGCCTCATGCGTCGTCGCTTGCGTCGGCGCGCTTGGCGATTGACCAAGCTGGGACGACTGCTGAAACGCGAAGGACTTGTTGCGGATACAAAAGTTTTTCTCCTGCCGTCCGCTACGCAAGTCTCTCCTTGGCAACTTCGCAAAGAAGGGCTTGATCGAGCGCTCGGCCCAGAAGAATGGGCGCGTGTGATGTATCACCTTTGCAAGCATCGCGGATTCCATTGGGTGAGTCGTGCCGAAGAGCGTAAAGCGGAAGGCGACACCAAAGGTGAAGGTGGGAAAGTCAAGCAGGGCTTGGCGGGAACAGCAAAGCTAATGAAAGAAAAGGGTTATCGCACGGCGGCGGAAATGGTGCTGGCGGAGTTTCCTGAGGCACAGCGCAACAAACGTGGTGACTATACGAAGTCGCTTTCGCGTGTGCTGCTTGACAATGAACTGAAGCAACTATTTGAGCGGCAACGCGAGTACGGCAATCCACATGCCGACGAAAAATTAGAAGCCGCGATTAGAGGCGACGGCAGTCGCAAGATTGGAATCTTTTGGTCTCAGAAACCCGCGCTTGCTGGCAGCAACCTGATAGAAATGCTCGGCAGATGTACGTTCGAGAAGCAAGAGCATCGCGCCCCGAAAGCGAGCTTTACCGCCGAGCGGCATGTGTGGCTCACAAGGCTGAATAATTTGCGGATCATCATGGATGGGCGAACCCGGGGACTAAGCGAGGCCGAGCACGCGTTCGTACTCAATCTGCCGTATCAACAAGCTGGTGACTTCACTTACAAACAGCTGCGCGCCGCCTTGATCAAGGCTGGGCTACTCCCCGAAGCGTTTGTATTTGCCGGGCTCGCATATCCAAGCAAATCTCAAAGGGACGAGGGCAAGGCAAAAGACCCTGAGTCAGTTGCGCTGGTAAAACTCCCTGCTTGGCAGGAATTGCGAACTACGCTTAAAAAAGCTGACCTTGAATCCGAGTGGCAGCAAATATCGTGTGCGGCGCTGGAGGGGAATCCAGAAATTCTTGACCAAATTGGTTGGACCTTAAGTGTCTTCAAAGACGACGACGAAGTTGTCAAGGAACTTAGCAAGTTAAATCTTCCTGGAGGCGAAAGGGCAAGCACCGCCCTATTGGACATTCGCTTCGATAAGTTTCATGCGCTGTCACTGAAGGCGCTGCGCAAGATCGTGCCCCATATGGAGCGTGGCCTGCGCTATGACGAGGCGTGCGAAAAGGTCGGCTACCACCACAGTCAACTGCACAAGCTTGGTCAAGGCAACCGCAAATACCTTCCGCCACTCTACAAGTCCCGCGATAAGAATGGCCGCATGGTGTTCAACGATGAGCTTGGCGACATCCCTCGTAACCCGGTTGTGCTTCGCTCATTAAACCAGGCACGAAAGGTCTTGAATGCACTCGTTGCACGTTACGGTTCACCTAGCGCCGTAAACATCGAGATGGCGAGAGATCTCTCTAGGCCGCTGCTCGGCAAGAAGGGTGTTAACGGCAAATACATCGAAGGGCGGAAAGACATTGAAGCGGCGCAACTGGAGTTCCGCGAACGTAATGAGAAGGACAAGCAAACATTTGTCACCGAGTTCAGCGTTGTCGGCGCAGCCAAGGGTGGTGAGTTTGAGAAATGGAAGCTGTACCGAGAGCAACAAGGCAAGTGTGCCTACTCCATACAAGGAATCGACCTTAACCGATTGCTTGAGCCCGGTTACGTCGAAATCGACCACGCTCTCCCCTACTCTCGCAGCTTTGACGACAGTAAAAGCAACAAGGTCCTAGTCCTCGCTGCGGAAAACCGCAACAAAGGCAACCGCACTCCATATGAATATCTGGATGGCGAACACCACAGCGAACGGTGGCGGCAATTCGTCGGCTTCGTTGAATCAAACAAAGCTTATCGGCAAGCGAAGCGCAGCCGTCTACTGCGGAAAGACTTTGGAAAGGAACAGGCCGAAGAATTCCGCGAGCGCAATCTGAATGACACGCGCTATATTTGCCGCTTTTTCAAGAATCAAGTCGAACAATTCCTAAAGCTAGCCGACGGCAGCGAAAGCAAACGCTGCGTCGTTTTGTCAGGGCAATTGACCGCGTTTCTGCGAGCACGTTGGGGTTTGCTGAAGGTACGCGATGAAAGTGATCGCCACCACGCACTTGATGCTGTGGTGGTTGCGGCTTGTACACACAGAATGGTCAAACGCATGTCGGACTATGCAAGGCGCAAAGAACTCGATCAGGTTGCTGAAGGCTTCGTCGATATTGAAACCGGCGAGATCATCAACCCCGCCATGTTCCAGCAGTTGCACGAACACTTCCCCGATCCGTGGCCGCACTTTCGATATGAAGTCCAGATGCGGTTAAAGATTGACGATCCTGAGCAGTTGCGTTCGGATTTATTGCGGCTCGGCAATTACGCCGAGGAAGATGTACGCGCGGTCAGACCGCTGTTTGTTTCGCGCGCACCACAACGACGTAACAGCGGCGCGGCACATAAGGAAACCATCTACGGACAGCCTGAACGCCTCAAAGCCAAAGGTGGTGTGACTGAAAAAGTCGCGCTCACTGCGGTGACGATGAAGGATTTGGATCGCCTAATTGATCCGTATCGGAACGAAAAACTATATGCGGCTATTCGTAAACGCCTGGAGGAATTTGGCGGCAAGGCAGACAAGGCGTTTGCTGCGAGTAATCCGCTTCACAAGCCGGATAAGGAAGGAAATCCTACGGGCCCCATCGTTCGTACAGTTACCTTAGTGATCGACAAATTGTCTGGCGTACCGGTTCGTGGGGGTATCGCGAAGAACGACACGATGTTGCGAGTGGACGTATTCACTAAAGCTGGCAAGTTTCATCTTGTACCCGTATATGTTCACCACAAAGTCACGGGTCTTCCAAACCGTGCGATCGTTGCGTTTAAGGATGAGGACGAATGGACAGCAATCGATGACTCATTTGAGTTCCTTTTTTCGCTGTATCCAAACGATCTGGTGACCATCACCCAGAAAGGCAAAGCACCGGTACGCGGTTACTACGCAAGTTGTCACCGCGGAACCGGCGCGTTCAGCCTTTGGGCTCATGACCGTGCATCGTCCGTAGGTAAAGGTGGGCAAATAGAAGGTATCGGCATCAAAACTGCTCTAGCAGTCCAGAAATACAATGTTGATGTTTTGGGAACCACCTATGCCGCCCCATTGGAGCAACGGCGTGGTCTGGCGTAGCGTCGTAATCAACCAACCAGCCAAACTCAAGCGCGAGCACTTCGCGCTTGTTGTCGAGCAAGAGCAGTCTGCACGGGTTCCGTTTGAGGACATCGCGGTGATTGTTTTGCATCACCGCGAGATCACCATTACCCATCCGGTGCTATCGGCCTGTGCGGAGTACGGCATCGGGTTGTTCTCAACCGGTGATAACCATCAACCAAATGGTGTGTTTATCCCCTACCTCTCGCACAGCCGCGCCACTCGAATGATGCGATTGCAAATGGCCATCGATAAGCCGTTGGCAAAGCGTGCGTGGGCAGAAATCATCAAAGCTAAGATTGGGAACCAAGCGCGGTGTTTAAAGCTTCGATCAAAACAAGAAGTTGATCGATTAGAGTCCTTTGTTCGGCGCGTGCGCTCCGGCGATACCGAGAACATAGAAGCGCAAGCGAGCGCCGTCTATTTCCGCGCACTTTTTGGCGCAAGCTTTGACCGTTCCCAGCCCAGCTGGACAAACGCGGCCTTGGACTACGGCTATGCCATCTTGCGCGGTACCATTGCACGCGGGCTGGTCGCGCATGGCTTCCTGCCAAGCATCGGGCTATTCCATCGCAGCGAACAAAACGCCTTCAACCTTGCCGATGATGTGATCGAGCCATTTCGACCGCTTGTGGACTTGCATGTTTCAGCAAACCGCTCCGCTGATGAGTCGGCGGATTTGCAGCCCAAAGACAAGGCAGATTTGGTGTCGCTACTGAATGTGGATGTTGGGATGGCGCGTGGTGTGATGGCGAGCCTATCCGCAATCGAACACACCATTGAATCGCTGGTGCGATTGCATGAAGGCGCTGGCGAGGAGGCGCTTGAGTTGCCGAAGCTGATTGGTCTTCGGCAACATCAACGCGAAATGTAGTGAGCAAAGAGACGCGGCGCTTTATGCGGCTCATGGTCTTCTTCGATTTACCAGTAGTAAAGAAAGAGGATCGGCGCGCCTACACCGTCTTTCGTCGATTCCTCTTGAATGATGGTTACGACATGCTGCAATTTTCGGTTTATGGACGAATTCTGAACGGTGCCGATGCCGAGCAAAAGCATATGCAGCGCTTGATTCAAAACCTGCCGCCTGAGGGATCCGTTCGCGTCCTGACGGTCACGGAAAAGCAGTTCGCATCGATGAGGCTGCTGGTTGGACTGCCCCTTTTTCAGGAAAAAAAGGTCAGCGCCCAACAGGTCTTGCTGTTCTGAGCGCGGAATTTGGGCGAAAGAAAACCCGCAAGATCGTTAAACCATGCGGGTTTCCAGTGACTCAATTGTAGCCTTCCGGGGTGAGAGAGGGAGCTACAACTTGTCGTCCGTCCGTGAGCCAATCGCCCGAATTGTAGCCTTCCGGGGTGAGAGAGGGAGCTACAACCTAGGCGCAGCAAGGGCAATCTTGTTGTCGATTGTAGCCTTCCGGGGTGAGAGAGGGAGCTACAACATAAAGCAGCCGCTACCCGTTTCAGCGGTGATTGTAGCCTTCCGGGGTGAGAGAGGGAGCTACAACCTTGAAGCGCTGCAAGACAAAGAGAAACCGATTGTAGCCTTCCGGGGTGAGAGAGGGAGCTACAACAGCAAGGTCGACTGTGCCTTGACTTGCTCGATTGTAGCCTTCCGGGGTGAGAGAGGGAGCTACAACGCTTATGGCTGCCGACGTGTGCACAATCTGATTGTAGCCTTCCGGGGTGAGAGAGGGAGCTACAACCCAGAATGAAACGTCCTCCCACTCCAAGACATTGTAGCCTTCCGGGGTGAGAGAGGGAGCTACAACTAGACCGTGTGAGCATACGAACTGAAATTGATTGTAGCCTTCCGGGGTGAGAGAGGGAGCTACAACATGTCTACTTGGCTGGAGATATACAGCTTGATTGTAGCCTTCCGGGGTGAGAGAGGGAGCTACAACCCCGGTTGCGCGCCAATGCCCGGTTGCGCGATTGTAGCCTTCCGGGGTGAGAGAGGGAGCTACAACGCAGGCAGTGGCGCTCTAACCTTAAGCGGAATTGTAGCCTTCCGGGGTGAGAGAGGGAGCTACAACTTATTCGGCTAGGGGCGAATGCCCCTGCCGATTAAGTTGGCGCTTCGCGCTCCCCCGTTCAGCAAAAGTACCCCTCTTGACAGCCGCTTCGTCGAGTGGCTCGACGCGGCTAAGCCGCTGATGTCTATTCGGCCTAGCGTTGCTTATACTAGGACTATGCGGAGTGGGCTATCCCATTTTTCACGCTTCTTCCAAAACGGTAATCGATGATATCGAAAGGGCATATGAACGAAATTCTTTTCCTGGTTGAGACTGCGCTCGAAGGCGGCTTTTCAGCAAAGGCATTTGGTGCTGATATCTTTACAGAAGCTGACGACCTTCCGAGCTTACACGAGAGGGTGCGTGACGCTGTGAGATGCCATTTCGACGATGGCCAAGCGCCCAAATTGATTCGCTTGCATTTCACGCATGATGAAGTGATTGCGGCCTGAGAGCGAATGCCGCGCATTCCTCGCGATTTATCGGGCACAGCGCTCATCCGTGGGCTAGCGGCTTTAGGTTACGCGGTTACCCGCTAAACCGGCAGTCACGTAAGGTTGACCACTGATCAACCCACCACGCACCACCTTACCGTAGCGTTGCATTACCCGCTCAGGATTGGCACCCTCGCCGCAATCTTGGCAGCGGTTGAGAGCCACCATCAGCTCTCGCGTGAGGAACTTCTTAAGCTCATATTGCGCTAGGTGCAAACCTGCAAGACGCCCGTCCAACGGGCGATTTCAGCACTTTTGGCTTGAAGATGCCCGTGGATAGGGAAGTTTTGGTTACTCCTGCGGCTTCACCACATTCAGGCTGATCGGTGCCTGCGGGACAAACGCATCGATCTCGACAGCCTCGTAACGCACCTCCAGAATATCGAGCTCCTCACGGCCGCCCGGCGCGTGCAGCATCACGCTGTCGCCCTCGCGGGCTTTCATCAGCGCACGCGCCAACGGTGAAATCCAGGTGATGTAGTTGCGCGCGAGATCGAGCTCATCAATGCCGACAATCGTGACTGTTTTTTCCAGTCCCGCCGCATTTGCGTACACCACGGTCGCGCCAAAAAAGATACGATCAGCCACTTCTTCGTCGCGCGGCATGAGCGGATCAACCACCTCCGCGTTATCGAGCCTTTTGGTTAGGAAACGAATCCGTCGATCAATTTCCCGCAGACGCTTCTTACCGTATTGATAGTCGGCGTTTTCTGATCGGTCACCATTTTTTGCCGCCCACGACACGGCAGATGTCACCGCCGGGCGTTCACGGTCGAGCAGGTAACGTAACTCGTCACGCAAACGTTGATGGCCGCCGGGGGTGATGTAGTTTTTCGCCCCAACGGGGACGGGCGCTCCACTGCCCACGCCGTCATCATCATCGTCGTCTGCATCGGTTTCTTTGGTAAACGCTTTGCTCATCTGTGATCTGATTTTGTTCGGGCAAGCACAAAGCCGCACCTTACCATGACCAACACGCGCCCTCGTCGCTTGAAACAGCATGCTATACCGTGGTCGGTCGGGCAAGAATCGCTCACACACCCACCCGCTTTCGAAGGTGCCCCAATGAGAAGTTCAGGCTAGATTCATCCGAGTTGATCAATATCAACCCCCCGCGTCTTCACAGGCGTAATATTAGGCTATCGTTAACTCGTAAGGGAGTCGCACCGTGTTTAAGTCCATTCTGGTTCCTGTTGATGGCACCAAGCTCTCGCTAAAGGCATTGAGCTACGCGAGCAAACTCGCCGCAAGCGGTAGTGCGAAGCTTACCGTGATGACGGCACTCCCCGAGTTTCCGACCATGATTGGTGGTGAGGGCTACATGGTCACCCCGGTGTCGACAAAACAGTGGGACAAGATGATTCAGAAGCGATCAGATGCGATCAAGGCCCGCGCAGTCAAGCAATTGAAGGATGCGCCATTCGAATTCACTTCAGTTACATCGGACCAGCCTCATGAGGCCATCATCAATTTGGCAAAAAAACGCAAATGCGATCTCATCGTCATGGCGTCTCACGGTCGACGCGGATTGTCCGCGATGCTGCTTGGCAGTGAAACCACAAAAGTGCTGACCCATTCGAAGGTGCCAGTGCTGGTTTGCCGTTAGTCGGCAGGCACAAACTCGCGTTAGCGTGTGTGGTGCGCGTAAATTTCGCGCAAGCCGTCGATATCTTGTAGGCGGATGTATTTTTGGTCGACCGCGATTAAGCCGTCGGCCTGAAACTTGGAAAATGATCGGCTCACGGTCTCCAGTTTCATGCCCAGATAGCTGCCGATCTCTTCTCTGGTCATTCGCAAGTTAAATTCGAGCGGGGAATAGCCGCGCGCGCTAAGTCGTTGCGAAAGATTGAGCAAAAACGCCGCGAGCCGCTCTTCGGCGCGCATCACGCCGAGCAGCATCATGACACCGTTCTCTCGGACGATCTCGCGGCTCATGACTTTATGGAAGTGTCGCTGCAGTGAAGGTACTTCTATCGATAGTTTCTCTAATTGCGAGTAGGGGATGGTGCAGATCTCACTGTCTTCCAGTGCAATCGCATCACAGGTGTATTCATCGTGGCTGATGCCATCCATCCCCAGAATTTCACCCGCCATGGAAAATCCGGTGACTTGATCGCGCCCATCCTGCGTCGTCACCCGAGTCTTGAAGAAACCGCTGCGAACCGCATAAATCGCGTCGAACGCCGTACCGGCACGATACAACGCTTCACCGCGCTTTATTTTCCTGCGCACGTAGACCAAATGATCTAGTTTGTCGATTTCCTGCGGGGAAAGCCCCGCCGGAAGACAAATCTCGCGCAAGTTACAAGCCGCACAGGCGGTTTTGAGCGCGCCCAAGTCAAGTCGCGCATGCATTGCATTCAGGTTGGTCGACATGGGGTATTGGGGGAGCTCAACAGTTAAATGGCGTGCCCCGATTGTCCGAACGGCGTTTGATCCACATCAACACCGCTACGGGCCACATGATCATTATTCTACCCAAGCTGGGCAGAATCGTCACCGTTCAGATATTCATCTACATGATTTCAATCACCAAACATCACCAATCGAGCAACGACCTCGTGATCGACACCAATCTAATTCGCCGTTACGACCAGAGCGGCCCGCGTTACACGTCTTACCCGACGGCAGACCGATTTGTTGAGGCCTACACCGCCGAAACTCACGAACAAACCCTCAGCCAGCGCCCCCTGCGTGACGGCAATGCGCCGATCTCGTTATATGTACATCTCCCCTTCTGCGACACAATTTGTTTTTACTGCGGCTGCAACAAGATCACCACCCGCGACCATGGTCGTAGCGCCAAGTACCTACGCTACTTGGCACGCGAGGCCGCGCTGACCGCTTCAAAGATGTCTGGTTTACGACGGGTTGAACAATTACACCTTGGCGGTGGCACGCCGACATTCCTATCATCGGAAGAGCTCACCGATCTCATGCAGATGCTTTCGCAACACTTTGAGCTCGCCAGCGGTGAATACTCCGTCGAGATTGATCCGCGAACCGCCGGCGCGGAAAAAATCGCCACACTCGCCAAGCTGGGTTTCAATCGCATAAGCATCGGTGTACAAGACTTCGATCCGGCGGTACAGAAAGCAGTGAATCGAATTCAATCGGAGGAGGAGACCGTCGCGGTCATCGACGCGGCGCGGCGTAATGGCATGACCTCCATCAACATCGACTTGATATATGGTCTACCCAAGCAGCATGTCATCGGTTTCAGCCACACGCTCGACCGTGTCATCGCACTCAAACCGGATCGGATTGCACTGTATAGCTACGCGCATCTGCCAACGGCCTTCCGGCCTCAGCGGCGAATCTTGTCAGCCGACCTGCCAACAGCCGAAGCAAAACTACAAATCATGCTGCTTGCGATTCGTCGTCTAACCAACGCGGGCTACATCTACATTGGCATGGATCACTTTGCGTTGCCGCATGACAGCCTTGCGCAGGCGGCTCGAAAGGGGCTGTTGCATCGCAATTTTCAGGGTTACTCCACGCAACCCGATTGTGATCTCGTTGCTCTCGGCATATCGTCCATCAGCAAGATCGGCCCAAGTTATAGCCAGAATGTGCGCACGCTTAATGAATACTATGACTGTCTTGATCGCGGTGTGCTGCCGACAATGCGTGGCATCGAACTGACAGCGGACGACCTGCTACGCCGGTGCGTCATCCAGTCGTTGATGTGCCAGTTTGAACTATCAGTCGAGGCGATCGAAGAAGCTTACCTAGTCGATTTCAAGCAATATTTCAAGACTGAGATCGCTGCGCTCGACACGCTGCAGAAGGACGGACTAATCGAGTGGGATGGTGCGTGGATTACCGTCACACCGCGCGGGCGTATCATGGTCAGGGCGGTGGCGATGATTTTCGACCGTCACCTGCAGCATGATCGGCAACGCGCCACATTCTCGAAGCTGATTTAACCGTCGGACGAACAGGGAGCACGTATGGGATTAGATCTGGGCGTAGTGCCGCTTGCGGGGCTGTTCGCAGCCTTCTTTGCCGCACTCACCACCGGCTTTCTCGGCAGCCTTCACTGTGTGAGCATGTGCGGCGCAACCATCGCCAGTGCCATGGGGAATAGCCGCGCCGATCTTGATAAAGTCGGTCCAATCACATGGTCACGACGTGTCTCTCGAGGCTCATCGTCGGCGAGATTTGCCCTGGCATCTAGCAGCGGCACAATGGGCGTGGCGACATCGTGCGCTACGGGTACGATTCGTGCAAGCACTGCCTTCAACGCCGGTCGCATTCTGAGCTATGTGATCGCCGGTGCATTGGCGGCGGGTGTTGCCGGGTCCTTGGCTGAGCGACTAGTCCTCAACGATATGACGCCACTGCGCCTGTTGTTGTACATCGTCGGCCAGTGTCTGGTCATTGCCACCGGGTTCTACATCGCCGGCGTGACTAAATTTCTGGCACCGGTGGAACGTGCCGGCGGTTGGATTTGGCAACGCCTCCAATGGTGGGTCGCGCCGCGGCTCCAGATGCATCTCCGCAACGGGCAGGCACGGCCGTTTGCGTTTGGCGCATTATGGGGCTGGATTCCGTGCGGTTTGGTGTATGGAACACTTGCCACCGCGATCTCCAGCGGCAGCGTGGAAGGTGGCGCGCTAGTCATGCTGGGATTTGGTTTGGGTACGCTGCCGGCGATGTTTGCCGTTGGTGCGGCAGCGGCACCGCTGCGAAAGTTCGCGCAACGTGCGCGTGTGCGGCTGGCTGCGGGCGCTATTGTGATCGGTATGGGGTTGGTCGGGCTTTCGCATGCAACACAACTCGCCGACTTCGCGGCGCTGGCGCAGCTTTGCCTTCGGACAATTTAGGCGAGCTAATCATGAACGCTCGCTCTGACGATTCCGCATTACTTTTTGTCGATACCTTGGCGCACGCCAAAAGCCGCGCACCGGCCGTTACCGCCTGCTTTCACTGCGGATTGAACGTGCCGCCCGAAAGCAACTTCGCCGTTGAAATTGATCAACGCATGGAGCGCATGTGTTGCGTGGGCTGTATGAATGTCGCACAGACCATCATCGGCGCGGGCATGGCAGATTTCTATCGACAGCGCATTGGTTATTCAGAAAAATTCGATCCGCGCAGTTTGCCGCTGCCGACCGCCTCAGAACCACCTGAAACCGCAAAGCGCGCTGTGAGTGATGTACCCGGAGCTTCGGCGCAGACGCATCTATACCTTACCGGGCTGCGTTGTGCCGCCTGTGTGTGGCTCGCCGAGCGCACCATCGGCAGCCTCTGCGGCGTGGAAAAGGCCACGGTCAACTTAACCACACAAAGCGCGCGCATCCAGTTTGATCCCGCGCAGCTATCGATCGATACCATCGTTGCTGCGTTGGCCCGCGTTGGCCTTGGCGCGGAACCAGTCGAGCACCAAGCACGCGCTGCGCTGCGTCGTCAGCAGCGGCGTACCCAGTTGCTTGAGTTTGGTGTTGCCGCGTTGTGCATGATGCAGGTGATGATGTTGGTAGTGCCGATCTACTTGGCAGATCCCGGCGATATCTCCCAAGACGCCAAACAGCTCATGGCGTGGAGCGCATGGCTGTTGACACTGCCGGTGTTGTTGTTCTCCGCGCGGCCGATTTTCATCAATGCCTTGCGGACCGCGTTTCACACGGCTGGCAGCGGATATCTTGGTATGGACGTACCGGTGGCGCTTGCACTGCTGTTGACATTCGCTGCGAGCACCGTCGCATTAGTCACCCAATCAGGGCAGCATTACTTTGACGCCATCACCATGTTTGTATTCCTGCTGCTGGGTGCCCGCTGGCTTGAGTCTTCGCTGAGGCTACGCACTGCGGAAGCAATCGACCGGCTATCCAACGCGCGTCCATTGGGGTGTCAAAGGCTCGTTGATTTCCCCCAGACCGAGCGCGCCGCCACGGTTCGCGCCGATCAGCTTGCGGTCGGCGACTTTGTGTCTATCCGCATGGGCGAGGCGGTGCCCGCAGATGCCATTGTGGTACGGGGCGAAAGCGAACTTGACGAAGCGTTGATGACCGGCGAGTCACGCCCGGTTACCCGCAGCGCAGGGGATACGCTGATCGGCGGCACAATCAACATCACCTCGCCGTTGATTGCACAAGTGACTGCGGCCGGGAACAACACCCTGCTCGCCCGACTGGGAAAAATGGTGGAAAGCAGCCTGGCCTATCGCCCCGCCTTTCATGGGCTGGCAGAACGTGCGGCGCGTTGGTTAGCCCCGGCAACGTTGCTCGCGTCGGCTGGGGCGGCGCTGATCTGGTGGCAAATTGACTCCACCCGTGCGGTCGAGATTGCCATCGCCGTATTGGCGATTACCTGCCCGTGTGCGTTTGCGCTCGCAGCACCCGCCACTCTCGCGAGCGCCCTTGCAAGGCTCACACGGGACGGTTTACTCGTCGTACGTGGCCATTTGGTTGAGACCCTCGCCGGCGCAACGGATGTGGTGTTCGACAAAACCGGCACCCTCACCACCGGCGAGATGCGCGTGACGGATGTACGATGCGAGGCCGATCAACTAGATCGCGTACTCGCGTTGGCTGTGGCAATGGAACGTGGTTCCATCCATCCGGCTGCACGCGCCATCAACCGCTACGCAGCGGCTCACCGTCGGAGCAGCGAGGCGATCCCGGTCGCCGAGCGCTTGGAAACCATCGCCGGCCAAGGTGTTGAAGCCAAAATTAACGGCCGTACCTACCGCTTGGGGAAGCCAGAGTTTGCGATTCCTGCGGCATTTCACGCCAGGTATGCCGCCCTGCTGTCATCACTTTCGGCGAATCAGATCCACATCGCGTTATGCAGCACTCTGCGAGCGGCTGATGTCGGGCTTAACGAAGCTAATGCACCATCACAAACGGTGTTTGCAGTCTTTAGCCTCACTGACCCGATCCGCCCAGACGCAAAGGCGTGTATTGCCGCACTGCAAGCGCGGAGCATCAACGTACATTTGCTTTCTGGGGACTCGGCACCGGTGGTTACCGAAACCGCAGAGCATTTGGGCATCGCGCCCCGTTTCACACGCAGCGCACAGACAGCCGAACAAAAACGGCTTTATGTTGCGCAATTGATCAAACGCGGCGCGCAGGTGGTGGCGGTGGGTGATGGCGTAAATGACGCACCGATGCTGGCCGAGGCAACCGGAAGTATAGGTTTGGCTCACGGTGCCACATTGACACGTCTATCCGCCGATGCCGTACTCGCCAGCCAGGGCGGCCAACTCCTAAGCGCCTTGGCCAACGCGTTTGTGTTATCCCGCCAAGCCCGCGGTGTGATCCGCCAGAATCTTGTTTGGGCGCTCGCATATAACCTTGTTGCGCTTCCGCTCGCCTTCGCTGGTTACGTCACACCACTAGCCGCCGCCTTCGGCATGGCCGTCAGTTCGCTGATTGTGGTCATCAACGCCAGCCGGATGACATTTCGGCAGCAGTTTCCCGGCCCAGAAGGCGCGGCCTAAGGCCATGGAATCACTTTGGATACTGATTCCGCTGTCGCTGGTAATTGCGATCGTGATCGGCGCCGCCTTCTGGTGGGCGGTTAGCGGCGGACAAATGGACGACCTCGATTCGCCGGGGCAACGCATCCTGATCGACGACGACCGTCCGCCAACCTCAAGCCGCTAGCCTGACGGCCTGTCGGCGAAGGCACTTCACCCGTCCCGTGTCAATCATGCGGTCGATCCACCCACATTCAGCAAGGTCTTGCCTGCCGTTTGATCCAAGTCAAAACCCCGTTCCGTTCGACTGCGAACATACCTGCTGTTCAATGATTAATCACTAAAAAAGGGTTCCCGCGATGCAAAGCAACGCAAATACCTACAACTACAAGGTGGTACGGCAGTTCGCCATCATGACCATCGTCTGGGGCATCGTCGGCATGCTGGTGGGTGTCATCATCGCCGCTCAGCTGATTTGGCCCGATCTCACCTTTGGCGTTGAATTCCTATCCTACGGGCGTCTGCGTCCATTACACACCAATGCGGTGATCTTTGCCTTTGGCGGCAGCGCCTTGTTTGCGACCTCTTACTACGTTGTGCAGCGCACCTGCCAGACGCGGGTGCTTTCGGACTCGATGGCTGCCATTCACTTCTGGGGCTGGCAACTGGTCATCCTACTGGCTGCGGTCACCCTGCCGCTCGGCATCACCTCAGGCAAAGAGTATGCGGAGCTGGAATGGCCGATCGATATTTTGATCACCGTCATTTGGGTCACCTACGCGATCAACTTCTTCGGCACCATCATGAAGCGCCGTACTCAGCATATTTATGTGGCGAATTGGTTTTATGGTGCGTTTATCCTGACCGTCGCTATCCTGCACTTGGTGAATAGTGCGGCGATTCCCGTCACCATGTGGAAATCGTATTCCGCCTATGCCGGTGTGCAGGACGCGATGATCCAGTGGTGGTACGGCCACAACGCGGTGGGATTCTTCCTCACCGCCGGCTTCCTTGGCATCATGTATTACTTTGTGCCGAAACAAGCGGAGCGTCCGGTTTACTCATATCGCTTGTCAGTGGTGCACTTCTGGGCACTGATATTCACCTATATGTGGGCCGGCCCGCATCACTTGCACTACACCGCACTGCCAGACTGGGCACAGTCGCTCGGCATGGTGTTCTCCCTGATTCTGTTAGCACCTTCGTGGGGCGGCATGATCAACGGCATCATGACACTCTCCGGTGCATGGCACAAACTGCGCGATGACCCGATCCTCAAATTTCTCATCGTGTCACTCTCCTTCTACGGCATGTCGACCTTCGAAGGACCGATGTTGTCGATCAAGACGGTTAACGGTTTGGCGCACTACACGGACTGGATTATCGGCCACGTACATTCCGGCGCGCTAGGCTGGGTAGCGTTTATCTCGATCGGCTCGATGTACTATCTGATTCCGAGGTTGTTCGGCCAAAAAGAAATGTATAGCGTGAAGTTGATCTCGCTCCATTTTTGGATCGCCACGCTTGGTGTTGTCCTCTACATTGCCGCACTCTGGATCTCCGGCGTCATGCAGGGATTGATGTGGCGCGCCGTGAATAGCGATGGCACCCTCACCTACACGTTTGTGGAGTCGGTGAAAGCGAGCTACCCATATTGGATGATTCGTCTACTCGGAGGCACCTTGTTCTTTAGCGGAATGTTGATCATGGCATACAACGTATTTAAGACGGTTGCGGCAGGTAAAGCCCATGACGCACCAATCCCCGAGGGCTATGCGCCAGGTTCGATACCGATGCGACCAGCCGTCGGCCCCATGGTAACCCCCGCCGCGCAAGGAGATTAAGTCATGAAACTGACTCACGACAAAATCGAACGCAACGTTGGCCTGATGATCATTCTGGTGGTTTTAGTGGTCGCTGTAGGTGGCCTAGTGGAGATCGTTCCACTGTTCTTCCAACGCAGCACCACCGAACCAGTCGCTGGACTGAAACCGTATAGCGCCCTCCAACTGGCGGGGCGCGACGTGTATATTCGCGAAGGTTGTTACAACTGCCACTCGCAGATGATCCGCCCCTTCCGTGCGGAAACCGAGCGTTATGGACATTACTCGGTTGCTGGCGAATTCGTCTACGATCATCCTTTCCAGTGGGGTAGCAAACGCACCGGACCGGATCTCCACCGCGTAGGCGGCAAGTTCAGCGACGATTGGCATCGCCTGCATTTACGGCAGCCACGTGACTTGGTGCCTGAGTCGAACATGCCCGCCTATACCTGGCTGCAAAACGCCAAACTTGATGCGGATGGCGTGGCGCCAAAAATGCGTGCGCTACGAAGTGTTGGCGTCCCCTATACCGATGACGAAATCAGCAAAGCTGCGGAAGCGGTGAAGGGCAAGACCGAAGAAGACGCCCTCATCGCCTACTTGCAGGTGCTGGGTACCGCACTCAAGACCAAGTAAGGGGAATGCAAATGGATCTGACCTCACTTCGCTCGGTCGTCACGCTTTTGTCGTTCATCGTATTCGCCGGCATTGTCTACTGGGCTTGGAGCTCGAAAAACAAAGTGCGCTTTGACGAAGCCGCCAATCTGCCGTTCTTGGACGATGACAACGAACTGCCGGCATCGTCAGCAACCCTGGATAACGCCAATAACCTGAAGAAGGCAAGCAAATGACAGACCATCTGACCGCATTCTGGCACTGGTATGTAGCAATCATCACTGTCGTTTCGATGATTGCATGCGGTGTCTTGTTATGGACACAGACGACCAAGCGACTGCCGACGGGCTCCCAACCAGAATTACACGGCAACGTCTGGGATGAAAACCTGACCGAATACAACCATCCGTTGCCCAACTGGTGGCGCTGGTTGTTTTATATCACGCTGTTTTTTGGCGCGATATATCTGTTTATCTTCCCGGGGCTCGGCGGTTTTGCCGGTCAGGCCGGATGGAGCTCTGCTGGACAATACAACGCCGAAGTTAAACAAGCTGATGCGGATTTTGGTCCGGTGTTTGCCAAATACAGCGCGATCGACATTCCAACCCTTGCCAAGGATGTACAGGCAAACGCGGTCGGCCAACGTCTGTTTCTAAACTACTGCGCGCAGTGCCACGGCTCGGACGCGGCGGGCGGCAAAGGGTTTCCCAACCTGCGTGACAAGGACTGGCTCTATGGTGGCGACCCTGCGACCATTGTCGCCACCCTCACCAATGGGCGTAATGGCGTGATGCCCGCACTCGGTGATGCCATCGGCGGCGAGACAGGAACAAAAGAGATGGCGCAGTACGTTCGTTCACTGGCTGGCTTGAAACACGATGCTGGTATGGCGGCAGCAGCGGCACCGAAGTTCGCGGTCTGCGCGGCGTGTCATGGTGCGGATGGTAAAGGCAATCGCCAACTTGGTGCCCCCAACTTGACAGATGACATCTGGCTGTACGGAAGTTCGGTTGAAGATATTTCTTACACCATCAAAAACGGTCGCGGTGTTAATCAACTGGTGGAAGGCCAGAGCGCGATGCCGGCGCAGATTGAAAAACTTGGCGCGGCGAAGATCCATTTGCTTGCTGCGTACGTGTACAGCTTGGGGGGAGGAGAACCGCCCATTGTTGAGAAGGCACCCGAGCCTGCGGTAGCCACACCAGCAGCAGCGACATCATCTGCAACCACAGCGCCGACAACGCCGCCACCGAAGGGAAAATAGCACTCCGTTCGAGCGCGCCAGTTGATGAATCACCCGCGATGAGCAACTCCCAGAACGTCATTCCCATTATCGTCAGCACCGCGCCGCCTAGTCGTCCGCCGGACGATCAGGAGGATGCGCTCTACGAAGTCCGCAAAAAGATTTATCCACGCGCTGTCACCGGCTGGTTCGCCAACTGGCGGTGGCTGCTTGTGTTCGCCACACAGCTGGTTTACTACGGCACACCATGGCTGACATGGAATGATCGGCAGGCGGTGTTGTTCGATCTCACCGCACGCAAGTTCTACATCTTTGGCCTCGTATTCTGGCCGCAGGACTTCATCTATCTCACCGTCCTACTGTTGATTTGCGCGTTCTCACTATTTTTGTTTACCGCCGTGGCCGGTCGTCTGTGGTGTGGTTATGCATGCCCGCAGACGGTCTACACCGAAATGTTCTTGTGGATCGAACGCAAGATCGAAGGTGATCGGCCCAAGCGTATAAAGCTTGACCAAAGTCCCCTATCCATGGGCAAGTTCGGCAAAAAAGGGCTCAAACACGGCTTGTGGATTGCACTTTCACTTTGGACCGGCTTTACGCTGGTGGCGTATTTTGTCCCTGCACGCGAGTTGTTCAGTCAGGCGTTGTCCTTCGGCGTTGCGCCGTGGGAAACGTTTTGGATATTTTTCTACGGCTTCGCCACCTACGGTAATGCCGGCTGGATGCGTGAGCAAGTTTGCAAATACATGTGTCCCTACGCCCGCTTCCAAGGTGCCATGTTTGACCGCGATACCCTCGTCATTACCTACGACTACACCCGTGGTGAGCCGCGCGGCAGCCGGAGCAAGTCGACCGACTACAAAGCCAAGGGACTCGGCGATTGTATTGACTGTGACATCTGTGTGCAGGTTTGTCCGACAGGCATCGATATCCGCCACGGTCAGCAGTACGAGTGTATCGGCTGTGCGGCGTGTATTGACGGCTGCAATCAAGTGATGGACAAGATGAACTATCCTCGCGGTCTGATACGTTATTCCACACTCAATGCGCTGGAAAAGCACGCCGATTGGCGCGAGATGATCGCCCGGGTGTTCCGTCCGCGCGTGCTGATCTACACCGGCATTCTCTGGATCATCATCATTGCCGCGGGCGTCACACTGTGGAACCGGGTGCCGGTACGCGCCGACGTTATCCGTGACCGGACCACCCTCGCCCGTGAGGTGTCGGGCGGCGAGTTGGAGAACGTGTACCGGTTGCAGGTTATGAACACGCAGGAACACGTGCAGCGGTTTTCGGTGGGTGTTCGCGGCATCGACGGGCTGAAGGTCTATGGCGTCCAACAGCCGCTTGAGATTGGTCCTGCTGCGTCAAAGATGTTTGCCATCCCGCTGCGTATCGACATGGATGCCGCACCAAAGGGCATCACCCGGATCGAGTTCGATATCACCGCAGTTGGGGCCGATGGTCGTCCCGCACCCGATGTATTCAGCCTGCATGAGAAGTCATCTTTCTACAAACCTTGATACCCATTCTGGAATCCGCATGAAAACCTCAACCCCAGCCATTCCAAACCCTTGGTACCGCGAACCTTGGCCGTGGCTCTTGATGTCCGGACCTGCCGTGGTAGTGGTTGCGGGTTTCATCACGCTCTACCTCGCCGTTTCGGGACAAGATGGTTTGGTGGTGGATGACTATTACAAACAGGGCAAGGCGATAAATCAGGCGTTACATCGCGACGACATCGCACGCCAGGCGGGCCTCACCGCAACAGTCGCCTTCGACCAGGCGCAGGATCGGGTGCAGGTCACGGTCAAGCAAGCCAATGGATCAAGCTTCACCGGGGCGCTGACGTTATCACTGGTACATGCCACCCGCAGTGGATTCGATAGCGTGATTAACCTCAGCCCGACGGCAAACGGCTATACCGGCAAATTGCCCGCGCTGCGAACCGGCAAATGGAACGTGCTGCTCGAAGACAAAAACAAGCAGTGGCGGCTACAGCAAGAAATCAATGTCGGCACGGCGGCACTTCCGCCGCTCGAACTGCGGCCGGCTGCAGCCGGGAGCCCCACCGGCACCAAACTTAGCGACGCGCCATAGCCGTAACCATCATGCTGCGCCTAACTATCTCCATCCTCTGGCCGTCTTTCATCGCCGCGGGCATCGGCCTCGGCATCATCTTTACATTGGTCGACCCGATGGAGTTGGTGGTCTTGGGTGAACATGTTCGTGCATCACGTAGCGCGATTTATTCGCTGGGATTTTTTGTGTTGTGGGCAATTACCGCCATGGCCGCTGCCATGAGTGCGTTCCTACTAACAGGGAAACACCCCGGTGATAAGACACTCGGTGGTGAAGGTGATTAGCCGGTAAAGCGCAGCCCCTCGCGCCGCCGCAGCGCACCCCGCAATCGTCGCGGGTTGGTTGGTCGTTGAAGCGAAACACCGACCGTGGGCACTGAACCCGGGTCACTTGTTGTGTCTGTCATGGCACAGACCAATTCGACATATCCGGCGCAGACTCAGCACGTGTTGTGGGGAGCTTCAAACATGGCAAACGGCGGCAAGAACCAAGCGCCGATCACGGCTCATTCCAATACGATTGACTTGCCGCAAAGCGGCCGGCGCTGATCAAGGTATAAGTTCTGTAATCGCCTCGCATCGAGGCGTAAGGCCCGACCAAATCTCGTATGACCGCCTTACACCTTCTTGGTTACATCTGCACCGCGCTGTTGATTCAGTGCGCGGCGGGCTTGGGTGTGGTCCTCTGGCGCAGGCGTGGCGCTGCACCGGCCGGTCTGGCTGCAGACGCGCCGGTTACCGAGACAAAAGCCACAGGGGCTTGGCCCGGTTGGCGCGAGTTCCGTGTGACGCGCCGAGAGTTCGAGGACGCCGCAAAAAGTCAGTGTTCGTTCTATCTACAGCCAGTTGATAACGCGCCGTTACCAACGTTTAAACCGGGCCAGTACCTCACGTTTTCCTTGCCATTGGGAACACACGCGAACAACGGTGCCGGAACAGTACGCAGCGTTGTGCGCTGCTACTCGTTATCGGATGCACCTGACCCGACTCGTTATCGCATCACCATCAAACGCATGCCTCCACCGCTTTCCCGACCAGGGCTGCCACCCGGCGAGGCGTCGACTTTTTTCCATGACCAAGTGCAGGAAGGTGATGTCCTGTTGGCCAAAGCGCCTTCAGGCCAGTTCTACATCGATCCCGATGCAACCGTTCCGGCTGTTCTCATCGCCGGCGGCATTGGCATCACACCGATGATGAGCATGTTGCGCTGGTGTGTGAGCCATCAACCGGATCGGTTAGTACATTTGTACTATGGCGTGCGTAACAGCGCTGATCACGCATTTAAAGAAACACTGGAACAGCTGGCGCAATCACATTCCGCGCTGAAATTGAACATGGTTTATTGCGACCCTGGCAGCACCGACATCAAAGGTCGCGACTACCAACACAGCGGCTACATCGATCTGGCGCTGTTGCGCGGTAACCTGCCACACGGCCGGCACCAGTTTTATGTTTGCGGGCCACCACCCATGATGCAAAGTCTGGTACCCGCGCTGCGCGACTGGGGCGTGCAAGAAGCGGATATCCACTTCGAGGCATTTGGCCCGGCATCGGTCCGGTCGCTTGTGTCTGCGACCAACGAACCTGTCGGTTCGTCCGCAGTTGCACTCGACATCAGATTCAATCGTTCGGGCCGCACCCTCGTTTGGGATGGGCAGGACAACAACCTCCTCGATTTTGCGGAGCGCCAGGGCGTGTCGGTGGAGTCGGGTTGTCGCTCGGGAAGCTGCGGCAGCTGCGAGACAAAACTCATCTCCGGTACCGTTACCTACGCCGAAAAGCCTGACTACGACATCGCCGACGGCCACTGCCTGCTTTGTGTCGGCAAACCGCAGACAACGCTGGTACTTGAACAATGAGCGAACCCGAAATGAGCTTCCCGATATGAACGCGCCGAAGGCCCGACTCTTCAGCCACGAGGTAGTGCCGTTTTTTCTATCGTTGGCCTTGCTGGGTTGCGCCGCCCTGTTGTGTGATGCCGCGCTACACCTCATGGACATTGTGTGGGTCGGTCGCTGGTTGGGCATTCCCGGCACGCTGTTGATCCTGACTTCACTGGGATATTCGCTGCGCAAACGCAAACTCATTCAGTCAGGCCAACCCGCCACGCTGCTGCGCTTTCACGAATACATGGCATGGGCCGGCTCGCTACTGGTGCTGGTGCACGCGGGCATTCACTTCAACGCCATTCTGGGCTGGCTGGCGGTTTGGGCGATGCTGATCAATGTCGCGAGCGGACTGACCGGCAAGTTCCTGCTGGCACGGTCACGCCGCCGTCTCGATGAAGCCCGACAGCGCATGCGCGACGAAGGCCTGACTCCCGCGCAACTCGCCGAGCGTACCTATTGGGATAGCCTGACCTTTGACGCCGTCAAACAGTGGCGCTCAGTACATTTCCCAATCACGTTGGCGTTTGCGGTGCTTGCGCTCGCACACATCATCGCCAGTCTGCTTTTCTGGAGTTGGAAATGAAAGGGCGTTGGCTTTGGATCATCATCAGTGCCAATCTAGTTGCGCTGGTAGCACTGATATTTGTTTATCCGAACTTAATGATCAGTCCCGGCCCGCTCATCAAGGCACACGCCGAACTGGCGACCGACTGCTTCGCTTGTCATGCGCCGCTGCGGGGTGCATCTGCCGAGCGTTGCACCACCTGCCACGCCCCGGCGGGCATTGGTGTACGAACGACTAAGGGCGTGTTGATCGCCGCACCTTCGGTCGCCGGCAAAACGCCGATGACCGCACCGCGGAAAACCGCGTTTCACCAAGAGCTTACTGAACAAAACTGCATGGCGTGCCATAGCGACCACGCCGGGCCGAAGCTCACGCAGCATAGCCGCAAGCCGTTCTCCCACCAATTGCTGCGCGCCGAGACACGCGACCGGTGTGAATCGTGTCATCGGGCACCGACCGACACCCTGCACAGCCAGATCAAAGGCGAGTGCGCCCAGTGCCATTCATCCACCGCATGGAAGCCCGCCAGTTTTGAACACGATAATTTTTTTGTACTCGACAAGGATCACAACGCTTCATGTGCAACCTGTCACAGCACCGGAGACTTCCGCAAGTACACGTGTTACGGCTGCCATGAACATACGCCGGCTAACGTGCTGCGTAAACACCGCAAAGAAGGAATTCAAAACTTCGAAAACTGCGTCAAGTGCCACCGCAGTGCGGATGGTGAACCCGAGCGTGGTGAGGGTGGTCGAAGTGAAGGGGATCGCAAGCGCGAAAGGCGCGATTAAGATCCGCGACGCTGCTTAGCCATAAGCTGACGTTTCACTGGTCGTGAATGCTCTTATCACATCGAGCGCATTAAACGGTTCGAGCGCAAGGAAGCAGCGCCAGTTAGTCGATCAAACCAAACTCACGCTGCTGCTTCTTGGTCAGCTTCGCGGCAACGAGTTGATACGCGCGTTTGATCAGCGCCTTGAGTTCTGCGTCCGAAACAGCCGACAACTCTTTAAGCTGCACCCACTTCGCACGTGCAAGATACGGCGCAGGGATAAAGCCGGGACGATCGGTGTATTCGAGAAAACGATCATCGTCAACTTTGAACGAGACATGCGTCTCGCCCTTTTCGGTCTTACACGCGACCGCAAACATCTTCCCGCCGATCGAGTAAACGTGATCGATACCCCACTTCACATCGGCTGTGGCGTGGGGCATTGAAGCGCAGAACTTTTTGATGGCGGGGAGATTCAGCTTGAAGTCACTCTGGGAATACAAACATCACAAAATCAAAGCCTGACCGATTTTTCAACCAAAGCAATGTCGACGCGGAACAAAGATGGCGGCCCGCTAACGCGGGTTGACGGACGTACGGAATATTAGTCGCCTCTTGTCAAGTACGCATACCCGATCGCCCCAACGACGAGACAAACAAGCGCGACGATATCAGCCGTGAAAACGCGACCTATCTGCGCGTTATACCCACCCACCGACCACGCCAGATATAGAAACGACAACACACTTACGAAGCCAGCAACAAATGCGGCGGGCTGGAACGTTGGGCGAAAGGCGGCGTACAGCAGAAACACTCCAAGCAAGCCGAAAAGCACCGCACGATGGCGCATGAGAATCGCCAGGTTTGGTTCCTCGATCTGAATGCCATACAGCACCGCCAGTCGCTCGGTTCCAAGAAGACCCGAGAGAGGCACCAGATGAATGATGGCGACAACAACAAGCATCGCGGAAACAAGGTGGCGCATGTCAGTTTTCCTTTGGGTTGGCCTCAGTCTCGGCAATCAATTGACTCTCCACAACTGCGGGGCAACGTACGAATTACCAGACACTTGCGCAGCCCCTCTTTGTTCACCTGCATTTCCAGCCAATCATATTTGAAAACAACCGTCCCGCTTAGAGTTTTGACTTCTGCTTTTCAAGCACCTGATAGTAAGTCTCGTTCGGCTTGATCATACCGAGTTCCACACGCGCACGTTCCTCGACCGCCACCAAACCTTCTTTCAAATCACGAACGTCAGCATCGAGCCCCGCGTTGCGCTGGGCGAGCTTGGTATTCTTGTTTTTCTGTTCCGTGAGTTGTTGATTCACATCCCACACGCGCAGCCAACTCCCCTTGCCGATCCAGAGCGGGTACTGGATCGCAATGATCAGCGCGATCAATGTGTGGGGGAGAAATCTCACGGGTCGATGGTCTCGCGGATCAAATGCCTTTAGCGCAGGTTGTAGTACGCGGACTTGCCAGGGTAGCTTGCCGCATCGCCCAACTCTTCTTCGATGCGCAGGAGCTGGTTGTATTTCGCCATGCGGTCTGAGCGTGAAGCTGAGCCAGTCTTGATTTGCATCGCGTTGGTCGCCACTGCGATATCAGCAATGGTCGTGTCTTCGGTTTCACCGGAGCGGTGCGAAATCACGGCAGTGTAGTTGGCGCGCTTGGCCATCTCAATCGCAGCGAACGTTTCTGACAACGTACCAATCTGGTTCACCTTAATCAGAATCGAATTCGCGACACCCTTCTGAATACCCTCGCGCAAGATTTTGGTGTTGGTCACAAAAAGATCATCACCAACAAGTTGCACTTTTTTGCCGAGCTTCTCCGTGAGAATCGCCCAGCCGTCCCAATCGTTTTCAGCCATGCCGTCTTCGATGGAAACGATTGGATACTTGTCCGCCCATGTCGCCAAGACATCAGCAAACTGCGCAGAGGTGAATGACATCTTCTCGGCTTCAAAACGGTACTTACCATCTTTGTAAAACTCACTCGCAGCGCAGTCAAGGCCAACCAAGATGTCTTGGCCGGGAATGTAGCCGGCTTCTTCAATCGCTTTCACCGCGTATTGAATCGCCGACTCATTGTTTGGCAGGTTCGGCGCGAAGCCACCTTCGTCACCGACGTTGGTGTTGTGGCCTTCGGCATGCAGAATTTTCTTTAGCGTGTGGAACACCTCAACTCCGGCGCGCAGCGCCTCGCGGAAGGTTGGCAGGCCAGCCGGGATGATCATGAACTCTTGCATATCGAGCGGGTTATCGGCGTGTGCACCGCCGTTGATGATGTTCATCATCGGCACCGGCATTTGCATCGGTGCCGCACCTCCCAAGTAGCGATAGAGCGACAAGCCTGATTCGTCAGCCGCAGCTTTGGCACACGCCATCGAAACCGCAAGAATGGAATTTGCGCCCAAGCGTGATTTACCCTCGGTGCCGTCCAGCTCAATCATGGTGCGATCGATGAATGACTGCTCGGATGCATCAAGACCGATGATCGCTTCACAAATTTCGGTGTTGACGTGTTCACACGCCTTCAACACACCTTTTCCTAGGTAACGATTTGCATCTTTATCGCGCAGCTCAATGGCTTCGCGTGAACCGGTTGATGCACCAGACGGCACGGCGGCGCGGCCGATCACACCCGACTCAAGCAACACATCACACTCCACGGTGGGATTGCCACGCGAGTCCAAAATTTCTCTTGCGATTACATCAACGATTGCGGTCATGGTCTAAATTTTTATAGAGTTACTTCATCAAAGCGGATTCAGCAAAACCACGCTGCTTCACCAGCGCATCAATTTCTTTCAATACGTAAAGCAGTTCTTTCATCATCGGCAACGGCCACGCGTTTGGCCCGTCTGATAACGCCTTTGATGGATCAGGATGCGTTTCCATGAACACGCCGGAAATACCTGCCGCAATCGCCGCCCGCGCGAGCACGGGAACAAACTCGCGCTGCCCGCCAGACGTGGATCCTTGCCCACCAGGAAGCTGTACCGAGTGCGTGGCATCAAACACCACCGGACAACCGGTGTTACGCATGATGGCGAGTGAGCGCATGTCCGATACAAGATTGTTGTAGCCGAACGACGCACCGCGCTCGCACACCATGATGTTGTCGGTGCCACTCGCATCACGCGCCTTGTCAACGACATTTTTCATGTCGGCGGGTGCCAAGAACTGGCCCTTCTTGATATTCACCGGCCTGCCAGCACGCGCGACGGCATGAATGAAATCGGTTTGACGGCAGAGGAATGCCGGTGTTTGCAGCACATCAACCACGCCCGCCACCGTCGGAATCTCCGCTTCGGTGTGGACGTCTGTCAGCACCGGCACACTGAGTTGTTTCTTGACTTCAGCCAACACGCGCAAACCCTCATCCATGCCGGGGCCGCGAAACGATTTGCCGGATGAGCGATTCGCTTTGTCGTAACTCGACTTGAAGATAAATGGAATGTTCAGCGCGGCTGTCATCTCCTTGAGTTGGCCAGCAACATCGACTTGCAATTGCTCGCTTTCTACGACGCATGGCCCGGCAATTAAGAAGAACGGCTTGTCGAGCCCAACGTCAAATCCACAAAGTTTCATTACATCTCCAATGACGGCGCAATCCGCACCGGCACCCCGTTCCCGCGACGGCGGGAACCCAATTTATTGATGAGCGAGGCGCAGCCAACTTGGGTCCCCGCCTGCGCGGGAACATGGCCGTTTTGAACCCAAAAATCAGGCTGATTTCCGCTCATGCGCTTACCTTCGTTCCCTGCACCACACGCAAGCCTGCTTCGCCGTGTGTCTTTTTACGCCGCTCAAGCGCGGCTTTGATATACGATGTGAACAGCGGATGCCCGGTGCGCGGTGTCGAAGTAAACTCCGGGTGAAACTGGCAGCCGTAAAACCATGGATGGGCGTGTTTGGCGGGATCGAGTTCGACCATTTCGGTTAAGGCTTCAGAGTTTGTCCGCGCAGAAATTACTAGCCCGGCGGCTTCCAAGCGCGGCACGTAATGATTGTTGACCTCGTAGCGGTGACGATGACGCTCGCTGACGGTCGTGCTTTGGTAAATTTTGTACGCGAGCGTATCGGGGCGGACCGTACATGGCTGCGCGCCGAGGCGCATCGTACCGCCCATACGCGAGCTGGCATCACGCTTTTCGATCTGACCGTCGTGGTTCTGCCATTCGGTAATCAAGGCGACGACAGGATGCGGCGTATCCGCGTCAAACTCAGTGGAGTTTGCGCTGGCGAGTCCGACCACGTTACGCGCAAATTCGATGGTGGCGATCTGCATACCCAAACAAATTCCCAGATACGGAATCTTGTTTTCACGAGCAAACTTCACCGCAGAAATCTTGCCCTCAGTGCCGCGCTTGCCAAAACCGCCGGGCACCAACACCGCATCCATACGCGCCAATTCGCCATTACCTGTTTTCTCCATCTCCTCAGAATCGAGGTAGTGGATGTTCACCCGGGTGCGGGTTTGGATGCCAGCGTGAATCAGCGCCTCCGATAGCGACTTGTAGGAATCCGCCAGATCGACATACTTACCCACCATGGCGAGGTCTATTTCAGCAGCCGGATTCTCCAGCGCATCAACAATACGCTCCCACTGCGTCAGGTCCGCAGGGTGAGGTGTCAGATGTAACTTGCGACATACGATTTCATCGAGTCCTTGCTTGTGCAGCATCTTCGGTATTTTGTATATCGAAGTGGCGTCGTAACATGAGATCACTGAGCCTTTATCGACGTTAGTGAACAGTGCAATCTTTTTGCGCTCATCTTCGGGCAACGGACGATCACTGCGACACATCACCACATCAGGCTGAATACCAATTTCGCGCAGCTCTTTGACGCTGTGTTGCGTCGGTTTGGTTTTGATTTCCCCGACGGCCGGCAAATACGGCACGAGGGTTAAGTGGATGTAGCAAACGTTGTCCCGCCCTTGCTCGACCCCCATCTGGCGAATGGCCTCCAAAAATGGCAGCGACTCGATGTCGCCGACCGTGCCGCCAATTTCGATAATGCCGACTTCTGCATCTGCCGTACCGGAGATGATCGACGACTTAATTTCGTCGGTAATGTGTGGGATGACCTGCACGGTGGCGCCGAGATAATCACCGCGGCGCTCTTTGTTGATCACCCGTTCGTAAATCTGACCAGTCGTAAAGTTATTGGCCTTTTTCATCTTGGTCGAGATGAAGCGCTCGTAGTGTCCAAGATCAAGGTCGGTTTCCGCGCCGTCCTCCGTGACAAACACTTCACCGTGTTGGAAGGGCGACATGGTGCCGGGATCCACGTTGATATACGGGTCCAGCTTCATCATGGAGACTTTGATGCCGCGCGATTCAAGAATGGCGGCTAGAGAGGCGGCGGCGATGCCCTTCCCTAACGAGGAAACTACACCACCCGTGACGAAAATATACTGTGTCATGGCTAATATCCGGGAAGGGATGCGTGGAAATTGAGATTATAACGCAGTCGGACACAAGCTGGACGCTCTGGTAGCCGCCAGGCCATTGGCGCATTCTCGCCGGCAGGTGCCATGAATTTTGTATTTCGGACATGCCAAACTAACGAAACAGCCATTTCTCAAAAATGAAATTTACCGAAAAGCCCATCAGTAGTCTCTCCGCCGATCATGCCGCGTGTCGCGTGGTGATTATTGACCAGACACAGCTACCGTTTATTGTTGAGCAGCGCGTCCTGCTGACATGGGAAGACTGCGCGGAAGCGATTCGCACCATGCGGGTACGCGGTGCCCCGCTGATCGGCGTAACTGCGGCTTATGGAATCGCACTCGCTATGCAGCGCGACGCAACCGACGGCGCACTCTCGACAGCCAGCAAGGCATTAGCGGCAACACGTCCGACCGCGGTGAATCTCGCATGGGCGCTAGATCGAATGAGTCGGCTGCTCACCACTACCGACCCTGCCGACCGCGCCGACGTCGCTTGGGCTGCGGCGGATCAAATCGCGGCTGAAGACGAGAACAACAATCGCAAGATCGGCGAGCACGGTCTCGCCATCATCCGTGATATCTACGCGAAAACCGGGCGTGCGGTAAACATTTTGACTCACTGCAACGCTGGTCGGATGGCTTGCACCGAATGGGGAACCGCCACCGCGCCAATTTATCTGGCGCACAGGGAAGGGTTACCGCTGCATGTCTGGGTGGAAGAGACGCGACCGCGCAATCAAGGACTGATCACCCAGTGGGAACTGGCTGATGCCGGTGTCAGCCACACCTATATTGTGGACAATGCAGGCGGCCACTTGATGCAACATGAAAAAGTGGACATGGTGATCGTCGGGGTGGATCGTGTTTCACGACGCGGTGACGTGGCCAACAAGATTGGCACCTATCTGAAGGCGCTCGCCGCACGCGACAACAGCATCCCGTTTTATGCTGCGGCACCAATTTCCAGCATTGATATGGATATCGAGGACGGCGTACCAGAAATCGAAATTGAAGAACGTGATACCAGCGAGGTCAGGATGCTACGTGGTTGGGATCGGCACGGCGACATCGTCGATGTACGGATACTGCGAGAGGGGGCGGCCATTAACAATCCGGGCTTCGATGTGACACCCTCCAGACTCGTGACGGGCCTCATTACCGAACGCGGCGTATTTGCGCCGAACGAACTAGCAAGCGGTGTGGCTACGGAGACCTCCAAATGACTTTTCTGAATTTGAACAATGTGCCGCACTTGTCGCTGCGCCGCGAGGTGGTCAACACTGCGGTACGCATGAATGCGGCGGGAATCAACCACGGCAAGTCGGGCAACGTGAGTACGCGGGCGGTCAACATACAAGGCGATACCGAGGGGTTTCTGATTACACCAACGGGTATCGACTACGAAACACTACAGGCCGAGCAGATCGTATATGTCAACATGGACGGTGTGTATTCAGGCGAAGTTTTGCCATCTTCCGAATGGCAATTCCACCGCGACATCTACGCCGCACGCCCGGAGATTCACAGCATCGTTCATACACACTCGATCTTTGCCACCACCTTGGCAAGCCATCATCGCGACATTCCGCCGTTTCATTACATGATCGCTATTGCCGGAGGACGCAATATCCGCTGTGCACCATATGCAACCTTCGGCACTGCGGAATTGTCGGCGGCGGCGGTAACGGCACTCGAAGGAAGGACAGCGTGCTTACTCGCGCAGCATGGCGCGATTGCGTGCGGTGCAACCCTCAAGAAAGCGCTCGCACTTGCAGTGGAAGTCGAGGTGTTGGCCAAGATGTATTGGCACGCCCTGCAACTCGGTGAGCCGCCCCAATTGAGTGACGACGAAATGGGAAGGGTAATTGAAAAATTTAAAACTTACGGCCAGCAGCCTGCGGGGTTGTGAAACAAAAGCGATTTGCGACCATGCAGTTGGCGCATAAAACTCGCACAAAACTATCAATTTTTGTCGCAGGTATCGCTACTCAGGCGTGCGGGTGAGGGCTCAACAAAACTTCCGCTGTGAGATAATTTCGTCCGAATAGGTAATGTGTCGATGCCATGACGTCGACCGCCCTTCGGAGAGCCGTAGATGCACGCCCAAGCCAAGACCGTATTGATTAATGACGCGCCGACCAAACATCAAAAGTTATTGGCGTGGGTGGAACAGGTTGCAGCACTCACAAAGCCGGATCGCATTTATTGGTGTGATGGTTCAAACGAAGAATACGATCGCCTGTGCGCCGAACTAGTCGCTACCGGCACCTTCCGCAAGCTCAACGACACACTGCGTCCCAACTCTTACCTGGCGCTATCAGACCCGACTGATGTTGCCCGGGTTGAAGACCGAACCTTCATTTGCTGTGAACAACAATCCAACGCGGGGCCAACCAACAACTGGATGCCGCCGGCGGAAATGCGCGCTACGCTACAAGGCCTGTTTGCCGGCTCGATGCGTGGACGCACCATGTACGTGGTGCCTTTCAGCATGGGGCCACTTGGCTCACGTATCTCACACATTGGTATCGAGATTTCAGACTCAGCCTACGTCGCAGTCAACATGAAGCTCATGACACGTATGGGCAGCAAAGTACTCGACATGCTCGGTGACGATGGTGAATTTGTGCCATGTCTTCATTCGGTTGGTGCGCCGCTGGCATCGGGCGCGAAGGATGTGGCATGGCCCTCAAACAAACACCACAAGTACATTGTGCATTTCCCCGAAACCCGCGAAATCTGGTCATACGGTTCCGGCTATGGCGGCAACGCCTTGCTCGGCAAAAAATGTTTTGCTCTGCGTATCGCGTCCGTGATGGGCAAAGAACAGGGCTGGCTCGCCGAGCACATGTTGATTTTGGGTGTAAAGACGCCGACTGGCAAGAAACACTACGTCACTGCTGCGTTTCCGTCCGCATGCGGCAAAACGAATTTCGCGATGATGATTCCTCCTGCGCCATTTAAGGCAGCCGGATGGGAAGTGACGACCCTCGGCGACGACATCGCGTGGATCAAACCCGGTGCGGATGGCAAGATGTACGCCATCAACCCGGAGGCGGGCTTCTTTGGTGTGGCTCCCGGCACATCATATGAAACCAATCCAAATTGTATGGAATCGCTGAAAGCGAACGTGATTTTCACCAACGTTGCGCTGACGCCTGAAGGCGACGTGTGGTGGGAAGGCATGTCCAAAACACCACCAGCACATCTGACCGATTGGCAGGGCAACGCTTGGACACCGGATTGCGGACGCCCAGCAGCGCATGCCAACGCACGCTTTACGGTTGCGGCAACGTCGTGCCCTTCGCTTGATTCGGAATGGGACAACCCGAACGGCGTGCCCATTTCAGCAATGATTTTTGGGGGCCGTCGCTCGACGACGGTGCCGCTTGTAACAGAGGCCAACGATTGGAACGATGGCGTCTACATGGCCGCGACGTTGGGCTCTGAGACCACGGCAGCGATTGTCGGACAAGTTGGTATGGTGCGTCGTGATCCTTTCGCCATGCTGGCGTTTTGTGGCTACAACATGTCCGACTACTTTGCACACTGGATCGATATCGGCAGCAAAACTTCACAGACGCCCAAGCTGTACTGTGTGAACTGGTTCCGGAAAAGTGATGAAGGGAAATTCATCTGGCCGGGCTTCGGTGAAAACATGCGGGTATTGTCTTGGATTATCGGGCGCGTGGAAGGAACTGCGGAAGCCGGCGAAACGGCGCTTGGCGCGATCCCGCGTTACGGCGATTTTGATTGGAGCGGGCTGTCATTTGACGAACATAAATATCGATCGATCACCGCAGTCACACAATCACATTGGCGGCAAGAACTCAAGCTGCACGATGAGCTGCTGACCAAATTGGCGCACAATCTGCCTGCAGCCATGCGCGTTCGTTACGCCACACTTAACAACACGCTGTAGAGCGAGCCGCGCAGGCGGGCTACTTGACACGCTCCCGACGCTCGGCTTCCGCCGCAGCTCGCGCCCGCCGTGCTGCCGCCCGGTCTTCTTCGATTCGTTGCTGCTCTAAGTACCGATTCTGTCGCGCGATTTCGGCAAGCGCCGCAGCAGAGTTACGCTCTGTCTCCGCACGGCGCATACCCTCCTCAAATTCGCTGGCCATACGCCGCTGACTTTCCTGATACCGTTGCTGCCGTTCCTCCCGAATTTCTGCCTGAGTCTTTAGCGTCGGCACAAACGCTTTGCCCGGAACATATTGTTCGGTCTTGAGCTCGGCGGCGCGCTGCTCCTGCGCGACACGCAATCGTTCCTCTTCCTCAACCCGACGCGCTTCCGCCTCCGCCACCAACAGATCTTGTCGACGCTTGGCCTCTTGGGCGGCCTCCTCAACACGTTTTGCCTCTGCGGCTCGTTCCAATTGAATTTGCGCCTGAAGAACGCGCGTTTTCTCAATCTGTTGCCACCATAGGCCGCCGACCAAAGCAACAATGGTGGCCAGGGCACCCGGTAACGCGATACCCTTTAGCGACCCGCTTCGCTGCCGCTTGCCGCGCCACAATGCAAGTTCATCGTCATGTGACTGGCGCGACATCACATCGGTAAGGGCGATTTTCGCATTGGTCAGTCGACTAATCATCGCCGATCGCTCCGTCTCGTCGAGGGCGGAGTCTTGCTCGGCGACCTCGACCAGCTTTTGATACTGCCGCATGATCCAGGCCTCAGATGCGTTCTCGGGCAGGTTCAGCGTTTCATAGTGATTTTGCATCTATCACTCTCCAACCATCCAAGCGGGGAGCCTTCGCCCCGCGCCGGTACTATTTTTGCGCCTTGTCACAAGTGTCGGCAATCTTTCTGCCTTCCATATTCATGGTCATGCTGCCGCGCGGACTACTAACATTCATTTTCATTTTATACTCGTCTTTGCCGTTATGCGTCAGCTTGCCGTCGCCTGTGGTGCCGTCAACACACTTCAAAGACCACGTCACGGTGCCGCCATCAACCTTTGGTTGGACGGGATCACATTCCCCCTCACCGCGCGGCATCATCGGGGTCCGCTGTTCGTTCCATTTCACTTCGCCCGGCTTAACACACCGCGTCGCGGTCATGCCATTGGCCATTTTTGCCGCCATCTCCGGCGGCATCCCAGGCACGTCTATCTTACTCGTGATTCGCCAGAGGCCCGGTGGCATTTCCTTGAGCTCAGCTGCGGACACGGTTACGCCCAGCAGGCTAGCCGTGAAGCCCATTAATAGTGCTTTCATCATAATATCCACCCCAGTCGCCGTTACGCAGAAATGGGATGCTACCGTGCGGACTCCGCACTGACAATACCGCCAACTTTGCGGGGCAATAGGGAGTGAAACCAACGACCCACACCAGCGACAAGCGTCAATGACACAACTCAAACACGCGGGGGCGTTTTGTCGGCAAAATACCGCTAAACAATAAGGACAAGGGAAAACGCATGGAAATCATGTCGATGGAGTTTTTACAAGCGTTACTGGCGATCATCGCCATCGACTTAGTGCTGGCGGGCGACAACGCTATCGTGATCGGTCTGGCGGCGCGAAATCTGCCCCCCCACCTGCAAAAGAAAGCCGTGTTCTGGGGTGCCATCGGCGCGGTCGTGGTGCGTGCGGTGTTGACCATGGGTGTGGTCTGGCTTCTGAAGATCCCAGGCTTCCTCCTCGCTGGGGGTGTTGCTCTGATCTGGATTGCCTATCAGTTGGTCGCCGATGAAGGTGGCGATCACGACAATATCCAAGGCGGTGCCACATTCCGGCAGTCGATTCAGACCATTGTGGTGGCCGACGCCATCATGGGTGTAGACAATGTGCTCGCCGTTGCTGGTGCCGCGCACGGCAGTTTCTTGCTGGTGGTGATCGGTCTGTTGGTCAGCATACCGATCGTGATGTGGGGCTCTACGTTGATCCTGAAATGGGTGGAGCGTTTCCCGCAAATCATTATTGCTGGCGCAGGCATTCTTGGATGGACAGCCGCCAAGATGATCATATCCGAGCCGCTCATCAAACAGTTTTTTGTTGAGCACCACGAGTGGAGGATTGTTCTCTACGTGTTCTGCATCGGCATTGTCATGTGCATTCCAATGCTGAAGCGGCTGCAAGGCAGGTTATCCGCTACGCCTCTGTGTTTTGCATTCACTATCATCTGGCTGACGGTGTTTGATTACTTGGAGGAATACACGTCGGCGCGTTATTTCCCGGCAGGTGAAGTGCCGGTTGCGATGGAGCTAATCGATCTGGTGATGTGGGTGGGATGGATTCCCTTTGTCATCATGCTGACCAAGGCCCTAACACCGCCACCCGCCCCGCCGACTGCATCCGCCAAACCGGCTGATCAGGCGTCGTGATGTATCGCGCGGGCGCGAAAGCCGACTGCCGCCAAGCGCGTCACGATCTCGCCGATATGCGCCGCGTTGCGCGTCTTTAGAACAAATTCCACCTCCGCGCTTTGCACCGGTAAGTTCGTGAAAGCGCGCTGGTGATGCACTTCTTCGATGTTGGCATTCGATTCCGCGATCACGCTTGTGATCTTGGCCAACGCCCCCGGTAAATCACGCAACTCGACTTTGATACGAGCCAGACGGCCGGAGCGCACCATACCGCGCTGAATGATTTCGGCCAACATCAGCGGATCGATATTGCCACCGCACAACACCAAACCAACTTTGCGACCGACGAAGCGATCACGATGACGCATCAGCGCTGCCAGCGAAACCGCGCCGGCACCCTCGACCACGGTCTTTTCGACTTCGAGCAACATCACAATGGCCTGCTCAATATCACCTTCGTCGACCAGCACAATATCGGTCACAAGCTTCTCTACGATGGCGAGGGTGTGTTTCCCCGGCTCTTTGACCGCGATGCCCTCGGCAATCGTCGACGGGCCGTAGCTCGCCGTTGTATGGTTAACCGCCGCAAACATGGATGCGTAGCGCGTCGTTTCCACCCCCACCACGTCCATCGTCGGCTTCAACGCCATGGCCGCCGTGGCAATACCTGAAATCAGACCGCCGCCACCGATGGCAATCGCGAGGGTGTCGATATCGGGTTGCTGTTCGAGCATTTCGAGTGCAATCGTTCCTTGTCCGGCGATCACCTTTTCGTCATCGTAAGGATGGACAAATACTAGACCACGTGCTTCGGCGAGCGCGAATGCGTGTACCTTGGCCTCGTCAAAGCCTTCGCCGTGTAAAACCACCTCCGCACCATGACGACGCGTCATCTCCACTTTTACATTCGGCGTGTACTGCGGCATGACGATGACGCTCGGGATACCAAGGCGCGCCGCGTGGTGGGCAACACCCTGCGCGTGGTTACCGGCGCTTGCTGCAATCACACCACGCTGCTTCTGGGCATCATTGAGTGAAGTCAACTTGTTTAGCGCACCTCGCTCCTTGAAACTTGCCGTGAACTGATGGTTTTCAAACTTCAGGTAGACCTCGGCTCCGGTGATCTCGGACAAGGTGCGCGAGTGCAGGCATGGCGTGGTCACCACATGCCCCTTTAGCGTCTGTGCCGCCTGCTTTATGTCATCGAGAGAAATCATCGGGACTTGCTGACTTGTAAACTACGCCGCGAGGCTAAGCGGTCGGCGGCTTGCGACCGTCGACGTTTAAGAAACGGTAATCAACCTCCGGCACCTTGCCGGAGACCAGATCGGCAAGGGCGCGGCCCGACCCCGGCCCCTCGGTCCAGCCTAGGGTGCCGTGGCCCGTGTTCAGAAACAGATTCGAGTAGTTGGCACGACCGATCAAGGGGCGGTTAGAGGGTGTCGATGGTCGGAGCCCCGTCCAATACTGTGGTCGGTCATAGTCCGCCGCGTTCGGAAACAACTCACGCGCCCGCTTAATCAACGCCTCGCAGCGCACCATATTGAGTTCGGTGCTGTAACCGGCGAGCTCGGCCGTGCCGGCGATCCGCATACGGTCCCCCACGCGCGAAAACACAATTTTCATCGCCTCGTCGGTGAGGCTGACTTGGGGCGCACCACTAAAACCTTCGGTAACCAGTGTGGCCGAATAACCCTTTGCCGGATATACCGGGATTGAAACGCCGATCGTTTTCAACATCGGCGTGCTGTACGAACCAAGACAAACCACATAGGCGTCGGCCGACATTGCTTCATAGCTAACGCAGCCCCTCTGCTTGACCACAACACTCGAAACACGCGCAGATTCAGCACTTTTGTCGACGCGCAACGCCTCAATGGATGTGTCGTACATAAACTTCACGCCACGCGCCGCCGCGAGTTTGGACAGGTTCTGTGTGAACTTGAAGGCATCACCGGATTCATCTGTTTTCGCATAACTTGCGCCGCGCAATTTTTGCCCCAAACTCGCCAGCGCGGGCTCAATACGCAGCGCCTCTTCACGGCTGATCACATGGCGCTCAATACCGTACTGGGACAGCAATGCGCACGCCTCGGCAGCACCGGCATAGTCAGATTCTTCAGTATAAAACTGCATGATGCCGCAGGTTAAGTGATTGTATTCGATACCCGTTTCGGCGCGCAGTGCCTGCAACGATTCCCGACTGTACAAACCGAGGTTCACCATCTGTTGAATATTAAAGCGATAACGCGACGGCAAACACTCAATCAAGAACTCCAGTCCCCATGAGAGCTGTTGCCAATCTAACTGCGGTCGGAGCAAGAGCGGGGCGTCTTCCTTAAACAGCCACTTGATTACCTTCATCGGCGCAGAGGGCGTCGCCCACGGCTCGGATTGCGAGACCGAAACCTGTGCCCCGTTGGCAAAACTCGTTTCAAGCCCCGCCGCCGACTGCCGGTCCACGACCACAACATCGTGCCCTAACTTGGAAAGATACCAAGCTGAACATACGCCGATGACGCCCGCTCCCAACACGATGACTTTCAAACCCGCCTCCGATTTACCAGCATAGAACGGCGGATGTGAGCAAAATCCGCGACGGCGCAGTCTATGAGAATGCGCTACTATTGTCAAAAACTACGGTGACTAAAAGACACACACAATACAACTCTGTCGCATGAAAACCGCCCTCAATCAGCTTGTTCAATCCGCGTGTACGTTCGACCCGTCAGACTCTTTGCTGCCGTTCAATGTGGAAGGCGTGCTCGCCGGCTGGATGAAGAAGTCTTTCGCCGAGCGCCTCGAAGAATGGCCCGAGTTGTTCGTCATGCGCCCGCGCGGGGTCGGGATGATCGGCGACTTCCCGAATGCCGAGCATCGCAGCGCGGCAATGGCCGAGGTGGTAGAGAGCCTTGCCACACAGGATGTTATTCGCGGCTGGCGAAACGAATTAGTGGATGTAGGCGAGACCTTTCATTCACCACCACTGTTGCACATAGAACGTTCCGCATCACGCTACTTCGGCTTCACCATGTATTCCTCGCATTTGAACGGCCTGACGGCAAGACATGGCCAGCCGTATATGTGGCTCGCCAAACGCGCTGCAACGAAGTACATCGATCCGGGCAAGCTCGACAACATTGCCGCCGGTCGTATCGCACGAGGATACACGCCCATGACCACCCTGATTAAAGAGAGTTTTGAAGAAGCCGGGATCCCAAACGATCTGGCTAAGCAGGCTCGCGCGGCCGGGGCGGTGCGGTGCAAACAGAAAGTTGAGGAAGGCCTGCATAATGAGGTGGTATTTGTGCACGACCTCATCCTGCCAGATTCATTTGTACCAACACCACAAGACGGCGAAGTACAAAGTTTCGAATGCGTGCCCGTTGCCGATTTGCTCAAGCGACTTGAGCGCCCTTCTCAGTTCACCATCGATTCGGCACTCGTGATTGTGGACTGCTTAATCAGACGCGGTTACATCAATTCTGATCGGGAGGACTATCTCGATTTGCTCCACGCGATGCGCCCGTAACGGATCATCATGGACCCGGTCGTCCTATTCTTTGTCCTTGGTGTGGTGGCGCGTCTGGTCAAGAGCGACCTTCGCTTACCCGAAGCGCTTTACGAAACGCTGTCCATCTATTTGTTGCTCGCCATCGGCTTAAAGGGCGGCGTTGAACTGGCAAAACATCCCATTGGCACGGTGGCACCGCAGGCGATGGCCATTGTGGTGATGGGACTGTTGTTGCCGCTACTCGCCTATCCGATTTTGCGGTTTATCGGCAGACTCAACAACTTCGATGCGGCGGCCATTGCAGCACACTACGGTTCCGTGTCGGTGGTGACATTTGCCGTGGGCCTCGCGTTTGTCACAAAACGCGGTATTGCTTACGAAGAGTACATGCCGCTGTTCGTCGCGCTGTTAGAAGTGCCCGGCATCATCGTAGGTATCCTTCTCGCCCGCCTGCACACACTGAAGTCGGTGCATTGGGGAGAACTTGCCCGCGAAATTATGTTCGGCAAGTCTGTCGTGCTGCTGGTAGGTGGTCTGTGTATCGGCTGGCTGGCGGGGCCACAAGGCATCGATCCGATGCGCGGCCTTTTCTTCGACCTATTTAAGGGTGTGCTCGCATTGTTCCTGTTGGAAATGGGTCTGGTTGCCGCCAGTCGTCTCAGCGATTTAAAAAAATCCGGCCCGTTCCTAATCGGCTTTGGCGTTGTTATCCCCGTACTGTTTTCGTTCATCGGTGCGGGGCTTGGCGCTTTGCTCGGACTATCATTGGGCGGCACCACCCTGCTTGCCGTACTCGCCGCGAGTGCGTCCTACATTGCAGCGCCCGCCGCGATTCGCATTGCCGTTCCTGAAGCCAATCCTAGCCTGTCAATTGGTGCCGCGCTCGGTATCACCTTCCCTTTTAACCTCACGCTTGGAATACCGCTGTATTTCGAGATTGCCAAGATGCTGCATAAATGAATACACACCCGAAGCAACTGCTGGTCATTATTGGAGAAGCGACACTGGAAAAGTTTCTGGTGCGCGACATCAAGGGTTTTGGTGCTCACGGCTATACCATTGCCGAAGTGCGTGGTGGCGGCGAACATGGCACCCGAGACGCTGAGTGGGAGGGCAGCCGCTCGATTCGTATAGAAGTTGTTTGCGAAGAGGCCGTCGCTGAAAAGATTGCAGAGCATGTGATTGCTCATTATGCAAAAAACTTTTCGTTATCGCTGTACGTATCTCAAGTCGGCGTGATTCGCAAAGACAAATACTAGGGTATCTCTGAATAAGTCCATTTCGTCGCTTCACATTTGCCCGAGTCGGAGATTGCTTCCCCAAAATCTTCTCCGTGCATATCAATCAAATGCGGGGTCGAAGTACTTGCGTGTTTGTCGGCGTCGGTGCCTTGTCCGGCTTAGAACTGAACTCATTCCGAGCTTGCCTAAACTTACCCTGACCGGTCGCGCCCGTTGAGCAATACCGCCCTCCTGATTATCATCATCGCTGCGTTGTTACACGCGAGCTGGAACTATGTTTTAAAGCGCTCTGGTGGCGGCCTCGGCATTCTCGCCCTGTCTGCGGCAACGGCGGGCGCGATACTCACGCCAATTGCGTTCTTCCTGATTTGGCAGGGTTTCAGTTTCACCTGGCCGATTGTCGGCATGGTGGTGGGTTCCGGCATCATCCACATCGGCTATTTCTTGTTACTCGATCGCGCGTATCGGTCGGGAGGCGACCTTTCGGTAGTCTATCCGCTGGCACGCGCCACCGGCCCGCTTCTCACCATCATTGCAGCGACATTGTTTTTTGGTGAACGCATGACACCAATCGCTCTAACGGGGGCGGTGCTAATCGGCGTTTCAGCGCTTGTCTTGACGGGCGACCCGCGTGGACTTTTTTCACGCAACAAAACCACTGGCGCGCACTCCGGTGCGAGTTTCGCCTTGCTTTGCGGTTGTGTGATTGCGACCTACACCGTGTGGGACAAGCAGGCTGTCGCGCTGTTTCTAATTCCGCCGCTAATTTTTGACTGGGCGGCAAACCTGGTGCGCATTGCTGTCCTCGTTCCATACGCGCGGCACTTCGAGCCTAACGCGATGACACGCGCATGGCGACAACACAAGTGGTCAGTAATCGCAATCGGCATCATGAGCCCGCTATCCTACATCTTGGTATTAACAGCGATGGTCACCACACCGGCCAGTTACATAGCCCCCGCGCGCGAGATGTCGATCCTATTTGCGGCCTTACTAGGGGCCCACTTGCTCAAGGAAGGCGACGCTACGCGTCGTACTATTGCGGCGATCGGCATGGTGCTTGGTGTAGCCGGCTTGGCGGTCGGATAACTATGCCATCGACCAAATTCTATTATCCACGGGCGAGCACTTTCGCGGTATCAACACCAAATGCCGACCGGCGGAGGGCGATAAAATGCTACCTCAAATGGTGTCACCCATTAGCCGGCCTGTGTCAAGTAAGCGAACGAATTTCTCGCTGTTGATGCGATCAGGTTAATCGAAGTACCGCTCCTGTTCCAAGTTTCTTCATCACATCCGTTTCTTCGATACATTGGCTGCCTACTCGGGTAAAACCCGAATCGCGCCAGTCACCCATCAGGATCAAGCCGCGTGCGCTGTTCTGCACGCAGCCCTGGCAAGCAAGCTTGCCCCAGAAGAACGTTGGTGCCGTGTCATGTCCATGGATGGTTTCGTTCAGTATTGTGGCTACCCTTTGGTGCCAAACCGCAGTGGGCTCATTTCACAGGCGAATCGGAAACTGGTCAGGTGGAAAGGAAGTGTGTCCATTCAGACTGGTGGTTACCGGGGGAGGTTCGCCTCGGCACCAGACCCCATTTCTGGCTCAACACCCCCTTGCCAAACTTTGTTCGCCAGCCCTACATGCCGG
>Ga0315907_10000146_pt1 | contig 103160 bp, 90 predicted proteins | sample LakEriMetagenome_3_FD_203525 | JGI IMG/M metagenome (GOLD analysis project Ga0315907, IMG submission 203525) | Freshwater fungal communities from buoy surface, Lake Erie, Ohio, United States - Buoy 12 MA123 | ecosystem: Environmental > Aquatic > Freshwater > Lake > Lake biofilm | place: USA...
GCGAGCAGCGCAAGGCAGCCCCGAAGGGGCCTCGGAACCGGGGTCGCCTTTCTTTTGGTGACTTTTCTTTGGCGAAGCAAAGAAAAGTTACTGCGCTGTCGGGCGCACATCCCGACGCAGTGCAACGAGTCACCAACAATAACTGAAAAGGGCATCATGAACCGTTGCGGCCTTACGCCAGGGCCCCCCCGCAACTGCTTCCTTGCCCTGCGGTGCACCCCCAGCAATGGTCAGCCACCGAAATCGGTCGGCCATTCAAGTCATCGCTCAACAAGTCACGCAAATGCGGCAACGGCGCTTTCAAAGAAGCGCCGCGCAAAGGCAAACCCAGTTGTTGGTTGAAGTCGCAATCAAACAGTTCGCCGGTCCAACCCACCGACACCAAACTGCGGCACATCACGCTGTCCAGGTTCTCATCGCGGTGGGCGCCGCGCAACAAGGTCATGTACTGGTTGAACTGCCCCTTGGACACCAGGGTGCTGCCAAAACGCTGAATGGGCATGTTGGCCAAGGCATAGAGCCGGGTGAAGGTGATACCGAATTGTTCACCCAAAAAATGGCGGTAATCCGCTTCCAGCCTCACCTGGTTGGGCGGCAAGCTCGGGCCTTGGGGGTTGTAGACCAAGCTCAAAGGCAAGGCATCATTCTTTCCATAACCAAGGGCATTGAGTTGTTGCAGGCCACGTATGCTTTTGGCGAACACGCCATCACCCCGCTGGCGGTCCACGTTGTCTTCCAAATAACAAGGCAGCGATGCCACCACTTCCACGCCCTGCTCGGCCAAAAACGCGGCCAGGGTTTCATGGCCAGGTTCGAACAAGATGGTGAGGTTGCAGCGGTCAATGACATGCGCACCCAGGGCGCGCGCCTCGCGCACGAGGTGGCGGAAGTGGACATTGATCTCGGGTGCACCGCCGGTCAAATCCAGGGTGAGGTCGGGGCTGCTGGCTTTCAGGTGCGCGAGCACCTGCAGCACCAGTTCGACCGTCGGCCTGTCCATCTGCTCCGTGCGCTGGGGGCTGGCATTGACATGGCAATGCAGGCAAGACTGGTTGCAGGTGTAGCCCAGGTTGACTTGCAGAGTGTCCACACGGCGTCGGCGCAGTGGAGGGAAGGTGGTTTCGGCCAACAAAGGCATCATCGCGTGCATGCGGCGGGCTCCAAGCAAAATAGGGGTCGATAACACTTGTCGTGTAGAACGCCCGCTACCTTACAGCAGCGCTGACAAAATTGTTTGGAGCCACTTTGTGAACCCTGAATCCATCTCCAGCCCCCCCGTGGCCAGCATCGGCGTCATTGGAGGCAGCGGCCTGTACCGCATCGAGGGCTTGGAAAACGCCCACGAAATCAAAGTTGAAACGCCCTACGGCCCGCCCTCTGACGCCTTCATGGCGGGAACACTCAAGGGGGTGCCCGTGGTCTTTCTGGCACGCCACGGCCGCCTACACAGCCTCACACCGAGTGAAATTCCTTTCCTGGCCAACTTCTGGGCCTTCAAATCGCTGGGCGTGCGTTACCTGGTCTCCCTTTCTGCCGTGGGCTCACTGAAGGAAGAAATGGCCCCACTCGATGCTGTGTTGCCCGACCAGTTCATCGACCTCACCCGACACCGCCCACGCACGTTTTTCGGCAACGGCATCGTCGCCCATGCAGCCATGGGTCAGCCGGTGTGCCCTGCCCTGCACCAGGTGCTGGGTGACGCCGCCGAATCAATTTACGGTGCAGGGAAGTTCGGCCAAGGCCGCTTGCACCGGGGGGGCAGTTATGTGTGCATTGAAGGCCCGCAGTTTTCGACGCTGGCGGAAAGCAAGCTCTACCGCAGCTGGGGCGCCGACATCATCGGCATGACCAACATGCCCGAGGCAAGGCTTGCCCGCGAAGCGGAGATCGCCTACGCCACCGTGGGTTTGGTCACCGACTACGACTGCTGGCACGAGAGTTTCGGGCACGTCACCGCCGACATGGCCATTGCCAACCTCACGCAAAACGCGAGCAATGCTCAGGCTTTGGTACGCGAGGTGGTGCAGCGCCTGCACACGGCACCACCAGCGTCCATCGCCCACAACGCACTCGACAGCGCCTTGATCACCCCGGCGGCCGCCATGCCTTCTGAGGCGAAACAGCGTTTGCAGCTGCTCATGAACAGGGTGTTGGCAGCACGGGGCTGAGGTTTTCAGTCTTTTGTTTCGGCCCTGATCCAACCCGCCGCCCGCTCGGCAATCATCAAAGTGGGTGAGTTGGTATTGCCGCTGGTGATGGTGGGCATGATGCTGGCATCGGCCACACGCAAACCGGACACACCGTGCACACGCAAGCGGGCGTCGACCACGGCGGTGGGGTCGCTGGCTGGGCCCATCTTGGCCGTGCCCACGGGGTGGAAGATGGTGGTGCCGATGTCGCCTACGGCGCGTACCAGCTCGTCATCGTTTTGCAGGTGAGCGCCGGGCTTGAGTTCGGTCGGTTGATAGGGTGCCAAAGCGGCTTGAGCAACGATGCGCCGCGTGACACGCAGCGCTTGCGCGGCGATGCTTCGGTCGTCTTGGGTGGACAAATAGTGTGGCGCGATGCGGGGCGCGTCCTCCAGGCGCGGCGAACGAATGTGCACCTCGCCACGGCTCGTGGGGTTCAGGTGGCAGACGCTGGCGGTGAAGGCGTTGAAACGGTGCAGCGGTTCGCCAAAAGCGTCGAGTGACAGCGGCTGCACGTGGTACTGCAAATTGGCGTGGGGCTGATCCGGACTGCTGCGGGTAAAAGCCCCCAGCTGGCTCGGCGCCATGCTCATGGGGCCACGACGGCGCAGTACGTAATCCAGCCCGATCATTCCCTTGCCCCACCACGACTGCGACATCGTATTGAGGGTGCGCACGCCCTGCACTTGGAAGATGCATCGGATTTGCAGGTGGTCTTGCAGATTGCGGCCCACGCCCGCGAGCGGGTGGCGGGGCACCACGCCATGGGCGTGCAGCAACGAGGCATCACCGATGCCTGAGCGTTGCAACACCATGGGCGTGCCGATGGCGCCGGCGCACAGGATGACCTCGCGGGTCGCATGGGCCTCTATGGCCTCGCTGCCCTCGCGCGGTTGCACCCTCACACCATGAGCGCGCCACGGCGTGTCGCTTCCAGGCGCAAGCAACACCTGGTCAATCTCCGCGCCCGTCCACACCTGCAAGTTGTCGCGGTCCAAGGCTGGACGCAGAAAACCTTTGCTGGCGTTCCAGCGAATGCCGCTGCGCTGGTTCACCTCGAAGTAACCCACGCCTTCGTTGTCGCCCCGGTTGAAATCACTCGAAGCCGGGATACCGGCCTGCACAGCAGCACGCGCGAAGGCATCGAGAATGTCCCAGCGCAAACGCTGGCGTTCAACCCTCCATTCGCCACCGGCACGGGCACCAAGCGGATCGTGGCCTGGGGCGGCGTGGAAGGCATCGGCACCGCCATGAAAGTCTTCATGCGCCAGGAAAGCCGGCAAACATTGGTCCCAGCCCCAACCCTCATTGCCCAGTGCGGCCCAGTGGTCGTAGTCGCGGGCTTGGCCACGCATGTAAATCATGCCGTTGATGCTGGAGCTGCCGCCCAGCACCTTGCCGCGTGGGTATCGCATGGCGCGCCCGTTCAGATTCGTCTCGGCTTCCGTGCGGTAGAGCCAATCGGTGCGCGGGTTGCCGATACAGTGAAGGTAACCTACGGGAATGTGTATCCAGAGGTAGTCGTCTTTGCCGCCCGCTTCAATCAACAGAACACGCTTGGTGGGATCCAGACTCAAACGGTTGGCCATCAGGCAACCAGCACTTCCGGCACCGCAGACGATGTAGTCGTAGGTGGGCGTGCTCATGGTTTCATGGCGAGGACGGTCTAACGCCCCAGGATGGGGAAAAGCAGCTTGAGGCCATCGGTGAGCAGCTCCACGGCCAAGGCAGCCAAGATCAAGCCCATCAACCGCGTCATGATGTTGATGCCGGTAGAACCCAATACCTTTGCAATCTTTCCGGAGGCGGCAAACGCCGCCGCAGTGGCCAGTGCGACCACCACGCCATAACCCACCAGCACCGCCAACTGCCACACATGGCCTTGGGTTTTCTCCGCGTAAATCACCATGGTGGAGATGGTGGCGGGGCCCGTGAGCAAAGGAATGGTCAAAGGGACGACCGCAATGCTGGCACCGGCATCGACTTTATTGGAGCCTTCGGCGACATCCTCTTTACGCCCTTCCGCGGGTTGGGCATTGAGCATCTGCAGCGACGAAATCAACAACAAAATACCGCCCCCCACCTGGAATGAGGGCAGGGAGATACCGAAAAACTCAATGATCTTCAGTCCCGCCAATGCGCTGATGGAGACCACCAAAAAGGCGGTGAAGGCACTTACCTTGATGGTGCGCCGCCGCTGCGCCGGGGTGAAATGGCTGGTGAAGTGGATGAAAAACGGCACCACACCAATCGGGTTGACGATGGCCAGGAGAGCAATCAAGGGTTTGTAGATATCCATTGGTCCATTGTGCGGTGTGGTTCACCGAATGTTCTGCGGCCATTTGGTGCAACAAAGCGAAACCTCTCACCACCCTGGTGCGGACCCTGGTGAACAGGTATTGATTTGATCAGCACCCCAAGGCGCCCCGCGGTCCGGGTATCTCCGAGATAACCCGAATTCTCGGTATGCAGCATGCGCGCAAAACAACACTTTCCCACCCATGGCCTTGATAACTCTTTGCCCAGGCCGGAAAAATCAATTGATAATGGGAATTCTGTGTCCGGCAGCCGCACCTTTGCTTGAATAGGTCAGGATGGGTTGATGCTCCACATGGTTTTCTTGGATCAATAGGAAAGAAAGGTGCTCTGCATGGGCAACAAACTCTACGTGGGCAACTTGGCCTACGGTATTCGTGATGAAGACCTTCAGCAAAACTTTGCGGCTTTCGGGACGGTGGCTTCGGCCAAAGTCATGATGGACCGTGAAACGGGTCGTTCTAAAGGCTTCGGCTTTGTAGAAATGAGCTCTGATGCAGAAGCCCAAGCAGCCATCGCTGGCATGAACGGCAAAGACCTGGAAGGTCGTGCTGTGGTGGTCAACGAGGCACGTCCTCGTGAAGAGCGTCCGGGCGGCTTCGGTGGTGGCGGTCGCTCCGGTGGTGGCGGCTACGGCGGCGGCGGTGGCGGTTACGGCGGCGGCGGCGGTCGCTCAGGCGGTGGCGGTTACGGCGGCGGTGGCGGTCGCTCCGGTGGTGGCGGCTACGGCGGGGGTGGCGGTCGCTCCGGTGGTGGCGGCTACGGCGGCGGCGGTGGTCGCTCCGGTGGTGGCGGTTACTGAACCGCACGAGCACCAGGTACCTAACAAAAGCGGTGGCGCATCAGCCCACCGCTTTTTTGTTGGCCAGCGTGATGGACCGCAGCCAATAAAACCAAACTCAGTATTTTTCAGCGCGTATCACTGAGACGTCAGCGAAAAACAAGGTCAGGCCAAAGTGAGGGGCATAGGCATCCACCACGTGACGGGCAATGGTGTCGGCCACGTCAGCGTCGCAGATGACCTTCATTTCGATGGTGCGGTCGGCCTCCCAAGCGCCTTCGCGTTCCCCCGTGTGGCCTGCCCCACGAACGTCGTAAACCGTATAGCCATGGGCGCCCAAACGTTTGACGTCCTGGCTCAGCGATTTTTCCAGCGCGGCCTCGGCGATGATGACCAAGAGCTTTTTGGGGTGCTTATTGAATTCACTCATGTCGTTAGGACCTTGGCCAGTTCGATGTACAGCGGAATACCGATGACGATGTTGAACGGAAAGGTGATTCCCAGCGCAGCGGTAATGGACAACGCAGCGTTGGCTTGCGGCACTGCAATGCGCATGGCGGTGGGCGCCGCAATGTAACTGGCACTGGCCGCAAGGATGGCCACGATGGCCACACCACCTGTGGACAGTCCCAGCGCAACGCCCACCAAAGCACCTGCCAGCGCCAAGATCGGTGGCGCACCCAAGCCCACCACGAGCACAGCGGCGCCAAAACGTTTGACCTCACCAAGGCGGCCACCGGCCACCAAACCGAGCTCCAATAAAAAGAGGGCAAGTACGCCTTTGAAGGGATCAACGAACACGGCCTTGATCGGCGCGCTGCCTTCCACGCCAGCGATGGCACCAATCACAAGCCCGCCCAGCAAGAGGACCATGCTTTTGCCGCAAAGCACATCGTGCGCCAGGGTTTGCCAACGAAAGGGACTGGCGGTTTGTTGCTTGTCACGGGCCTCTCGCTGCGTGGCCCAACGGGCCAACAAAATACCAGCGGCCAGGCCGGGCACTTCCATCACGGCCACCCACAAAGCGGCATGGCTTTCATAGCTTATGCCTTGGCGGGTCAAAGCCGCTGTGCCCACGGCGAAGGTGACCACACTGACAGAACCGTAGTGGGCCGCCAAGCTGGCGCTGTCGGCGCCACTCATCTTGAGCAAGCGCAGCACCGGGAAAAGCACGAAGGGGATGGCAAAACCCAGGGCCATGGTGGCCAGCACTTGGGGTGCCAAGTCCAGTACCGGTTGCTTGCTAAGCTCAATACCACCTTTGAGCCCGATGGCCAGCAGCAAATAGATGGACAAGGTTTCGTACAGCGCCTCGGGCAAACGCAGGTCACTGCGCAGCAAGCGGGCCAACACACCCAAAACGAAAAACAGAACGACGACATCAATCATGGGGGCGGATGGTGCCACAGTGGCAGGCCCTGGGAGGCTGTTGGGATTTGGCAAATCAACGTTTGCCGAATCCAAGCAGGCAGGTTGTTAGAGGAAACGCTCCAGAATTCGCCTCGACTGTCGATCCAGCGCAGAGCGATCCGCAATCACAAACTGTATGCCCTGGCTGTCAGCCACCAACAAACGCCCGGAAGGCAGGCGGCGAATGTCTTCTTCGCCTTTGAGTACCAACTGTGTCGCGCCTCTGTCGGTGTCTACATCCCAGACGCTGGGGGTGGAGTAGGTGGACACCTTTTTGATGCGCTGGATGACGGGCATGAATTCGCGCATGGCCAGCTCTGCGTCGATGAGGCGGCGCACCTCAGGCTCGACCTGAGCCAAATGGCTGATCCAAACCCGCTCTTTGCCGTCCGCCCCCACGAGTGAAACACCTTCCAGCGGCGCGGAGATCGGAAAAGCCCGAACCGGTGTGATGCCCACATGGGCAGTTCCCTCCTCATCGGTCAGGACAAGACGACCAAATGAATCGCGGTGCATCTGGATGGAGGGTGTGCTCATGCTTGTCCTGCGGGGTGCGCTGTAGGAATGGCGGCTGGAACAGCTTGGGGGTTGTCGCCTTCCTCGGTGTCCACTTGCCTGGCCTGGGCTTCGTAGAGCCGGAAATAAGCACCCTGCTTGGCCATCAACGCATCGTGGGGGCCCACCTCCACCACCTGGCCGCGGTCCATCACCACCAAGCGGTCGGCTTTGCGCAATGTGGACAAACGGTGGGCGATGGCGATGGTGGTTCTGCCCTTGACGAGGTTGTCCAACGCCTTTTGAATTTCCTTTTCGGTTTCCGTGTCGACGGACGAGGTGGCTTCATCCAGGATCAAGATGCGCGGGTCGATCAACAAGGCGCGTGCGATCGAAATTCGCTGGCGCTCACCGCCGGAGAGCCCCTGGCCGCGCTCGCCGACCATGGAGTCATACCCTTGCGACAAGCGCAAGATGAAGTCGTGGGCATGGGCGGCGCGGGCAGCCGCCACAATTTCTTCACGCGTGGCGTTGGGTTTGCCGTACGCAATGTTCTCGGCGATGGTGCCAAAGAACAAAAACGGTTCTTGCAGCACCAGGCCAATATGGCGGCGGTAGTCGGCCACGGCGATGCGCCTGATGTCGGTGCCATCCACGCGGATCGAGCCGTCCGTCACGTCGTAAAAGCGGCAAATCAAATTCACCAAGGTACTTTTGCCCGAGCCACTGTGGCCGACCAGGCCAATCATCTCACCGGGTTGGATGTCCAGAGACAGGCCCCGAATGATGGCGCGGCTGCCATAACGAAAACCAATGTCGCGCAATTGCATGCCGCCTTGCAATTTGTCCACCTTGACGGGGTCGGCGGGCTCGGGCACGTTGGACACATGGTCCAGGATGTCAAAAATGCGCTTGGCACCGGCCGCAGTTTTTTGAGTCACAGAGACAAAACGGCTCATGGAATCAAGCCGCCCGTAAAAACGGCCACTGGCGGTGATGAAAGCCATCAACACGCCGACGGTGATGCTGTCGCGCGCCACCAACCAAATGCCAAAACCCCAGACCACCAACAGGCCAATTTCGGTCAGCAAGGACACGGTGGGGGTGAACAGGGACCAGGTGCGGTTCAGTTTGTCGTTGGCCTCCAGGTTCAAACGGTTGGCCTCACGAAACCGGGTGGCTTCATGGCGTTCCTGGGCGAAGGCTTTGACCACACGAATGCCCGGGATGGTGTCAGCCAGCACGTTGGTGACCTCACCCCACACCCGGCCTATTTTTTCGAATCCAGTGCGCAGCCGATCCCGCACGCGCTGGATCATCCAAGCGATGAAAGGCAGTGGCAGCAAGGTCACCACCGCCAGCCAAGGGTTGATGGAGAACAGGATCACCGCTGTCATCAAAATCATGATGACATCGGTGGCAAAGTCCATGGCGTGCAGCGACAGGTAGACCGAAATGTTGTCGGTTTCGGAGCCGATGCGTGCGATCAAATCACCGGTGCGTTTGCCACCGAAATAGTCGAGCGACAACCTGAGCAAGTGCTCGAAGGTGGTGGTTCTGAGATCAGAGGAAATTCTTTCAGAGACAAGGGCTAGCAAGTAAGTGCGCGCCCACCCTAAACCCCAAGCCAGCAGCGCGGATACGAGTAAACCGAGCAGCAGCAGCAGCGCGAATTGCGAATCGATGGGTTGGCCACTTTGGTAGGGCACCAGCACATCATCGAGCAGCGGAATCGTCAAGTAGGTGGGCACCAGGGTCGCGGCCGTAGATGCCAAGGTGAGCAAAAAACCAAGAATCAACTTGCTCCGGTAAGGCTTGGCAAACTGCCCCAAACGCAGCAACACCCAGGTGGAAGGCGGTGAGTGCAGCTCGCGGCTGCAAACCGGACAGGACTCGCTGTCGGGTGGCAAACTGGCCTGGCAGGTCGGACAATTCAGAACGTCATCACCAGCCAAAGCCTCAGTGTGGCGCGCCTGCCCCAGCCTCTCGACCGCCTGCTCGAATTGCAGCATCCAGCGTTGCACCGCCACGTTGTGCCCCAGGCTGAAAAACCAGCGCGCCAAAAGTTCGGTGGCGTTGACCAGATCCAAACTTCCCACCCCGGCGTGGTCGCGCAACTTCAGCGCCATGCCAGGTGCCAGCGGCCAGTCCATGACTTTCCCACCCTGCGCACAGGCCAATACGCGCTGGTTGGTCACGACAAGTTGGGTGCCCGCAAAAAACAACTGCTCGTTCAAGTCAACCGATAGCTGGGCTAGGACGTTTTCGCCCTTGTGCAGGAGTGAAGATACCGCTGCCTGTGCGGGGGCAACCAAGGCCCTCGTGGCAGTATCGGCAGAATTTGAGTGCATCGGTTTTCAGGGGAAAAAGTAATTTTGACAGCCAAAGACGGCTGAAGAGACAAAAACCAGTAGAAATCAGCACGGCATAGACCGGCGATTCTTACCCAAACGAAACAAACCCCTTCTGAGTTGACCCGACGGCTTCATCTGCCATGCGCCCCACATCCATTTCGCCGCGTCCGACCAGGACCCACACAGTATTTGTTAGTTCGCGCAAACTTCTCTAAATGCAAAAAAAATTTGACGACATTCAGCTGCAGCGCATCAACTTTTTACGGGGTCCCAACATTTGGACCTACCGGCCCGTGCTGGAGGTGTGGCTGGATTTGGGCGCGTTGGAAGATTTTCCCTCCAATTTAATTCCCGGCCTGACCGACCGCTTGCTCGCCGCCTTGCCGGCTTTGGGCGAACACCACTGCGGCGTGGGTGAAAAAGGCGGCTTCCTGCAGCGCCTGCAAGAGGGGACCTGGGCAGGTCACATTTTGGAACATGTGGTGATCGAGCTGCTGAACCTGGCGGACATGCCCACGGGATTTGGCCAAACACGCAGCACGTCGCAACGTGGCGTCTACCGCATGGTGTTCCGCGCGCGTGACGAACAGGTCGCGCGTTTGGCACTGGAAGAAGGCCACCGTTTGTTGATGTGCGCCATCAACAGCCAGCCATTTGACACTGCGGCAGCGGTTCAGCGTTTGCGCGACCGCGTCGAAGCGTGTTACCTCGGGCCCAGCACCGCCAGCATCGTGGCCGCAGCGGCAGACCGTCACATTCCCCACATGCGCCTGAATGGCGGCAATTTGGTGCAACTGGGTTACGGTGCCCGGCAGCGCCGCATTTGGACCGCGGAAACCGACCTGACGAGTGCCATCGCCGAAGGCATTGCGCGAGAAAAAGACCTCACCAAAAGTTTGCTCAAAGCCTGCGGCGTGCCGGTGCCTGAGGGCGTGGTGGTGGAAACGCCAGAGGCGGCTTGGGATGCGGCGCAAGACATTGGCTTGCCCGTGGTGGTCAAACCCACCGACGGCAACCACGGCCGCGGCGTGAGCCTGGACCTGAACACCGAAACCGACATCAAAGCCGCCTTCCCCGTCGCGGACGCAGAGGGCAGTGGCGTCATGGTGGAGCAGTACATCCGCGGTCTCGAGCACCGGCTGCTGGTGGTGGGCGGCAAGGTGGTAGCGGCTGTGAAAGGCAGCAGCGCCTCTGTGATCGCCGATGGCCGCAGCACAGTGCGTGAATTGATCGACGCCCAAATCAACTCCGACCCTCGCCGTGGTGACGCAGAAGACTTTCCTCTGAGTGTGATTCGCCCCGAGGAAGAAGGCGCCGTGATGCTGGAGCTGCAACGCCAAGGCCTGACCCCGGATTCCGTCCCTGTCGCCGGACGCGAGGTGATGGTGGTGCGCAATGGCAACTTGGCCATTGATTGCACCGATGACGTTCATCCTGAAGTCGCCCACACCGCATCTTTGGCGGCACGCATGGTGGGGCTGGACATTGCCGGCATCGACCTGGTCGCACAAGACATCTCCAAGCCCTTGCAAGATCAAGGCGGCGCGGTGGTGGAAGTCAATGCAGGCCCCGGCCTCTTGATGCACCTGAAACCAGCCGAAGGTCAGCCGCGTCCCGTGGGCCGCGCCATCGTCGACCACTTGTTCGCCCCCACACTGGCGGATAACGGCGAGAACCCGGGCCGTATCCCTATCGTGGGCGTGGCGGGCACCCAAGATACCAATGTGATCTCACGTTTGGTGGCTTGGCTGATGAACCTCGGCGGCCACCATGTCGGATTGGCCTGCCGCGACGGGTTGTTTTTGAACCGCCGCCGGGTAGAGCGCGGCTCGAACGCACACTTTGAAGCCGGCCGTCGTTTGCTGATCAACCGCTCGGTGGATGCGGCCGTGTTTGAAAACAGCGCTGAATCCATTTTGCGTGATGGCCTGGCCTATGACCGTTGTTTGGTTGGCGTGGTCACCGACTTTGAGCTGCCCGAGCAAGACCGTGCCACGTTGGCCCACTTCGACGTACTGGATACCGACCAGCTGTTCAAAGTGTTACGAACCCAGATCGATGTGGTGCTGCCCGAAGGCACTGCCGTCCTCCATGGCCGTGATGCCCAGGTGGCCGATCTGGCCCGCCTGTGCGATGGAGGCGTGATTTTTTATGGCTTGAGCGACACCCTGCCCGCATTGGTTGACCACCGCGCCCAGGGCGGGCGGGTGGTGTTCCAGCGTGATCACCATGTGGTTCTGGCCACGGGGCACGACGAACTCCTTCTGCCCGAACTGGCCCAGCGGGCCAGTGGCAAAAGCAATGCGGAAACACCACCTGTTCCTGCGGAGGCTTTGCTGGCGTCTGTCGCCACCGCGTGGGCCTTGGGCATGGCACCCGACCTCATCGTCGCGGGCATCGACACCTTCCGCGCCAACACCAGCGATCCTTTGGTGGACCTGGGTTTTGTCACAACAAATACCAAAAGCATCACATCTGGCGCCCCGCGTCGGTCGTCCTGAACGCCGGCTCGCACGTTAGAGGTCAACGCATCCAACGATTCTCGGGAAAGCTGAACCATGGAACTCTCACGCATTCGCGCTCTTCGTGGCCCCAACCTTTGGGGACGCCACACCGCCATTGAAAGCATAGTGACTTGTTCAGAGTCCGAGCGTTCCATCGCCACCCGTCCCGGCTTTGAAGCCGCCGTACGCGCACTCTTTCCTGCCATTGGTGCGCTGAGGGCCAGCGGCGCGAACAGCCCCATCTCCTTTGCCCATGTGCTGGAAAACGCAGCCCTGGCGCTGCAGGCTCAAGCGGGTTGCCCGGTCACTTTCAGCCGCACCTCGGCCACCAGCGAGCCCGGTGTGTACCAAGTGGTCGTGGAATACAGCGAAGAGGTGGTGGGACGATTGGCCGTCGATCTTGCCCAAACCTTGATTGAAGCCGCGGCCGATGGCCAATCATTTGACGTTGACGCCGCCGTAGCCCGCTTGCGTGAGCTGGACGAAGACACCCGTTTAGGCCCCAGCACCGGTTCCATCGTGGACGCCGCCGTGGCGCGCGGCATTCCTTACCGCCGTCTGACCCAGGGCAGCATGGTGCAGTTTGGTTGGGGTTCCAAACAGCGTCGCATCCAAGCCGCTGAAGTGGATGCCACCAGTGCCGTGGCGGAATCCATTGCGCAGGACAAAGACCTCACCAAAACATTGCTGCGTGCGGCCGGCGTGCCCGTTCCCTGGGGCCGTCCCGTCACATCGGTTGAGGATGCCTGGGCCGTGGCTGAAGAAATTGGGATGCCTGTGGTGGTCAAGCCGCAAGACGGCAACCAAGGCAAAGGCGTCACGGTCAACATCAACCAGCGCAGCCAAATGGAAGCCGCTTACCGCACCGCCGCCGAATATGGTCAAGTGATGGTGGAGCGCTACTTGCCAGGCCACGACTTTCGTTTGTTGGTGGTGGGCGACAAGGTGGTCGCCGCGGCACGCCGCGACCCTCCCCACGTGATCGGCGACGGCCGACACACTGTGCGCGAGCTGGTGGACCGCGTCAACGCCGACCCACGCCGGGGTGATGGCCATGCCACTTCACTCACCAAAATTCGTTTTGACGACATCGCCCTGGCACGTTTGGCGCTGCAAGGATTGAACGCACAGAGCGTGCCCGAAAAAGGTCAGCGTGTCGTGCTGCGCAACAACGCCAACTTGAGCACCGGCGGTACCGCCTCCGACGTGACCGACGATGTTCATCCCGACATGGCGGCCCGGGCCGTCGCCGCGGCACAAATGGTGGGCCTGCACATTTGCGGTGTGGACGTGGTCTGCGAAACCATGCTCAAACCCCTGGAAGACCAAGGCGGCGGTGTGGTGGAAGTCAATGCCGCGCCGGGCTTGCGCATGCACCTGTCGCCGTCTTTCGGCAAGGGCCGTGCGGTGGGCGAAGCCATCATCAACAATCTTTTTCCAGCCGGCCAGGATGGTCGCATTCCCATCATTGCCGTCACAGGCACGAATGGCAAAACCACCACCACGCGCCTGACCACCCATTTGCTGGCCACCAGTGGTCTGGGTGTGGGCATGACCTTGACCGATGGTGTTTATGTCAACGGCCGCCAAATCGACAGTGGTGATTGCAGTGGCCCCAAGAGTGCACGTAATGTGTTGATGCACCCTGACGTGGACGCTGCTGTGTTTGAAACCGCACGTGGCGGCATCTTGCGCGAAGGCCTGGGTTATGACCGCTGCCAGGTGGCGGTGGTCACCAACCTGGGTGCAGGCGACCACTTGGGGATGAACCACATCCACACAGTGGAAGACCTGGCCTTGGTTAAACGCGTGATCGTTCAAAACGTGGCCGCAGGTGGTTACGGCGTGCTCAATGCAGCCGACCCCCATGTGGCCGCGATGGCCGCTGTGTGCCCTGGCAAGGTGATTTTTTTCGCCGCAGACCGCCACCATCCCATCATGGCCACCCACCGTGCCCAAGGTCACCGCACCGTGTACGTGGATGGCGATGCCATCGTCGTCTCCGAAGGGGCATGGCGTGAGCGCCTGCCCATGCGCGACATCCCTCTCACGCGCAATGGCAGCATCCCCTTTCAGATTGAAAACGTCATGGCCTCCATCGCGGCCGCCTGGGGCGTGGGCCTGCACTGGGACGACATTCGCCGTGGATTGGCCAGTTTTGTCAACGACACCAGCACTGCGCCCGGCCGCTTCAATGTGATGGACTACCGCGGTGCCACCGTGATCGCCGATTACGGCCACAACCCGGACGCCATGCGTGCCCTGGTGGCCGCCATTGAGGCCATGCCGGCGCAGCGGCGCAGCGTGGTCATCAGCGGGGCAGGCGACCGCCGCGACGATGACATTCGGGAACAAACCGCCATTCTGGGAGCGGCTTTTGACAGCGTGGTGCTGTTCGAAGATGCCTGCCAACGTGGCCGTGCCGACGGCGAGGTGGTGCGCTTGTTGCGTCAGGGACTCCAGGGCGCATCCCGCACTCGCCAGGTCAAATCCATTAAAGGCGAGTTCTTAGCCATTGATGAAGCCTTAAAGCAATTGCAACCTGGTGACCTGTGTTTGGTGCTGGTGGATCAGGTAGAAGAGGCCTTGGCCCACTTGAATCAGCGCATCACTGAACCGCTGGTGGAGCTGGCTGAAGCCACCGCTTGATCAAGCACGAAAAGCGGCGAGCTTCAGTGGTTGCGCCTTTTCTTGCGAGCCCTGCCTGAGAGCAGTCGATCGAAGACCGCGTTGGGCAGGACGCGCATCAGCTTGGCGACCACACCCATTTGCCATGGAATGACGCGGTAGCTGTCGCCGGATTCGATGGCGCGATAGGCGCGGTCGGCGAATGTGTCAGCGGGCATCAAGAACGGCATGCTGTAGGTGTTTTGCTGGGTCAATGGCGTGGCGATGTAACCCGGCACCACGGTGACCACCTTGACGCCGAATGGCCTGCACTCGCCGCGTAAGCTTTCGCAGTAACTGATGACGCCGGCTTTGCTCGCGCAGTAGGCGCCGTGCCCCGGCAACCCACGTATGCCGGCCACACTGGCAATGCCCACCAAAGTGCCACTGCGGCGCGCCATCATGCCGCTCACGAATGGATGGAAAGTGGCGGCCAAACCCAGGTTGTTGGTTTCAAAGGTTTCGCGCATCACAGCCAGGTCGTCGAACTCGGCCGTGTCCATGCCCACGCTGATGCCTGCGTTGGCGATCACCACATCGGGTAACCCTTGAGCAGCGATGCAATCACGGCCTGCGGCCACAATGCTGTTGACGTCACGCACATCGGCCGCGTAAACAGCCCAACGCTCTGTAGACCAACCCTGCTGCTGCGCCCAAAGCTGCAGTTCGGCCGCTCGACGCGCCACCAAGGCCAGGCGAAAACCCGCTTGGTGGTAACGCAAAGCCAGTGCCTGCCCGATGCCACTGGAGGCGCCGGTGATGAAAACCAGCGGCGGCAATGTCACGGTACGCGGCCCTTGCCCACCGGTTGGCTGGGCTCCACAGCGGGAGCAAAAGTCGCCTTGACCCGCCCGTTGACCGAGATCACCCGGTTGAGGTTGTCGTAATTCAAACTGTCACCAGCAATCTGTGTGCTTCCGCGTTGCAACACCACAGGCAAATGCGAGCGCACCTCCTCTGTATTGAGAAAAGCATGCAAAAAATCACTGGTGAAAACCGCGGCTTCTTCGTCGCCTCGCGCATCGCGCTGCACGCGTGCGCTGCCGGTGAGCTGCAACTCCGAACCATCGGCGTTGCTCAGGGCTCGTTGCGCGGTAGCGCGTGTCACGGTGCCGCTAGGACCCATGGCTTGCAAACGCACCTGGTCAATTTCAGCGGTATCGTCGTCGGGGTAGTGGCGCAGGACATCACCTTCCACCTGGGCTTTGAGCCGTCCATCTTTCGCGAAACGGTGCACGCTGAAGCCATGCATGGTGTAGTCCGGCTCATGTCGCAGCGCTTTCGCCGGACCCTCAGGCACCAGCAGCGGCGTGTTTTTCACCAACCACCACGTGCCCAGCGCCAGCAAACCCATGAGCAAAAGCGGCAGGTAGGTGGTCAGGGGGTGCAACAAACGCCGCCACCAAGCACCACGGCTTGGCACCGGTGCCGGCGCCGCTTTGAGCGCAGCCAGAACAATCCGGTTCATGCAACGCCACCGTCCAGCGTGACGAGGTGTCCGCGCAGCAAGTCGGCATAGCGACCTGCTGCGGTTAGCAGCAAATCGCAGCACTCGCGGGCGGCGCCCTCACCGCCGCGCGCTTGCGTGACATGGTGGGCGCGGCAACGAACCTCCACATGGGCGTTGGCGGGCGCACACGCAAATGCCGCATGCACGAACAGCGGCAGATCTGGCCAATCGTCACCCATCACCGCCACGTCGTTCCACGACAGATTCAGGGCTTTGAGCAAGGGCTCCGCAGCGGCCAATTTGTCTGTAGCACCAAACACGGCATGGACCAAACCCAGGTCGGCCACACGGCGACGCACCGCAGGCGAATCACGCCCCGTGATCACCAAGGGCGTGATGCCGCCCTGAGCCAGCAACTTCAAGCCATGGCCGTCCAGGCTGTGAAACGCCTTGAACGACTCCCCTGCCTCACCGATGTAGAGACGGCCATCGGTGAGCACGCCGTCCACATCAAAAATGGCGGCACGCAAGCCCAAACCCGGGCCTTGGGCTTTGAGCAGCAGCTCGGGTGAGAAGTGAAGTGCGGGTGTCATGGTCGGGGTCTCAGATCACCTTGGCTCGCATCAAATCGTTCGAGTTCAGCGCACCCACCAGTTGGTGCTGGGCGTTGACCACCAGCACACTGGTGATGCGGTGTTGTTCCATCATGGCGGCGGCATCTACCGCGAGGGCATCATCACGCACAAGCCGTGGCGTTTTGTACATGACCTGCTCGGCGGTCAGTGGCCGCAGGTCGGTGCCACGCGCCACCAGCCGGCGCAGGTCACCGTCGGTGAAGATACCCAACACCTCGCCCGCATCATTGGCAACTGCCGTGGCCCCTAATCCCTTGTGTGTCATCTCTCGCATCATTTCAATCAGGGGTGTGTCCGCTTGAACACGAGGCACCGCATCACCCGTTCGCATCACATCGCGCACATGGGTCAACAAGCGGCGCCCCAAACTGCCACCAGGATGTGAACGCGCAAAATCTTCGGCCTTGAAGCCACGGGCGTCGAGTAACGCCACTGCCAGTGCATCGCCCAGGGCCATTTGCGCCGTGGTGCTGGCCGTGGGTGCCAACTTCAAGGGGCATGCTTCCTGGTCGACCGCACAAGAAATCACCCAATCCGCATGGCGCGCCAAGGAGGAGTCTTTTTGGCCCGTCATGGCAACGACCTTCACCAGCAGTCGCTTGAGGGCTGGCAACACCGCCATCAACTCATCGCTTTCACCCGAATTGGAAATGGCCAACACGACATCCCCCGGCGTGACCATGCCCAAATCGCCGTGGCTGGCCTCTGCCGGGTGCACGAACATGGCGGGCGTGCCCGTGGACGCCAGCGTGGCCGCGATTTTTCTGCCCACATGGCCACTTTTACCCATCCCCATCACGACCACACGACCTTGGCACTCGAGCATCGCACGCGCAGCTTGGGCAAAGGACTCGCCTTGTCGCGCCTTCAAGCCGATCAGGGCCTGAGCTTCGATATCAAAGGTGTCGCGTGCCAATTGCAAGGCTCGCTCGGCGTTGAATAAGGGAGGATTGGTCACGGAAAGGGCAAATGCGAGCGTCGTTTAGGATCGAGCGATTGTATGTAGGCAAGCGGGCCCTGGCCTGCAATTTGCATCCCGACCTTCAATATGGCCAGCACCCTCGAATTGGTATTGCTTTACCTTGTAGCCGCCGTGGCGGGGGTGGTGCTGTGCCGCTTGGCCAAACTGCCGCCCATGTTGGGCTATTTGGCCGTCGGCGTGCTCATTGGCCCCAATGCATTGGCACTGGCCAAAGACTCAGCGGGCGTGCAGTACCTGGCCGAGTTCGGCGTGGTGTTTCTGATGTTCGTCATCGGGCTGGAATTCAACCTGCCCAAACTGCGCAGCATGCGGCAACTGGTGTTTGGTTTGGGTCTGGCACAGGTGCTGCTCACCATCTTGGGCACGGTGGCGGGGCACTACCTGCTGACCTGGGCGTTTTCTTTTTCTGACCAGCCCTGGGAATTGTCCTGGCAAGGCGCTATGGTCCTGGCCGGGGCCATGGCCATGTCCAGCACGGCCATCGTGGTGAAGATGATGGCCGAACGTCTGGAGCTGGACAGCGAACATGGCCGCCGTGTGATGGGCGTGCTGCTTTTCCAGGACTTGGCCGTGGTGCCGCTTTTGGTATTGATTCCCGCTTTGAATTCCAGCGGCGCCGACATGGCGGTCTCTCTCGGTTGGGCGGGCATCAAGGCGGCGGCACTGCTCGCTGTGTTGCTGGTGGGTGGCCAAAAGGTGATGCGCTGGTGGCTGACCATGGTGGCCAAACGCAAGAGTGAAGAGCTGTTTGTGCTCAACCTCTTGCTCATCACGCTGGGTTTGGCGTGGCTGACGGAACACGCAGGTTTGTCGCTGGCGCTGGGTGCTTTCGTGGCCGGCATGCTGGTGGCCGAAACCGAATACAAACACCAGGTGGAAACCGACATTCGGCCCTTTCACGATGTGCTGCTGGGCTTGTTCTTCATCACCATCGGCATGAAGCTCGATTGGCGCCCGGTCATGGAGCAGTGGGTGCTGGTGCTGGCACTGACGTGCGTGCCGGTGTTCGCCAAGTTTTTGCTCGTGGCGGGTTTGGCACGCTTGTTTGGTGCCCAACCTGGTGTGGCCTTGCGCACAGGCCTTTACTTAGCGCAGGCGGGTGAGTTTGGTTTTGTGCTGCTGACATTGGGCGCACAGCAACAGCTCATTGATGCACGCTGGATGAGCCCGGTGCTCGCCAGCATGGTGTTGTCCATGCTGGCCACGCCCTTACTCATCAACTACAGCAATGCCATCGTCGCCCGGCTGGCCGCCAGCGATTGGTTGATGCAGTCGGTGGCCATGACAACAATTGCCAAACGCGCCATCAACGCCCAGGCCCACGTCATCATCGCGGGCTATGGACGCAGCGGACAAAACCTGGCGCGGCTGCTGGAAGGCGAACGCATCGCCTACATGGCCCTGGACCTGGATGTGGACCGCGTGCGGCAAGCCGCCGCTGCAGGCCAAAGCGTGGTGTTTGGCGACGCCGCCCGTCTGCAAAGTCTGATGGCCGCAGGCCTGGCCCGGGCCAGTGCGGTGGTGGTGAGTTACCACGACACGCCGTCGGCGATGAAAATTTTGCGGCTGGTGCAAGAGCACGCACCCAAGGTGCCCGTCATCGTCCGCACCATCGACGACACCGACCTGGAAAAACTCCGCGCCGCCGGTGCCACCGAGGTGGTGCCCGAAGCGATTGAAGGCTCCTTGATGCTGGCCAGCCATGCCCTGGCTTTGGTGGGCGTGCCGATGCGCCGCGTGATCCGGGTGGTGCAGGACCAGCGCGACGCGCGTTACGGTTTGCTGCGCGGTTACTTCCTGGGCGCCGACGACGACACCGTGGACGAACACCAAACCGCTCGTCTGCAAAGCCTCACCTTGCCCATGGCAGCCAGTTGTCTAGGCGAAACGCTGGGCGACCAGGCCTTGCACGCGGTCGGTGTCACCGTGGTGTCGGTACGCCGCGCCAGCGGCGCGGTGGTGGCAGCGACCGACGACTTGCGGCTCGCCCCCAACGACACCTTGGTGCTGTCCGGCCTGCCCGAAGCCCTGGCATTGGCTGAGGCGAAATTGCTAGGACAAACCTGACGTGACTGCCCCTGCTTCCGCGCCGCTGCGCGTTTCCTACTTGCACCTCATCGTCGTCCTGATCTTGGGTTTTGCTTCGGGCTTGCCATTGGCGCTCACCGGCCAAGCCATGCAGGCCTGGCTCACTGTGTCCGGCGTTGACATTGCCACCATCGGTTTTTTAAGTTTGGTCGGCCTGCCCTACACCTTCAAGTTTTTGTGGGCGCCGCTGATGGACCGCTTCGAGCTGCCTTGGCTCGGGCGCAGGCGCGGTTGGCTGGTTTTGACCCAGCTGGGTTTGGCCGCTGCGCTGTGGTGCATGGCAGACACCTCACCCACGAGCGCCACCCGAACCTTCGCATTGCTCGCGGTATTGGTGGCATTTGTATCGGCCTCGCAAGACGTGGTGATCGACGCCTACCGCACCGATTTGCTGCGCGCCCACGAACGCGGCTTGGGCGCCAGCATGAGCGTGCTCGGTTACCGCTTGGCGATGATTGTGTCGGGTGGTTTGGCCTTGATTTGGGTAGAGCCCGCCACGATCACCAGCCCGGGCGGTGGCTGGACATGGCCTGAGGTGTATCGCTTCATGGCGGCTTTGATGGTGGGCGCAGCCGTGCTGTCTGCCCTGGCATTGCCACGCTTAAAAAATGCCGTGGCTCCCACATCGGTCGGGCGACGCGACCTGCTGGGTTTTATGGCCGTGCTGGCAGCGGTGGCAGTGGGTTTTGTTTTGAGTGAACGGTTTGGGCCCGCCATTGCACGAACCTTGCTGGCACCGCTGTGGAGCGGCAGCACTTTGCCGGCCCCTTTGCAAACCAAATGGACCGACTTGCTCGCGCTGATGCTGGGCTTGGCTTTCACCCTGCCCTTGGCGGCCTGGGCTGCACGAGCAGCCCGCTTTGAAACCTTGCTCGGTGGCTTGCGCAGTTATTTCAACCAACGTGGGGCCGCTGCATTTCTCGCTTTCATCGTGCTCTATAAATTGGGGGATGCCTTTGCTGGCTCCCTGATGACGCCTTTCCTGCTCAAGTCCATGCTCTTTAGCAGCGCGGAAGTGGGCGTGGTGAACAAAGTCATCGGCCTGTGGCTCACCATTGGGGGGGCGCTCTTGGGCGGCGCACTCATGGTCAAGCTCGGCTTGTGGCGATCCTTGATGCTGTTTGGTGTGCTGCAAATGGCCAGCAACCTTGGGTTTTGGTGGCTGGCTGAAAACGGCAAAGGTGCGCTGCCCGGCCTCTTGATCCCCGCCTTTGACTGGGGATTCGTCAAAGTGGCCCAAGCCACACCGGTCGATGGGGGGTTGTTGTTGGTGATCGCCGCCGAGAATTTGTCTGGCGGCATGGGCACCGCCGCCTTTGTGGCTTTCTTGATGAGCCTGTGCAATCAGCGTTTCACTGCCACCCAATTCGCCCTGCTCAGCGCTTTTGCCTCGGTGGGCCGGGTGTGGGTGGGGCCGCTGGCCGGGGTGCTTGCCGAGTCCATCGGTTGGCCCACTTTTTTCATCATCTCTACCGTGGCAGCCCTGCCCGCCCTTTTGATGTTGTGGTGGTTACGCCAACCGGTGAAGGCGTTAGAGTTCGACCCGAAAGCACCTTTGCTCGACGATTGAGACGGTGCATCAAGACCGAGGAAGCGCCCATGAACATCTCTTTCGACCCTGTTGCCGAATTCACCCCGAGCGCCCCACTGGCCTTGGCCTTGCGCAACCACGGTGCAGGTTGTCGCTGTGCCGCGCATTCACGTCGACTTTTTACCGGGGGCTTGTTGGCCGCAGGCGCAACATTGGCGCTGCCCGCATGGGCGCGCGAAGGCGTGGAAGTCGGGAAACGTTCGAGCATGGCCAAACTCGCGCCAGCCGACCAAATTGAGAGCGCTGCGGCGATGCAGTACCAGCAGATGCTTCAAGAGGCCGGTCGTCAACGTGCCCTGGCCCCCGACAACCATCCGCAGGTGGTGCGCCTGCGCGGAATTGCCAAACAGTTGTTGCCCTTTATTTATTCACCCAATTACCACAGCACCTCGCGTGCGGCGAACTGGAAGTGGGAAGTCAACCTCATCGGCAGCAAGGAGATCAATGCCTTTTGTATGCCGGGCGGAAAAATTGCTTTTTACATGGGCATCCTGCAAGAGCTGCAGTTGAACGACGACGAAGTGGCGCAAATCATGGGCCATGAAATCGCCCATGCACTGCGCGAACATGCGCGGGAGCGTTTGGGGAAGTCCTTTGCCACACGTGGTGTGCTCGAACTGGGATCGGCCTTACTCGGCCTGGGAGACTTGGGTCGCATCGGGGCCAATGTGGGCACCCAGCTGCTCACCATGACCTTCGGCCGTGAAGACGAAACCGAGGCCGACAAAATCGGTCTCGACATGGCTGCTCGCGGTGGCTACAACCCCCAGGCCAGCATCAGCCTGTGGCAAAAAATGGGGGCCGCGAGCAAAGGTGCGCCACCACAGTGGCTGTCCACCCATCCGTCCAACGACACCCGCATCCGTGACCTGCAAGCCACCTTGCCCGATGTGCAGTCGCTCTACGACAAGGCACCTCGGCCAACGCAGCGGTTTGAACCGCCGAAGAAGGGCTGAGAGAACCGCCTGATACGCCCGCGAAAGACACCTTCGCTTGACCCCTCCGAGTCACCCCGCTGGGCCATCGCGAGTCGCAGGCGCGGCAAGACGCCGTTTGCCCTGGTGGATGTGCGCTTGTGCCCTGGGTTTGTTGACACCCGTGTTGACGCAAAGCCTGTCGAATGGTGGCGTTACGCATGCGACCTGGGTGCTCGATCTGGCGGCCCACTGGCAGTGGTTGTCTGTGGCAGCCTTGACATTGGGACTGGCCGTGGCCTTCTTTGTCGCCAAACGGTGTTTGTTTTTTGCCCTGTTGCTGCCTTTGCCTTGGTGGACGGCTTCCCCCTCTTGGCCTTTGGAGTCAAGCACCGCACCGCTTGCGACTGTCACGGTGGCCAGTGCCAATGTGCACTTATCAACCACCCAAGTGGGCGCTTTGGCGCAGTGGTTGGCCAAAGAGCAGCCTGACTTGGTCGTTTTGCTGGAGGTATCGCGGGCTTTGGGGCCTCAATTGGCCAGCCTAACGGCCTATTTCCACCAAGTGGTTCACGCTGACGACTCTCCCTTTGGCATCGCCCTTTTGTCCAAGTGGCCTCTGACTCGTTCATCGTTGCAGCATGACGCCGATGGCATCCCGCGCATCGAAGCCGAAGTGCAAGTGCACCACCAAGCGGTGCAAATGGTGGCCTTTCACCCCATGCCGCCGCTGTCACCCCACTTTCACCAAGCCCGCGACCAGAACCTAAAAACCTTCGCACAACAGTTTCAAACCAGCGGTCAACCCGGTCTGGTGGTGGGTGACTTGAACGCCACGCCTTGGTCCAGCGCCTTTGCTGGGCTGGCGGCAATGGGGCTGCGCCGCACGACAGGTTTACAAGCCACCTGGCCCACGGCAGGCCAGGGTTGGTTGGGTATTCCCATCGACCATGTGTTGGCCACCCGGCATTGGAAGGTGCTGGGCTACAGGATGGGTCCAGATTTGGGGTCAGACCACCTGCCTGTCCTGGTGCAGCTGGCGCTGAACCCCGACTGACCAGCACCCGTTGCGCTCAGCTCGCGCTTTGCTCCTGGCGCCGCACGTTCGCGGTGAAGGCATACCAATCCATATGGCGCGTGGCCATCATCACAGCAGCCAGTACGACAAAGAGCAGCATCGAACCCAGCACCAAGGCAGACTGCTCCAATTGCAGCAGCATGTAGAGTGCGCCGTACAGCGCGGCAATGGCCGTTCCGAATACCAAGCCAGGCCTGAGGCCACCCAGTACAAAACGACCATACAGGGTCAGTAACAAGGTACACGCCGTGCTGGCGACAACGTAGGCGGACGTGAACGCCAGGTGCTCACTCAAGCTCACCAGCATCAAGAAAAAAAGAACCAACGCAAAACCCACCAGCAAATACTGGATGGGATGCACACGCAGGCGACGCTGCACCTCAACCAAGGCCACACCGACAAAGGTCAGTGCGATGAAGAGCAAGCCGTATTTGGTTGCCCGATCGCTGAGCACATAACTGCTGACAGGCTCCATGAAACTCACCCCCAAGGTTTCGATGCAAGGCAGTTGGGAAACCCCCGAGGCGGGCTGCGGTGCTCTCATTCGACGTTCATCGACCCCACCGACGAGGCTTTCGACCTGCGCTGTCGATCCCCCAAACGACGAGGGCAACCCGTTCAAGGCACAAACCGCACCGCCTGCCGCCAGCTGCTGCCCGGCAGACGTTGCCAAGGCGCTGACTTGCCAGCGCGCGCTGAAACCTTTGTCCGTGACCTCCCGGGTGCCCGGCAAGCTGCGGCCAGCAAAAGACGGGTGCGGCCAGTCCGATGTGAGTTCAATTTGGTTGTCGTCTGCGGTGGGTGCAAAAGCGAGCTGCGCTGTCCCCAGCAGCTCAAGCTGCACTTGCAGGCGCAGCGGCGTTTCAGTCGTTTCAGCCAGCACCGGTTCCGGGACGACGGCATGAAATCCACGCGGGTGGCTGGCGTGTCGGGTGCCGGGCAACACCGGCAACTGCGTTTGTCCAACCCGCAACTCTGTGCGACCCAAGCCGCGGGTGTCGCTCAACGCCAACCACAGCGTTGGAAGTTTGCAGACAACCACCCCGTTTTTCATGGTGGGTGATGGCGGCAGCAGTTGAGACGGTAAGAAGCTGGCCTGCACATCGGCCTTCATGGCATACCCATTAACTTTGTAGATGCCGCGGTAACGCGGCTCCTGACGGGTGGTGGCTTTGATGTTCAGGGTTTGTGGTGGTGTGTTGGAGGTGAACTCACGCTGCATGCGCACCACGCGCCGGTCTTTGTCGTCGCCTTGCAGCGCGTCCCAGCTTTCCTCGCACTGCCTTTGGAGAACAGGGCCTACGAGTGTTTGTTGTGAAGCCAGACTGTCCATCACACTCAACTCTGCTTGCCGCAAACGCCCTTCACGCTCGCTGACGATGTCGCTGACGGCGGCCAAGGAGGCCATCAAAGCCAAGGCGACGGCGCCGAGGGCGACGGCCTTGCCGAGCAGGGGGTAACGCATATTCAAGCTCCTTCAGTTGTTTCGAAGTGGCGCAGTGTGGTTGTGCGCTATGAACGAGGCATGAAGCGCTCTCGAAGCCTTTGTGAAGACATGCGCCCCCAATACCGGTGACGGTGCCCGCTGCTGCGCTTGTCCCAGCGACAATCACGGGTTTGGTTGTCGGTTGGCGTTTGAGCGCCATCCTTTCTTGACTCATGACATCACCACACGCCCGTGCGCCCTGGGTTGACGCGATCAAACTCATGGCGGCGCAAATCATTGTTTGGCACCACCTTTGCGCCTACGGCCCGCTGTCTGACGCTGCCGCATCGTTTTGGCCTGAGATCGCTGATGTGCTCTACAACAAAGGACGCCTGGCGGTGCAGGTGTTTTTGGTCCTGGCGGGGTATTTGGCAGCTCAGGGGCTGGCCCGCGTCCGTGATTGGAGTGTGGGCGGGGTCACTGCTCTGGCACTGAAACGTTACCGCCGCTTGGCCTGGCCTTTGTGTGTGGCATTGGTCCTGGCCATTGCTGCGGCAGCCATCACAGACAACGTGCTGCCCAGCAGCATGGCGTCTGCAGCCGTGGAACTGCCGCAGTTTTTGGCCCACCTCTTCATGCTGCAGGGCGTGCTCGGCATGGAGTCGCTGTCTGCAGGTGTTTGGTACGTGGCGATCGACTTTCAGCTTTTTTTGCTGCTGCTGCTTTGTTTCGCCATGCCCGTCGCGCTGACCTCCTCACAAGTGCAAGCCAGGCGCTGGACCCAGACCCTGACGGTGGGGTTGATGCTGGCGTCGTTGTGGGGCTTGAACCTGATGCCCGCCTGGGACAACTGGGCGCCTTACTTTTTTGGCAGTTATGGCCTGGGCGTGTGCGCCCATTGGGCCAGCCAATCAACCAACAAGCAGGCTTGGTGGACCGGCCTTGTCATCGCCGTGTGGCTGGCCTTGTTGATTGATTTCCGCGGGCGCATTTTGCTCGCGGGCATCACGGCCTGGGCCTTGATGGCTTTGGGCCAGCCGGGCCACTCAGTCCGAGACAGGCCCCAGATGGCGTGGTTGATCAACGCATTGCATGCCGGTGCTGAGCGTTCCTACGCGTTGTTCCTGGTTCACTTCCCGGTCTTGCTCCTGGCCAACGGTTTGTGGGTGGAAAGTTTGGTCTTTCTGAACATCGAGCCCGACCCGATCAGCGCCAGCATCGCCCTGGTGTTCACCTGGTTGGCAGCCTGGGCGCTGGCCCATGTTTTTTATGCCGCCGTGGAAGCCAAGGGCACACTTCGGCCCTCCTGGACAACGAGCTCTGTCAGACCCCGGGTGCCGCTGCTCAAACTGCCGCGCACACTCTGACGCAGGATTTGGTCTGACTGTGTCGGTAAGACCAGGGCCAGTTAACACTGGAAGCTCACACCTGTCAGTGCAAATCCCGCTTGGAGCGCGGCTTTTGCTCTGAACCGAACGAGTCAGGTGTGTACACATTGCCCTTCCACTGACCACTGGGTTTGTTCTGAGCGCGCCGTATCGCATCCTGCGCCGCTGCTCGTGCCGCACGGCGCCGCGCGGGCCACTGAATGACGTTCATAGTGCAGAGGCTGAGTCGTTGCCATGCCTGAAGAAGGGCATGATCAAAACGCTGGCGGCGTCGGTGAGGCAAGGCCAGCCGCAACAACATGACCACACAGACAGCAAGCGCCAGTCCAGCGAGAAGTTTTTCCGGGTTCATGTGTGAATTAGACCGCTGTCAGGCCTCAAGGTCATGGAAAAAATGCCGAAATTTGAATCATGAAAGTGATCCCTCGCCACTATGTCACGGCTTGCCGTGTCTGCCGGCAATTTAGGGGATCCAGATGAACGATCCTCAAATTCTTTGAGCCCGGCATACCCAGCCACGCAGCAGGAGCTTTTCATGAAGCCATTGGGACAAACAGCCGCCCGCATGATCGCCTCGACTGCGCTTTTCATGGTCAGCGTGTCCGCATGGGCCCAAAGCGCCACTGAATCGGCAACACCAACCGTCGCGACCAACCTGGCCGTCAAAGCGACATCCTTCAACGGAGCGGACACTGCCTGGATGCTGATTTGTACGGTGCTGGTGATGCTGATGACCATCCCCGGCATCATTTTGTTTTACAGCGGCATGTTGCGCTCCAAGAACGCACTGTCCATCGTGGCCCACACTGTGGCGGGGGCGGCCGTGGTCACGCTGATGTGGGCGGTGGTCGCCTATTCAGTGGCTTTTTCATCTGGCAATGGTTATTTCGGTGACCTCACAAGGGCCTTTGCCCAAGGATTGATCGGGCCCAAAGTGGGCGCGCACGCCATCGCACCCACGGTGCCAGAGTCTGTCTTTTTCTTGTTTCAACTCTCTTTCGCTGTCATCACTTTCGCCCTGATTCTGGGCGCCACCGCCGAACGCATGCGCCTGAGTGTGACCATTTTGTTTGCCGCCTTCTGGGTGGTGTTGGTTTACGCACCCGTGGCACATTGGGTGTGGCAGCCTTCTGGCTGGCTGGCCGGCATGGGCCACATGGACTTCGCGGGTGGCACCGTGGTGCACATCGTCTCTGGGGCCAGCGGGGTGGTGGCAGCCTGGGTCTTGGGGCCTCGCCAGGGGTTTGGCAAAGAACCCATGGTGCCGCACAACCTGCTCATTACTGTGTTGGGTGCAGGCTTGTTGTGGGCCGGCTGGTTTGGTTTCAACGCGGGTTCGGCTTTTGAGGCCAGTTCGCGGGCGGCCGGTGCTTTGTTGGCCACTCAGGTCGCGGCTTGCACCGGCGCCATGGCATGGGGTTTGTGTGAATACATCAAACGCGGGCAGTGGAGCGTGTTAGGCATGATGACAGGGGCCATCGCAGGCTTGATCGGTGTCACACCGGCATCAGGGTTTGTCGGTGTGGATGGTGCGATGGCCATTGGCGGCATAGCCGGGGTGGTTTGCTGTATTGCAGTGGTCACCTTCAAATCCCGCACCGGCATCGACGACAGCCTGGATGTGTTTGCCCTGCATGGGGTGGGCGGCTTGGTGGGCACAGTGCTGACCCCGGTATTTGCAACGTCGGCCATTGCCCCCGTCTCGGCCACGGTGCTCACCAACCTCACCGGGGGCTTGGCCGTCATGGCGTATGCCGGCGGCATGACCTGGCTGATTTTGAAGGTCATCTCCATCGTCATGCGGCTGCGCGTGGGCCAAACCGAAGAGAAGGTCGGGCTCGACATTTCGCAGCACGGTGAAATGTTGTCACCTAATACTTGAGATGAGCACGGCAATGGCAAGCCCCAACGACGACAGCAAGATCGTCAACTACCTGGTACGCATGGTGGTGCCGCTGCGCCGTGAATTCGGCCAGCACCTGGACGTACAGCATTTCTTGCATGACCTCGACTATGCGCAGGATGTGCTGAAAAAAGCATTGGCAAGCCAGGACGCACGCTTACGGGAGTACGGCGAATACGTCAGCAAATTACGTCTGGGGCCTCGATTGGGCCAGCCCAATGAAGCGCCGGTTGCCATGCCCAAAACCAGCAGCAAAACCACCTCAAGCGCCTCGGCCCAGGCAGCGAGCGCAAGTCCCGCTCAGGGTACGTCCACCTCCGAGCTGAGCGAAGAAGAACTGCGCGCCCGCATCATGAAGAAATACACCTCCGGCTTGCGATGAAAACTGACTCCTGCGCAAACCAGGGTGGGCGGCTTTACTCGACCGCCTTCACCATGTCTTCCACGACTTTTTTGGCGTCACCGAACACCATCATGGTTTTATCCATATAGAAGAGTTCGTTGTCCAGGCCTGCATAACCCGCAGCCATGGAGCGTTTGTTGACGATGATGGTTTTGGCCTTGTAGGCTTCGAGAATCGGCATGCCGTAAATCGGGCTGCCTTTGGTGTGGGCGGCAGGGTTTACCACGTCGTTCGCACCCAGGATGATGGCCACATCGGCCTGTCCAAACTCACCGTTGATGTCTTCCATCTCAAACACCTGGTCATAGGGCACTTCGGCTTCGGCCAGCAGCACATTCATGTGGCCTGGCATGCGGCCCGCCACCGGATGGATGGCGTACTTCACCGTGATGCCTTTGGCGGTGAGTTTGCCTGCCAGCTCTTTCACGGCATGCTGGGCGCGGGCCACGGCCAGGCCGTAACCCGGCACGATGACCACGGTTTCAGCGTTGCCCAGCACAAAAGCAGCATCGTCCGCACTGCCACTTTTGACCGAACGCTGCACCGCACCGCCCGCTGTCGCTGCCGCGGCATCACCACCGAAACCACCCAGAATGACGTTGAAGAACGAACGGTTCATGGCCTTGCACATGATGTAACTCAGGATGGCCCCCGAAGAACCCACGAGTGAGCCCGCAATGATGAGCATGCTGTTGTTCAGGCTGAAACCAATGCCCGCAGCCGCCCAACCCGAGTAGCTGTTAAGCATGGACACCACCACCGGCATGTCGGCGCCGCCAATGGGAATGATGAGAAGCACACCCAGCACGAAAGCCAGCGCCAGCATGGCGAAGAACATGGGCCAGCTTTCGGTGAAGGCGAAACCCAGGCCGAGACCCAGCATGGCCAGGCCCAACACCAGGTTCAGCATGTGCTGCCCAGCAAAAGTCACCGGCGCACCTTGAAACAGACGGAATTTGTATTTGCCGCTGAGCTTGCCAAACGCAATCACGCTGCCACTGAAGGTGATGGCCCCAATGGCCCCACCCAAGAACAACTCAAACTTGTTGCCAAAGGGAATCAATTGCCCCTTGGCTGCAATGCCAAACGCATAGGGTTCAGCGACCACGGCCACTGCAATGAACACCGCCGCCAGGCCGATCATGCTGTGCATGAAGGCGACGAGTTCGGGCATCTTGGTCATCTCTACCCGCCGGGCCATGACCGTGCCGGCGGTGCCGCCCACCAACAAACCGACCAGCACATAACCCAAACCCAAAGCAGAGCCCGCGAGTTTGTGAATCAGCAACGCGGTGGTAACCACGGCAATGGTCATGCCCACCATGCCAAACAAATTGCCACGGATCGATGTCGTGGGATGAGAAAGACCTTTGAGGGCCTGAATGAAACAAACGCTGGCGATCAGGTACAACAATGTGACTAAATTGAGGCTCATGGCTTGACCTCCGCGCTGGCTTTTTTGTCTTTTTTCTTGAACATTTCCAGCATCCGCCGAGTCACCAAAAATCCGCCAAAGACGTTCACCGCACACAAAGCCACGGCGAGCACGCCCATGCTTTTTCCGAGCGTGGTTTCGGTGAGTGCCGCTGCCAGCATGGCCCCAACGATGACGATGGCGGAGATGGCATTGGTCACCGCCATCAAGGGCGTGTGCAGCGCGGGGGTCACCGTCCACACCACGTGGTAGCCGACGTAAATGGCGAGTACGAAGATGATGAGGTTGGTGACGGTGGGGGAAAGTATGTCCATGGTCTGTTCCTTTTTTATTTGCGTTTGACTTCGCCAGCTTGCGTCATCAAACAAGCCGCCACGATGTCGTCGTCCATGGGCACTTGAAAGCCGCCTTCTTTGGTGAGCACGAGCTTCAAGAAATCAAGCACGTTGCGTGCGTAAAGGGCACTGGCATCAGCCGCCACCAGGGCCGGCAAATTGGTGTCCCCGATGATGGTGACACCATGTTTGACCACCGTTTGGTCCGCCTCGCTCAAAGGGCAGTTGCCGCCCACGCCACCTTCGCCTTTGCCTGCCGCGATATCGACAATCACAGAGCCAGGTTTCATGGCTTTGACCATGTCTTCCGTCACCAGCACAGGGGCCGCGCGACCCGGGATCAAAGCGGTGGAAATCACCACATCCGCTGCAGCCACCCGTTTGGCGACTTCGATTTTTTGCCGTGCCAACCAGCTCGGTGGCATGGGTTTGGCGTAACCACCCACCCCTTCGGCGGCTTCTTTTTCCTCGGCAGTCTCATAGGGCACGTCGATGAATTTCGCGCCCAGTGACTCCACTTGCTCTTTCACCGAAGGCCGCACGTCGGACGCCTCGATCACGGCGCCCAGCCTTTTGGCAGTGGCAATGGCCTGCAAACCGGCCACGCCCACACCGAGGATGACCACACGCGCCGCCTTCACCGTGCCCGCCGCTGTCATCAGCATGGGGAAAAAACGTTGGTAACGGTCGGCAGCCATCATCACAGCTTTGTAGCCCGCGATATTGGCCTGAGACGACAGCACGTCCATGCTTTGGGCGCGGGTGGTGCGTGGCGCGGCCTCCAGCGCGAAACTGGTCAGCCCCGCTGTGGCCAGCCGCTGCAAACCGTCGCGGTCGAATGGGTTGAGCATGCCGACCAAGGCAGCACCCGACTTCATCTGTGTCAACTCCTGGGCGCTTGGCGCGCGCACCTTGAGCACCAGCTCGCAACCCAAAGCGCCCGCGGCATCGGTGATCTCAGCGCCAACAGCCGCATAGGCTTCGTCGGTGCTGCTGGCTTTCAGACCCGCAGCACTTTGAATGCGGAGTGTGTGGCCCTGGGCCTTGAGCTTTTTGGCTGTTTCCGGCGTGACCGCAACACGTGTTTCTCCGGCCGCTGTTTCCAGCGGAACTCCGATCAGCATGGGTGGCTCCTCATGGGAGCCGCGCCAACAGAACACAGGCGCGGCATTTGGTTTTCAAGGCCGTGAGCTTACACAATGCCTCGGTTCATTCAAGGAGGTAAGCCCGAGGATAGACTTCTCTACTATGAACCAACGCTGGAAACCGAGCGTCACCGTGGCCGCCATTGCAGCCCGCGACCACCAAGGACAAACCCAATACCTGCTGGTGGAAGAACACACCACCGAGGGCTTGCGGTTGAACAACCCGGCAGGCCATTTGGAGCCTGGCGAATCACCCGAGCGGGCCGCGGCGCGTGAAGCACTGGAAGAAAGCGCCTGCGCGTTCACGCCCGAGTTCTTTTTGGGCGTGTACTTGTCGCGCACCACCCGGGCCGCTGGTGACGACACCACTTATGTGCGACTGGCTTTTGCGGGAAGCGTGGGCGAGGTTGACAGCAGTCGCCCACTTGACGACGGCATTGTCCGTACGCTGTGGCTCACATTGGAGGAGGTACGCGAGAGCCAAGCGCGGCACCGCAGCCCCCTGGTCTTGCGCTGCATTGAAGACCACGCAGCCGGTCGGTTTTTGCCCTTGAGTGCGGTCTACACAGACAGCGCCGCGCAGGAAAGCCGAGGTCATCCATGAAGCCGCAACGCGTGGTGGTGGGCCTGTCGGGCGGGGTGGACTCTGCCGTCAGCGCCTACCTCTTGAAGCAGCAAGGCCACGAGGTGGTTGGCATCTTCATGAAAAACTGGGAGGACGATGACGACAGCGAATACTGCTCGTCCAACGTCGACTTCGTGGACGCCGCCGCCGTGGCCGACGTGCTGGGCATTGAAATCGAGCATGTGAACTTTGCGGCCGACTACAAAGACCGCGTTTTTGCTGAGTTCTTGCGTGAATACCAAGCGGGCCGCACACCCAATCCCGATGTGCTGTGCAACGCCGAGATCAAGTTCAAAGCTTTTCTTGACCACGCCATGCGCCTGGGCGCGGAAAAAATCGCCACCGGCCACTATGCGCGGGTGCGTGAATGCCCCTACGTCGCGACGCTCCTGCCCCCGCAGGGGGCGCGGGCCGGCTTGGGGCAGCCCGGCGCCAGCTCGGTCGTGCCGGAGTCGTCATTCCAACTGCTGAAGGGGCTGGACCCGCTCAAAGACCAAAGTTATTTTCTACACCGCCTGAACCAGGCCCAGCTCAGCAAAACGTTGTTTCCGGTGGGCGAGCTGCCCAAAACCGAAGTGCGTCGCATCGCCGATGAAATCAAACTGCCCAATGCCAAGAAAAAAGATTCCACTGGCATTTGTTTCATCGGTGAGCGGCCCTTCCGCGAGTTTTTGAACCGCTACCTTGCGCACGCACCCGGACCCATCCTGAACGACAACGGGCGTCAAGTGGGGGAGCATGTGGGCCTGAGTTTTTACACCTTGGGCCAGCGCAAGGGCATCGGTATCGGCGGCATCAAAGCCAAAGGCGCTCAACGCGGTGGGAGCGAGCATGAACCCTGGTTTGTGGCGCGCAAGGACATGGCCAGAAACATCTTGTATGTGGTGCAAGGCCACGACCACCCCTGGCTGCTGAGTCAGGCGCTGACCATGCAAGACAACAGCTGGGTGTCGGGCCAGGCACCCTTGCCCGGCCGCTACGCAGCCAAAACCCGCTACCGTCAGAGTGATGCAAGCTGTAACTTAAGCCTGTCACCAGACGGCGCTGCTTTGCAGTTTCCTGAACCTCAGTGGGCGGTCACTCCGGGGCAATCCGCTGTGCTCTATGACGGCGACGTGTGTTTAGGTGGTGGCGTCATACAGACAGTCACTGCCCGAACCTAGTCCTACTGTGTCAGTAAATTGCCCCTGCGCCGGTATGCCAAATTGTGCTGGGGTAGGCGCAGTCCGCCGCCCGGGGTATCCCCCGGGCAAGGGCTGCAACAACGCCCAGCGCAGTTTGGCATACCGGCCCGAAGGGTGAGCCCCTCTGACAGCCGCACTCGTCGTTGCAAATGCTCGCCGGGTGTTCAACCCGGCTGCGCTTTGTGCCTAGATTGCGGCTGTCAGAGGGGCTCACGCAGGGGTAATTTACTGACACAGTAGGACTAGGCAGGCATGCGGGGCAACACCACTCAAGTTGCCTCGGCGGTGAACCGATAAATCAGGCAACACGGGGCCCTCGCGAAAGCCGCACGGGCACCACCTCTCACCTGGTTTGTCACGGCTCCTTCGCATGTCGCTTTCATTCACATCACTGCTCAAACACCGCTGGCGCTCGCTACAGTTGTCGTTGCGCCTGGCGGGTTTGTCCCTCAAAGCACTGGGTGGCCTGGTGTGGACAAGGGGGGTGCGAGAACAAACCCAGGCACGCCAAGCCCTCATCGAACGCCGCGCGCAATTTGACGAGCTCACCGGCTTGCCCAACGAGTTTCACTGCTTAAGGGCTACCCAGGCGGCGATAGATGCAGCTGCAGACCAGGCCTATGCGCAGGGCCACGGTGAGGACAGCTCGGTGGCCCTTCTGATGTTGGAATTGAGCCGCGCCAAACAGATCAACGATGTACTCGGACAAGCCCTGGGTGACTTGCTGTTGCAACATGTGGGGCAGCTCCTGACCCAGCAGGCGCAGCAAAATTTGCGTGTCCAAGACGCGCCGCTGATTGCCCGCACTGGACGCAGCGGATTTGCCATTTTGCTCAAACAAGGTGATGCCATGCTCGCGACCGCGCTGGCACAGCGCATCCAACTGGCATTCGACCGCCCCTTGCTGGTTGGCGAGCACAAGCTACAAACGGGTGTTTTTGTGGGCATGGCTTGCTGGCCTACCCACGCCCGTGATGCGGCCGGCTTACACCGCGCGGCCACCCTCGCTTTGGCGGCATCACAACAGGCCAAAGGCGAAGATGCCGGACCCGTGCTTTTTAATCCATCCAACGCAGCAACTCATTCCCGCGGTCTTCAATTGCTCACAGACCTGCGCCGCGCCGTTAGCCACGGGCAGCTGCAGTTGCACCTGCAACCGCAAGCGGCACTGGACACTGGCGCCGTGGTCGGGGCTCAACTTCAAGTCCGCTGGCACCATCCCCAACATGGTGTGTTGCTGCCAGCAGACTTCATGCCGCTGGCCAGCGAAACCGAGTTGGCCGGGGCAGTGAACTTTTGGGCCTTTGAAGAAGCGGCACGACTGTGGCAACAGTTGCACAACCAAGGTCTGACCTTGATGTTGTCGATGCCATTCATGATGAGCGATCTGGCCGACACCGAGCTGCCCCAAAAACTCGATGCGCTCTTGGTGCGCCACCGCGCTCCGGCGGAGGCCTTTTGCCTGCAGCTGAGCGAACAAAGCCTGATGCATGCTCCGGTGCAGGCACGAACCATGCTGGACAGACTCAGCGCCTTGGGTTTCAAACTGGCGGTGGACGACTTTGGCAGCGGCTACTCGTCCCTTGCCGCGCTCAAACACCTGCCGCTGGATGAATTGAAACTCACCGCCGCCTTCGTGCAGAACATGCAGGCCGATGTTGACGACGCCACCATCGTGCGTGCCACCATTGCTTTAGCGCATAACTTGGGTTTGAGCGTGTTGGCGGACGGCGTGGAAACCCCCAAAGCCTGGGATATGTTGCGCGACCTGAACTGTGATGCAGCCCAAGGCAGCCACCTCGGGCCTGCCCTGCCCGCCGAAGAGTTCAAGCTCTGGTGTGGCGCCTGGGTGGCGCGGCAGCGGCCGGCCACCGCGGTCAGTTCCATCATGCTGCACTGAACGCCTGGCCCCGCAGAGGCAGTGTGACGCGTTATTTTTTGGCCGCTTTGCGCAGGCTCACCAAACTCTGACTGTCGTGGGCCCATATCGCCACCGCTTTGGCGGTCTGCGCTTTAGGCAATTCTGCGTCCGTTGCCGGGGCAGTTGTGGGCACGTGGGCCGCATCGTCCCAGATCCACACATTGCAGCGCTGTTTTCCCTCGCAGGCCTTGACGGCGGCAGCGCGCCACACCACCTCGGTTTGGGCGGGCGGACACAACATCAGCACCACGGCCTCGCTGCGCTGGGTGACGGCGCAGCTTTGAGGCACCTGGGGGGCAGCGGCTGCGTGACCGCTCATCAACCCGATACCCAGTGAAAAAAAGAACAGGGAAATTGACCGTTGATTCATCCATACACCTCCAATGAGCAAGCTGCCGGCCCGCGCGTGCCGCGGTTCAAGGCACAAAAAAACCCGCCAAGCTGGCGGGTAGTTTAGGTCTGACCATCGCCAGGGCGAGCATGGCAAGCCCCGGTCGATGACAGATTCTTAATCAGCGTGCAGCGCGGCGCTTGGCAACAACACCCATGCCGAGCAAGGCGACTGCGAACAATGCCGCTGTGCCAGGAATCGGCACTTGGGACACAGAAGCCTGAACCTTGGCGGCCAGAATCGGGGCCAGAGCGTTGAAGTCGCTCACGGGCACAACCCAGCTACCCAGCAGCGGGTTAGGAATGGCCACACTGTTGACCGGCAAAATGGTCACGGGGCCAGGGAAGGCGATGGCCGCCATATTGGCCAGTGCACTGGCACTGGACACACCGGTGCCGATGGCTTCGATGGACAAAGCGTCGATGCCTGCTGCGAAAGCGGCAGCACCCGCAGCCTCGGCAGCGGATTGGGAGTTGGGCACGCCATCGGTGGCCAGGTTGATCACAGACTTGGTATCACCCAGCGCGAAGCTGGCGGAACCGGTGATCAAAGACGTCAAGCTGGTGATGGCGCCTGCCGTGTCAGTACCACCGCCGGCTTTACCGTGGCCCAAGATTTGGGCTTGGATGGTGGGCAGTGTGGCAGCAGTCAGGATGGTGGGGGCCGTGACCGTTGAGGTGCTGGTGCCGTAGGTAACGATGGTGATTTCAACCGTGCCATCCAAAGGCAAACCCAGAAGCGCGTCACTCAAACCGGTGCGCAACAGGTTGTAGTTGGCGGCGCTGACGCTACCCGAGCCATCCAAAGCAAAACCGAGCTGGGTGATGGACGCCTGAGCACCCAGGGACGCCAAGGCCATGGACAAGCCCATGGCCAAAGCAGCGAATGAACGTCTTAGTAGATTCATAAATCCTCCGATTCAGTCAATGACATCCGGCATTTGGCTTTTGTACCAAATCGTTACCGGAACCCACGATTTCGTGAATAAGCTCACGAAAGCATGAATCGCGCCACCACGAGTTTTGAATTAGGGGGTCCAAAAGAATCAATGACTTAGCGAGTTCTGAGGCCATGAATGCCTTGGATTCCCCGCTTGTGTCCACCAAAGTGTCAGATGAGTCGACACTGGTGACGCGCCGAATTGACGGTCATCAAAAAAAACGAAGCCGGTGGCTTCGTTTTTTTTGATGACCGGCGGCCGGGGTGCCAAGCGATTAAAACGGGATGTCATCGTCCATGTCGTCGAACCCCGTGCTGGGTTTGCCAGCGGGTTTGGACGCCGCGGGGCGAGACGCGGGTGCTGGCGCACTGGCTGGCCGGCTGTTGTAGCTGCCGCCACCGCCTTCATCACCACCACCCATGCCTTCACGTCCGCCCAGCATTTGCATTTCGTTGGCGATGATTTCAGTGGTGTAGACGTCCTGGCCCTCCTTGTTCTGCCATTTGCGGGTTTTCAGACGACCTTCCACATAGATGGGACGGCCTTTTTTCAGATATTCACCCGCAATTTCCGCCAAGCGGTCGTAGAACACCACCCGGTGCCATTCGGTTTCTTCTTGTTTGTCGCCAGAATTTTTGTCTTTCCAGGTGCGGGTCGTGGCCACGCTCACGTTGCAAATGGCATTGCCATTGGGGGTGTAGCGCACCTCGGGATCCTTGCCCAGGTTGCCGATAAGAATCACTTTGTTGATGGCGGCCATGTGGTGAGCTCCTGCGGAATTATTGGGAATGCGGCATTATCGGCTGGTCGGCGTCCGAGTGCCGTCCCTCTCCCGCGGGCACCCTGGAAGGGGTTCTGCACGCGCCCCATGAAACTCTCTTCCCGTCATGCCCGCTGTCACCAACGCCAACCTTCATCTGGTGTCCACTTCGGTGCCACACCGCATTCGCACCGCCATGGTTCGGGACGACTTGGTAGGGTGGGTGGTTGCCGGCAGAAAACGTTTGGCAACACCGACTGGTGTCCACACATTCGGGGCGGGCCAGGTTTTTTTGATTTCGCGCGCCACACAGTGGGACATGGTCAATGAACCCGGCCCGTGTGGCCGTTATGTGGCGCACATCATGGCCTTCACGCCGCCCCTGGTCGAGTTGTTTCATGATCGTTTTGGCCAGTTTGCGGCCACCGCCGCGTTACAAGGCTGTGCCAGCAGCATGGCCGACGAGGTATTCACCGCCACCATGAACCACGCCACTGCGGCGCTGCAAGACGGCGAAGTGTCGCAAGCGGTACGGGAGCACCGGGCTTTGGAGGTGCTGTTGCTGCTGGCCGAGCGCGGCCTGGTTTTTGCCCCGACCAGCGAGTTGGCGTGGGCAGACCGCGTGCGCCGCTTGGTGGCGCAGCGGCCCCAAGCCACTTGGGCGCTGGGCGACATTGCGCGTGCTTTTCATTTGAGCAGCAGCACCCTGCAACGTCGGCTGGCGCTAGAAGGTGCTTCAGTCAGTCAATGTGTCCGCGAGGTGCGGCTCGAAACGGCCATGACTTTGTTGCAAGGTTCCACCCTGCAGGTGTCTGAAATTGCGTCACGCTGCGGCTACGACTCGCACAGCCGGTTCTCTGCGGCATTTCGCGGGCGTTTTGGTTTTCCACCCTCACACCTTAGGCCCTGAAGGCCAGAACAGCCGTGCCGACCGTGCGCCGCAGCGCACAACAAATGACACCCACGGGCTAACGATCCAGGGGCGACTGGCGGGATCATGCAGGCTCGTTCAATCACCGAGGAGACGTATGAAAAATTGGATTCTGATCACCACCTTGCTGGGTGCCGCCGGCCTCGTCCACGCATCCGGGTTTGAACTCAGCAGCCCCGACATCAAAGCGGGCAGTTTGATCGACAAGAAGTTCGAATTCAACGGCTTTGGCTGCACCGGCGAAAACAAGTCGCCCGCTTTGCAATGGCGCGGCGCACCCAAGGGCACACAGAGTTATGCCGTCACGGTGTACGACCCCGATGCCCCGACCGGCTCCGGTTGGTGGCATTGGTCGGTGATCAACATTCCGGCCGACGTGACCGAACTGAAACCCGACGCCGGCGCCGTCGGTGGAGCCAACCTGCCCAAAGGGGCCAGCCATGTACGCATCGACTACGGTGTGGCTGGCTGGGGCGGCACCTGCCCACCGCCCGGCGACAAACCGCACCGCTACATCTTCACTGTGCACGCCCTGAAGACCGACAAGCTGGACATCCCCGCCGATGCCACGGCCGCACTGGCGGGTTACATGATCAATGCCAACGCCTTGGGCAAGGCCAGCTTCACCGCGAAATACGGTCGCGCCAAAACAAAATAACGCCGCCAAGGCCCACTGCGCGGCGGGGGCAGAGCAAGGCAGCCGCTGTGCTTTACCATCAGCGGCTGCCATCTCTCGCCCACGCCGTGTCCGCCCTCCTCGATCATCCTGCACCTGCCCGTACCGTTTTACACACCATCCTGCACGAGGTGTTTGGCTACAGCCAGTTTCGCGGCGCGCAAGAGGACATCATTGCCCATGTGCGCCAAGGCGGCGACGCGCTGGTGCTCATGCCCACGGGAGGCGGGAAAAGCCTGTGTTACCAGGTGCCGGCCATTGCCCGGCACCGTGCGGACCAGGGCGTGACGGTGGTGGTCAGCCCGCTGATTGCCTTGATGCACGACCAAGTCGGTGCACTCGAAGAAGCGGGTGTGCATGCCGCCTATTTGAACTCCAGCCTGACCTCAGAAGAGGCGCAAAAAATTGAGCGCGACATGATGGGCGGCCGCTTGGTGATGCTCTATGCCGCACCCGAGCGCATCACCACACCGCGTTTTTTGGCGCAGATGGACTCGCTGCATGAGCGAGGCCTGCTGAGTTTGTTTGCGATCGACGAAGCGCACTGTGTCAGCCAATGGGGCCATGACTTTCGAGAAGACTATTTGGCGCTGAATGTGCTGCACGAACGGTATCCGGACGTGCCCCGCATTGCACTGACCGCCACTGCTGACGACCTCACCCGCGCCGACATCATCGAGCGCCTGCAACTGCAAAGCGCGCGGGTGTTCATCAGCAGTTTTGACCGGCCCAACATTCGCTACAGCATCGTTGAAAAGGACAACGCCCGCGCCCAGTTACTGCGGTTCATCCAGGATGAACACGAGGGTGATGCCGGCATTGTGTATTGCCAGTCACGCAAAAAAGTGGAAGAAACCGCCGTCTGGCTGGAGAGCGAAGGCATCACCGCATTGGCCTACCACGCAGGTTTGGACGCCGATGTGCGCCGCCGCCATCAAGACCGTTTCCTGCGCGAAGAAGGCCTGGTGATGGTGGCGACGATTGCCTTTGGCATGGGCATCGACAAACCCGATGTGCGTTTTGTGGCCCACCTGGACCTGCCCAAAAACATTGAAAGTTACTACCAGGAGACCGGCCGCGCCGGCCGCGACGGCCTGCCCGCCAATGCCTGGATGGCCTATGGCCTGGCGGACGTCGTCAACCAGCGCCGCATGATTGACGACAGCCCAGCGGGCGAGGAATTCAAACGCGGCCAGATTGGCAAACTGGAGGCGCTGCTGGCATTGGCAGAGTCACACGATTGCCGCCGCGTGCGTCTGCTGAATTACTTTGGCGAAGCCAGCGAACCCTGCGGCAATTGCGACAACTGCCTGCAAGCCCCCGCCACCTGGAATGCCACCGAAGCTGCGCGCAAAGCCTTGAGTTGTATTTACCGCTTTCATCAAAACGGAGGCCAGCGTTTTGGTGCCGGGCATTTGATTGACGTACTGCGCGGCAAGGCGACCGAAAAGGTCGGCCAATACAACCACCAGCGGCTCAGCACCTACGGAGTGGGTGCCGACGTGAGCGAGGCGCAGTGGCGTGCCGTGCTGCGCCAACTGATTGCACTGGGCCATTTGCGTACCGAGGGCGAATACCACACGCTCGAACTCACACCCAGTGCCCGCGAGGTGTTGCGCGGTGAAGTCAACTTGTTGCTGCGTGTGCCAAGCGAAGCAGCACCGCGCTCGCGCAGCAAAGCAACTCGTGGGGCAGTCGGCAAAAGCAGCGCCAGAAACAAAGACAAAGTGCCGCCATTGCCACTGGACGAAGAAGCGCTGCAACGTTTCACCGACCTCAAAGCCTGGCGCGCCGAAGTGGCCAAAGAACACAACCTACCGGCCTATGTGGTGTTCCACGACGCCACCTTGGCCGAGATGGCACGCTCAGTGCCTGGCACGCTCGACGAGCTGGGTGAGATCAGCGGCGTGGGCGCAAAAAAACTCGAGGCCTACGGCCAAGAAATTCTGCGCGTCCTGGGTCGCTGAGCGGCTGACGCCAACACCTGCTTTTTCGACCACTTGAAAGTGGTTGAACCGGCCCTATTTTTTGATCAGGGCCGGTGGGAAACCCTCTCCCATCGGTTGTTTCAACCCGTTGGAGGACACACCATGTATGCATCGTTGTTGAACCACCCTAGCCACCTGTTTGGTCAATTCGAAAGGCTGCGCCGTGAGCTGGATGATGTTTTTGGCGTCTCGGGTTTGCCCAGCAGCATTCGCTCCGTATCACCGGGCACCGTGCCCGCAGTGAACGTCGGGCGCACCCCCACCAGCGTGGAGGTTTATGCCTTCGCGCCGGGGCTGGACGCCGCCAAGATCGAGGTCACACTGGACCGCGGCGTGCTGCGTATTGCAGGCGAACGCGCGCCCGGCATTCCCGAGCAAGACACCAAAGTGAATGTGTATGCCCGCGAACGAGGCACCGGCCGTTTCACACGCGCCATCGCGCTGCCCGACGACATCGACCCCAACCAGGTCCAGGCCAGCTACCGCGACGGTGTGCTGCAGGTCAGCATTGCCCGCCGCGAATCTGCCCAGCCCCAACGCATCACCGTGCAATAACGCCCCACGCTTTAAGGAGAACCACCATGAGCAACAACCACTCTCAGCTGACGAACGCTTCTGCCGAGCACGATACCCAGCGCGCGGTCCTGCCTGCAGTGGATGTGTTCGAAGACGCCGCCGGTATCACCTTGTTGGCCGACATGCCCGGCGTCGCCAAGGAACAACTGGAACTGCACGTGGAGGGCGATGCCTTGCTGATCGAAGGCCAGGCCCAGCCACGCACACCCGAAGGCCTGGAGCCGCTTTACGCCGAAGTGCGGGTGCCGCGCTACCGCCGCAGTTTCACACTCAGCCGTGAGCTCGACACCGCGCGCATCGAAGCCAACCTCAAGGACGGGGTGCTCAGGCTGCGCATTCCCAAACAGGCGCATGCCCAGCCACGCCGCATCGCGGTGAACGCGGAGTGAATTTCGCTGGTACTGCGACCCTGAAATAACGGAACAAATGAAAGCGGTGAATTCGTGCCGATGGCAAGGCGCAAACCGCAGCGATACCGGGGTATGGCGAGGATTTGCAACGCCGCCATCGGTGCGAAGGCACGCTTTCATGTTTTGTTATTTCAGAGTCGCAGTACTGGGCTCAGTTGATTCATGAAAGGATGAACCATGACCACACTGACAGAGCAAATCAAACACGGTGCAGATCAGGCCTGGACATCGCTGTCGGAAGGCTGGCGCGAGCTCAGCGCGCGCGCCAGTGGTGCCCTCACGCGGTTCTGGCCCAATTCTGAGTCCCATTCCGAGACATCTTCGCAGCAGCGCTCTTTGAGCAGCGGCGCGGCCAGCCTTGCGCCGCCCGCGAGCTGGCCACGGCTGGGCAGTTGGGCATTCATGGCCGCCGATGTTTTTGATGAAGCCGACAAACTGACAGTGCGCATTGAAGCCCCAGGGCTGCAGCGTGAGGACTTCAACGTCGAAGTGCAGGGCGATGTGCTCACCGTCTGGGGTGAAAAGCGCTTGGACCGGCAGGCGTCCGAGGGACGGTGGCAGGTGGTGCAGTGCGCCTATGGCCACTTCCGGCGTGACGTGGTTTTGCCCGTGCCAGTCAAGGCCGACCAAACCCGCGCCAGTTACCGCGACGGTGTGCTGCGCATCGAATTGCCCAAAGCAGACGAAGCGCGTGCCCGGCGCATTGCGGTGAAGGCGGCTTGAAGGCAACAGGTGGCGGACGTGTGCGGAACGCCTGCGTTGCCGGCTCCGAGGTAGGCCATGCGCACACAGCATCGACAAGCATCCGGGAACCTGCTGTCTCAGCAGGTTCCGGCTCTGTTTCTCGCGTCGATCACGGCACCACAGCGATGGTCACCGTGTTGCTGTTGGCCCGGTTGCCCGCGTTGTCGCGGGCTTGGGCGTAGTAAGTCACGCTGCTGCGGCCATCGAAAGGGGTCTGCACGGCCCACTCGTAAGGCCGCCAACCCAAGGTGCTGACGACCACGTCGCCACCGAAGTCGCGTCGAAACAAGGTCACGCTTTCAATCCCGCTTTCGTCCGAGGCTGCCACCGCCACCCGAACCACTTGTCCCGGCCTGGTGAGCCCTTCTGCTACCGCAATGCTGACCACGGGTTTGGTGTAGTCGCCTTCATAGTAGTAAGTACCACCGACCGAATAACCATCGTCGCTGACGCTGACCCCACCACCACACGCCGCCAACCCCAGCGTGAAGACCACAGAAAACGCCAACACCATACGGCGAGGAGAGAAAAAATACAGGACATTCATGGGGCAAAACCAAACACGGTGAACCGACAACGAGCCGAACAACTCGGTGTCGGTTCAACGCGGGGGTGGGCTCTCCGGTTGACCGCGATTTCAGCGCGTTGACCCGTTGTGCAAACCCCTTCCCGATGACGCAGCCTGATGACGCCCCGTTTCCCGGTCGATTGGACCCGTTGGAGCGGATTGGCGGTGGTCGCAGTACTAACTCCTATGTCGCCCCAACAATGCCCTCGGCTTCCAACCGCAGTTGTTGCGCCGCTTGCACCATGTGGCGCAGGGCGGCTTCGGTTTCAGGCCAGGCCCTGGTCTTGAGGCCGCAGTCGGGATTGACCCACAGGTTGTCGGGCGCGATGACAGTGGCCGCCTTTTTCATCAAACGCACCATGTCATCGCGCCGCGGAACACGCGGTGAGTGAATATCGTAGACACCCGGGCCAATCTCATTCGGGTAATTGAACTTGCCAAAACCGTTGAGCAAGTCCATGTCGGAGCGGCTGGTTTCAATGGTGATGACGTCGGCGTCCAATCCCGCAATGTCGGGAAGGATGTCGTTGAACTCCGAATAACACATATGGGTGTGAATTTGCGTGCTGTCCGCCGCCACCGCCGCTGAAATGCGAAACGCGCGGCCCGCCCAGTCCAGGTAGCTGCGCCACTGTGCGCGTCGCAGTGGCAGGCCTTCGCGGAAGGCGGGCTCATCGATCTGGATGATGCCAATGCCGGCCGCTTCCAGGTCACGCACCTCGTCACGAACCGCCAGCGCCAATTGCAAGGCGGTGGTGGAACGCGGTTGGTCGTCGCGCACGAAGGACCATTGCAGCAAGGTGATGGGGCCGGTGAGCATGCCCTTCATGGGCCGGGAGGTCAGGTTCTGCGCATACACCGTCCAGTCCACGGTCATGGCCTGCGGGCGGGCCACATCACCAAACAGAATAGGCGGCTTGACGCAGCGGGAGCCGTAGGACTGCACCCATCCGTTGGCGCTGAAGGCGAAGCCGTCCAGTTGCTCGCCAAAGTATTCGACCATGTCGTTGCGCTCGGCCTCGCCGTGAACGAGCACGTCCAGGCCCAAATCTTCTTGTTGACGCACGGCATACCGGATTTCTTGTTGCATGGCGCTTCGGTAGTCCTTGCTTGACAACTCGCCACGTTTGAACGCCGCGCGTGCGGCGCGTATTTCAGGAGTTTGTGGAAATGATCCTATCGTGGTGGTCGGGAACTTGGGCAGCTGCCAGCGCGCGCGTTGCAGGGCTTGGCGCACTGGAAAACTGCTGTGGCGCCGATCCGCATCGGCTGCCAGCGTCGCCACGCGGGATGCCACCGCAGGACGTTTGACGCGCGGGCTGTTTTGCCGAGCAGCACTTGCGGCCCGTGCATCGAACAGGGCCTGACGCACCACCGATTCACCGTCTTCGAGACAAAGTTTGAGCACCTCCAGTTCCGCCAGCTTTTCCAATGCACCCGCTAACCAACTGCGCAGCTCCAAATCCAGCGCCGCGTCCTGGTCCAGGCTGAAAGGCACGTGCAACAAGGAACACGATGGCGCGATCCACAGCGGCCCCGTGCGGCGCGCCCGCACCTGTCGCAGTTGTTTGAGCGCGAGGTCCAGGTCGGTACGCCAAATATTGCGACCATCGACCACGCCCACGGACAGCAAACGATCGGGTGGCAACCAGGTGAGCACCGCCTGCAACTCATGCCCGGCACGCACGGCGTCCACATGCAGTCCCGCCACGGGGAGTCTGCAGGCCAGGCTGAGGTGGTCTTCCAAGGGAGAAAAATAAGTGGCCAACAGCAGTGACACCGAATTCGGCTTGTGCGCGTTGAGCAGGTGGTAAGCCCGCTCAAAAGCCAGTGACCACGGGCCGGGCAGATCCAAACCCAGAATGGGTTCGTCCACCTGCACCCAGTCCACGCCCAAGGCGGCCAGTCGGTTCAGCAGCTCCGTGTAGGTGGCGATCAAACCATCCAGCAGATCAAGCCGATCAAACGCCTCGCCCTTTGTTTTTCCCAGCCACAAAAAAGTCAATGGTCCCAGGATGACGGGTTTCGGGTGGTGGCCCAGGGCCTGGGCCTCGGCCACTTCATCGAGCAGCCGTGAAGAGGCCAGATGGAATTGCGTGTCTGCACTGAACTCTGGCACCAGATAGTGGTAGTTGGTGTCAAACCATTTGGTCATCTCCAGTGGCCAGCGGCCATGGCCTTGGGCGGCGTCGTGGCCGCGGGCCATCGTGAAGTAGCGCGTCAACTCGGGTTCGCTGCCCGAAAACTCGAACCGGGCCGGCTCGCAACCGAACATTTGAATGTGGCTGGCCACATGGTCGTAGTAGGCGAAGTCGCCCACCGTGACGCGGTGCATACCGGACTGCTGTTGTAGCCGCCAGTGCCGGGCACGCAACTCGCGGCCTGTGGCTTCCAGTTGATCGGCGGTGATCTCGCCACGCCAATGGCGCTCCAGTGCAAATTTCAGTTCCCGTTGTGCGCCCATGCGCGGAAAGCCGAGGGTGTGGGTTTGAATCATGATCAGTTGAGGTGGATTGCTGCGATGCGGCATCATCGGCAAAGCACGTTGATGATTCAAACGAAACTTTTTTAGACTCATTCTGAATTTCATTCATGACATCGCCCCTTGAACTGCGCCACCTCAAAACCCTGCTGGCCCTGCGCGACACCGGCAATCTGTCGCGCGCGGCGCAGTGGATGAACCTGACGCAATCTGCGCTGTCGCATCAACTCAAGATGCTGGAGGCCCACTACGGTGCCGTGCTGTTCGAGCGCAAATCCGACCCCATTCAATTCAGTGCGGTCGGGCAGCGTTTGTTGGACCTGGCGCAAGCCGTGATGCCAAGGTGGGATGAAGCGGAACGCGACATCAGCCGCATGGTTTCTGGCAGTGCGGGTCCTTTGCGTATTGCGGTGGAATGCCACACTTGTTTCGACTGGCTCATGCCCGCAATGGATGCGTTTCGCCTGCGCTGGCCCGAGGTGGAGCTGGACATCGTGTCCGGCTTTCATGCCGACCCCGTGGGTTTGTTGCAGCAGGGCCGTGCCGAGTTGGCCATCGTGGCCGAGGTGGATGCGTCGGAGCTGGACGTTTGCTTCCATCCGCTGTTCAGCTTTGAAATCGTGGCGCTGCTGCCGCATGCGCATCCGCTGTTGGAAAAACCTTGGCTCAGTGCGCAAGACTTTGCGCCGCACACCCTGATCACCTACCCGGTCCCCGACGAGATGTTGGATGTGGTCCGGCTGGTATTGAAACCGGCTGGCGTGAGCCCGGCGCGGCGCACCAGTGAATTGACGGTGGCCATGTTGCAACTCGTCGCCAGCGGGCGGGGCCTGGCGGCCTTGCCGCTGTGGGCCGTGAAAAGTTATTTAGACCGCGGTTACGTGGCCAGCCACCGCATTGGCGAGCAAGGACTGACCGGTCAGCTGTATGCCGCCACCCCCCTGCGGCTGGCCGATCGCCCCTACCTGGCTGATTTCGTGCGCATCATGCGAGAAACCTCACTGCTCAATTTGCCTGAGGTGACGCTGCTCAATTGAGTCTTCATGGCCGGGGTCGTTATGTACCTCACGACGGCAAGGCCTCTGCTGCCAAGGTGGCCCGCATCACCGGTTCGGTGGTTCGAATGTAATGACTTGCGTGCACAAGCAAGACTTGATGCCAATCGTAGAAAAAACTGTGGCAGCATTCGGCGCAAAGTTCCGCTCCGGCATGCAGACCTCCCAGGAGCAATGCGACGTGGGCGGCCACTGCAGGCAATGGATGAAAAAGTCTGCCGGTTTTGACGATTTTGTTTTGACTGTAAAAAGAACAGTATCAATGTCAAAAGCTCAAATTTCATGGGGCCCGCCGGCCGACAGCACCGCCAGATCTAGGGAGGCAGGCGGTGGAGTTACGCAGCAAAGCTTTTGCACGGTATCAGGTTAAGGATGACAAATGCCTCGCTCAACCATCATCTTCGGGAACGGCCTGGGTATGGCCCTAGATCCTCAATATTTTCGACTCGAGTCCGCGCTTCGTTCTGTTTGGAACGGCTCAGAGGACTTCCATCCTGAGCACAAGCGGCTGGTTCAATCAGCCTTGCCGAATCTTAACGAGGCAGAGTACCCACAGACTGAGGCCCAACTCGACCAACTTCAAGTCGCATTACTTGCAGCCAAATTTCTTCGGAGTTTCGAAACACGAGAAACCCGATGGCTAGCAGAGAAGGCTCAACAACTCCCCGAAGCCTTCGTTCGCTTCATTCATGAGGTGGCGGCCTACTTTCATGAGGCGGAATGGGTTCTGCCGCCTGAGTTCGTTCAAAGCCTCTCGAGCTACGTCTCCGACTCAGCTTCACATGTTGCAACTCTGAACTACGACTGTCTTCTATACGACGCACTGACGAATTCCGGTGTCTTGGCTGGCTACGGCGGAACGCTACTTGATGGCTTTCATAGATCAGGTTTTGACAACTCGAACATGGATCGCTATGACGCCACTCGGAAGGCGTGGTTTCTGCACTTACACGGATCTCCGCTCTTTATTGGCAACCGCAAGATGATGCGTGAGGCTCGCAACCTGTTCAAGCCTGACGAGGACGCTCACATCGTCCTCACTGATGTCAAGCATAAGCCGCTCTTGATTGAGCGATCGCCAATCTTGTCCGCGTACTGGTTGCGTCTGCATGAGGCCCTTGCGGAATCAGACTCAGTTGTGCTGTTCGGCTACTCAGGTGAAGACACTCACTTGAACCAGTCGATCTCTGATCGAATCCGAGATAGTCGCGTAGCTGTAGTTGAATGGTCGGGCGCCGGTGAAACCTCAGATCGCGAGAATTACTGGAAGGCTGCTCTAAAGTGTCAAGAGCTGCAGCTCCACTTGATGCCGAATATTCTTCAGTTCCGAGAGTGGTAATCCCTAACCCAACGCTGTAGCCGACAGCCAACGACAAACTGGTCTTGTGTATCTCAAAGCAACCGATGAATGATTTTTCGCTCGCGGTCGATCAGTCTCCTGGTAGCGGCAGGTTTGCCGCTACCAGCAACTGCCGTTTCGATTTTCCTATTGAAACAGTCTTCACCAAGCTTTTTCTGTACTGAAGAAATACGTTAACCACTTTGAATCGCGCTGCGGGTTTGCTTGGTGTAAGGAATTTTTCTTGACGCATGCTGCGCAAGTCGGCACACTTCGCACCGCTCCGGGGTGCACGTGCTGTGCTGAGATGGTTGGCTGAACAACCAAACCCGACGAACTTGATCTGGTTCATACCAGCGTAAGAAGAGCCGAGATGTTTTCTCGATGGTCATGTGTGGGCGCGGCTGTGCCGCACACGACCACCGCAGCAAAGCGCCCACGGAGCACCCACCACTTCAGGATGCTCCATGAACGCGCCAGACAAGCTGCCCACGTCCACATTCCAACCCTCGTTCGCTGAACTGCTGCAACAGTCGCGTGAGCCGTTCCCGGCCTCACGCAAAGTGCATGTGCCGGGTCAATTGCACCCCCACTTGCAGGTGCCGATGCGTGAGGTGAGCCTGAGCAATGGCGAGTGCGTCACGCTCTACGACACCTCGGGGCCGTACAGCGATCCAGCAACAGCCATTGATGTGCGCCAGGGCTTGCCCACACCCCGCGCCGCTTGGATTGAGGCCCGGGGGGACAGCGAGCGCTATGAAGGTCGGATCACGCAGGCACGAGACGATGGCTCCCGCCAGATCGAAACCCTCCAGGCGCTGCGTATGCAGGCCCAGGGCTTGCAGCGCACGCCCCGCCGAGCCAAAGCCAGCAGCGGCAATGTGACCCAGATGCACTACGCGCGGCGCGGCATCGTCACGCCCGAGATGGAGTACGTCGCCATTCGCGAGAACGGCAATCGCGAATGGATGCGCGAGTACCTGGCGGACGCCAGCCGCGAACAACGCCTGGCAGGCCATTCCATGGGCGCCTCCATTCCCCCGTTCATCACCCCTGAGTTTGTGCGTGATGAAGTGGCCCGGGGCCGCGCGATCATCCCGGCCAACATCAACCACCCGGAGGTGGAGCCCATGGCCATCGGGCGCAACTTTCTGGTGAAGATCAACGCCAACATTGGCAACTCGGCGGTGACCTCCGGCATTGAAGAGGAGGTAGAAAAACTGGTGTGGGCGATTCGCTGGGGCGCTGACAACGTGATGGATTTGTCCACCGGCCCCCACATCCACACCACACGGGACTGGATCATCCGCAACTCGCCCGTGCCCATTGGCACGGTGCCCATCTACCAGGCGCTGGAGAAAGTTGGTGGCGTGGCCGAAGACCTCACATGGGCCCTTTACCGCGACACGCTGATCGAGCAAGCAGAGCAGGGGGTGGACTACTTCACCATCCACGCGGGCGTGCGGCTGGCCTTCATTCAACTGACGGCGCAGCGCCGCACCGGCATCGTCTCGCGTGGTGGTTCCATCATGGCCAAGTGGTGCATGGCCCACCACCGTGAGAACTTCCTGCACACGCATTTCGAAGAGATCTGCGACATCATGAAGGCCTACGACGTGAGTTTTTCGCTGGGCGATGGCTTGCGTCCTGGCTCTGCCGCCGACGCCAACGACGAAGCGCAGTTTGCTGAACTGCGCACGCTGGGCGAGCTGACGCAAATCGCCTGGAAACACGACGTGCAAACCATGATCGAAGGCCCTGGCCATGTGCCCATGCATTTGATCCAGGCCAATATGCAAGAGCAGCTCCAACACTGCGGCGAGGCCCCGTTCTACACCTTAGGGCCGCTGACCATCGATATCGCGCCGGGTTACGACCACATTGCCAGCGCCATCGGTGCCGCCATGATCGGCTGGTTCGGCACCGCCATGCTGTGTTACGTGACGCCCAAGGAGCACCTGGGTTTGCCTGATCGAGAAGACGTCAAGCAAGGCATCATGGCCTACAAGATTGCGGCGCACGCAGCCGATGTGGCCAAGGGCCATCCGGGTGCCCGAGCCCGTGACGACGCCTTGTCCAAGGCGCGCTTTGAGTTCCGCTGGCACGACCAGTTCAACCTCAGCCTGGACCCCGACACGGCCCGCAACTTCCATGATGAGACCTTGCCCAAAGAAGCCAGCAAGGTGGCGCACTTTTGCTCCATGTGCGGTCCCAAGTTCTGCTCGATGAAGATCAGCCAGGAGGTGCGCGACTTCGCAGCGCAACAGGGCGTTGACGAAGCGCGAGCCGTCGACCTGGGCATGCAGAACAAGTCGGAGGAGTTCAAACGCGCGGGCTCGGAGATTTACATCCCGATCCAGCCAGCGACCCCGTCATTGGGCTGAAGCGTGATGCGCAGCTTGACCATGGGCATCGCGGGTGCCGGGCTGCTGGGTCGCTTGCTGGCATGGCGGCTCTCGGGTTTGGGGCATGAGGTGACGGTGTTTGACCCGGCACCTGGCCCCAACGCGACAGGCGCAGCAGGCTGGACGGCTGCTGGCATGCTCAGCCCCTGCGCCGAACTGGAGTGCGCCAACATGGCTGTCGCGGCGCTGGGCTGGCGCTCGCTCGACCTGTGGCCGCAGTGGCTGGCCCTGTTGCCAGAGCCGGTGGCCTTTGCGCGCAGGGGCAGCTTGCTGTTGGCCCACCGCAGCGATCGGGGTTGTGCGCAGCGCACGCTGGCGGTCTTGCAGCGCAAGCTGGCCGAAGTGGCCTCCTTGTCACCGCACCAAAAGGCCGTGCCCTGCCCATATGCCGCACCCCAAGCATTGCCCCTGAACGAACTTCAAACACTGGAGCCAGCCATACATGGGCCGAGCCACGCCTGGCTGTTGCCGGGTGAGGGGCAGATTCACACCGTGCAGGCGATGCATGCCCTGGCGGCAGGGGCCAGCGCGCAAGGTTGCCAGTGGCGGTGGGGATACACGGTCTTCGACATGGCGCCGGGCCAAATCGATGGTCATCACTTCGATTGGGTGTTTGATGTGCGCGGAGTCGGTGCACGTAGTGCTGGGCAAAAGAACGCGCAGAACCCGGGGCTTGATGTGCGTGGCGTGCGCGGTGAAATTGTCTGGCTGCACGCACCCGGTCTGGTGTTGAACAGGCCGCTGCGGTTGATGCATCCGCGCTGGCGCGTGTACCTCGTTCCCCGCCCCGGAGACATCGTTGTGGTCGGTGCCACCGAGATCGAGTCGGAGGACCGTTCGCCGGTGTCTGTGCGCAGCTTGCTGGGCTTGCTCAGTGCCGCCCACAGCGTCTTGCCTGAGCTGGCGGAAGCGCGTGTGGTGCACATGGAAACCAACCTGCGCCCCGCCTTGCCCGACAACCTGCCTGGCTTGCGTGTGGAAGCGGGCCTGACCCAAATCAACGGCCTGTTCCGACACGGTTGGCTGGTTGCACCGGCCTTGGTGGAAGACGCTTTGGCCCACCCGCAATTCAAACAAACGACACAAACAAGTACCGAAGAAATATCTATATGAATGCCTCTACCCTCATCAACAATCTTCTGACCCATGCGGGCTTGCGCATCACCGTCAATGGTGAAACCCACACGGTGCGCGAGGACACGTCCTTGGCCGAACTGCTGGTTCGGTTGGGCCACACGCACAACAGCCTGGCCACTGCCGTCAACGGGGACTTCGTACCACGCAGTTCTCGTGCGCAGCGTTTGTTGCTGGACGGTGATGCGGTCACCTGCTTCCAACCCATCGTGGGGGGCTGACATGACAACCGACGAACACAGCGCCGAGTTCTGCCTCGGTGGCGCTTCGCTGCGCAGCCGATTTTTCCTGGGCTCCGCCGGTTATCCATCGCCCCAGGTGCTGCGCGACGCCATTCGGGCCTCGGGTGCCGAGGTGGTCACCGTGGGGCTCAAACGTGAACTTGCTGGTGATTCATCCGCAGCAGGCCAGGGCTTCATGGACATCATCCGTGCCAGCGGCGCACGCCTGCTGCCCAACACCGCCGGATGCCGCAGCGCACGCGAGGCCATCACCCTCGCCCACATGGCGCGTGAGCTGTTGGGCACCCACTGGATCAAACTCGAAGTGGTGGGCGACGAACACACCCTGCAGCCCGATCCGTGGGAGTTACTCACCGCCACCCAGCAGCTCGTGAAAGACGGCTTTGAAGTTTTTCCCTACTGCACCGACGACCTTGTCAGCGCACAGCGCCTGGTCGATGCGGGTTGCCGCATCCTCATGCCCTGGGGCGCGCCCATAGGCTCAGGCCAAGGCCTGCTCAACCCCTGGGCCTTGCGCACCCTGCGCAGCCGACTGCCCGACATCACGCTGGTGGTGGACGCGGGCATCGGCACACCCTCACATGCCGCTCTGGCCATGGAGCTGGGATTTGATGCGGTGCTGCTGAACTCCGCCGTGGCCCACGCTGCCGACCCCATCGGCATGGCACGCGCCTTTCGGCTGGCGATTGAAGCCGGTCACCTCGGCCACCGCAGTGGTTTGCTCGCACCGCAAGACATGGCCACGGCCTCCACCCCCGTCAGCGGGCGACCATTTGAGTTGCCTTGAGCACGATGCACGCCATGCACCACACCACCACACCCGTTGAAAACATGCCCTCGCTGGAGGGCAACAACCACCCGCAGGCCGCACGCCCCATCGCCTGGACCATCGCAGGCTCCGACAGTGGTGGTGGCGCGGGCTTGCAGGCCGATCTGCGCGCCTTTGCGGCTTTGCGGGTGCATGGCTGTAGCGCTGTAGCCGCCATCACGGCACAAAACTCCGTGGCCATCACCCAAGCCGTGGCGGTGGACACCGCTGTGCTCGATGCACAGCTTGCCGCCCTGGCCGATGACATGCCACCACGCGCCATCAAAACCGGCATGCTGGGCAGTGCCGACAACGTGCGCTGCGTGGCCCACTGGGTGGACCGCTTGCGTCAGCGCCACCCACAGCAACCCCTGGCCTTGGTGGTGGACCCGGTGTGGCGCGCCAGCACCGGTGCCGACCTGGCCAGCCGAGAACTGCGCCAGGCCTTGTTGCAGGAGCTGTTGCCGCGCGCCACCGTCATCACCCCCAACCAGCAGGAGGCTGCATGGCTGCTGGACGAAGCCGCCCAGGGCCTGAACGGCCCGCACGATGTGGCCCAGGCGGCGCACCTACTGAAGGCCCAGGGACCCCAAGCGGTGGTCATCACCGGCGGCGACTCGACTCATCCGCAGGCCCTTGATTTCGTCTTGGCCTGCGAAGACCACGGCTGGCTCACCCTGCCGCGCATCCACACCCCGCACCACCACGGCAGCGGCTGCACCCATGCCTCGGCCTTGGCGGCAGCAATGGCACTGGGGTTTTGCACCGCCGATGCGGCGGTGCTGGCCAAGATGTGCAGCACCCAGGCCATTGAACAAGGTTACGCGGCGGGTCGAGGTGCCGGCCCCGTGCAGGCGCAGCTCGGCTTTGCGCGGCATTGCAGCAAACTGCCGCGCTGGCAGGATGAGCCTGACTTCGTCGGCCAACCTTTCGCACCACTGCGTCAACCGGACATGGGGCTGTACGCCATCACCGACAGTGCCGACCACCTCACGGCACTGCTCGCTGCGGGCGTTCGTACCGTGCAGTTGCGCATCAAACAAGATGGCCCGGCAGCCCTGCCCGCCCACCAGCTTTCGGCGGCGATTCGTCACGCCGTGCGTGCTGCACAGACCGCAGGTGCCCAACTCTTCATCAACGACCACTGGGAACTGGCCCTGGAACACGGGGCTGACGGTGTGCACCTGGGCCAAGATGATTTGCGCTACGCCGACCTGCCGGCCTTACAGCAGGCAGGTTTACGCTTGGGGCTGAGCACCCACAGCCTGTGGGAAGTGAGCCGCGCCCACGCCTGGCAGCCCAGCTACATCGCCTGCGGCCCGATACACGCCACCCCCACCAAAGACATGCCGTGGCGGCCACAGGGGCCGGACAACCTCGCCTATTGGAGTCATGTGCTGCCCACGCCTGTGGTGGCCATTGCAGGCATGGACCCTGATCGCGCACGGCAAGCCCGTCGCTGCGGTGCCGCTGGTGTTGCTGTTTTGCGTGGGCTGGGGCCGCAAGCTGGTTTAGTCGACATCGTCAACCGCTACCAACAAGCCCTGCAACACGCGTCGCTCGATTCGCCTTGGCCTGTGCCTGAACTGCCACGCAGCACGCTGGACCTGGACCAGGAGCCTGTCACTACACTGCCCCCTCGCCCCTTTGCCTCACACCCACGACCATGACCCAGGCACAACCCATTCACTGGACAAAACCCACTGCGGCCACCCCCGCAGCGCCCAGCGAACAACGCTGGCCGCTGGCCGAGGTGCTGGCACTTTTCAACCTGCCTTTCAACGACCTCCTGTTCCGCGCCCAACAAGTGCACCGGGAACATTTCGATCCGAACGAGGTGCAGCTGTCCACCTTGTTGTCGATCAAGACCGGCGGCTGCCCGGAGGACTGCGCTTATTGCCCGCAATCCATCCACCACAACACCGGCCTGCAAGCCAGCAAGCTACTGGAGGTGGAGGCTGTCACCACCGCCGTGTTAGCCGCCAAGGCCGCAGGTGCCACGCGGTTTTGCATGGGGGCGGCCTGGCGTGAACCCAAAGACCGTGACATTGAAAAAGTGGCCGACCTCGTCAAGGTGGTGAAAGACCACGGCCTGCAGGCCTGCTGCACGCTGGGCATGCTGACCGATACCCAGGCCCGCAGCTTGAAAGATGCGGGCCTGGACTACTACAACCACAACCTGGACACTGCACCCGAGTTGTATGGCGACATCATCACCACACGCGACTACGAGGACAGACTCACCACCTTGAACCATGTGCGGCAAGCGGGATTGAACGTGTGCAGCGGCGGCATCGTGGGCATGGGCGAGACCCGTGCGCAGCGCGCTGGTTTGGTGGCGCAGTTGGCCAACCTGGCGCCGCGTTACCCCGAGTCGGTGCCGATCAACAACCTCGTGCAAGTCGAAGGCACGCCCTTACATGGCAGCGAACCGCTGGACTTGCTGGAGTTTGTGCGGACCATTGCTGTGGCCCGCATCACCATGCCCAAGGCCCATGTGCGTTTGTCTGCAGGACGACAGTCCATGGGCGAAGCCATCCAGGCGCTGTGTTTTTTGGCCGGGGCCAATTCAATTTTTTATGGCGACAAGCTGCTCACCACAGGCAACCCGGATTGGGAACGCGACCAGGCCCTCTTCAACAAGCTGGGTTTGACGGCGGCGTGACGACGGCCCCGTCCGTTCAACGCGCCGCACCATGACCTGAAGACCTTGCCGGTATGGCCGCTGGACCCGCCCGGCCGGTATGGGCTCAACCGCGTTTCAAATGCCCCAACTCATCGGCCACCAGGCGCACGATGAGTTTGTCCAAGGTTTGCACCGAATACTGGGTCACATCGTGCACCGTTTCGCTGCCGGGGCCGCTGCTGGGGTCTTTGGCGTTTTGGTAGGTCAGGAAAACAAACCGGCCTGCGGTGTACTGGGCCATTTGGCGAAAGATGAACTCGCCCGAGGGGTCCAGGCCACTGGCGCCCACGGCAAAGAGTTTGATGCCCTTGGCCAACGCGGCCTGCATGTCGCGCTCATACGTTGGGCAGACCGCTTGTGGTGAGGCTGGGCGGGTGCAGTAGTCCAGATGCGGTGGTGCATCGGCCACCAGCACGACCAAACGCACGGCATCACGCCGCCAGCTCAAACCATGCACCGTTTCGTGCAAGGCCTCGTTCAAGGCCTCGGGCGTGTCACCACCACCCGCCGCTTGGGCTTGTGCGAGGGCGGATTGGAAAGTGCCCAAGTCGTGGGTGAAGTCGTGGCTGCGTGTCAGGTAGGCGTCGCCTCGGTCGCGGTAGGTCACGAGACCGTAACAAACGTCGGGCGTGGTGGGCAGTTGCGCAATCTGTGCAGCCACTGCGCGCATGGAGCTTTTGAGTTTGGCGATCTCATCACCCATGGAGCCGGTGGCATCCACCAAAAACACCAGATCCAAACGCGGGCGCTGAAGCGTTTGCACGTCCTGAAGCTGCACCTGCAGTGCAGCAGACTGGCCTCGCGACCACACGGTGCGTGCGATGCTGTTGCCCTTACGAACGGCCACGCCCAAGCGGCTTTCTTGCCCCGCATCCGCAGGCAGAAAAACACGCGGATGCAACCACACCCGCCCGGCGGCGTCGGTACGCGCCCACGCCACGGGCTGCGCTTGCCCGGCGCGCTGAATGGCGACTTCGGCGTCATGCACGGGACGACCTGCGGCGTCGTTGACTTGCAGCAACTGGCGCTCACTCACATCACGGTCACGCACCAGCAGCCGACCGGAGGCGAGGCTGCGTTCCCGGTAAGCGCGGAATTCGCCGAAATCGGCGTTGTCATCGACCATGCCCGCAGTGACTTTTTCATTCGCAGGGCGTTGTGCTGGCTGCGCCTTAGGCATGACAGGCGCGGTGCTCGGCAAGGCAAGCTCTGCGACAGCCGTGCTTTCAGAGGCGCGGCCCACGGCTTTAGCTGAGGCCAGCGGTGCCGCCGCAGGGGGAACATCGTGTCGCGACAGTCCACCATGCTCTCGGCGACGTTCCGTGTCGTTCATCGCCCCCCCGGGGTCGCCAGCCACCTCGCGCACCGTTGGCCAGCGGCGGCAGTCATCGGCACTGGGCGCGCTGAAAATCACGGGCGTGTGATCAGCTGCAGTGGTCTGCCCCGACCACACACCGGGCCAGTCATGGGTGGCGTCGATTGCAACAGCGGGTCGCGCCTGTGCGGTGGCGATGAAGGGGGTGGAATCGCAGGCACTGAGAACAGCACCCACCAAACCCGTGAGGGTCAGCAACAGCAGGGACACCGTTCGGCGAAGAAAGGGGAAACAGTTGCGCATGGAGGTCTCCAGAGTGAACACCTGGTTTGATACGCAGCTGCACGATCCATGGGGTGAAGTTTTTTTGATCCCCTCAAAATGGCCTTCCTCAAAATCAGCGTCGTGCTGACGGGGTACATTGAACCGCGCCCAACTGGCGCACACCCATTGAACGTCGTGAACCACATCACTGCCCCCACTACACCGCTGCTCTACACCTACCGCCGCTGCCCTTATGCGATGCGGGCACGAATGGCATTGCTGGTTGCGAGGCAGCCCTTTGACGCCTTTGAAATCGTGCTGCGTGACAAACCCACTTCAATGCTCGCTTTGTCGCCCAAAGGCACGGTGCCCGTGCTGCAACTGCCGGACGGGCGCGTGATCGATGAAAGCTGGGACATCATGGGTTGGGCATTGCAGCGGCCGGGTTGTGCATCGTGGTGGAGCGCAGCGCAATCGGCAGACAATCTCGACTTGCTTCAGCGCAACGATGGCCGATTCAAACACCACCTTGACCGCTACAAATACCCCGAGCGGTACGCAGATGACGGGGGCAGCCGCGAGGACCACCGTGCGGCAGCGGTGGCCAGTTTGATACTTCCCTTGGAAAGCAACTTGACGCCGCACACTTACCTGGGAGGCCCAACCCCCTGCGCCACCGACCTGGCGCTTTTTCCGTTTGTGCGGCAGTTTGCAGCAGTGGACCCGGCGTGGTTTTCTGAAGGACCCTGGCCCGCCTCACGCGCATGGCTGAAGGGCTGGGTCGACAGCCCCCTCTTCACGGCCTGCATGGCCAAACTGCCAAGCCAGAAAGTGATGCCGTTTTCAGCCGCCGAGCCTGTTTAACCCCACTCCCCCCGCCGCCACGTATCAGTCAAGGCTCCCTCCTCTGACACGCCTTCATGACCTCCCCCGAACCCACCGACGACGCGTTGATGGCCGCTTATGCGGCCGGGCAAGCCGAGGCGTTTGAAACCCTATACGCCCGCCACCACGCTGGGCTTTACCGTTTTGTGCGGCGGCTGCTCGGCACCCAGGGCGCGGCGCAAGTGGATGAAGTGTTCCAGGACACCTGGTTGAAGGTGGTGCAAGCGCGCCAGCAGTGGTCGCCACGAGGCGCGAGTTTTCGCACCTGGCTCTTCACCCTGGCCCACCACCGGGTGATTGATATCTGGAGGCGCAGCGGGCGGGAAGTGTCGATCGAGGTGGATGATCAGCGCGAACCTTGGGAACCCGCCAGCGATCAAGCCGCCTGGTCGTGTTGGCCCAAGGCCACGGGCAGCCCGCAAAACGACGAATTGCTCTTTTGGCGACGCGCAGGTGAGCGACTGCTGGCCTGTTTGGAGCAACTGCCCCTGCCACAGCGCAGCGCCTTCTTGCTGCACCACGACGATGGCCTGCCACTCAACGATGTGGCCAGCGCCTTGCAAGTCGGTTTTGAAACCGCCAAAACCCGTTTGCGTTACGCCATGAGCAAACTGCGCACCTGCATGGGTGCCCACCTCGACCCACTGCAAGGTGACACACCATGAACCCGCGCCTGCCCGACTCCGACTCGCATGCAGACGAGCCCGTGGACGCCCATCTGCAAGCCGCGCTGCGGCATGCGCCGGATGCCGACGCAGCACCTTCCGCCGCGTTGAGCGCGGCCATCCTGTCGCAGGCGCGTGCGGCCACGTCGCAACCCACCGCCTCGGCCAAGGCCGATTCGTCCGCGCCGGCTTGGCAACTCCTGGCCTGGTTACGCCAAGGCTGGATGGCTTTGTCCCAACCCGCGCTGGCGGCAGGCTTGGCCAGTGTGATGGTGGCCAGCGTGGTGGGTTTGATGTGGTGGGATCGGGTGCCTGAAGAGGTCAGCGCAACCCATGAGTTGAGCCGCGAAGGATCGATTTCTTCTGCGCAACCAAATCGAACAGTCGAAGTGGCGAAAGCGGAGAAAAGGGCGGCGACAACCGACTCGGTGACTGCCCCTGCACCGAATGCGCCCGTGGCGATTGCCGATGCCAACAAACAGGCGGCGACAAAAGCCCCACCTGCTACGGCCAACGAGCATGGCCCCACCCGCGTTGCGTCGAAAGCCGCAGAACAACGGCGTACCGTGGCCGATGCGGCACAAAACGACAAGGAGGTCGCCCTCAACGCTCCTACCCACCGCGCTGAAGCGCCGCCTGCGACTGCGCCCGCCACGTTGCCCGAATCAACAGCCACCACGGCCCGAGCCGAGGCACCTGTACCGGCACCGGCAGTAGCGGCTGCGGGAGCCCCTGCACTCAAAGCATCGCCCCTGGAGCGCGAATCAGCGCGTGCCTCCGGTATCACCCTGGGCTTCGCGGCAAGCACGCCTGTCGCCAGCTTGCGTGAGGCCCTGCGCGACGAGCCCGAACGTTGGGCTTGGCAAAAAAATGCGGGGGCCGTCGCTCCTGTCGTGTCCGAGTTGCCAGGCTGGCTGGCTCAACTCGAATCTGCCGCCGCTGGGCGCTGGGTTCCGCAGCTTGACCTCAGGGCCAGCAGCGCGGTGCCGACTCTGCTCACCGTGCGCTGGATCCGCGACGGTCAAACAACGCACACTTTTGCGCTGCGAGCGGATGGGTTGGTATGGCAAGCACCGGGGCTTAGTGCGGGTGCTTGGTTTGCACCGCTGGATGCGGCTTTGGTTAAGCGGTTGATGGACGCGCTGCCTTGACATCATCCCGGTGTGTTTGCTCGGCGCAATGCAAGTTCTTTGTCAGTAGTCTTCGAGGAGTTCGATAGAGCAACCTTGTTCACTAGAGACGAGTAGTTCTTTGGCCAACTTCGCGATGCTCAAGCGTTTGGACTGAGACAATGGAAAGAGGCCCGCCAACCCACAGCGACGAATAGACTTGACGAAGATTCTCACTGGGTAGGCTGGCCGCAAACCCTCTCCCGGAACATCCACCGGCGACCATACGCACTCGCCGTGATAGCGGGTCGATTCATCAATCACAAAGAATTGCTCACCCCGATTCATGAACTGAGCTTGCTTCATTCGCTTTATGCCTCTGGGTTTCTTACCTGCCCGCCACAGCCAACAACGCCTTTGGATTGCTGCTGGCAATCGCCAACAACGTGCGTGCGGCACCGCTGGGCTGTTTGCGGCCTTGTTCCCAGCCTTGAAGCGTGCGCACAGAAACGCCGAGCAGCGCCGCGAATTGCGATTGGGAAAGGCCCGTCTTCTGACGCGCCTCAATCACGGGCGAGGACACCATATGAACTTGACCCGCCTTCATTTCTTTCACGGATTGCAGAAGCTCCGCTGCCAGATCGCGCTTCGCTTCATAGGCGGCAAGTTCCGCTTTGGTCAGGGGTTTACTCTTCGAGGGCACGGCGAATCTCCTTCAATTTGGGACCAGTCAGGTTGTCTGTTTTGGCTTTGGCGTACAGAGTGAGCAACACAATCTCACCCTCGGCGGTGCGAGTGAAATAAATCACCCGAACACCACCCGACTTGCCAGAACCTGCTCGACCCCAGCGGACTTTGCGAATACCACCAGATTCGGGCACGACATCTCCGGCAGTCGGATGCTGCGCGATATATGCAGCGAAAGCCCCTCTTTCTTCCTCGGTCCAGTACAAGGGCCACTGACGCTGGAACAGGAGGGTTTCGACCACGGTGAGCATGGTCGGACTATACGCCTAGGGCGCATATTCGTCTAGCTACCAGAGGAGGCCCCCCGGCTGTGCCGGGGGGCAGTAGAAGTTTGACGTTTCCTGAAGTTGGTATTGCCGCAGGCTGGTATGAGCATTGGGGCGGTGGGGATGATGGGTGTCGAGGGCCGAAGGGTAAGGTACTGCTGCGACGCAAGCCGGATATAAGTTTCGGGCAGTTAGGTTCTCTTCGCGTAGTCAACGGAAAGTAGAAGACGTCAGCGCGAAGCGCCAACCGAGCGAACGACGCCTGCCGCTTCGAGCGGCTCACATTTTGAAAGCCCCCGGCTTTGCCGGGGGATGGTTACCTTCTCAATATGCTCCTCATGAAATGAGGAAGAAGAGAGAAATTAGCCGCCCAGCCAGCCGCACAGCCCAACTACACTTTTGCATAGCGCCCGCGTGGGCGACGCATCCACCAGCATCACTCGGCAATGAAGACAAACTCCAACGCCAATCTGAACTTCCTCGCCCTTCAGTACCTGCACGCATGGGAGCACAACCTTCCGATTGATGATGGCTTTGCGTTCGAGGCCATCTTGCGCAAGCATCTACTTGATTATTCGGTGCAAAGCCTAAGACGCATCGATGCGTTCTTGGACGAAATTCGTGAACAACATGGGCTTACCAAGGAGTCTGTGACACGCGACGGCTCTGTGCGTACTTTGTTCTGTTTGCTGGCTTTTTATGTGGGTGAGGTTATTGGACGCAGCGTCCAGAGCGAGCCGCAATGGTTCAGCTTCGACGCATACAACACGGTGTTCAACGGCGACCCTTCGGAACAATGCTTCGAAACCAGCATGGTGCTGGGATTTCCGGGCAACCCTCTTGTCACGATCTCGTTTTTCAAGCCACTGATCCCTATCGTCACTCGCGCTACCGATCCGGATGGTGGAAAAAGCGTGTGGTTCAGTGCTGGGGCGCAGATTCCCGTTGCGCTGCAAACCGGTCCAGACTCTGAGCAGCCGCTGCACCGCGTGGCCCCAAAACCATGGCCCGTGGATGTGCGAGCCTGGCTGAAAAAGGTGCCGGCCAGCGATCTGGAAATACTGGAACTTCCAGAGCCGCTGTGGGCAGAAACCGATGACATGCACCGCTTGTTCGAACACGCCCAGCACTTGCTTCGAGGCGGTCGGGTAGTGTGGGGAGCGCTTATTCAAGCGAACAACCAGCTTTTCGATGCAAGTGGCTTGGTTGCCGATGGCGGTGCGCCGGCAGAGGTCACTTACGACCCTCAGGGGCGAGCCCCCGTTGAAGCTTTGGTGGACATGGCGCAACGGATTTTTTCCTGCAAGGGCGAAACTTTTGACGACCCCTCGCTGATGGAGGTCTCTGAGCACCTATCCGCAGAAGTATCGCGCGCGTTTGGTCTGGACGTGCCCGTCAGCCTGTCTAGCTACCCGTTGAAAATTTCAACCACATGGATCCGCAGCCGCCACCTGCATCTGGGGCATCTGGCCTTGCAGAAGATTCCCTTGCTGGTTTCGGACGATCTCCCGGGGGTGGTGCGACCGTTGCCCCACCGCTTCTGGCCCGAAGCGTTTCTTCTGGAGTGGCAGGCGTCTGCTCAACGCATAGCCACAGCGCGAGGGCGGTCTCTGTACGTGCCACCACTGGAGCTGGCCGCTATGCTGCCCATGAGCCTAGTGGAGGAAGGGTTTATGTATTTTCAGGGCAAAGGGGTTGCGCAAAACTACGAAAAAGCCCGTCAGAGCTGGGAAAAAGCCGCTGAGCAGGGCAGTGCCTCTGCACTTCACCACCTCGCTCGGTTGTACGAGGGCGGGCTGGGCGTTGAAAAGGATTGGCGACGGGCGGTGTCTTATTTTGAGCAAGCGGCACAGAAGGGCAACGAACCATCCCAACAAGAAGCCGAGCGGATCAAGTTGCGGGAACAAATGGGCACGGCATTCCCGGGTGCACAGCCTGAGAGTGGTTCTCCTAACGAATGGTGCGATCAGGCCGTGCAGTACCTGCAACGCCAGCGAAGCCAGCGCAATCTGGAGCGCGCCATCGAACTCTTGAAGCGCGGTGCCAAGCGCGGGCACGCGGATAGCCTGTTCAATCTTGCCGCTATCTACCACAACGGGGATCATCTTCCCAGGAACGGGCGCATTGCAATGGGATACCTGCAACGGGCCGCTGATCGGGGACATTCCGAAGCGAAGGCATTTCTCTCTTCCAGAAAGAGCACGTTAATCGGTTTTTTCGAGTGGTACTTCAGGGTGCGGTAAGTACTACGACGGGCACTTGGATGCACACAGCAGGTGTTTGAAGCCCAGGCTCGGACTTGACCCCCACCACTATCATGTTCGGTTTCGCCTTTCGCGCCACCCATGCCCGCCTTTCCCGATTCACCCACCGAGCCCCAAGCTTCTGAAGCGCAAGGCCAGCCACTGCAAACCGCGCTGCGCCAAACGCGCGGCAGCCGCGAGTCCACCACCATCAGCATTCGTGGGGCGCGCACGCACAACCTGAAGAACATTGACCTCGACATTCCGCGCAACCAGTTGGTGGTGATCACGGGCTTGTCGGGCTCGGGCAAGTCGAGCCTGGCGTTTGACACGCTGTATGCAGAAGGCCAGCGGCGGTATGTGGAGAGCCTGTCGGCTTATGCGCGGCAGTTTTTGCAGTTGATGGACAAACCCGATGTGGATTTGATCGAAGGCTTGTCGCCGGCCATTTCGATTGAACAAAAAGCCACCAGTCACAACCCGCGCTCCACCGTGGGCACAGTGACGGAAATTCACGACCACCTGCGGCTTTTGTATGCACGCGCAGGCACGCCGTTTTGCCCTGACCATGGTTTGGCGTTGCAGGCTCAAAGCGTGAGCCAGATGGTGGACGCCACGCTGGCCCTGCCCGAAGGCAGCCGCTTGATGGTGCTGGCGCCGGTGGCGCGTGAACGCAAAGGCGAGTTCACCGACTTGCTGGCCGAGATGCAGGCCAAAGGTTATGTTCGTTTTCGCATTGACGGTGCGGTGGTGGAGGCGGCTGACTTCCCCGCTTTGAAGAAAACCGAAAAACACGATGTGGATGTGGTGATCGACCGGATCAAGATCGGCAGCAGCGAGCAGAACACCGCGCAAGGGCTGACGCAGCGACTCGCGGAAAGTTTTGAAGCCGCGCTGCGCATTGCCGGCGGCAAAGCGCTGGCGGTGGACATGGACAGCGGCCAGGAGTTTTTGTTCTCCAGCCTCTTCGCCTGCCCGGTGTGCAGCTACAGCCTGGCGGAGTTGGAGCCGCGTTTGTTCTCGTTCAACTCGCCGGTGGGTGCCTGCCCGAGCTGTGACGGTCTGGGTGTGACGACCGTGTTCGACCCCGACCGCGTGGTGGCTTTCCCCACCCTCAGCCTGGCCAGCGGCGCGGTCAAAGGTTGGGACAGGCGCAACAGCTACACCTTCTCCATGCTGGAGAGTGTGGCTAAGCACCTCGGGTTTGACATTGAAGCGCCCTTTGAAAACCTGCCCGAAGCGGCGCGGCAGGTGCTGCTGTATGGCTCGGGTGAAGAGAACATCTCCTTCACTTATGAGGCCGAAGGTGCCAACGGCAAGAAACGCAGTGTCAAACGCAGCCACCCGTTTGAAGGCATCCTGCCCAATTTGACGCGCCGTTTTCGCGAGACCGATTCAAGTGCAGTGCGTGAGGACCTGGCGCGTTACCAGTCTGTGAAGCCCTGTCCCGACTGCGGCGGCGCACGGCTGCGGCGTGAGGCGCGGCATGTGTTCTTGCGCACGCAAGAGGACATTCAAAACAACCGCACGGGCGAGCCCATTTACCGCGTGGAGCACTTCACGCTGCGCGAATGCCTGAGCTACTTTGAAGGCTTGAAGCTGCAGGGGGCCAAGGCCGACATTGCCGACAAGGTGGTGCGCGGCATCCGCTCGCGGCTGACGTTTTTGAACGATGTGGGACTGAACTACCTCAGCCTGGACCGCAGCGCCGACAGTTTGAGCGGAGGCGAGGCCCAGCGCATCCGCCTGGCAAGCCAGATTGGTTCGGGCCTGACCGGTGTGATGTATGTGCTGGACGAACCCAGCATCGGCCTGCACCAACGCGACAACGACCGCTTGATCGCCACGCTGCGCCACCTGCGCGACATCGGCAACAGCGTGCTGGTGGTGGAGCACGATGAAGACGCGATCCGTGCGGCAGACCACGTCATCGACATGGGCCCGGGCGCTGGTGTGCATGGCGGGCGTGTGATGGCGCAAGGCACGCCAGATGAGGTGGCGCACAACCCGGCATCGCTCACGGGGCAGTATTTACTCGGCCAGCGGCGCATCGAAGTGCCGCAACGCAAGGCTCCGCCTTCGGGCGAAGGCAGTGCGCTGCACATCAGCAACGCGCGCGGCAACAACCTGAAGAACGTCAGCATCAGCATCCCCGTGGGGCTGCTCACTTGCGTGACGGGTGTGTCGGGTTCAGGAAAAAGCACCTTGGTCAACGACACGCTCTATGCCGCGGTGGCACGCAAACTGTATGGCAGCCATGCCGAGCCCGAGCCGCACGACACCATCGAAGGCATCGAGCTCTTCGACAAAGTCATCAACGTGGACCAAAGCCCCATCGGCCGCACGCCGCGCAGCAACCCGGCCACCTACACCGGTCTCTTCACGCCCATCCGCGAGTTGTTTGCCGATGTGCCCATGGCACGCGAGCGGGGTTATGGCCCGGGCCGTTTCTCGTTCAACGTGGGCGCATCGGCGGGCGGTGGCCGCTGCGAGGCCTGCCAGGGCGATGGCGTCATCAAGGTCGAGATGCACTTCCTGCCCGATGTGTATGTGCCTTGCGATGTGTGCCAAGGCAAACGTTACAACCGCGAAACCCTGGAGGTGCTCTACAAAGGCAAAAACATCACCGAGGTGCTGAACCTCACGGTGGAAGACGCCTTTAACTACTTCAGCGCCGTGCCCACCATCGCACGCAAATTGCAAACGCTGCTCGACGTGGGCCTGGGCTACATCCGCCTGGGCCAAAGCGCCACCACGCTGTCAGGCGGTGAGGCACAGCGTGTGAAGCTGGCGCTCGAACTCTCCAAACGCGACACCGGCCGCACGCTCTACATCCTGGACGAACCCACCACCGGATTGCACTTTGCCGACATTGCGCTCTTGCTCAAGGTGCTCACCCAATTGCGCGACGCCGGCAATACCATCGTCGTCATTGAACACAACCTGGATGTGATCAAAACCGCCGACTGGCTGATCGACATGGGCCCCGAAGGCGGCGCAGGCGGTGGCACCGTGGTGGCAGTGGGCACGCCGGAAGATGTGGCGGGGAATGAAGCCAGCTTCACGGGACGGTATTTGAAGCCGCTGTTGGCCCGAGGGCCTTGATCGGCTGCGGCAAGCGAACTTTGCCGCTGGTGGATAGACTGCGCTCCACTTCAACTGGAGTCCTCTATGCCGCTGACCATCGACTACTACTTCGCCCCCCAATCGCCCTATGCCTACCTCGGCCACGCGCGTTTTGTGCAGATGGCCCAAGCGGCGCGGGCCAAGGTGAATGTATTGCCTGTGGATCTGGGGGGTGTGTTTCCGGTATCGGGCGGTTTGCCGCTGGCCAAACGGGCACCGCAGCGCCAGGCTTACCGTTTGCTGGAGTTGCGCCGGTTCAGCCAGTGGTTGAATTTGCCACTGAACCCGCAGCCGAAGTTCTTTCCTGTCAGTGGTGATGACTCAGCCAAGCTGATCATTGCGGTGGCCATGAAGGATGGCACTGAGGCGGCGCTGACACTGGCGGGGGCTGTGCACGCGGCCTGTTGGGCCCAAGAACGCCACATTGCGGATGAGGCCACTCTGGCCGCCATCCTCCAAGAGCAAGGCCTCAGCCCGGCACGTTTGGAGGACTCTCATTCACAGGGTGTCCATGAGCAATACCAACACAACACACAACAGGCGGTCGAAGCGGGTGTTTTTGGGGCACCCAGTTATGTCATCGAGGGCGAGATTTTCTGGGGCCAGGACAGGTTGGACTTTGTGCAGCGGCGTTTGATGGCAGGTTGAAAGCAGACGCTGTTTTTAATAGCCGGGGATGATTGAATCGGTTGGTCGGATCCAGTCATGGTCTGGCCGGTGGGCCGTCCACGGGTCAACCGAAAAACTTTGCCGCACAATGGTGCAATGCAAACCGCTCCGATCCCAGACGACGAAGCACTGCGCCTGCAGGTGCTGCACGAGTCCGGCCTGCTGGACTCGGCACCAGAGGAAAACTTCAATGCCCTGGTGCGCAGCCTGGCCAGCATCACCGGTTGCCCCATCGCGCTGCTGACCTTGGTGGATGCGGGCCGTCAGTGGTTCAAGGCAGCCCACGGTATCGAGGCCAAGGAAACGCCACGCGACATCGCCTTTTGCGCCCACACCATCTTGCAAGATGGTCTGTTCGAAATCACCGATACGCGAAGCGATGCACGCTTTGCCGACAACCCCTTTGTCATTGAGGAACCACGGATTCGTTTCTACGCGGGCGCACCGCTGACCATTGAGGGGCGTCGCCTGGGCACCCTGTGCGTGATCGACGACCAACCGCGCCAGTTGAGTGCAGACCACACCAAGCTGTTGTTCAGCCTGGCCCAGGTCGCCAGCGCACTCATCGACAGCCGACGTCACCTGCTGCTGCTCAAGCACGAACGCGAACGCATGAGCGACTTTGCACGTGCTTCGGGCGACTGGATGTGGGAGGTGGATGCTGATTTCCGGTGCACTTGGATTTCGGGCTCCTTTGAAACCATCACCCACATTCCCGCGCAACACGTCATCGGTACCGTGCTGGCAGACGCGCCCTTGTTGGATGCACAAGGTGATGTGTTGCCCGGCACCACGTTCTGGCAGTTACTGCGCAAACAGCAGGCTTTTGTCCGCGTCACCACGCTGCGAGAAACCCCACGCGGTCCGATGAGGGTGTCGCGCAGTGCGGTCCCTCTTTTCGACGCGCAAGGACGTTTCGCGGGTTTTCGCGGCACGGCGCGCGACATTTCCGAGTCCATCCGCATCCACAAACAACTGGCCTCCCAGGACGCTTTACTGAAGCAGCTATCTGCCCAGGTACCAGGCATCATTTACCAGTACCACCAGCGGCCCGATGGTCTCGGGCGCTACCAATACGTCAGCGATGCGGTGCGGGCCATGCTGGGCATTGAGCCACCAACTGACGCTCCGTACCAGCCGTACACCGAAGAGAGCCTGCCCTACCGCATGGTCCACCCGCAGGACAAGGCCAAGTACCTTGACAGCTTGCGTGCGGCTTCACGGACACTGCAACCCTGGTTGTGTGAATACCGGCTGGTGTTGGACGATGGACGCATTCGCTGGATGGAAACACGCGCCACAGCGCTGCGGCAAATCGATGGCAGCCTGTTGTGGCACGGCTTTGCCACCGACATCACCGAGCGCAAACAAATTGAACTGGCCCTGCGCGAAGCCCAGGAGCGGTTTGAACTGGCCTGCGAGGCGGGTGGCATTGGGCTCATGCGGCTGGACGTGGGCACCGGGCTGCTGCACCTGGACCGACGCGCCTGCATCAACCACGGGTTAGCCGAGGCAGAGGCCTACTTGTCCACCAAGGCGTGGTTGTCGCACATCCATCCGGAAGACCGCAGCGCGGTGGAGAAGGCCTCGTGGCACGCCTTCAAAAGTGGCGAAACCCTGGATGTCCGCTTCCGGGTGGTGTGGCCCGATGGCCGTGTCGTGACCCTGGAGGTTGTCGCACGCGGCACTTATTTGATGGACGGTCAGGCCGCTGGCATGTCGGGCACCTGCCGCGATGTGAGCGAGACGGTGCACAACGAGCTTTTACAGCGCGAGAAAGAGGCCGCCGAGCGCGCCAACCGCGCCAAGAGTGAATTCCTGTCGCGTGTCAGCCATGAGTTGCGCACCCCATTGAATGGCATCCTGGGTTTTGCGCAGTTGATGCAACTGGACCGTGCCCAGCCGTTGCAAGGTGACCAGCAGCGGCGTTTGGAAAGCGTGCTGCGTGCGGGTCGCCATTTACTGGACCTGATCAACGAGGTGCTGGACCTGAGCCGCATTGAAAGTGAAGACTTCAGCCTGAAGTTGCAAGCGGTGAATTTGGCCGAGTCGGTCAACGCCTGTTTGAACCTGGTTCAGCCCTTGGCAGACGGCTCTGCCATTGAGTTGCCCGCCCCCACCCTGCCCGCGTGTACGGTGTTGGCCGACCCGCGCGCGCTGGAGCAGGTGCTGATGAACCTGCTGTCCAACGCCATCAAATACAACAGACCGCACGGCGCGGTACACATCAGCCAACACCAGGAGAAAAACCAGGTGGTACTGGCCATACGCGACGAAGGACTGGGCCTGTCCACCGAACAACAGGCGGCCCTTTTCCAGCCGTTCAATCGTTTGGGTGCAGAGCGCACCCGGATCGAGGGCAGTGGTTTGGGTCTCGTGATTTCCCGCGATTTGATGCGGGCCATGGGCGGCACGCTGACCGTACAAAGTCAACTCGGTCAAGGCGCCGTGTTCAGCTTGGGCTTGCCACTGGCCAGCGGCGCCGTGTCCCAAGAAATTCTGCCCACCACGACCATCGAAAAGCCTGTTCCGGCAGAGGCTCCAACACAACGGTGCGTGCTTTACATCGAAGACGAGCCCATCAATGTGATGTTGATGGAGGAAATCTTCCGCAGACAAGCGACCTGGACCTTGTTGGTGGCCACTGATGGAAAACAGGGCTTGCAGTTGGCGCGCGCACATCACCCGGACCTGCTGCTGATCGACATGAATTTGCCCGACATGAACGGGTTGCAGGTGCTGCAGCAATTGCGCTTGGACGCCGCCACCCGGGACCTGCGCTGCGTTGTCTTGTCGGCCGACGCTTTGCCCGACCAAGTGTCGGCGGCGCTGGCGGCCGGCTTCAGCGACTACTGGACCAAACCCATCGATGTGCCTTTGGTGCTTGGCAAGTTGGCGCAGTGTTTGAACTGAAGCGCATCTGCGATGTCCCGCTTCTTGTCATGAACCCACGGGCCTGACAGGCGTCGTTCGTGGCGCTCGTGATTGAGGCGTCTGCGGAACAATCCGGCGTTTTCCCCAAGCCTTGAGGCGAAAAAAAACCGGTGCAAGGCACCGGCTTTTCATGCAGAGCAACTCTGCGACTGAGATTTACTTCAAGTGACCGTTGATCAGCTTGGTCATCTCGAACATCGAGACCTGAGCCTTCTTGAAGATTTCCTTCAGCTTGGCGTCGGCATTGATCATGGTGCGCTTGGCCTTGTCTTGCAGGTCGTTCTTCTTGATGTATTCCCACACCTTCTTGGTCACTTCCGTGCGGGGTACGGGGGTGGAGCCAATGATGGCAGCCAAATGCGCGCTGGGGGTCATCGCTTTCATGAAGGCGGCATTCGGTGTGCGCTTTTTGGCGGGAGCCTTTTTCGCAGCCGGGGCTTTCTTCGCGGCGACCTTCTTCACAGCCGCTTTTTTCGCAGGCGCTGCTTTTTTGGCAGCAGGGGCTGCTTTCTTCGCAGCAGGAGCTTTCTTCGCAGGAGCCGCCTTCTTGGCCGGCGCCGCTTTTTTCGCAGCGGGTTTAGCCGCTTTCTTTGCAGTTGCCATTTTCAATTTCTCCATCAAGTAAATGGTTGATGTGCCGGGCTGGATGAAGGCCGCATGAGCTTTCGTTTGTTATGCCAGTCACCGTGCGGAGCGAATGGTACTGCGTGCATCCCTGCTTGAGAAGCATTTTTCATAGGTAAAACCGCTTTTCTTCATAGGTAGAGACCGCTTTTGTGTCTCTGAGGCGTCATTCAGCGTGCTTTTGCATCACGCTCGTGATGCATACGGCCACGCATCACGTGCGCTCCAGCACGGCTTCAAACCTCGGCCCAGAGGCGCAAAAGGTTGTGGTACGTGCCGGTCAGTCCGATGATGGCGGGGTCACTTTCACCGTGCGCTGTGCGCAGTTGCATGAGGTGAGCGTCCATCTCGTAGAGCAAGCGCCGGTGCTCGCTGCTGCGCACCATGCTCTCAATCCAAAAGAAGCAGGCGAGCCGTTCACCGCGTGTCACAGGCTCCACGCGGTGCACGCTGGTGCCGGGGTAAAGCACCATGTCACCGGCTTCGAGCTTGACCGCTTTGGTGCCAAAGGTGTCCTCGATCACCAGCTCGCCTCCGTCATAGCGGTCAGGCTCACTCAAAAACAAAGTGCAAGACAGGTCCGTACGCACACGTTCACCGCTGCCAGGGACATAACGCACGGCGTTGTCGACATGGTTGCCAAAGGCGTTGGTCTGTCCGGCATAGCGGTTGAAGAGCGGTGGAAATACTTTTTTAGGCAAGGCGGCCGAGAAAAAAAGCGCATGCCGGTTCAGGGCCGCCAGCACAAGGGCTTGCAGGTGTTGGGCGGTGGCACCGGTTTGGTCCAGCTGCTGGTTGTTTTTGGCCTGCTTGGATTGCACGCCTGCGGTCACCCGGCCATCGCCCCAGGCGGCTTGGGCCAATGCGGTTTGAACCTCGCGCAGTGCATCACCGTGAAGAACTTGTGGAATGTGCAGCAGCATGGACATCCGCCCTCAAAACTTGGCCGCCATCGTCAACTGCAGCGTGCGCGGTTTGCCAGGGACATAGTGGCCGCGGTAGAGCGTGTCGGCGTAGTGTTTGTCGGTGATGTTGGTGATGTTGAGTTTGAAACTCACATCTTTCAGCAGGTACTCCACCAGCACATCGCCAGTCACAAAGCCGGGCGCTTTGAAGGCCGTGATGCCTTGCGGCGCATCGCTGCTGCGCAGGTTCAGGCCGCCGCCAATTCGCCACTTCGGCGTGATTTTGTAAGTGCTCCACACAGTACCGGTGTGTCGGGGCGTGAGGCCTGGGCGGGCACCGACCGTCTCTCCCGCAGGCGCAGCCGCGGAGGCTTTGTCCACTTCGGCGTCGGGAATGAAGGCATACGACAGGAAAACCTCCCAAGCGGGGGTGATGCGACCCGACACATCCAGCTCCAGCCCTGCGGCATGGCGCTGGCCAGAGAGCACGTAGTTGCAGGCATTAACGGAGTCGGCATCGCGGTTGCGTTCGTTGTATTTGGTGGTGTGGAAGATGGCCGCGCGCGTGCTGAGGTTGCCACTGGCCGAGTCGAGCTTGGCGCCGAGCTCCAGGTTGCGGCTGGATTCCGGTGCCACCTTGGCATTGCCGGCATCAAACTGGTAGGTGTCTCCGGAGGTGTTGAACGAGGTGCCGTAAGAGAAATGGTAGGAGCTCAAGTCAGTCGGTTGGTAGAGCACACCGAAGCGTTTGCTCCACAAGGAGTCGGTACGCGACAGTTGAGTTGCAGGCGCAACGGAACACGGATTGGCCGTGTTCTGTGCCACGGCCACATTGGTGTAGCGGCCCTCAAAGCGATCCCAACGCAAACCCGCCAGCAGCTTCCACTGCGGGGCGATTTGCACCAGGTCCTGAAAATAGACGCCCAGGGCTTTGGCATCGAAGGCGCGGTTCACACTGGTGATGCGCAGCGCCTCGTCCACCACAGCACCATCATTGGGTGTGCCAACGCCGGTGGGGGGTTTGGTCAGTACCGTGCCGGGCGGCACGGATGCGGAGAAGTTGCTGAATTCTTCATGCGCCACATCCACACCAGCCTGCACCGCGTGCGCAAGACCACCCCACCGAAATTTGCCGCTGTATTCGCTTTGCAGATAGCGGGTGTCCATGTCTTGGATCTTCAAACTGGTGCCGCGGGTGAGCACGCTGCCCGGCCCGAAGGTGTCGGAAGTGACGGCTTGGCCGCCCGGCTGTTGGGCGGCCGGTGCAAACCGAATCGCGCTGGCGCGCTGATCGCGCTCATAGGTGCCCGCACGGAAGGTGGTCCTGAGTTCGCCCTGGTGGCTGGTAAACCGATGCAAGTGGCTCAAGGTGCCATGGGTGGTGCCTCCAGCGCTGTAGTCGCTTTTCATGCCGTAGTAATTTTTCGGGTCGGTGTTCCAAAGCCGGTTGCCGCCCGAGGCCCCAGGCGTGATCCAGGGAAGCCCGTAGTGGATGCCGTTGTCATTGTCCAAGTGATAGAGGCCGATCAAAAACTCATCCCTCGTGCCGATGCCCAGGCGCAAGCTGGGGGCGATTCCTTTTTTCCTGACCTTCACCCCGTGGTTGTCGGCCTCGGTGCTCATGGCGTTGATGCGCAGCGCGGCGTTCTCGCCCACCCTTTTGTTGAAGTCTCCCGTCAATCGCCGGTAGTTGCCGCTGCCTCCCGTCAGGGAGACTTCGTGGCCTTTGTAAATCGTTGGTTCTTTGCTGACCTGGTTCACCGCGCCGCCGGTGGAGCCGCGCCCAAACAACATGGAGGCGGATCCGCGCAGCACCTCCACGCGGTCGTTGTTGAACGTGTCGCGCTCGTAAAAAGCAGGGTCACGCAAACCGTCGATGAAGATGTCCCCGGTGGCTTGCAGTGAAAAGCCGCGCAAACGAATGTCTTCTTCGCCGCCCTCGGCGGCCTGGAAGGAAATGCCGGCGGTGTTACGCAGCACGTCTTTGAGGGAGTCGAGGTTGCGGTCGTCGATCAACTTTTCAGTGACGACAGTGATCGACTGCGGAATGTCACGCAGTTCTTGTTGGCCTTTGCCGATTCGGGTGTCTGTGGCTCGGTAGTTGGACTTTCCCGATGTATCGGCTTGGGCTTTGACCTTCACCGGCGCGAGGGTGGCCTCGGTTTGTGTTTGAGATTTAGGCTCTGATGTCGTTTGTGCGTACAGATGGGATGCAAACAACCCCAAACCCATGCCCGCGGCCAAAGCACCCAAAGGCAAGGCCGTTTTGGGTGTACGGCGAGATTTTTGAAATTTGGCGTCGGTTGCGGAGGAAGTTGGCTTTTTCATATCAAAACTCAAGCGGTTGATGTGCGGACAAAGGAGTGCCTCGATGGACTGCCATTGCAGAGCCACCTGGCGGCGAAAGTGATATGGGCTGAGGGTTCAGGGTTCAGGGTTTGCCAGGCAGGCTCACAAAACCCACCTTGTGCAAACCTGCGTTGGATGCATCGGCCAAGGTTTGTGCGACGACGCGGTAGGCCACAGCTTGGTCGGCACGCAGATGCAATTCGGGTTGCGGTTGCTTCAACGCAGCCACGCCAAAACGTTCCACCGACAGTGTGCGGCTGAGCTTCTCCCCGTTCCAGTAGCGCTCGCCTTGCGCATCGATGGCGAACTCAATTTTTTCGACTGGCGCTGTATTCGTTTGGCTGCTGGCCTGGGGCAGTTCCAGCTTCACCGCATGGGTGAGCAGCGGTGCAGTGACGAGGAAAATCACCAGCAGCACGAGCAGCACATCGATCAAGGGCACCATGTTGATGTCGGCGACGGGTTGTGCGCGGCGCTGGCCGTCAAAACAGGCAAAGCTCATGGCAGCGCCTCCTCAAACCTGCGCCGCACGTGGCGACAAACGCTGCACGTTGGCGGGAGATGTCGAGCCGCTGGCGTCGGTGGCAAGACTGCGACCCATCGCCGCACCGCCACCCAAGGCATGCCCCATGGCGACCAAGGTGTGCAGCTCGTAGGCGAAGGCATCGAGCTGGGCGGCCAGCACGCGGTTGGAGCGGGTGAAAACGTTGTAGGCCATGACAGCAGGGATGGCCACGGCCAACCCGAGGCCGGTCATGATCAGGGCCTCTCCCACAGGGCCGGCCACCTTGTCGAGCGTGCCTGCGCCGCTCAGGCCGATGTTCACCAAGGCTTGGTAAACCCCCCACACCGTGCCGAACAGGCCGACGAAAGGCGCGGTCGCGCCCACGGTGGCCAATACCGTCAACCCGGTCTCCATGCTCAAGCCGATGCCATCGAGCGTTTTTTTGATGGTGCGGATGACAAAGTCGCTGGCCGATCCAGCTTCCGCCAAACGCGAGACACCATGTTTCGCGTGATGGGCCTGTGCCTGCAATGCCTCCTGGGTGAGCAAGGAGAACGGGTCGCGGTGGCTGGCGGCTTTGAGTTCAGCAGCGACATCGTCGATGGACGGCGCATTCCAGAACCGCAACAAAAATGCAGCCCCGCGTTTTTTTGTCAACCACCGGTCGACCACGCGCAGCACGATCAGAGTCCAGGACAGCACCGACATCAGCAGCAACACCACCAACAAGGTGCTGCCCAGCGTGTCGGCATGCGATAAAAAGTGCCCCACTCCCAGCGTAGCAGGTGACGACAAAGTCGTTTGGGTCAGGGTTTCAGGGTTCATCTTGATTGCTCCAACTCGAAGGGAAAAGGAATTCGCGCCCAACCAGCCATGGCCTGGCCGTTTTCCATGTAGGGGACAAACCGGGTTTGCTGTACAGCGGCAAGCGCGGCCTCGTCCAGCCGCACGAAACCCGAGCTTTGCGCCACCTGCACGTGGCGCGGCAGTCCGGCCTGGTCCACATACACACGCACCACCACCGTGCCCGACTCACCCGCACGCCGCGACGCCATGGGATAAGTGGGTGTGGGCGGTTCGATGTAGCGAACCATGGCGGGGGGAATGAGTTTGGGAGGCGCGGCTTGCGGTGGCGCCACGGTGGCAACAGACGATGTGTCTGGCGCGGTTGCTGCTGCAAGCTCGGGCGCCGTAGCCGGCGATGCGGTCGCAAGCAGCGCTTGCGTCGGGAACGAGGTTTCCGAAGTGGCCATCGGCATGGCATGAAATGGCGTTGTCCCCTCGCGGGTTGATGGGGCCTTGGACACGACCGGAGGCTGAGGTGCCATGGCGACCACCGCAGGCGCAGGCTCTGCATGGGGCGCGGGCAAATTCACCCAACTGACCGCCAACACCGACGACGCGACAGCAGCAGCCGGCAGCGGCCTGTTCATGTGATGCAAAAACCATGCGCCCCCAGCGTGCAGAGCCAGTACCAAAACGCTCACCACCGCAGTGACCGGGCGTCGGCCCGTCGAAAGGCTGATGGACCCGTGGACCACACCAGCAGCACGGCGGGAAAAGGCGATGAAAGGCAAAGCGGTCTCTGTTGGTGGTGAATCGTCGATGCCCCTGTGGCACGGCGAAACTCAATAGACGCAATTCTACATGAGAACGATTCGCATTTGCAATAGTGAAAGGCGTTGTCGCGCCAAACGCATGGGCGTGCACCTCACCGGCACCAGCATGTGACAAGCCCGCCTAGACCACATTCGACGCGCAGAACAGGAGCACACAAACAAAATGGCCACCAACATGCCCAAATGCATGTTGGTGGCCAAGGGCCGTGCCGCAAACCGCGCGGCAGGAAGGGCGACTTAAACCGGTTTTTGCTCCGGCAACTTAGGCGCTGTTTTAACGCTCCACACCATGGTGATGGCCAAGATACCAATGACCACACCCAGCGAGATGAGCACAGGAATTTTGACCACGTCAATCAGCAGCATCTTGGTGCCAATGAAAACCAAGATCACGGCCAGGCCGTAACTCAGCAAGTGGAACTTCGCTGCCATCGCGGCCAGCAAGAAAAACATGGCGCGCAAACCCAGAATCGCAAAGATGTTGGACGTCAGCACAATGAAGGGATCATTGGTGATGGCGAAGATGGCGGGGATGGAGTCAACCGCAAAAATCACGTCGGTGATACCCACCAGAGCCACCACCATCAAAAGCGGCGTTGCAATGCGTTTGCCGTTTTCAACAGTCCAAAACTTTTCACCATCGAAATTCTTGGACACGGGCATGATTTTGCGAAGCAGCTTCAGGGCCGGGTTGTCCTCCAGGTCCGGTTCCTGGCCTGCAGCCCACCACATCTTGACGCCGGTGATGAGCAAGAAGGCGCCAAACACATAAAGCACCCAATGGAACTGGGCAATGAGCCAGCTGCCCACCAAAATCATGACCGTGCGCAATACGATGGCACCGATGATGCCGATCATCAGCACCCGCTTTTGGTAAGCCGGCGGCACCGCGAAGAAGGTGAAGATCATCAGGAAGACAAAAATATTGTCCACAGCCAGTGACTTCTCGATCAAGTAGCCGGTCAAGAACTCCGTCGCGCGGGTATTGGCCTGCGCGGCCACCGCCGGGTCGGGACTGCTGTGCAAAGACCACCAAAAGAGCGCATTAAAAAGCAGGCTCAAGGCCACCCAAATGATGGACCACTTGACCGCCTCGGGCACGGTCACCTCGTGGGCACCTTGTTTTTTGAGCACGACAAAGTCAACAAACAAGGCGACCAGCACCGAGACAACGAAAAATGCCCAAAGCCAATTGGGTGCTATGGATTCCATGACAAAACTCCTTTTGAGAACGAGCCCGCACTGGGTGGTGCTGGCATGAGGTTGCAAAACCCAATGGCACAACATCGACCAAAGGCCGGTGGGTGCAATCGGCTTTGCCAAAGAGTCTTGCGGGAAAGACGACACACATGCGATACCGATGCGGTAAAGCGGTGCGTACACAGACTGCGGGCCCGGTGGCACATGCACAACACATGACCACGTACTGACGGACTGACGCTGCGGTGCCTGAACCTGAATGAGGACACCACTCGCTACTCCCTCTTTAGCTGAGGGAATTATCGGTATCGGCGTCCAAAAACTGAAACATTGCCTTGTTGAGGCTGGGGAGATATGCCGAGCAACTAGGGCCTGTCATCATTTAAGTCTCCCCTGCGCCGGTGCGTCAAAACGCGCGGGGGTAGGCGCAGTCCGCAGCCCGGGGTTCTTTCCCCGGGCAAAGGCTGCAACGCCGCCCCGCACTTTTTGCCGTATTCAAGGGCGCCCGTGGTTGCACCCCACCTTCACTCTGTCACGCCGCAGAAACCGGGCTGCTTTATCCTTGAGGGATGAAACTCATAGCCCGATGGTTTTTGCTGGCAGCCGCGCTGCTGGCGGTTGCCCATGTGGTGCCCGGTGTCGTGGTCACCAGTTTTCCTGCAGCGCTCTTGGCTGCCTTTGTACTCGGACTGCTCAACACGCTGCTGAGGCCTTTGCTGGTGCTGCTGACACTGCCAGTGACCGTGATCACCCTGGGACTCTTTTTGTTCGTGATCAATGCGGCGATGTTTTACATGGCCGCCTCCATGTTGGACGGTTTGAGCGTGACAGGCTTCACTGCCGCGCTGCTGGGATCATTGGTGTACAGCCTTTGCAGCTTGGTGATTGACGCGGCGGTAGAGCATTTGTTTGCGCCCAAAAATTGACGGCAAACCCAGCCTACAAGCCTCTTTGCTCCAACAACAACCTTTTTTGCAAGGCCTCAAAGTCCCGCATGCGGGCGTCAATCACGGATGACTCGATGAAGTCCTGGACCTGCCCGGCACGCACCAATGCTTGGCCGCTGCGCAACCTGTCCATGGCGCCCGTGAGGTCTCCCCGGGCGTGGTGACTTTCCGCGTCGGCACGCACCGCGCGCAAACGCTGGCCCTGCGCTGCCCATAACGCTGACAGGGCACTCCACGCGCGTGCATCTTTGGCGTGGGTTGATAACCAACTTTGTAACGCGTCAATTTGAATCTGCCTGGCTTCGGGCGGGGTGGCAGCTGAGGCCGCTGCCACTTCCGCACGTTGCAGCAACAACGGCCGATCCAAGTGACTCAGGACGCGACCCGAGGCGTTGCGGTTGTCCTGAGCACGGTTCAGGACCAAAGCTGCCTGCGCGAGGTCGCCCCGCTCCACCAGCGACTGGGCTTGGAGCAAATCGAACCACTGTCGGGTCGCCGCTGCTTGTGCGGCGGTGGAGGGGAGTTTTTTGGCTGCCTGTGCCCATGCAGCATCAAAACGCCGCCAGTCGCGCAGCGCTTTGGAGGCCAGCGCGCTTTGCACGCAAGCCAGCCATGTTTCCTGGACCGCCTCCGCATTCGTGGATGATGGGCTGGGTTCACATGTCTCACTCTGCTGAGACTGCCAGCGCCGCAGCGTATCCACCCGGCTGTCACCCAGAACGCGCGCATAGGCTTGGGCCACGCTGTGCTCGTAATTCAGCGGCACCGCAGATGCCGCCCCCGCCAAACGCGAACGCGCTTCACCCAGACGCTCGCTGGTCAGCGGGTGGCTGCGCAAATAGGGGAATGCGCCGTTGTCATTCAGCCGGGACGACTGCGCCAATTTTTCGAACATCGCGGCCATGCCACCTGGCGCAAACCCCGCGCCACCCAGCACCGAATAGCCGATGCGATCCGCCTCACGCTCCATGTCCCGCGAGAAATTGAGTTGACCTTGTACGGCCACAGCCTGACCCCCCACGATGGCAGCGTTGGCAGCAGCACCCCCGTCTCGGCTCGCCGCCAGCACGCCGACAATCATGGAAGCCAAGGCAATCATGTTTTGTTTTTTGCTGTTGGCGATGCCGCGAGCGATGTGGCGCTGAGTGATGTGGGTGAGTTCGTGGGCCAGCACCGCGGCCAACTCGTCGCGGCTGCTGGTCAAGCCGATGAGTCCGGTATGGACACCGGCGTACCCCCCGGGCAAGGCAAAGGCATTCACGCTCCGGTCGCGCACCAAAAACAGTTCAAATGAAAACCGCTCATCAATCTCTGGGCCCAGTTCGCCTTGAACGCGCGCTTGATGCACCAGCGGCGTCCATATCGCCTGCACATAGGCCAGCAAGAGGGGGTCATCCAGATAGTCGGGGTCACGGCGAATCTCTCGCATGATCTGCTCCCCCAGTTTGCGCTCAGGGGACACGCCGAACTCGTCGGAGGCAGTGTCGCCCAAACTGGGCAGGTTGATCGTGGACGCGGGGGGCTGCGTCTGTGCGTTGGCGTGCGACGTCATGAAGGCGTTGCACAGCACAGCAAAAACGCATGCAATCACAAAACGTTGTCGATTCGATGGGATCACGATCAAACTGCTTCCCGGTTTGATGGTTGGGATGGCGGTTTTACCCTGTCGGCAAAACACGCCCGTGCTGTTTGGAGCACACTCGGGCGATAGAGTTCAGTTCCACACCGCCTTTGAAGCCCTCCACCATGATGCCACCACCCATCCCCGAGACCACGAATGTACCGACACAGTCTGTCACGACAGGACCCGGGGTCACGCTCACCCACTTCGATGCCCAAGGACAGGCCCATATGGTGGATGTGTCCGGCAAGCCCCATACACACCGCGTAGCGCGGGCCAGCGGCGTGATCCGCATGCAACCCGAGACGCTGCGTCACATCACCGAAGGCCAAGCAGAAAAAGGGGATGTGCTGGGTGTGGCCCGCATCGCAGCCATCCAGGGCGCCAAACGCACCGCAGACCTGATTCCCTTGTGCCATCCCTTGGCCTTGACCCGTGTCGCCGTGGATCTGCAAGCAGACGCCGAGTTGCCTGGCGTGCGGTGCACCGCACAAGTCGAAACCACAGGCCCGACCGGGGTCGAAATGGAAGCGCTGACCGCGGTCCACATTGGCTTGCTCACCATCTACGACATGTGTAAAGCCATGGATCGTGGCATGGTGATGGAAGGGATTGCGGTGCTGGAAAAACGCGGCGGAGCATCCGGTGACTGGCGCAGGCCGGCGAGCTGATCAATAAGACCCTGTGAAATCTCGCCAGCCCATGACGCGGCTTGGCGGGGCGCATTGGAAAGGGGCTGGCTTTTCGGGCGGCTCGTTGTCGCAAGGCGCAAAAAATGCCGTGGCGTTGTTGTTGCGGAACTCGCGCAGCCGCGCCGCAACATGGCGAGCCCGTTCCACGTCGCCCGTGGCGTTCAGCGCCTCGGCCCACGCGACCATCAAACGGGTGTCCAGGAGATGGTGGTTGGCAACGGCAAAAGACCGCATGGCTTGTGCAGGTTGTGCCGCAGTGGTGGCAGCGGCGTAGTGGGCATGGTGGGCAAAGAGCACGCTGCGCGAACCCTCTTCTATGCGCTGGGCCAGAGGAGAAGCGCCAGGCGGTGGGGCATAAATGACAACGACTCGCCAATAGTCCACCACCGACGCCACACCCACCATCACCATCAACAAGGCACCGATGCGCAGCACCGAAGGGAATCTTGCAGGACCTGCTTTGGGAGCAAAAGGGTCATCGGCCTTGGCATTGGCGGACGCACCCCCCAAACACAAGCCCCACATGAAGGCAGCGGGGAACAAAAAGTAGGCGTACCACAGGGGGTACTCCAGCTGGCTGTGCAACGCCACCAAAAGCAGCATGACCCAACAACTGCGCAGCGCTACACCCAACGCCCCCGATGCACACCAGGCATTTTTTGTGGCACACCAAAACGCCCACATCAGCAGCGTCGTCACCAGAAGCGCCACTGGAACTCCCAACTCGACGGCAAACTGCAGGAACAGGTTGTGGCTGTGGTCGAAAAATGCGGTCGGCCGATCGGGAAAGGGAGTCAGCGACCAAGCAAAGTTGAAACGCCCCCAGCCCACACCCGTCAAGGGGTTTTGCACGATGAGCGCCAAGGTGTCACGCCAGATGGCAAACCGGGAACTGGAAATATCACCATCGGCACTGAAACGGCCTTCGCCGCCAAAGGCATGGCCGCTGGCCTGCGCCCACCCCGTCAATCCCCACCATATGACAGCGTAGAGCAGTGGCGTACTCAGCAGCAGTACGCGGGTCGCAGAGGGAAGCTTTCGATCCACGCCACCCCACAGCGCCAACACCAACAGCCCCAACGCGGCCGTGCGGGACGCGGTGAGCACGACGCCCAACATCAGCAGACAAAGCAAGGACGCCTGAACCCACAAAGACAAGCGTATGACCTGGGACTGTTGCGCACCAAGGGCCAGCAGCGCCACCATGGACCACAACAACAAACTGCCCAAGTGGTTGGGCTGCCGAAAGTTGCCTGTGGCCCGGCCTTCCAGCCTGCTTGCCGCCAACCAAAGTCCATCGGCCCACTGGGGCGTGAAAACCTGCAACACCGCAATAAGCGCGGCGCCAAGGCCTGCAGTCAACAAGGCGATGGCCAGCAGCCGAAACACCCTCACACCACCTGCGCCTTGGTGGGCCGCGAGGACCACACCGGCGCATGCGACCGTGCCCGCTGCGAGCACCATCAGAAAAGCCGAGAGCGCCAAACCCAGCGGCAGGCCCTGCCACCCCCATGCGATCAGGGCGGCCAAAGCAACAACTGCGAACGAAGCCACCAGCGCCTTGAGGCCAGGCGTTTCAAGCTGAAGGGGACGCGATACCGAACCAACATTCGGCAGCATCGCCACCAGCCAACAACCCCATGCGGTGATGGCCGTCGCCTGGTTCAAAAAAGTCGCCGACGGCGAGGCCGAGTAGGCGAGCCAAACGGGCCCGCAGACCGCGAGCAGCACCAGTCCGAGGGCGACTTGACCGGCAAGACCTGGGCGGTGGTATGAGTGGTTCGACACAGAAAAAGAGAAATGGCAGCGGCCGCCTTAGCAGGCCCCGACTCCGGGTACCCCGCGCGTCTTTACACCGCGGGCAACAAACGCGAGAGGCCCGCTGAAGCGATCTCGCCGATGCGCATCAAAAACTCGGTGCCCATGTCGGTCGAATAACGCGTGGGATCGGGAGAACCCAGGACCAAGAGACCGAAAGCCGCTTCCGAGCGCTCGTGGCGAAGCGGAATCAAAGCCAGCGATGCCACCGAGGCCGTGTCGTCCAACCATGCGGCGGCCTCAAAACCGGTGTTCAGACCGCAGTAAGGCAAGGTCAAAGACGAGGTCAGAATTTTGGTGTCGGCACTGACGCTTTGCGTGAATGGCTGGTCGGCGTATTTTTCGTCCACTCCCCATACACGGATGGCGGCCTGTGGAATCAGGAACTGATGCATGAGCTGCTGCACCAGCACTTGAGGCAAAAAGGTGGGCTGGGCCGTCAGCATGATGGCGCGCGTCCAGCGGTGCAGTTTGTCGGCAATCGCCACGTTCTCCTGCCCGTGTCGAATCATGTCGATGATTTTGTGCTCCAGGCCCTTGATCTTCTCGCGCAGCATTTCCATCTGGCGCTCTTGCAGCGAGACCGCACGCTGACCATGTGGGCTGGTGAGCTGGATGCTGGACAACAGCTCGGCCTGGCGTTCAAAAAAACCAGGCGTATTGGCCAGGTAGTTGGCGATGTCGGCCTCGGTAATGCCTTGCACGCTGGCGCCAGCGTTGGCTGTGGGGCTCATAGTTCTATTTCTCCTTCGAAGACAGTTTCAGCAGGACCGGTCATCAGCACATGCTGACCGCCACCGCCCCATTCAATGGTGAGCAGACCGCCCCGCGCTTGCACATTCACCCGCGTATCGAGGAGCCCCAATTCAATGCCCGCCACCACCGCGGCGCAGGCCCCGGTGCCACAGGCCAGGGTTTCACCCGCATCACGTTCGTACACGCGAAGCCGTACATTCTGGCGATCAACGATCTGCATGAAACCGGCATTCACCTTGCGCTCAAAACGGGGGTGGGATTCAACTTGCGGACCGACAACTTCCACAGGCGCGTGGTCCACATCGGGCACCACTTGCACCGCATGCGGATTGCCCATGGACAGCACCACCACCTCGGCGGTTACCCCATCGCCCAAGGTCAGCTCATACAGCGCTGTGCGTCCCATGACGTGCCGGCGTGCACCTTGGGGGTTAAAGGGCACTTTGGCCAAATCAAAAATCGGTGCGTTCATGTCGACGGTGACGCGGCCGTCGTCTTGCAAATGCAATTCGAGCAGGTTGTTCACCGTTTCAACGCGGATGGTTTTTTTATCACTCAGGCCGTGCTCGTGCACATACCGTACAAAACAGCGCGCCCCATTGCCACAGTGTTCCACCTCGTCGCCACTGCTGCCGTTGGCAATGCGGTAGCGGAAGTCCACCCCAGGTGTGGTGCTGCGTTCGACCATCAAGATTTGGTCGGCCCCCACCCCAAAACGCCGGTCGCCCAAACGTTTGATTTGATCAACGCTCAGGTTCAGTGGGGCACGGGTTCCGTCGAGCACGACAAAGTCGTTGCCCGCACCGTGCATTTTGGTAAAGGGAATACGCATGGGGGGGGATTATCCCGGGTAACGAGGTCACACGCTGCAAGCGTTGATCAATAAACCCCAGCGGCGCCCTCAGGGCGCGTTTTGAATCGTTTGTGCACCCACAGGTACTGCGAAGGATTTTCCAGCACCAGTTTTTCAACGAATTGATTCATCCACACCGTGTCTTGTTCTGGCTGCTCGGTGGGAAACTCCGTCAACGCAGGGAAAAAACGCACCCGGTAGCCCTGCCCCCCGGGCAGCATGTTAACCACCACAGGCTGTACCAGCATGTTCAACGACTTGGCCATGCGAGACGGTGCCATCAAGGTAGCGGCGGGCACACCGAAAAAAGGTGCAAAGGTGGCATCTCGGGGGCCGAAGTCCATGTCGGGCATGTTGAAGAAAGCGTAGCCCTCTTTGATGTGTTTGATCACGGGCCGCACCGAGGCACCGCGGGGGTAGGCCACGCCACGCCCGAAACGCAAGCGACCCTTGGTGAGCACACGGTCCCAAAAAGGATCGCTTTGGGTTTGGTAGATGTCAACACCCATGCGGGTTTGGAAAAGCTGCACGGCCACACCGGCCAGCTCCAACCCGACAAAGTGCGGCACCAACCACATGACGGACTGGCTGCTGCGTTCGGCCAAGCCAATGTCCCCTTCAACATGAATCAATCGTTTGAGTCTGTCGAAGGATGCATGCCACAACATGCCACGCTCCAGCAGGCTGCGGCCCAACCAGCCGAAATGCTGCCGCAACAGGGTTTCTCTGTCGGCGGCAGATTGGTCAGGGAAACACAAGGCCAGATTGGTCCTGCCCACATGCCGTCGGGAACGCGCCGTTCGGTACAACAGCCAACCCAGCCCCTGCCCCAATCGAGCCAGAACCGAGAGCGGCAAAAAGTGCAGCAGCCACAGCAGGACGTAGACGAGGCGAGACAGCAAAGGCTTAGTCCTTGGTCACTGAAACAGACGATGGTTCGGTATCACGCCCCGACTTGTAGCGGTTGTAACCCCACAGGTACTGCTGAGGGCACTGGAGAATCAGTCGCTCCATGCAGCGATTGATGAAGGCTGCCGATTCTGCCTGAGGGGCTTGAGGGCCGGGCATGGGTTCGGTCGGCTTGGACACATGAATCACATAGCCCCGCCCCCATGGCAGGCGTTCACACCAAAGCAGCAGCAGCGCCGCGCCGGGATGATGCGCCAAACGAGCCGCCAGTGTCATGGTGTAAGCCGGACGGCCAAAAAAGGGGGCCCAAACGCCCATGCCCTCGGGTGGAACCTGGTCGGGCAAGAGCCCCGCCATTTGGCCGTCACGCACGGCACGCAACAACTGGCGCACGCCCACCAAGTTGGCCGGCGCGGCATACAAGCCCGGGCGAGTGCGTGCAGTACCCACCAGGTCGCGCAACCAGGGCTTGCGTGCAGGGCGGTACAACACGGTGATGTGACGTTGCTGGTTCAAATAACGTTCAGCGATGGCTTGGGCTGCAATCTCAAAACAACCCATGTGAGGGGTGAGGATGACCACGCCCTGTTGATTGGCATGCGCGGCTTCCAAGAGATCTGCCCCCCGCCATTGCACCTTGGTCAAAATGGACGACTCAGGGGGGCGCAACCACAAATAGGGCAGCTCCATGAGCATGCGCCCCGCCTCGGCGATGGCGCCTCTTGTTTGCCGTTTGGAGACCCCAGCCCATGTTGCATGGGTCACCAGCCGCTTGCGGTAACTCGGAGACACCGCATAGGTCAACCATCCCAAGCCTGCGCCCAGGCCGTGCATCAACCACAGGGGCCAACGCGCCAGCACCTTGAACAAAAACAACATGGAAGTCAATCTGCTTTCTATAATGTTTCTATCGCCGAGTTAAAGAACTACTTGCGGGGCGATGTCAAGCGGCTGGGTTTCCTGGCATTGACCGGGCGGCTTTCAAAAGTTGCTCAACAAATTCTGCTAAAGCGTTCGCCGCTCTCATCCGAGAAGATTGCTGGCAACGCACCTGTCAGTCAACTTTTTCCTGGAGAAGCAGCGTGTCGAACGATTTCCTCTTTACCTCTGAGTCTGTGTCTGAAGGCCATCCCGACAAAGTCGCGGATCAAATCTCAGACGCCATCCTAGACGCCATTTTCAAGCAAGACCCACGTTCCCGTGTGGCGGCTGAAACTTTGTGCAACACCGGCCTCGTGGTACTGGCTGGTGAGATCACCACCAATGCGCATGTCGACTATATCCAGGTCGCCCGCGACACCATCAAACGCATCGGTTACGACAACACCGACTACGGCATCGATTACAAAGGTTGTGCGGTGCTGGTGGCTTACGACAAACAAAGCAACGACATCGCCCAGGGCGTGGACCACGCCAGCGACGACCACCTGAACATTGGCGCGGGCGACCAAGGCCTGATGTTCGGTTATGCCTGCGACGAAACCCCCGACCTGATGCCCGCGCCCATTTATTACGCGCACCGTTTGGTCGAACGCCAAGCCCAGTTACGCAAGGACGGCCGCCTGCCCTTCTTGCGCCCTGACGCCAAGAGCCAGGTGACCATGCGTTACGTGGACGGCAAACCGCACAGCATCGACACCGTGGTGCTGTCCACCCAGCACGACCCGGACCAAAGCGAGTCGGCCACCAAGCTCAAGGCCAGTTTTTATGAAGCGGTGATTGAAGAAATCATCAAACCCGTGTTGCCCAAAGAGTGGCTCAAAGAAACACGTTATTTGGTCAATCCCACAGGCCGCTTCGTCATTGGCGGCCCACAAGGCGACTGCGGCCTGACCGGCCGCAAAATCATCGTCGACACCTATGGCGGCGCCTGCCCCCACGGCGGTGGCGCGTTCAGCGGCAAAGACCCCAGCAAGGTGGACCGCTCGGCGGCTTACGCTGCGCGTTATGTCGCGAAAAACGTCGTCGCTGCTGGGTTGGCCCGTCAGTGCCAGGTTCAAGTGGCCTACGCCATTGGTGTCGCCAAACCGATGAACGTCACGGTGTACACCGAAGGCACGGGTGTCATCTCCGACGACAAAATTGCTGCGTTGGTGAATGAGCACTTCGACCTGCGCCCCAAGGGCATTATCCAAATGCTGGACCTGCTGCGCCCCATCTACGAAAAGACGGCGGCTTATGGGCACTTTGGGCGTGATGAGCCGGAGTTTTCATGGGAACGTACCGACAAGGCCCAAGCGCTGCGCGCAGCGGCGGGGCTTTAAGCCACGCGGACGCGGTAGCGTCCCTTGGGCCTTGCGGCGCAGGCTAACTTTGCGAATGCAAAGTTAAGGGGCCCTTGGCCCCGGCCGGAGCCACAAAGCTGCTGCCCTTCGGGCGGCAGCCGGGCTGTAAGCCCGCCGCGCGACAGCGCGGTATCGGTGCGCCCTCTCATAGAGTCGCGTCTACCGAAGCGCCCGTTGCGAGTCGTGACCGCCGAAGCAATCCGAAAACCAAGAAAGCCAACACGCTCAAGGCGACGAATCCGAGTGTCGCCCGTTGACGCAGAGCATGGTTCATACGGCTGATAGACAGGTGGTTATTTCGCACTTTCTGGATGGACAGCTTCCACTCCTGTGCCTCCGTGCCAGGTAACACAGCCTGTTTTGCCAACATGGCTTCCATGCGTTCAAGCTCCCATTCGGTCGAATACTTGACGATGGGAATGTGTAAAAAGGCCACTGCAGCCAAGCACAACGCCAACACTCCGCTCAACAAAGCCAGCTTGCTGGCGAGACGGGAGCCGTACCACGGGCCGTTTCGGTTTGCCATTTGCTCAATCACCACCATCGCCCCCACCATCCCCAAAAGAAAACCCACTCCCACCATCAGCCCCGTAACCGTCGCCACTGCCATTGCCCCGGCGTCGGCTTCTCGCGAACAGCCACAGCATCAGTGCCAACAGGCACATGAAAAAAACAAAGGGGAAGAACAAGCGGGGAGCCCAGTGCGCAGCACGCACGTCACAAAAGTGATACGAGGTTCCGCCAATAAGAAGAATGATCAGCAGTGAGCGCATGGTGATGCAAAGCGTATAGAGCTGTCGGATGTTAAGCGGCCATGCCCCTCTGCCGCACCGCCACGGCCGCCCCCAACGCCAACACCCCCGCACTCACCAAAAACCCGCGCAACAAGCCGCCCGGCCCATCGGCCACCCAGCCCACCACACTCGGCCCCAAGATTTGGCCGATGGCAAAGACGATGGTGTAAGCCGCGATGCCTGCGGTCCACAACGGTTCGGGTAAGTTGTGTCGCACCAAGGCTGTGGTGGATGCCACCACCGAAAGAAAAACGCTGCCAAAGAGCACGCCCGAGGCCAGCACGGCCAGGGGGTGAACACTGAGAACGGGCAGCACGGTAGCCAAGGCCAAAAGGCCGTTGAGCTGCATCATCGGGCGGCCATCGCGGTGGCGTTGCAGCAGGCCAGCCCAGAGCCAGCTGGAGGCCATCACACCCCCACCGAGCAGGGTAAAAAACACCACCACCAAGTGCGCGGAGAGTTGTTGTTCGCGCAGTAAGGTGATGACAAACGTCATGTAGCCGATGTAACCCAGGCCAAAACAAAAATAGCCCGCCAGGCTGGGCCAGAAATCGCGCCAGGGAAAGCTTCTCTTCGTTGCGGGCATTGTGGAGTTGGCCGCTGGCCCAGACATGTCGGGCGCAGCCAGCCAATCACCGCGCTCACCCGCCATCAAGCTGGCCGTGGTCAAGAGCGCCAGCAGCGCGAGCAAGCCCAAACCGATCCAAGCCCAGCGCCAGGCGTGGGGCGTGGCCCAGCCACTGACCCAAGGCACCAAGGCGGCGGACAACACAATGCCCAGGCCCGTGCCGCCGTAGTAGATGCCCAGAATCAAACCGGATCGTGACGCGGTACCCGCACCGGCGGCTCGCGTGGCACTGGTGGCCAAACGTGCGGCAAGCAGGCCACCGGCTACAAACATGGCCGCGCTGGCCACACCGCCAGAAAAACGCACCACGGCCAACCAGGCGTTGTGTTGAGCGCTCAAGGCTTGTGTGGCGGCAACCGTGGCCACGGTCCTATCGGGAACCCACAGGCCGTGGGCCAGCAAAGTGAGAACAGCGCCTGCGCCGCCCACCATGAGAACGGATTGCGCATCAAACCACGCCAGCCAGCGGCGGCTCATCAAGGCCCCTGCCAAATAACCCAAAGCGTTGGCGGTGTTCATCGCGCCAGACAAAAAGTAGGTCCAACCCAGGTCGGCACGCATCGGTGGCAGGATCAAGGCGTAAGAAAAGCGCGCCAGGCCCAGGGAGACGGCCGAGGTCAGCGCCAACGCCAACGCCAGTTGCCACAGAACGTGGTGTGGCGCTTCCTTGTTCGGCGGGCTCAGGGTCATGCGCGGGCTTTCAAAATGGCTTGCGCGACTTGCGCAAACCCTGCACCACGCTCACACGATGTGATGTAACGCGGCCAAACCTCCAATTGCCGCTCAAACCGCCGCAGATTGGCCACGCCCACACTCAAGGGGAAGTGACCGAAGAGCAACTGGTCGTTGGTGGAGTCACCCACATACACCCAGGCGTCCAATTCGGTCGCCACATCGCGTTTCATCCGCTGCTGCACGATCCAGCGCGCGCCGCTGAGTTTGTTATGGTCGCCCAGCCAAGCGTTGATGTGGATCGAGCTGACCGTGGCCGTCAAACCATCAGCGCGTGCAATGGCCACCACCTGCTGAATTTGGGCCTCGGACAAGTGGGCGAACTCGCTGTGGTCGATGGCGATGTCGGTCATGCGGCCCTTACTGTCGCGAGCCAGCGCACAGCCGGGCACCTCGCGCAAGATGCGCTGGGCGGTTTGGGCGAGGCGTTGGGTGTTGGCTTGGCGCGTCACCTCGTCTTGAATATAGTCCACCACCAGAGCGCCCTCTTTTTTGTACAGCGCCACCGCACCGTTCTCAGCCACGATGGCGTCCAGCGGCCAGTCGCGCGCAAAGGGCTGGCTCCAGCCCATGGGGCGGCCGGTGATGGCCATGACGGGCAGGCCCGCATCACGCAGCGCCTGCAATGCGGCCAGGGCGTCGGGCGTGATGGCACCTTCCGTGGTCAATGTGTCGTCAATGTCGGTCAGCACGCCACGCACGGCGCGTAATGCGCTTGTGGGGCATTGAGACCAAGGAAGACAAGGGGGCGGCATAAGCGCTTTGGCAGTGTCAGGGTGAAAATAGCGGGTGGTTTCCGTGCATTTTGGCCGCACAAGGAAATTTCAGCGCACTAGAATGGCGGCTTACTCCGAGGAGCGTTGCAAGGCACATCCAGTGTCCCAGGCTCGGAGGTCTTCTTTGCAACCGCGCTCACCCGCACGATGTTTCTCGTGGGTGAGTTGTTTCGACCTCCTCCCCTCACATGACGTCGCGCGGGTTCCTTCACACCGAATTGGAGCCTTTGATGAACGCTGTTTTGAAACCCAATCAATTGACACCCACGCAGGATTTCCACGTGGCCGACATGTCGCTGGCCGCCTGGGGCCGCAAAGAAATCAAGATCGCCGAAACCGAAATGCCCGGCCTCATGGCCATCCGCCAAGAGTTCGCGCCCAAGCAGCCGCTCAAAGGCGCGCGCATCACGGGCTCGCTGCACATGACGATTCAAACCGCTGTGCTGGTGGAAACGCTGCAAGCCCTGGGCGCGCAAGTGCGCTGGGCCTCGTGCAACATCTTCAGCACCCAAGACCACGCCGCTGCGGCGCTGGTGGAAGCTGGCACGCCAGTGTTTGCCTACAAAGGCGAAACCCTGGTCGACTACTGGGACTACACCCACCGCATTTTTGATTTCGGCGCCAAGGGCACGGAGGGCGAAGGCCCCAACATGATCCTGGACGACGGCGGCGACGCCACGCTCTTGATGCACCTCGGCAAACGCGCCGAAAAAGACGCCTCAGTCTTGAACAACCCCGGCAGCGAAGAAGAAACCTGTCTCTTCAACGCCATCAAGGCCAAGCTGGCGGTCGACCCCACCTGGTACAGCCGCAAGGCCGCACAAATCATCGGCGTGACCGAAGAAACCACCACCGGCGTGCTGCGCCTGAAAGAAATGGCCGCCAAGGGTGCCCTCTTGTTCCGCGCCATCAACGTGAACGACAGCGTGACCAAAAGCAAGTTTGACAACCTCTACGGCTGCCGCGAATCCCTGGTGGACTCCATCAAACGCGCCACCGACGTGATGATTGCCGGTAAGGTGGCCGTGGTCGCAGGTTATGGCGATGTGGGCAAGGGCTCAGCCCAGGCGCTGCGTGCGCTGTCCGCACAAGTTTGGGTGACCGAGATCGACCCCATCAACGCGCTGCAAGCCGCCATGGAAGGCTACAAGGTGGTCACCATGGAATACGCCGCCGACAAAGCCGATATTTTTGTCAGCGCCACCGGCAATAAAAACGTGATCCGCTACGAGCACATGGCCGCCATGAAAGACGAAGCCATCGTCTGCAACATTGGCCACTTCGACAACGAAATTGATGTGGCCTCGCTGGAAAAACTGGAGTGGGACGAGATCAAACCGCAGGTTGATCACGTCAAATTCCCGGACGGTAAAAAGATCATTCTGCTGGCCAAAGGCCGCTTGGTGAACCTGGGCTGCGCCACCGGCCACCCCAGCTTCGTGATGTCCTCCAGCTTCGCCAACCAAACCATCGCGCAGATTGAGCTGTACAGCCACAGCGACGCCTACGACATCGGCAAGGTCTATGTGCTGCCCAAACACCTGGACGAAAAAGTGGCGCGTTTGCACTTGAAGAAAGTCGGCGCCATGCTGACCGAACTGACGGAAGAACAAGCGGCTTACATCGGTGTTCCGAAGCAAGGGCCTTACAAGGCGGATACGTACCGGTATTAAAGAACGGTACTGGATCGCCACGGCACCGTGACGATCCACCCCTTCCGTCATCCCCGCGCAAACGGGAATCCAGCGACTTTGACGCATTGCATCCGCATGCTCGTGGGCAACCAGACTGGATTCCCGCTTGGGTACACCACCACGTGGGAATGGCGGTTTGATCGTTTGCTCTGACTCACCTCGACCCCACCCCCCATGCGCGCTGACCAACTCCTCGTCCACCAAGGCCTCGCCCCCACCCGGTCGGCCGCCCAGCGCCTGATTGACAGCGGCGGTGTGCGCTGGAAATCACCCAAGGGTTGGTTGGTGCCGAAAAAAGCCGGTGAAGACCTCCCCGAAGGCTGCGTGATGGAGGTCACCAACAACGACGAGCTTCGTTTCGTCTCGCGTGGTGGTTTGAAGTTGGCAGGTGCGCTCAAGCACTGCGGCATCACGGCCACGGACTTGAACTGCCTGGACGTGGGTCAAAGCACAGGCGGTTTTACCGACGCCTTGTTGCAGCAAGGTGCACGCCGTGTGGTGGGCATTGATGTCGGCCGAAGTCAGTTGAGCCCGAGCCTGGCGGCCAACGACCGTGTGCAAAGTTATGAAGGCCTCAATGCCCGCGACGTGAGCGGTTCCACCTTCGAACAAGACGAACCCTCGCATTCGTTTGACCTCATCGTGGCCGACCTGTCCTTCATCTCACTCACCCTGGTGCTGCCCACCATCGCCGCTTACTTGGCCCCACAAGGGCAAGCGCTGTTGCTGGTGAAGCCGCAGTTTGAATTGCAGCCGGTGGACATCGGCAAAGGCGGCCTCGTCAAGAGTGATGCCGCATACCCGCGTGTGGAGCAACGCATACGCGAGGCTTGCGCTGCGCTTTCACTGCACGTGGTGGACTACTTCGCCAGCCCCATTGACGGCGGCGACGGCAACCGCGAATTTTTTGTGCACGCCAAACCCTGCTGAGCCTGCACCGATAGGACATCCATGACCACTTCCAGCCTCCCCCTCAGCCTCGAATTCTTCCCGCCCAAAACGCCAGAAGGCGCGAGCAAACTCGCCACCGCGCGCCAGCAGCTCTACGCGCTCAAGCCGCAGTTCTGCTCGGTCACGTACGGCGCAGGCGGCAGCACCCAAGACGGCACTTTCCAAACCGTACAAGCCATCTTGAAAGAAGGCGTGGATGCAGCCCCGCACTTCAGCTGCATCGGTGCGAACAAAGAGTCCATCCGCACTCAACTGCAAAGTTTCAAAGACGCCGGCATCCGCCGCATCGTGGCCCTGCGCGGTGATTTGCCCAGCGGTTATGGCTCAGGCAGCTTGGGCGAGTTCCGCTACGCCAGCGACCTGGTGGCTTTCATCCGCGCCGAAACCGGTGACCACTTCCATATTGAGGTGGGTGCCTACCCCGAGATGCACCCTCAGGCGCGCAGCCCGCAAGCCGATTTGCAGGCCTACGTCACCAAAGTGAAGGCCGGTGCCAGCTCGGCCATCACACAAATGTTTTTCAACACCGACGCCTACTTTCGTTTTGTTGACGAAGCCTATGCCTTGGGGGCCGACATCCCTGTCATCCCCGGCATCATGCCCATCACCAACGCCAGCGGCATCATCCGTTTCGCCGACAACTGCGGCACCGAAATCCCCCGCTGGATGCGCCTGCGCCTGCAAGGCTTCGGCGACGACACCGCGTCCATCCAAGCCTTCGGCCTGGACGTGATCACCGACCTGTGCGACCAACTGCGCACCGCCGGCGTGCCGGGGCTGCACTTTTATACGATGAACCAGAGCAAGGCGGTGTTGGAGATAACAGGGCGGTTGGGGTTGTGAGGGATCTTTCACCTGCCGTGCGCCAACAGCGAGCCGGCCCGGCGCGAACGCAAGGGGTGGTGCCATGAATGTTGGGAACACCATTAGAAAAAGTCGGGGATATTTGATCGTCCGTAGCCACCCATAGAATCGCCGCTCTCAATCAATGGCTGGGCAGCGTGACAGAAGCCCTTTTCCAAAGAGGAAAGCATGAAAACGGGGTGAGCATTGACTCGTCGCTTAAAAGTTGGGTTTGTCGCAGCGCTGCTGGCGGTGGTTCCAGGTTGGCTGATGGCTCAATCCATTGATGACGAAGCCTTGGTCCCCCCCGCCCAACTGCACGTTCAGGACATCCCACCGATCCCGATGTCCTTGGTGAAGAAAGTGTCTCGGTACACCGATTTCCGAGGCCATGCGCTGGTTGGCTGGCACCCAATGGAGAGCGAGCTGTTGGTATCTCATCGTCAAGCAGGGGCCAGCGTGCCGCAGCTCTATCGGCTGCGCTCGCCGATGGGAGAACTTGAGCCGCTGACGCAGGGCAATGAGCCTGTGACCCGCGCCTCCTATGAACCCCAATACGGGCACTACGTGGTGTACCAACGCAACGTGGGTGGCAGCGAAGCCAACCAGATTTACCGACTGGACGTTCAAACCCGCCAATCCACTGTACTGACCCAGCCCGATGAAGCCAGCGAAGCGGTGGGGTGGGTCAAGGGGCGTTCAAAGGGGGAGCCCTCCCTGTTGCTTTACACCACACTGCCCCTGGATCGAACTGCTCAGGGGGGAAAGCGGGAATCCATCAAAACCATTTTGTGGTCAGTGGATCCTTTGGCGCCTGATACGTCCAGGCGAAAAATTGTGGAGCTCGAAGGTACTGGGTGGTCTGTGGGAGGTGTGTCCAGAGATGGGCAACAGCTCAGCCTGGCGCGAAGCGTGTCCGCCAATGGCGCACAAATTTGGGTCGTCAACCTGAAAGAAGGGAAGGCTCGACGGGTCTTACCCCTGCGCGATTCAGTGGACGATTCGGCGTACCGCGCCGGACCATTCTCCAGGGATGGAAAGCGGCTTTTTTTCGTGACCGATCGCGACGGTGAATACCGCGAGCTCAACGTGCTCCGGTTGTCAGATGAGAAGGTCACGCGAATCACTGCTGACCTGCCTGTGGATGTTCAAAGTTTGGCGATCTCTGACGATGACCGCTACCTGGCGCTGACTTTGAATTTTCATGGGCGTGATGAACTGCGTCTGTTTGATGGTCGCACCCTCAAGGCACTTCCACTGTCGGACATACCCGCCGGCAGTGTTCTCGCGATGAGTTTCCAAGCCAAAGGTAATCTGCTGGCTTTCTCCGTGATCAGTCAAAAAGGCCCGGGGCAAATCCATGTGCTGAATCCGGCCACAGGTCGAACCACGCAGTGGACGCGTGCCTACGCGCCGAGCGGCATCGACCTTCAAACATTCGCAGACCAGCAGATCATTCAGTGGAAAAGTTTTGATGGCTTGATGCTCTCCGGTTTAGTCAGCAAGCCGCCGGCGCGTTTCACAGGCAAACGGCCGGTGATTGTGGTCATTCATGGAGGCCCCGCAGCACAGGCCACGATGGGCTTTTTGAATCGTTGGAACTATTTCGTGCAGGAACTGGGCGTGGCCATTGTGGAGCCCAATGTGCGAGGCTCATTGGGTTACGGCAAGACATTTTTGTCGCTGGACGATGGCTACAAGAGGCAGGACGCGGTGCGGGACATCGGTTCACTGCTCGACTGGATCGCGTCGCAGCCGGACCTGGACTCTTCGCGGGTGATGGTCACTGGCGGCAGCTACGGTGGTTACATGACCTTGGCCACGAGCGTTGCCTACGCCGACCGCATTGCTGGCAGTGTGGCCATCGTGCCGCCGTCCAACCTGGTGAGTTTTTTAACCAGCACCGAAAGCCACCGCCGTGATTTGCGCCGGGTGGAGTACGGTGATGAACGCGATCCCGCCATGCGCGCCTTTCTTGAAAGCATCGCGCCACTGAACAACGCCGAGAAAATCACGAAACCACTCTTTGTCGTCCAAGGGAAAAACGACCCCCGGGTGCACTACACCGAGAGTGAACAGATCGTGGCCAAAGTACGGCAAAACGGCCAGAAGGTTTGGTACCTTCTGGCCGAGAACGAGGGCCATGGTTTTGTGCGCAAGGAAAATGCCGACTTCCTCTTTTACGCCAATGTGAAGTTCGTGGAGGAGTTCTTGTTGAAACCCTGAGGTGCTGACAAGGTCCGAAACGCGGAGAAACTCGGGGTTTGGAAAACACGCGTTAGCTGCAGCGCCATGGGCTCAACGATTCTCCCCCTACTCGACGCATCACCAGGGGGAGTTCAGTTGTGAAGGACCACCCCGACCACCTCCGTATCCACCCCATTGATCCGCAAACAAACCCCCTGCTCGCCGGGGTAATGTTTGCGCGTGGTGACCTCACGAAACCGATGGCTGCGGCAGAAGGTGATGGACTCGCCTGGTGCCAAGGTCAGCAACGCCCCTTTGAACACCTTGGGTGAACGTTGGCCGTTGGCTTTGAGAAAGTGCAGCACGTAGTCGACGGTGAGTTGCTGGGGGATTTGCGCGGTGGAGCGCAAAGTCATTTTTATTTCCAGCACCTCGCCCATACGCACCGATGGCGCCGACAGTTGCAGCGGCCCCTTTTTCAGTTTCGGCGGATGCCGGTCGAACACCGCCAAAGCAGCAGCGTGGCCTTGTTTGATCAGGCCGCGGCAGGCATGGCGCAGCAAGGCTTCACGTTCTTTGCTGGCACTGCGTCTCCAACTGGCTGCCAGGGTGGTGATGAGTTCTGGATGGTCTTTGCTGATGTCGTTCAAGTGGTTGGCCACCGAGCGGCGCACATAAGGCGAGGCGTCGTCACGCAAGTGTTCCAGCAGCGGCAACATCGGAGACGGGTCACGTTTGAGTTCGGGCAATTGCATGGCCCAGGGCAGACGGGGACGGCTGCCTTCCGAGACCAAGCGGCGCACATGGTGGTTGGGGTCGTCAACCCACGTCCCAAGAATGTTGATGGCGCGGCTTTGATCGGCGAGGAGAAAAGGACGCACCGCGTACTCGGCGGTGAAACGTTTGGTCATTTCGCGCAGCAGTCGCATGGAGCGGTCAAAGTCCTGGAGGCCGTGTTGTGCGACCACCTGGGCCAGCGGCAGGATGCCCCAGCCACACATGCCTTCGTCGCTGGCGGGTTGGTTGGCATGCTCCAGATCGTCGGGGTGCAGCATGGCGAGCAGGATGCGCTCGCGTTGGGCGGGATCAGTAGGCAAAGCCGCATGAACATGGTCGGCGATCAACTGGGCTCGGGCTTTGAGTTCCAACGCGTCGAGTTGACGCAGCACGCTGGCTTCAAACGACCGCGGGTCGAACTGCTTGATATGGCGCCGCAAGTGATGCGCGGTGCAACGCACGAGTTCCGCTGAAAAAAGGTTTTTGAAGGGTTCCATCACGAAGGGCTTGGCGCGGCGGGGTCTTGGCTTGTCATTTTGAGCGATGGCGTGGACCCATGTCGCTTCAGCGCAGCAGACGCCCAATGCAAGTCAAGCGCCATGCAGATTTGCATATCTGGATTGCATCTCGATGCGTAGACGAGAAGTCGGCACACCTCCAAAGTATCGACGTGGCTTCAATGCCGGAGCCACTGTCAAACTGGAGTCGAACGATGCTGAAAAACCTACCTTTGGCGTGCGTGTTTAAAACACCATCCGCTGTCAGTGGTGCCCTTGCACTGTCGTTGCTGATGCTGACAACTGGCTGCGCCAGCGTCGGAGGTCCGCAAGAGTCGAAGACACTGGCGACCTACGAACAACTGCAAGTTCAGCCCGACGGCTCGCGCGCATGGCGCAGCAGCGAGTCCTCCCGCTACGATGCCGTTCGGATTGACCTCGCCGCCATCACATTCGGCACCGACGTAAAACTCGACGCCCAGCAGCGCGAACAGCTTCAAATCTCGCTCACCCGCGCGTTGAAAGAAAAGTTTGCATCGGCGGGTTTGCCCGAAACGGGCAAGGTTGACAGCCGTCGCACGGTCTCGGTACGTGCCACGTTCACATCGGTCGATCTCGCCAACCCGGCGCTCAACGCAGTCACCACGGTGTTGTTGTGGGCACCTCTGTCTCGCGGAGGTGTGACCTTAGAGATGGAGGCGGTTGATACCGATACAGGACAGCGGGTGGCAGCTTTGGCTTTGGCGGGCAAAGCCGGCGTAGAGAACATCACCTCCGCCTTCTCGTCCATCGGCCATGCGAAGTTGCAAGCAGACCTGGCAGCCGAGCGGTTCGTGGCGTTGTTGACCGGAAAAACCACAGAAAAAAGCAGTGGCTCTGCACGTGACGATCTGGTGGCAACGACATCGACTCCATGAGCACCACCCGCGCTTCCTTGGCAAATGCCATCGCCACATCCACCATCTTGTTTCTTCAGAGAACGTGCCCATGAACGCTGTTTCAGCCCATAAACCTGAACCACCACGTCGGCGTTTCATGCGCTTGTTAGGAGGCGGTGCTGTGCTGGCCGCGGCGCCGCTGGCGGGCTGCTCCAAGGCCTACCCACCAGCCGCAGTAGAGGGTTGGCAGGACCGCATTGATTCCAGCGACGTTCGCCGCTGGATGTTGGCCCATGGCCTGCTGGCCCCGAACCCCCACAACCGCCAGCCCTGGATGGCCGACTTGCGCATTCCGGGCGAGATCAAACTGGTCTGTGATGGTGAACGTTTGTTGCCGCACACGGACCCGTTCGGGCGGCAGATTTTGATTGGCTGCGGCGCCTTCATTGAACTGGCGGTGATCGCTGCGGCCGAGAAGGGTCACCGGGTGAGGGTTGAGCTTTTCCCCGATGGCGAGGTCTCGCCGAATGAGCTGCCGGCTGGGCGTACGGTGGCCCGTTTGATGGTTGAGCATGAACCGTCTGTGGGCCCGGACGACTTGTTCGCCCAGATCCGCCGTCGCCACACCAACAAGGGGCCGTTCGATTCCACACGGACAGTTCCGCCCGCTGTGTGGACGCTTCTGGAAAAGACGGCCACTGAAAAGGATTTGCTCGCGGGCGCGGTGACGGCCAACGACGCGATGGCCACCCTGCGTCAAATCACACGCGAGTCTTTCGAGGCAGAGATGCTCACCCCGCGCACCTATCTGGAGTCGGCGCACCTGCTGCGCATCGGTCCGGATGAGGTGGAGAAACACCGCGATGGCATCGCCCTGATGGGCACCATGCCGCGCTTGATGTCGACCTTGGGCCTTTATGACCGGTTTGAGGTGCCCAAACGCGGCAGTTCCAACCACCGACAACTGATGAACCACTGGGCACCGAGCGAAACGGCCAGCGGCTATTTCTGGATCGCATCACGTGAGAACTCTCGTGCCGCACAACTGAGCAGCGGTCGGGCCTATGTGCGGGCCCATTTGCACGCCACTGCGCACGGTGTTGACATGCATCCACTGTCCCAAGCAGTGCAGGAGTTCACCGAAGTCCGGCCGCAGTTTGATGCGCTGCGCAGGCTGCTGGGCTTTGATGGCAGCAGCCATACCGTACAAATGCTGGCCCGAGTAGGTTATGGAATTGACAAAGCCAGCCCGTCGCCGCGCCGCGAGTTGGGGCAGCTGATAAAAACGTGAATGGGTTGGCCCCTTCGCTCCCAGCTTGAGTCGGATACACGGCTATGGTGTTTGACATCCATCACGACACCACACACTTTTGGGGCTGACACTTCGACGGGCTCAAGACGGACCTGTCAAAGCCAGCGCGTTCCTCAGTGCGGTACTTCGACCAACTCAGTGCCAGCGGATTTCTGTGTGTCTTGGATTTGTTGAGAACTTCAATAGGCGGCGAGATCTCAGGCAGTCAAGACTGGCGGAATGGCAGCGGCCAGGTGGTCGTACACCTGGCGCACCACGCCATTGCCGCGTATCTCACGGTGCACCGCCAACCAACAGGGAAGCGGCGGAATGACCAGTTGAGGCAGTAGCGAGCGCACACCAGGCCACTGCACAAGGTTGTAGCGGGCGATGAAACCAATGCCTGCGCCTGCAGAAACCAAACGACCGTAAGCAACGTGGTCGTCGGTGCGCAGAGCAAAGCTGTCGCGCGTCAACGGCAGTCCCATTTTTTTGAAGCCTTGCTCAATGGTCAGGTCGCGGTCGTATCCGATCAGACGGTGTTTGAGCAGGTCTGTTGGCTGGCGCGGCGTACCGGCCCGGGCCAAATAGCTGTCGTGTGCGGCGGCAACGATCTGCACCTCGCCGAGTTTGCGCGCCACAAGAGAACCTTGTGCTGGCCGAACCATGCGCACCGCAATGTCAGCCTCGCGGCGCAGCAGATTCGTGATTTGGTTGGATGCCACCAGTTCGATCTGAATACCGGGCTCCTGCCGCTGCAACTCAGCCAGGATGGGCGGCAGCAAATAGCTCGCCGCCACATGGCTCGTGCTGATGCGCACCGTGCCCGTGGTGCGGCGGCGGCTGCCCACCAGCTGTTGGGTCAGGCTTTGCGCTCCCTCCTCCATTTGCCGTGCTGAGTCGGCAATAGCCAAGGCCAAAGCCGTGGGCGTGACGCCGCGCCCTGTGCGCTCAAACAGGGCTGCTCCGAGCTGTATTTCCAGCTCGTTGATATGTCGACTCAAGGTGGGTTGCTGTTGCCCGGTTTTACGGGCTGCGCCCATCAGGCTGCCAGCGTCGAGTACCGCCAGAAAACTCTTGATGAGTGCCCAGTTGAATGGATCAGAGGGAGATTTATCCATGCATGAATGTATAGCTGTTATGGAAACATCGTCAATTGTCGAATGGCTTTAGGTCGCACACACTGGCTGCACTTCAACCCCTCAGGAACGGCCCACCATGAACGACGTTACTTCCAATTCAAAGGCTTCGCACCCGCGAACCGTGCTCATCCTGGGGGCCGCCGGCCGCTTGGGTTACGCCGCCACACTGGCCTTCTCACGCGCAGGCTGGCGCGTGGTGGCACAAGCACGACGCGCTCCAGCGGCGGGTTGGCCAGCGGGGGTCAAACACATCACCACGCCCCTGCAGGCGACTGCTCAACTCTGTTCGCAAGCGGGGCCCCACACCGAGGCGGTGGTGTATGCCGTGAACCCGGTGTTGACACGCTGGTCCCAGGACATGCTGCCCTGGGCCAACGCCGGCATGGACGTTGCTCAACGTTTGAACGCCCTCTTCATGTTGCCGGGCAACGTGTACCCATTTGGCGAAAGCATGCCGCCGCTGATCACCGCACAAACGGCTATAGCGCCCAGCACCGTCAAAGGCCGTTTGCGCGCCGACCTGGAGGCCGAGATGCACTCGCGCAGCACACATGGCTTGCGTTGCACGGTTTTAAGGGCGGGCGATTTTTTTGGTGGCGGGCCGGGTGCCTGGTTTGATTTGGTGATCGCCAAGTCGCTGCCGCAAGGCCGCTTGACCTACCCCGGCCCGCTCAGTGCGCAACATGCCTGGGCCTACCTGCCCGATCTGGCCCAGGCGATGGTGCGTTTGGCGCAGCAAAACAGCCTTCCTGCGTTCAGTGAGTTTCAGTTTCCGGGCCATGCAGTCACTGGCGAAGAGTTTCTCGCTGCCCTGACCTCGGCAGCCACTTCACTTGGAGTGACGCCCGTCAAAGGTTTCAAACACAGCCGCTTGCCCTGGCCCTTGATCCGCGTGGGCAGTTGGGTGGTGCCCATGTGGCGCGAGCTGGTCGAGATGGAATACCTGTGGCGGGTGCCGCATGCACTGGACGGCAGCGATTTGCAACGGCAGATCGGCGAGCTGCCCGCCACACCCCTGGTTGATGCCCTGACGCAAGCGCTGCGGGCTCTGATGACTACCCGCTTGTCGTCTCAGGCAGCAGCACAGGCCGCTTAAGTCTTGATCTTCAGACTCACTGCGCACCTGTTCGACTGCTTTCTTCACCCTCAATCACGCAGGAAAAAACTTCATGAATACCGCATATCCACCCTCCCATACCCCGTCGCTTTCAACACGGCTGTCTCGCACCGCCGCCATCTTGCTCATCGTGGATGGCCTGCTGTCTTTGGCCCCCGTCATCATCCTTGGCGCGGCCTTTGGCTGGCCTGATTCGCTGCGTTTTCCTGCCGCCACTCAACTGCAAGCCATCGCTGCCAAGCCCGATGCCTTGGCCTTGGGTTATGGCCTTTACTTGCTCTACTCCATCTTGGTGGCACCCGCGATGATTGTGTTGACGGCACGTCTCTTCGGCGGGCTGCACACTGCGCTGGCCAGCACCGTCGCTGTACTGGCAGGTTTGTCCGCATTGGCGCGCTGCATTGGCATCTTGCGCTGGCTCACGGTGATGCCTGCACTGGCGGTGGTGCATGCGGGTGCTGATCCGGCTCAGCAACAAGTGATTCAAACGCTGTTCACCGCCTTGAACCAATGGGGTGGTGGCATCGGTGAATTGCTGGGAGTGAGTCTGTTCATGGCTGCGGCGATGGGTGTACTCAGTGTGGGCGCGTGGATGCAGCGGCGTTTGCCGGTGCTGCTGTGCGCCTGGGGTTTGCTGTCGGCCGTTTTATTGGCTGGGCTGTCCCTGCCCGCCTTGCGTATTCCTGTGGAGGTGCCCGTCGCTCTTGCGGTGTCCATGCTCAGTTTCTGGATGTGGGCCGTGGCGGCGTGGTTGTGGTGGTCGCGGCGGGCATCTGCACTTAGTACTGCGACTCTGAAATAACAAAACATGAAAGCGTGCCTTCGCACCGATGGCGGCGTTGCAAATCCTCGCGATACCTCGGTATCGCTGCGGTTTGCGCCTTGCCATCGGCACGAATTCACCGCTTTCATTTGTACCGTTGTTTCAGAGTCGCAGTACCAGGGCTGCATGACTACAATTCACTGCGGGCATGAGGCCCGCGTTTTTCGCGGCCGGTTTCACGCGATCTGTCTGGACAGCCATGCCAACCAACCTCCCCCAACCCTCCCGCAAACCAGCCCGTCCCAACTTCTGTTCTGGCCCCTGCGCGAAGCGTCCCGGCTATGCGGTGGACCAGCTGCAACTTGACACCCTGGGCCGCTCGCATCGCTCCCCGATTGGAAAAAAAGCTTTGGGTCTGGCCTGCTCTGAAACAGCGCGCCTGCTGGGTTTGCCCGAGGGTTACCGGGTGGGCGTGGTGCCCGGTTCAGACACCGGTGCCATCGAAATGGCGATGTGGTCGTTGCTGGGACCGCGTGGCGTGGATGTGCTGGAGTGGGAGGCGTTCAGCAGTGCCTGGACCACCGACATCGTCGAACAATTGAAACTGCCCCACACCCGCATCCTCAAAGCACCCTACGGCGAGATCGTCGACCTGGCGCAAGTGAACTTTGACAACGACGTGGTTTTTGTATGGAACGGCACCACCTCCGGCGTCAAGGTGCCCAACGGTGATTGGATTGCCGATGATCGCAGCGGCTTGACCTTTTGCGATGCCACCTCAGCGGTATTTGCCATGGAGATGCCCTGGCACAAGCTGGACGTGGTGACCTACTCGTGGCAAAAAGTACTGGGTGGTGAGGGCGGTCACGGCATGTTGATACTCAGCCCACGCGCGGTCGAACGCCTGGAATCCTACGACCCACCCTGGCCCATGCCGAAAGTATTCCGCATGAAATCGGGTGGCAAACTGAACGAAGGAATATTCAAAGGCGACACCATCAACACACCCAGCATGTTGTGTGTGGCCGATTACCTGGACGCCCTGCAGTGGGTGGACCGCATGGGCGGCGTGCCTGCCGCCATCGCACGCAGCCAAGCCAATCTCCAGGTGATCGAAGACTTTGTAGCCGCCAATGACTGGATTTCATTCTTGGCCCAAGACAAGGCCACACGCTCCAACACCAGCGTTTGCCTCAGACTCAAAGCCTCGGACGACCAGGTTAAACAAATCGTCAAGCTGCTGGACGAGTTGGACGTGGCCCACGACATCGGTGCCTACAAAGACGCGCCTGCGGGCTTGAGGATTTGGTGCGGTGCCACGGTGGAGAAGTCGGACCTGCAAGCGCTGATGCCCTGGCTGGCTTGGGCTTATGCGCAAGTGACTGCGACGTAAAAACGGCTCGTCCTCGATCATCTTGATCACGAGGATC